>Ga0134104_1000106_pt1 | contig 107249 bp, 105 predicted proteins | sample 15_3_2metaG_FD_94455 | JGI IMG/M metagenome (GOLD analysis project Ga0134104, IMG submission 94455) | Switchgrass degrading microbial communities from high solid loading bioreactors in New Hampshire, USA - 15_59_3.3_214_A2 metaG | ecosystem: Engineered > Bioreactor > Semi-continuous >...
CCATAAAGACCTCACCTTTCTATGAGTTTATACTCATCCTGTGGAAAGGATGGTGAGGTCTTTTTTCTACGTCCGAATGAATTTTTCCTGCAAAAAACCTAGAAATATTTTACACTATCTCTTAAGATAATATTGACAAAACAAATTTATAAGCTTATACTTAAAATGTAATGGATTACATTTTGCTTTTTTATTTTTTTTCTAAAAAGTGTAATGGATTACATTCAAAATTATTTTATATTAATATTGGTGGAATAAATATGGTCAAAATAGCAGATGTTGCTAAAGAAGCAAATGTATCTGTAGCAACAGTATCAAGAGTATTAAATAAAAAAGGGTCAGTAAAACCGGAAACCTGCGAAAGGGTTTATAAAGCCATAGAAAAACTTTCCTTTGAGCCTAATATGTCTGCACGCAATCTGAGGCGAAATGAGACGCGGGTAATACTTATAATTGCTCCAAATATAACAAACCCTTATTATGCACATATACTTGCAGGTATCGGCGATGAGGCAGCAAAACTGGGATACAGTGCGCTTATATATAATACCGCAGGGAACGAAGAACGGGAAAAAAGCAGTATGGATATGCTAAAAAGAAAGCGGGCAGATGGTGCTATCCTCCTTGCATGCAATACGGATTCATTATGGGTAGCAGAATACGCGGAAAAATACCCTTTAGTGCATTGCTCTGAATATGTGGAGAAACTTGATGTTCCAAGGGTTTCTATTGACAACTACAAAGCTGCTGTAGATGTAATGGAATACATTATAGGTCTGGGACATAAAAAAATTGCCACTATAAGCAGCTGCAACAGTTATATTTCAACTGTTCTCAGGCTGCAAGGCTACAAGGATACACTTAAAAAACATAGTCTTGCGATGAAAAAAAGGTATATTGCATTTGCTGATGCAGAATATTCCTTTAAAAGCGGTAAAACTGCGGCTTTTGACTTACTTAAACAAAAAGACAGACCTACGGCTATTTTTTGCATATCAGATACTATTGCACTAGGCGCGATTACGGCGGCAAAAGAAATGGGACTTAGGGTGCCTGAAGATGTTACGATTACGGGTTTTGACGATGTAGATTATACTACAATGTTTCATCCCTATATAACTACTATCGCTCAGCCTTGCTACGAACTTGGAAGGGAATCTTTTAAGCTTCTGCACGCCTGCATGAGCAATAAAAAGGAAATCGATAAAAAAGTAATACTTCCCCATAAATTTATTATTCGCGAATCATCGGCACCAATTTCAACATGCAATTAACTGCTAAAGCATGCAGTTAATTAGTATAAAAATAAATATAAAAGGGGTGTTTTGATGAAAAAGTTTGTTAGCGTAATTTTAGTTTTAACTTTGGCGTTAGCAGTACTTCTGACAGGCTGCGGCGGCCAGCAGGCAACTAATAGCAATGAAGAAGGCACACCTAGCGAAAATAGCGGTGGAGGAGAGAAATTCAAGGTTGGTATCTTAGCCCCTGCTGTTACCCACGGTTGGGTTGCAGCTGTTGCCTATCACGCGGAGGCCCGCGCAAAAGAGTTGTCAGACCAGATCGACTACAAAATTCAGACCAGCAGTAATGCTGAAGAAATGACTGCTCAATTAGATGACCTGATGACATGGGGCGCACAGGCTATAGTAGCATTTCCTCAGTGGGAAGGCATGGAAGAACCCATAAAGAAGGCTTTGGATGCCGGAATAAAGGTTGTAAACTTTGATATCGTAATTGATGTAGACGGTGTTTACAGAGTATCCGGCGACAATGAAGGCATGGGAATTGAAGGCGCCAAGTATATTGCTGACAAAATAGGCAAAGAGGGAACTGTTGTAGTTTTAGAAGTTCCTACATCCGGTTCAGTATCAGAGCTTAGGAAAAAGGGCTTTATGGAAACAGCGGCGCAAATTGCTCCCGATTGGAACATACTTACATATGCAACAAAGTTTACTCGGGAAGACGGTTTGAAGGATTTTGCAGATATACTAACCAGCAATCCGAAAATCGATGCCGTGTTTTCCATGGACGATGAGACTTCCATAGGTGTTCTTCAGGCTATAAGAGAAGCAGGCCGAACCGATATCAAAGTCATTACCGGCGGCGGAGGAATGCAGGAATATTTCAGAATGATGCCCGAAAATGAAGATATATGGCTTGAATCCGCGCTTTACAGCCCAGCCATGGTAAAAGATGCCATCGATCTTGCTGTAAAATTATTAAAGGGTGAAGACGCTCCCGAAGTTACAATTATCCCGACTACTATAGTAGACAGAACAAATTACAAAGATTTCTTAGATCCGAATTCGCCGTATTAAACCAAAAGCATACGTTGATTGAGACAACTAAGACAAAAGGTTATGGCGTCGCCATAACCTTTTGCATATAAAAAGATGGATGTGGTTTCATGATAGTTGAAATGAAAAATATCATAAAATCATTTGGAAGCAATAAAGTGCTAAAAAATGTATCATTTACAATAAAAGGCGGTGAAATATGCGCACTTATAGGTGAGAACGGGGCAGGCAAATCAACGCTTATGAATATACTAGGCGGAGTATGCAAGATAGATTCGGGAAAAATATATCTGGACGGCAAAGAAGTAGAATTTGAAAGCCCTGCAGAATCCCTTAATGCCGGTATAGCATTTATACACCAAGAGCTTAACCTTATAAACGATTTGCCTGTATATGAAAACATGTTTTTAGGCAGAGAGCTAAAAAACAAACGAGGGACTTTAGATTTAGAAAGAATGGTTTATGAAACAGAAAAAGTTTTCAGGGAAATGAATGTAGACCTAGACCCCAAAATCATGGTTCGAGATTTAGATACATCCTACAAGCAGATAGTTGAAATATGCAGAGCCATGATGATGAATGCATCGATAATAATAATGGACGAACCTACTACTTCGCTGACAGAACCTGAAATAGAACGAGTCTTTAAGATGATGAGGACGCTAAAAGAGCGAGGTGTAGGCATCATCTTTATATCTCATAAATTAAACGAAGTAATGGAGATATGCGAAAGATACATAGTGCTAAGAGATGGCTGCCTGGTTGCCGAAGGAAATGTAAGCGATGTAACAACTGACGATCTGGCAAGATTTATGGTGGGCTATGATGTGAGAACCGAGCAATTGTCAAGAAAAAGAAAATTGGGTAAAGAAATTCTTCGCCTGGAAGGGCTTACTCATGAAAAGGCGTACAGAAACATCAGTTTATCGGTAAGGGCCGGAGAAATCCTCGGCGTAACCGGCCTGCTGGGAGACGGGCGAAGCGAACTTTTTCAATCGGTTTTTGGAGCAGAGAGCATACTTGACGGAAAGATATTTCTTGAAGGCAAAGAGATTAAAATTTTTAGCACAACCCAAGCCCTTCATATAGGTATTGGATACCTTCCGGGCAATAGAAAAGAAAACGGAATAATAAAAGACATGAATGTGCTTGAAAATGCATCCATAGTTACATGGCCATTGTTTGCAAAAAGAGGAGTAATCGACTGGCCAAGACATATCAACATATTCAACAGGCAAATTAAAGAACTGAGAATAAAACTTGGAAAGATTAGCGACAGCATTAACAGTCTTTCAGGAGGTAACCAGCAAAAGGTTGTACTTGCAAAGTGGCTGTCGGCAAATCCTAAAGTTCTAGTGCTGGATAATCCTACTCAGGGTGTTGATGTGGGAGCCAAAGAAGATATCTATGACATTATATTAAATCTTGCAGATGAAAATATTGCCGTAATCGTGCTTTCCAGCGAAGCCCAGGAGATTGTGAGAATATGTGATAGAGCAATCGTAATGTATCATGGAGCAATCCAAGGCGAAGTTTTTGACAAGACAATGAACGAACATGACATAATGCGGCTAGCTACCGGCGGGAGACTGGAATAAGCAAGAAAGGGGAACAAAATATGAGTGATGATACCGGCAGAAAAAGGAAGAGAAGCTTTTTTGAATGGTTCAAATACAGATGGACCGCGGAACCGCTTTTTAGCACCGCCATAGTTCTCTTACTCATTATTATATTACAGACATTGGTTTTGGGGTTTGATTATGACTCCATCGGCAGCTGGTTTAGTTCGTGGCTGAACAATTGGATAAATATTTTAAGAAATAATGCAGGTATTGGCATAATCTCCCTTGGGATGACATTTGTAATAATTTCGGGAGGCATAGATCTTGCGGTAGGTTCCACGACAGTTGCAATAGGCGCTGTTATGATGATGCTTATTGACAAAGGGCCAAAGGGCATATTGATAAATATGGGTATAACCGGCATCCCGGCATTTGCGATAGCGATTATTGCAGGAATCGTGTTAGGATATTGCCTGGGTACAGGGATTGGGCTATTAATAACCAAAGGCAGGATACCTCCGTTTATCGCAACATTGGGCGCAATGAAGATTTTTAGAAGTGTTACACAGCATTTTATGCAGGGTTACAATCCAACGGTTCCGAGAGAATTCCTTCAAATTGCAAACATGAAAATAGGGAATTTTATGTTAATGCCTATTATATTTTGGCTGGTTATTGCAAGCATACTATATTATGTCTCAAAACGGACGGTGTTTGGACGGCAAGTGATCGCAGTAGGCTCTAATGAAAAAGCAGCTAAACTTTCAGGCGTTAATGTAGACAAAGTCAAAACAGGCGTATACTCACTTATGGGAATACTTGTGGCGATTTCTGCGATAATTCAGGTGTCACGAATAGGCTCCATGGACTTTGCAAACGCAGGCAGCGGCTACGAGATGGACGCAATTGCTGCGGCTGTAGTGGGAGGAACGAGCATGAGCGGCGGAAGAGGCACCGTATTAGGCACTGTTTTTGGTATGCTGATTATCGCTGTGATGAACAACCTTCTAAATCTTTTTGGAGTACCGCCTTTCTTAAGAGAAGCCTTTAAAGGTCTAATAGTTGTTTGCGCGGTGCTTTTACAGAAGAAAGAGAAAGCTTAAAAGGAGGATAACTTTATGATTAATGTTGGTATTATCGGATGTGGGAAAATTGCTCAAGTAAGACATATACCTGAATATCTTGATAATAAAAATTGCCGCCTAGTGGGTTTTTACGATAAAAATCCGGACAGAACAAAGGAAATTGCCCAAAAATATGGCGGAATAGCTTATGCTTCTTGCGAAGAATTACTTTCAAATCCCACAATAGATGCAGTAAGCGTATGCGTATCAAATAATTTGCATGCCCAGATAACAATTGAGGCACTTCGCGCAGGAAAGCATGTGCTTTGTGAAAAACCTATGGCAACAACTCTTGAAGATTGCAAAGCCATGGTTAAAGCAGCTGAGGATGCGGGCAAAAAACTTCTTATAGGTCACAACCAAAGACTTGCTCCTGCTCACAGAAGGGCAAAAAAGCTGGTAGAAGAAGGATTAATTGGCGATATAATTACCTTCAAAACTACCTTTGGGCACGGTGGCCCGGAAACGTGGAGCATTGATGCAGGTCCTGATGTGTGGTTTTTTGACAAGAATACCGCGGTTATGGGTGCTATGGCAGACCTTGGAATTCACAAGACGGATTTGATACAGTTTTTAACCGGTAAAAAAATTGTAGAAACAACGGCAAAACTTGCTACATTAAACAAAAAGACTTCTGACGGCAAACCTATAAGCGTAGACGATAATGCATTTTGCATATATAAAATGGAAAATGGAATCATCGGAATAATGACGGCAAGTTGGACATATTATGGACCAGAGGACAACAGCACCATATTATATGGAACAAAAGGCATTATGAGAATATATGATGATCCTCAGTATGCTATAAAAGTTCTTATGCATGATGGAGAGAAAATAAATTTCGAAATGGAAGGCATACAGACAAATGAAAAACAAACAAAATCCGGTGTCATAGATTTATTTGTGGACAGCATACTAAATGACAGGGATACAGAATTATCTGGAAAAGCCGCGCTAAGTTCTATGAAAGCAGTATTTGCAAGCATAGAATCATCTGAAAAAGGTAAAACCATTACCGTAGATCAAGATTAATTATATCTGATAATATCCAATAAATAAAAGAAAGAAGATGGTATGCATGAAAATGGGATTTGTAAGTGCGATTTTAGCTGATTACAGTTTCGAAAAACTAATTGATACTGCAGCCGAACTAGGATTTGAATGTGTTGAAGTTGCATGCTGGCCTAAAGGAACAGCGGAAAGAAGGTATGCCGGCGTCAGCCATATTGATGTGGACAGCCTTAATGATGAAAAAGCCGCTTACATAAAGGATTATTGCAGAAATAAAAAAGTTCAAATCTCGTCCCTTGCCTTTTATCCTAATACCATCGGAAATGACTTAGAGATGCGCCGTGCAAATGTTTCTCATCTATACAAAGTAATAGATGCCAGCGCAAAACTTGGGGTTAATATGGTGACAACATTTATAGGAAGAAATCAGTATAAAAGCGTTGAGGAAAATATAGAACTTTTTAAGGAAGTCTGGCCGCCTATTATAAGCTATGCAGAAAATAAAGGGGTAAAAGTTGCCATAGAAAACTGCCCAATGCTTTTTGATGAAAACCAGTGGCCGGGCGGGCAGAACCTTTTTAATTCTCCTAAAATCTGGAGAAAATTGTTTGAAATTATTCCAAGCGATAATTTCGGTATAAATCTTGATCCAAGTCATTTTATCTGGCAAATGATGGATTACATAAAACCGGTTTATGAATTCCGAGACAAAATTTTTCATGTTCACTTCAAAGATATTAAACTGCACCCTGATAAATTAAAAGAAGTGGGGACGCTGGCTTATCCCCTAGATTACATGAGTCCTAAAATCCCGGGTCTTGGCGATGTAAACTGGGGAGCTTATGTTTCATCTCTCACTGATATAGGATACAATGGATATGCGTGTATAGAAATAGAAGACAGGGCTTTTGAGGAAAACGAAGAAAGGGTCCTTGCAAGCCTGAAACTTTCAAAGAGGTATTTAGAACAGTTTGTAATCTAGAAATTCAAATTTAAAGGGGGTCTTATGGCGTGAAGAGAATTATTGCGGTAAATTCAAACACTTATCACGGCTACTCTCTCGATGATGCTATTTCCGGCATAAGCAAGGCTGGTTTCAAGTATATTGAGCTTACAGCAACAAAAGGATGGACCGAGCATGTCTTTCCAACAATGACATTTGAAGAGCTCTGCAGAATTAAAGACAGTCTAAAAAAGGCGGAGCTTACGCCGATTTCCATGAGCGGTCACTGCAACCTTATGGATACAGAACGCCTTAGTGATTTTATTTTAAATATTAAACTTGCATCATTTTTCGGATGCGACTACATTATATCTTCAATTGGAGAGGCACATTTAAAAGATAGAACTGAAACTTCCGATGAAGAAGTGGCAAAACACATAAAAGAGATTGTGCCATACCTACAGGAATATAATCTCAAACTATGTCTTGAAAACCACGGCAAGCACGGAACAGGAAAACAACTTAAAAAAATTGTAGATTTAGTGGACTCGCCGACAGTCATGATAAATTATGATACTGCAAATGTTATATATTATGGAAATATTGATCCGGTAGAAGACATAAGTTCATGTATAGATAAAATCGGGCATATTCACCTAAAAGACAAAGCCGGTGCCAATAACGAGTGGAATTTTCCTGCAATAGGCAAAGGAAACGTTGATTTTGAAAGGATTATTAGCGAATTAGACAAAGCCAATAACAATTGCCCCCTCAGTATAGAAATAGAATTTACAAAGGATGGAGCAAGAAATCTTGGTGAAGTAAATCAAGCAGTAAAGGATTCTTACGATTATCTTAAAAAAATAGGCCTTTTTAGTGCCTAAATGGAGGGAGACCGATGGTCAAGATTGGTATGGTTGGCTTTGGGGGCATAGGAAATGTGCATTATGATAACTACAAAAATATTGACGGATGCAAAGTTGTCGCAGTAGTATGCAATACTGCACAGGATAAAGAAAAAGCCGCAAAGTTCAATTTAGCTGTATATGATGACATAGCTTCCATGACAGCAAATGAACAAATAGATGTGATAGATGTATGCACACCTACTTATCTTCATAAAGAACATGTAGTAGAAAGCTTAAATTGCGGCAAACATGTAATTGTGGAAAAACCAATGGCTCTTTGCGCAAAAGATGCTAAAGAAATGTTCGACCTTGCCGCCAAAAAAAATCTTTTGCTTTTTGTAGGTCAAGTCGTGCGTTTTACAAGAGAATCCGAAATTCTTTATGAAGCCGTAAAAAGCGAAAAATACGGCAAGCCTCTGGACGGCTATTTCATAAGACTTAGCGCTTGCCCTACATGGAGCAAGGGAGGGTGGCTTTTTGACAGAAAGAAAAGCGGACTTGTGCCCTTTGACTTGCATGTCCATGACTTGGATTTGATTATAAGTATTTTCGGAAAGCCAAGAAACTTTACATATACAAGCTGCGGCAGGCCTGATGCCGGATATAAAGAACATTACAGATTCAATTATACACTTGACAATCTAAACGTTACGGCAGAGGCAGCCTGGTTTAATGCAAATTATCCCTTCAAAGCTGCTTGGCGTGTATATTTTGAAAATGCAGTATTAGAAAACGATGGAAAAAAAGTTACAGTTTATGAGCATGATAAAGAACCTTTCACTTATAACTTTCAAGAGGATAAAGCGGTAGCCACCGAGATAAACCTGCCTGCCAGCGACATGTTTTACCGTGAGCTTTCACATTTTATAGAATGTATAGAAAGAGGCGTTCCGTCAGAACGTATCCACCCTGATGAAATCATAGAAGGGATTAAGATTTTAGAAAAAATAACCGAAGAAGAAAAGCCGGCAGTCTAAGAACCGCATCTATTCAGGACATACTAGGAAGGAGGCGCTCTTTAAAAGAGCGCCTCCTTGTGTGCTTTTTTACTGCTTATTTTTTGCTGTTTACTAAATTTACCAGCTGAATCTAGAGCAAGTTGTAAAGCACTTGCGCCATCTCAGCCCTTGTTGCAATGCTTTCGGGAGTTAACAAGCCATCACTTCCGCGCACCATTCCTGTTTTGGCCAGATATTCCATAGCTTCTTTTGCCCAAGGAGCTACTTTATCGGCATCTCTGAAGCTTTCCAGGGTTGTTCCAGTAGTGCCGACAGGCAATTCTCCCAGCTCTTTTAAGGTGTTGTAAAGCAGTGTAAACATTTCCTGTCTTGTAATCGGCCGCTCCGGAGCAAAAAGGTTGCTGCCGATACCTTTTGTAATATTAAGGCGTTTAGCTGCTGCCAGATAACCGGTATAGTATGTGCTGCCGGCATCTAGGAAGTTGTCTTTCGGCTGCGCATCGGGTTCTATTCCGTATGCCCTCATCAGCATAACTAAATATTGGCTGCGCGTCAGCTGCTCTTGCGGGCTAAAAATTCCCTCCGCGGTTCCTGTGGTTATACCTCTACTCATTTATAAGTTATGGTTGCAATTTTGACATTATATTATATAATTTTACTTAACAATTGTTTGCTTAACACAACTGAGAGAGCGTGTTATTAAAGTAAAATTTCAAAATAGAGGGGACAGCTATGCACTGGAATAAAACACGAGAATGTATAGACAGAGAGCAGCTTCGTTCATATCAGCTTACAAAACTTAAAGAAACCATAGACAGAGTTTACCACAATGTGGAAAGCTACAGGCAGAAAATGCAAGAAATAGGAGTGATTCCTGAAGACATAAAAACTTTAGAGGATATAAGGCTTCTGCCGTTTACAACAAAACAAGATCTTAGGGACAACTATCCCTACGGCATGTTTGCAGTGCCTATCGAAGAAATAATCAGGATTCACGCTTCATCAGGGACCACGGGAAAACCTACAGTAGTAGGCTATACCAGAAGAGATATTTCTAATTGGGCCGAATTAATCGCAAGAAGCCTTGTAATGGGAGGCGGAAAGAGAGATTCGGTGGTTCAGGTCTCCTATGGATACGGCCTTTTTACCGGCGGTTTAGGATTTCACTATGGAGCAGAAAAATTAGGAGCAGTGGTGCTGCCTACGTCAGGCGGCAATACTCGCCGGCAGGTTATGCTCATGAAGGATTTAGGTACCGAGATTCTTGCATGCACCCCTTCTTACGCCCTTTGCATCGCCGAAACCTTAGAAGAAATGGGAATAAAGCAAGAAGAGTTAAAACTTAAGACAGGAATTTTTGGAGCAGAACCTTGGTCTGATAATATGCGCAAAGACCTTGAATCAAAACTTGGAATAAAAGCACTTGATATTTATGGGCTCAGCGAGGTCATAGGCCCTGGAGTAGCGGCTGAATGTATGGAGCAGAACGGTCTTCACATCGCAGAAGACTTCTTCATCCCCGAAATAATAGATCCGGTAACAGAAGAACCGCTTCCTGAGGGTGAAAGAGGCGAGCTGGTAATTACAACAATTGATAAAGAAGGCTTGCCGGTTATCAGGTACAGAACGCGAGACATTACTTCAATTTCTTATAAGCCGTGTGCTTGCGGCAGGACCCATGCCCGAATTGAGAAAATCCTAGGCAGAACCGACGACATGCTGATTATCAGAGGAGTCAATGTATTCCCGTCTCAAATCGAAAGCGCCTTAATGGCTGCCGGCGATGCTGAGCCCCACTATTTGATTATAGTGGATAGAAAGGATAACCTTGATTCTATCGAGGTATGGGTTGAAGTGTCAGAACAGCTTTTTGCCGATGAAGTAAGAAAGCTGGAAGAAGTCAGGAAAAAAATTACATCATCTATCTATACAACTTTAGGCATAAATGTAAACGTAAAATTAGTTGAACCACACACCATTGAGCGGACAGAGGGCAAATCTAAGCGCGTTATTGACAAAAGGAAATTATAAGGTACATTACAAGCAAAATGAACGGAGGGGTTATATGTTTGTAAAACAGATTTCGGTATTCCTAGAAAACAAACCCGGTAAACTTTCTCAAGTTACGGATATCCTGGAGAAAAATAATATCGATATCAAAGCTATTTCCATAGCAGATACTACTGAATTTGGGATTTTACGGATGATTGTAGATAAACCTAAAGAGGCAGTTGAGGCAATAAAAGCTGAGAAATTCCCGGTTAGCACAACGGACGTATTAGCAGTTGAGGTAACAGATAAGCCCGGAGGGTTAAACCGCGCCCTTCAAATTTTAAACGATGCCGGCGTCAGTGTGGAATATCTCTATTCGTTTATTAAGCGAAACGGCGAAAGGGCATTGATACTATTTCGAGTGGAAGAACCGGAGAGAGCAGTAGAGGTTCTCCAATCAGCGGGAATAAAACTGTATTCAACTGAAGAAATAAATAGTCTATAAAAAACAGGAGGAGTGTCAGAATAGGACACTCCTTAATAATTTAAAAAAATTGCACCTGAAAATACTCGATGCTATAATTTAAAAAGAGCTTTGTGCGATATACTAAAGGAGGCTCCAAAACATTGAAAGAAACATTTGCTGTTTTAGCGGGGAAAGCCGCCGTAAATCTTGCAAAGATTGCAGGCCGTCAGGGAACCAGCATAGGCGGAAGGGTAGCGCTTAAAATAAGTCCCGATATTCTTACTTGGTTTAGCTCAAAGGTAAAAAATGACATAATATTTGTCACAGGCACAAACGGAAAGACATCAACAAACAATATGATTTATTCCATAATCCAGGAGGCAGGCTATACTTGTGCTTGCAATAATATCGGCGCAAACATGGAAGTTGGGTTAATATCGGCTTTTATAGACAGTAGTTCAGTTTTTAAGCTGTCACTGGATTTTGCGTGTATGGAGGTAGATGAAGCATCCTTGCCAAAAGCAGCTGCCTCTACAAAGCCCGACATAATCGTGTTTACCAATATATTTCCGGATCAGTCAGACAGATATGTAGAAATTGACGCCCTTTTAAATAAGATAAGAGATGGATTAGAAGCATCTCCCGATACCACTCTTTTAATAAACGCAGACGATCCCTTTCTTGTAAGCATAGGAAATTTACTGCCTAATCCGAAACGGTATTATGGCATTGAAAAGTGGTTTGACAATATAAGCGAAGATACGATGGCAGATGCTGTTTTATGTAAAAAATGCGGCAGCATCCTTTCCTATGACTGCCGCTATTATGGACAACTCGGCCGCTACAGCTGCAGCAAATGCGGTTTTCATAGGCCGGTTCCTGATTTTAGCGCAGTCATTGAAAACGAGGAAGGCGCTCAGTTATTTAATATCTTAGATAAAGATAAAAAATCGATAATTGCGGTAAAGGCAGATATAAGCGATAGATACACTGCATATAACATGGCGGCTGCCGTATCCTGCGGGCTTCTTATAGGTATAAGGCCTGAAATTATAATAAAAGGGCTGCAAAAATACAAGCCTCAGGCAGGCAGAATGGAAGAGTTTTATATTCAAAAACCAATACTGTTGAATCTTGCCAAGAACCCTGTAGGATTTAACGAATCAATGAAAACGGTAAGTAAAGACGGAAGGACAAAAACAGTTGCCATTGGAGTAAACGACCTTCCCCAGGACGGACGGGACGTGTCATGGCTGTGGGATACGGATTTTGAGATACTAAAAAAAATAGACGATACTATAACAAGCTATATATTATTTGGACGCAGAAGATATGATACAGCGCTTAGGCTAAAGTACGCCGGAATAGACACAAAAAAACTTGTTATTTCGGAAATACTGGACGATGTTGTAAATAATGTTGTAGAAACCAAAAGCGAAATAGCTTATATAATATCCAATTACAGCACCACCTTCGACATCCGGAAGATTTTAAAAGAGAGGGATAGCAAATGAAGCTTAATATATGCCACTTATACCCTGACCTTATGAATATGTACGGAGACAGCGGCAATATGCTTGCCCTTATTAGGCGCTGCCAGTGGCGAAACATCTCGGTAGAAATTAAAGAGCACAGATTAAACGACAAAGCCGAAGACTTCAAAAACCAAGACATATTTTTTATAGGTCATGGAGCAAGCAGGCAGCAAAGCATAGTTGCTCAAGATATGAAAAGTATAAAGCCTTATTTGAAGGAAGCTATCGAAGAAGGCAAAGTGTTTCTTGCCATATGCGGAGGTTACCGCATACTAGGCAGATATCAAGATGCAAATGGCGCAACTTTGGGACTTGAGCTTTTCAATTTTTATACAGAACAAACGACAGACCACTTTGCAGGCAATATTATAGTAGAAACTGACGAAAATTATAATCTCATCGGCTTCGAAAACCACATTGGAAAAACATATCTAAATGGTCTTAAGCCTTTAGGACGAGTAATTTTCGGATTTGGGAATAACGGTGAAGATAAAACAGAAGGCATGCGCTACAAGAATACAATCGGCACATATCTTCACGGCCCCCTTCTTTCCAATAATCCCCGATTATGTGATAAAATAATAGAGGCGGCATTGCGCAACAAATATGGCACTGTTGAACTTGGAAAACTTGATGATTCGCTGGAGATTGAAACCCGTAGAAAAATCTTAGAATTAATTGATCCAAAATTTACATCTCTTGCATAAGATTAAAAAAGGAGTGAATACTATGCTGACTGAAAAAATAGAAAAGTACTATTCGAAGGAATTTGACTTAAACTGCGCAGAGGCCATGGTTTATTCGGCAAATGAAGAATATGGTTTAAACTTAGATAAAAAAGCTCTGAAAATGGCATCAGGATTTGGAGGCGGTATGGGCATTGAAAGTGTATGCGGTGCCCTGACAGGCGGGATAATGGTGCTGGGTGTGCTTTTTACAAAAGAAAAAGCTCACGAAAGTGAGCGTGTCAAGACATTAGAAAAAGAATTCTTAAGCCGATATAAGGACAAGATGGGTGATATATTGTGCAAACCCCTAAAAGAAAAGCACCATAACGATGAGGTCAGGTGTCTTAATGTTATAAAAGAAGCGGGAGTAATACTGGATGATATAGTTAAAAGAGAGCTAGGAACTCCTTCTAGATAAAGACATACTGTTTGAAACAGCTTTATAGAGCACTACGGCTATGGCGCTGTCTGCCAAATGGTGCAGTACGGTTCCTATACCTACAACCACAAATGCGGTATATAGATCAAAACCGAAGGGAAGCACTATCAAAGATTCTCCTAAAGCATGAATCGGTGTTACGGCAATTAAAGCCTTGGAGAACGAAAAACCCTTTTTGATTAAATAAGCACCGGTTACTCCGAATGCTACATGGATAAGAGCTCTTGCCGCTATAACAGGTCCCAGCATCAGCAGGAAACCAAAGGCAGAACCCAACCCCACCATCACAGCTGCCCAAGGGCTAATTAGCATTGCCAGCATCGAGGGTACGTGAGAGGCCAGTGTTGCCGAAAACGGAGGGATATATACCCTGAGGTAGCCGCCAAAAGCTACCGGTATTAATATTGCCAGTGCTGTCAGTAAAGCACTTATTACAAGATCTCTAGTTTTCATTGAACATTTTTTCCTTTCAAAGTATAATAGTTGTTAATAACTATTATACTGTATATACACATGACAAGTCAATAAATTTTAAAAAAAATTATTCTAAAAGCATCCCTTTTTCCTTTAATAGCTTTTCGGCTTTATTGATGCAGTCCAAGTTAATAGCCTCAATCGTATGAATATGCACCCCGTCTGTAAGCTGCGAGAGCAAACTTGCCCTATGTTCTTTCACTGCATTTAAAAAATTTTCCACATCCTCGGAAGTAGACAGCATAAGCATGCCTCGAAGTTCGCCATATATAGGATGCTCAACTATTACATCAATCACTTTACAGCCGCATTCTACAAATGTCAGCAGCTCTTCCCGGGTTAGATCTGCATCATGGCGCACAGCTATTTGTTTGGTATAAGGCAGCATCGTGCCCTGCACCATGTACCCTTGAGCAGTTGCGATAATATTATTTCCTGCTGCCCTAAGTATAGCAATATCCTGGACTATGACTTGCCGCGTAACATTGAAAATCTTTGCAAGTTCACTGCCTGACATAGGTTCCTTGCAAGACTTAAGCAACTCTAAAATTTTATTCCTGCGCTGTTGGGTATTCATATTACTAACACCACCCTTACTAATCTGATTTTATTATATCAGTAGTTTACGATACTTTCCACATCGCTACAAATTTTATAACGTGATACAAAGCTTGCTATAGAGATTAAAGAGACTTACACTAAAGTCATATGTATATCCTAAAGCATTAAACTATATTATACTAGGAGGTTTGCAATGCTATACATCAAAAACGAATCAAACGATCCTTATTTCAACATGGCCCTTGACGAATATGTGGTAAGCAGCCTTGATCCATCAGAGGATTACTTTTATTTTTACCAAAATAAACCCGCCGTTATAATCGGCAGAAACCAAAACACTATAGAAGAAGTAAATCAGGAATATGTAAATGAAAACAATATTATAGTGGTAAGGCGCATGTCAGGGGGAGGAGCAGTCTATCATGACCTGGGCAATGTAAATTTTAGCTTTGTGGTAGACTACAAGCCGGAAGACTTCAACAATATAGAAAGATTTGCTAAGGCCATAGTAAAAGCTCTTGAAAAATTAGGAATAAATGCTGAATTTTCCGGCAGAAATGATATAACAATAGACGGGAAAAAGATATCCGGCAATGCCCAATATATCACCAAAGGACGAATACTTCACCACGGCACCCTGTTATTTGACTCAGATTTGACGGTTCTCAGCAAAGCATTGAATGTTAAACCTGAAAAAATTCTCTCTAAAGGCGTAAAATCTGTAAAAAGCAGAGTGACAAATATCAAGGAGTATTTAAAGGACGATATATCGATTCCCACATTTAAAGAAATGCTTCTAAAATATGTTTTTGAGGTAGAGGGAAGCGAGCTAAATGAATATATACTGACTCCGGAAGATATGAAAAATATCACAAAGCTCAGAGATGAAAAATATGCAACATGGGAATGGAATTTCGGAAATGCTCCCGAGTTTGATCTTGTGCGTTCCCACCGCTTTGACGGCGGAGAAATCCAAGTTCGCATGAACGTAAGAGATGGTATAATAACAGATATCAAATTTTTTGGCGATTTCATGAGTGTCCGCGATATTTCAGAAGTCGAAAAGCAACTTAAAGGACAAAAATTCAAAAACGATGCAATAAAAGCTGCTCTTTCGAAGTTGAATTTAAAGGACTACTTCGGCTCAATAAGCCTGGAAGAAATAGCAAGTCTGTTTTATTAAAAGAAAATTTATCTATAATAAAAGGCTTTCTTAACAGAAGCCTTTTTTAATTATTTTAATTACTTAATTAAAATTTTTATAAAGTAATTAAAAAAGTAGCAGGATTTTCTGTTTATATGTCGAATATATATTTAAGATAGTAAAAATTTTAATGAAGTTGGAGAATTTTTTATGGGAGAATTTGATCTAGATAAATTTAAAACAATAGCAACTCCTAACGACTGCTTGGTTTTAAATACAATAAGACACCAGGGCCCGATATCCCGGGCAGATATTGCAAAAGCGACAAACCTTACGGCTCCTGCCATTACCTATATAACAAACAAACTACTGGACTCGGGGATAGTAACAGAGCATACGATAGGACAATCCAGCGGCGGCAGGCGGCCCATTCTCCTTGCAATAAACCCTGACACTTTAAACGTTTTGGTAATCCATATAAGCTCTAACAGATTAAGAGGCTACCTGGTAGACGGAGAGCTGAACGTGATTTCAGAAAAGGAATACTCCGTCCAGAAGATGGCTAAAGATGACATATTAGAACTTATGCTCAGCACAATATTGGATTTAAAAAAAGATGCAAAAACCGACATACTTGGCATCGGCGTTGTAGTTCACGGTCCGGTTCAGTCTAAAGAAGGCATATCCTTATTTGCGCCAAATCTTGGTTGGAGAAATGTTCCTATAAAATATATCGTTGAAGAAAAAATAGGCCTTCCAACCTTTGTAGAAAACGACGTAAGAGCCATGGCCATAGGGGAATTTTACTATGGCTCAGCATCCGACATTGAAAATATGGTGTTTTTGAAAGTGGGCTACGGCATAGGTTCTGCAATATTTATAGATGGTAAGCTTTATCGAGGATGCGGGGACAGTGCCGGAGAAATCGGACACACTACCATAGATGTGGGCGGACCGCTGTGCAGCTGCGGCAATTATGGCTGTTTAGAAGCTGTGGCATCTGAGAATGCCCTTGTAAAATCAATGATTAAGTCAATTAAGGAAGGAAGGTCCTCCATGGTTCAAGAAATGGCAGGAGGAAACCTTGAGGATATAACACCTGAGATGATTTACGAAGCCGCCGAGAAAAACGATAACCTTGCAGGCAGATTCTTGAGGCAGACAGCCCGCTACCTCGGCATAGGCATAGCAAATGCAATAAATACGTTTAATCCTGAACTCTTGGTAATCGGAGGAGGGATAGTGAAAGCAAAATCCTCCATCGAAAAGACAATGCTTGATACAGTAAAAGACCGATGCCTTGAAAACAGCTTTAATCAGTGCAAAATTGAGTTTTCTCAGATGGGCGAAATAGCCACAATAAAAGGAGCTGCCGATGTTGTTATGACAGCCATCTTTTAAAAGAAGCGGAGGGAGACAATTGTACTTTATAGGTGTAGACCTTGGAGGAACAAAGATTGCTTCAGCCCTTGTAAATCAAAAGGGAGAAATTATAACCGAAAATGTTACCGAAACAGAAGCCTCAAAGGGCGCAAATTATGTATTAAATAAGATTAAAAATGAAATAAAAAAACTTTACGATGCTGCAGGTTCTGTGCCTATCGGAGGAATAGGCCTCGGAATACCAGGCCTTATGGACATAGAAAAAGGCATTTCTATCTTTGCAGGCAATTTAGCATGGCAAAATGTGCCGGTAATTGAGGAATTTAAAAAGGATTTTCACACTCCTATTTTCATGGACAATGATGTAAGAGTAGCAACATTAGCAGAAAAGTATTTTGGAGCAGGTAAAGATGTAAACACCCTTATATGTGTAACACTGGGCACAGGCATAGGCTCCGGCATAATCCTTGATGGCAAGATTTACAGGGGATATTCCTACAGCGCAGGCGAGATAGGCCATACAACCGTTATAAAAGATGGACTTTATTGCAACTGCGGAAACCGAGGGTGCCTTGAAATGTATGCATCAGCCCCCGGGATTGTGCGCCAGATTAAAAGGCATATTATGGAAGGCCACTATACGATTATGACAAAGATGACAGATGGTAATGTAGATAAAATCACAACAAAAACCCTTTCAGCAGCATTTGACGAGGGAGATGGTTTGGCACGTCTTGTGATGGAAAATACAGCAGAACTTCTGGGAATCGGTCTTTCTACATACGCACAAATTATCAACCCGGAAATGATTGTAATCGGCGGCGGCGTATCGCTTCTAGGCGATAGACTCTTTGTTCCCTTGCGGAAATATTTTAATGAACATTTAATGCAGGCACTAAGAGATAAAATCCCCATTGTACCTGCAAAACTTAAAGATAAAGCCGGTGCCGTAGGCGCCGCGACTCTTGCTATGAAAAACCTGGGTATTTTTTAAAGGAGGCAAAAAATGTTAGTATCTTCAAAAGAAATGTTGAACAAAGCTCGGCAAAATAACTATGCAATAACTGCTTTTAATATACACAATTTAGAAACATTAAAAGCAACGGTAGAAGCCGCCAAGGAGGAACGCGCTCCTCTTATACTTCAGACAACTCCCGGCACCTGTGAATATGCCGGAATAGATTATTTAGTTGCCATGGCTCATACAGCATCAAATAAAGCCGATATTCCCATAGCATTACATTTAGACCATGGAAATTCCCTTGACCTTGCAATAAAATGCATAGACGCAGGCTACACATCTGTTATGATCGACGGCTCTATGCTGCCTTTTAATGAAAATGTTTCCTTAGTAAAACAAGTCGTAGAATACGCTCATAAAAAACAAGTTCAAGTTGAGGCAGAGCTTGGGCATATTTCCGGAGTCGAAGAAAATATTTCATCAAGCCACGAAGTACTCACTGACCCAAAAGAAGCTGCCGAATTCGTAAATAGAACTGGCGTAGATTCCCTGGCAATTGCCGTAGGCACAGCCCATGGAGTATATAAAGGGAAGCCTGAAATTCACTTCGACATAATTCAAAACATTCGTCAGCTTGTGAATGTGCCCCTGGTTTTACACGGTTGCTCCGGCGTGCCTGAAGAAGATGTAAAACAGGCAATAAAATGCGGAATATGCAAAATAAATATCGCAACAGATATTAAAATTGCCTTCGCTGACGAGCTTAAAAAGTTTTTTGTATCACAGCCTGATGAGACAGATCCCCGCAAATATTTTAAACCTGCAATAAAAGCAGTAAAAGATGTAGTAAAATCCAAGATTCATATGGCGGAGTCATACAACAAAGCATAAAGGAGGATTTTAAATTGGTAGATTTAGATAATGTAGAAAAAGTCAGAGAAATCGACAGCATGAATTCACTTTCTGCAACAGAAAATTATGATTTGCAGTTCGAAGAAGCCATAAATATAGCTCAAAATTTCGAAATAGATAAGCCTAACCGCATCTTTCAAGAAATCGTAGTGCTGGGCACAGGCGGAGGATCTTCTGTAGCTGCAGGCCTTTTAAGATCCTACTTGTTTGATGAACTTAACATTCCGGTAATAATCAATCAAGGCTATAACATACCTGCTTGCGTGGACAAAGATTCATTGGTGCTGGCAATATCTCATTCAGGAAATACAGAAGAGACATTAAGCGCCTACGAGCAGGCTGTTAAAGCCGGCGCCTACATAGTAGCTGTTACGGCAGGGGGCAAATTAAAAGAAATGTGCCAAAAAGACAACGTTCCCTGCCTGATTATACCTTACGATATCGGCCATCCCCGCAGGGATATCGGCTATATTTTCGTGCCCATGGTGGTAATACTGAGTAAGCTTGGATTGATAGAAGATAAAACAGAAGACCTTAAAAGCCTGGTAGACCTATTTGGCGATCTGAAAAATAGATATGGCGCAGATATTCCGACAAAACAAAATGAAGCAAAACAAATAGCAGCCGAACTTCATGGACATATTCCCCTTGTATACGGCTCCCTTGATTATTATGATTCAGTGGCCTGGAGAATAAAAAATCAGTTTGGCGAAAATAGCAAACTCATGGCATTTTATAATGTAATACCCAATTTGCATCATGATGAAGCGGTGGGGTGGGATATGCCTGCAGAACTTATCTCCAAGTTTTATCTGATTTTACTGCGGGACGATGAACTAGACAGCCCTAAAATAAAAAAGCGCAAAGACATAACCGCCGAAATGCTATCTTCCAGAATGGGCAAAGTAAGACAGGTTTATGCAGAGGGTCCGAATAGACTTTGCCGCATGTTTTCTCTGGTATATCTGGGAGATTTTATCACTCTCTATGCTCCTATATATCGAGGAGTAGATCCAACGCCGGTAAATATCATAAACCTATTTAAACAGAAGATGGCGGAATCGTAAATGATTCTTACAGTGAATTTAAATGCATCAATTGACAAAGCATATAAGGTTGAAAATTTCAAAATAGGTGCAGTGACAAGAGTAAAAGAGGTAATTCCCACGGCAGGCGGCAAAGGCTTAAATGTGGCAAGAGTGCTGTCTGCATTGGGGGAAAACGTGAATGTTACCGGATTTACCGGCGGATTTTCCGGAGCATTTATAGAGCAGGAACTAAAAAAAGAAAATATGCCCTTCAATTTTATTCACATAAACGGCGAGACTCGATCCTGCATAAATATTATTGATTTGTCATCAAAAATTCATACAGAGCTGTTAGAGCCGGGACCCGATGTAACAGCTCAAGAACTTGACGAGTTTTTGAAGTTTTATACAAAAGCAGTTAAAAATTCTGATATTATAACGCTTTCCGGAAGCGCTCCAAAAGGTATCAAAGAAGATATATATGCAAGACTTGTAACTATTGCGAAAGGCGAGCATAAAAAAGTAATCCTTGATACCAGCGGTAAATACTTAGAGATGGGCCTTGCAAGCGGACCTACTTTAATAAAGCCGAATAAATCAGAGGCGGAAGCACTTTTAGGAAGGCAGCTAAAAGATATAGAGGAGCTTATAGGCGCTGCGAAAGACCTTGCAAAACTTGGACCGGAAATTTGCGTAATATCTCTTGGAGAAAAGGGCGCGGTAGCGGCAAGCAGATCATTAAATGAGGCTTATTGGGCACTTCCGCCCAAAATCCAAGTTTCAAATACGGTAGGCTGTGGGGACGCAATGGTAGCAGGCTTTGCAGCGGCACTTTACAACAACTTGCCCCTTGAAGACTCCCTAAAATTTGCAGTTGCGGTTTCTGCCGCTGCGGCACTGAGCCCAATAACCGGAGGAATTGTAGTAGAAGAAGTCAGCAATATCGAAGAAAAAGTCAAAATCACAAGATTTAAATAGAGAACACATGGGGACGAGAACACAAGGGGACAGTCACTCCGTGCTACCTCGGCAGGCTAGGAAACACAAGGGAAAGGGAGGAGCACATGGGGAACACAAGGGGACAGTCACTCCGTGTTATTTAATCTGCCTAGTAACACAAGGATACGGTCCCTCCGCGTTACCCAAGATTCAAAGAACACAAAAGAACCGTCCCTCTGTGCTATTCCCTCTGCGCTATTCAAACAAACACATGGGGACAGTCCCTCCGTGTTACCCGAGATTCAAATAATAGAAATGGAGGCTGAAAAATGCCTGAGGCCATTAATTATAGAGAAAATGACTGGGAAAACTTAAATTTAGTCCATAAAAACAGAATAGAAAGTAGAACTTACTTTGTATCGTATCCGGAAGAAGAATTGGCACTGACATTTGAACGAGGTTTATCGAAAAATTTCAGATTATTGAATGGACTTTGGAAATTCTATTATTCTCTATCGCCTTACACTGTTCCTGAGGGTTTTTACGAAGAATCCTTTGACGATACCTCCTGGGACGAGATTAAAGTACCCGGATGCTGGCAGCTTCAAGGGTATGGCAATCCTCATTATACTGATTTGATATATCTGTTTCCAATTGACCCGCCCTATGTTCCGACGGAAAATGCCACAGGCTGCTACAGAAGAAAATTCTATATTGCCGAAGACTGGCTGGATAAACAAATTTTGCTGCGCTTTGAAGGAGTGGATAGTGCATTTCATATTTGGGTAAATGGAAAAGAAGCGGGTTACAGCAAAGGGAGCCGTCTGCCATCGGAATTTGATATAACGTCTTTTATCCGGCCTGGAGAAAATACTCTCGCAGTAAAGGTTTACAGATGGAGCGATGGGAGTTATTTAGAGGATCAAGATATGTGGTGGCTCAGTGGAATTTTTCGCGATGTATCACTAATTGCAAGACCCAAACTGCATCTTCAAGATTTTACAGTAAGAACAAAATTCGATAATGAGTATAAAGATGCGGAGCTGGAGATTTCAATGCGTTGGGAAAACCTTAGCGAAAAAGAGATTTCCGGCTGCAATGTAAATGTAAAACTCATTGATAAAGATTTAGAACTTGTAGCTGAAGATATGCATGAACTAACTTTTGCAGGGCAATTTTGCAAAACCGGATCGCTTCTTCATCTAAGTTCTCCTAATAAGTGGACTGCTGAAACGCCTTACTTATACACCTTGCTTATAACTTTGAAAGATAACTTCGGGAAAGTAGTAGAAGTAGTGCCATACCGCGTCGGGGTCAGAACTGTAGAAATTAAAGATGGTAATTTATTGGTAAATGGAACGTCCATACTTTTTAAAGGTGTAAACTATCATGAAATTCATCCTGACTATGGCAGAACTGTGCCTACTGAATGGGTAAAAGAGGATTTGCTCATGATGAAGCAGCATAACATAAATGCGGTAAGGACTTCCCATTACCCTCATATACCTGCTTTTTACGACTTATGTGATGAATACGGCCTATATGTAATTGATGAGACAGATCTTGAATGTCATGGATTTGAACTTACAGAAAACTATAACAGAATCAGTGATGATGCTGCATGGGAGAAAGCTTATCTAGACAGGCTTGAGAGAATGGTCCAGCGAGATAAAAATCATCCTTGTGTCATTATGTGGTCATTGGGAAATGAGTCAGGTTTTGGTAGGAACTTTGAAGCGATGGCGGTATGGTGCAGACAAAACGATCCTACAAGGCCCATACATTATGAAGGAGACAGCAGTGCAAAGATTGCAGATATTTACAGTACCATGTACACCTCCCATGAAAAGCTTGTAGAAATAGGTGAAGATGAAAACGCTGCAAAGCCTCATATCCTTTGCGAATATGCTCATGCTATGGGAAACGGCCCCGGCGGTCTTGCGGAATACCAAGAAATCTTTTATAAATATAAACGGCTGCAGGGTGGATTTGTATGGGAATGGATGGATCACGGTTTAAGATCTAAAATGGCAGATGGCAAAGAATTTTTTGCCTATGGCGGTGATTTTGGCGACGAACCCAATAATTCCAACTTTTGTATTGATGGCTTAGTAATGCCTGATCGCACAGCAAGTCCGGGACTTTTAGAGTACAAAAAAGTTATTGAACCTGTAAAGACAGAAGTAATAAATGTATTAGATGGAATTTTACGGATCACAAACCTTTATGATTTTATAACTCTTGACCATTTAGAACTTTTTTGGAATATAACCACAGATGATGCGATGCTTCAAAGCGGCAAACTGTTACTGCCTCGTATAAAACCAGGCGAAAGCGCCGAAATTATTCTTCCTATAAAACACCCATTACAATCTGCCAATTGTTGGCTAAACATATCTTACCGTCTTGCAGCTGATACCAATTGGGCACCTGCAGGCCATGAAATTGCATCCGGACAGTTTCTCCTGCCTGCAAAAGAAAAAATAGAAGTTGAAACGTCATTGCCGTCTATGCCTATTTGCTGCGAAGATATGAAAAATAAGCTGAAGATTACAGGAGCAGATTTTGAAATCATTTTTGACAAAATATCAGGCAGAATCGATTCATGGAAATTTGCAGGGTTAACCTTTATGCACAAAGGTCCGGCACTTAACTTTTGGAGAGCTCCTATAGACAATGATATGTTTGAAGTAGAAAAATGGAAAGCAAAAAACCTTAACCATCTTATTGATACAGTAGATGAAATAAGATGGCACAAATTTGGCGAAGATACTTTAAACATATCCGTAAATGGCAAAGTAGCTCCAATAACCTTAGATTGGTCAATAAAATATAAACTCTTATATACAATAAACGGCAGTGGAAATGTAATATTGGAAATTAGCGGAAATCCGGAGGGAAGGGGATTGCCGGAAACGCTTCCGAGGATAGGGGTTCAAGCAGAGCTTGCAAAGAATCTAGAAAGGGTAAGATGGTGGGGCAGGGGACCCGGCGAATCTTATATAGACAGCAAACAAGCTAATTCTTTCGGCCTTTATACAAAGCATATAGACGAATTATACACCCCTTATATAAAGCCGCAGGAAAACGGCAACAGGACAGAAGTAAAATGGGTATCCTTTGAAGAACCTGTGGGTATAGGATTTATAATCGCGGGAGAAGAGCCATTAAACTTCAGTGCTCATCGCTTTTCTATAAAATCTATCGAAAATGCAAAAAACAGATGCAACCTTGTGTCGGAAGACAAGATATACTTAAAACTCGATTATCGCCATCATGGCTTAGGAAGCGCAAGCTGCGGACCCGGTCAGCTTCCCCAATACAAGCTGGTTCCCGCAAGCTTCCGATTTAAACTCTGCATGAAGCCGTTTTACCCTGACGAAGTGTCTGCAAAAAATTTAAGCAAGTTAAAAATACTAGGCTAAATTCATTCCTAAGCCAAAGGGAGTTTTGTTGATGAACAACACGATTGAAAAAAGTCAACCTAACAGGCGGCGGCCTAGATTTGTCGAAACAAGATGGAATATAAAAACAGCCCCTTATCTATTTTTGCTGCCGACGATAATTGTCTTCTGCGTTTTTATGATATACCCTTTTGTAAGTTCATTTTTTATGAGCTTTCAGGAGCTTGAGGGTGGCAAATTTGTTTATGTAGGTCTTAAAAACTATATTAGGCTCATGAAAGATTCTATATTTATAACAGCGCTAAAAAATACCACTATTTACCTTTTAATTCAGGTACCAATAATGCTTGTTCTTGCGCTGGTAATTGCGAATATGCTGAACCAACGATTTTTAAAAGCAAAGGGGTTCTTCAGAGTATCGGTTTTTCTCCCTTGTGTTACGGCGCTTGTGGCCTATGCGTTAATTTTTAAACTTTTACTAAACACCGAATATGGCCTTGTAAACTATCTGCTGACTAGTTTAGGCTTCCCGAAGGTTGATTGGCTAAACGGTCCAATAAGCGCAAAGATTTCCCTTATAATTGCCCTTACCTGGAGATGGACAGGCTATAACACGGTCATAATGATTGCGGGACTGCAAAGGATTCCGGAAGAAATTTATGAGGCTGCTGATATAGATGGGGCAAGCAGTTTTCAGAAATTTAAACAAATTACGATTCCATTAATGAAGCCAATAATTCTATTTTGCGCCATTACTTCTACTATTGGCACCTTACAGCTCTTTGATGAATCCTATATTTTAACCCATGGAGGTCCTGATAATGCTACAATAACTGTTGTTCATTACCTTTACAACATGGGCTTTAGGTATCTGAAGTTTGGATATGCGGCTGCCATGAGCTATGTGCTGCTTATAATTGTAGCAATATTGTCGGCTATACAATTTAAGATTAGCGGGAGTGATGACTTGTGAGAAAAAACTTTAAACCGGGAGATGTGACCGGAACAAGATTAATAGTTTACTATATTGTTCTTATTTTAGTTGCATTCGTGTCACTGTTCCCATTTTATGTTATGTTTGTATCTTCTACACTTTCCACAAGTCAAATACTCAACATTCCACCGCACTTGAGTTTCGGTAATCAGCTGCTTGAAAACTTTAAAAATCTTTCTGAAAAAATTAATATTAGCAGAGTGATTTTTAATTCCCTATTTATAGCGATAACCTATACACTCCTTACACTGCTTCTCGATTCCATGGCCGGCTATGCTCTTGCCAAATATGAGTTTAAAGGCAAATCCATAATTTTTGGAATAATTATTTCCACATTAATGGTGCCTTCTCAAGTGACCCTTGTACCAATGTTTATTATGATGAATAAAATAGGATGGCAAAACACTTATTGGGCCATTATATTTCCGGCTCTCGCCAATGCTTTTGGAATATTTTTGATGAGGCAGAATATGACTTCATTTCCGACTGCTTTGATAGAAGCGGCGCGCATAGACGGCTGCAGCGAATTTGGGATCTTTTTCCAAATAGTTATGCCTAATATGAAGCCTGCCTTAGGAGCTTTGGGAATATACAACTTCATGTCTCAGTGGGGAAACTTTATGTGGCCGTTGATAATTCTCGCAACTAAGGATATGTACACTCTTCCTGTGGCTTTGGCTTCTCTAGAAGGCTTAATGTATAAGGACTATGGGATGATGATGTTGGGTTCCACAATATCTACCATTCCTATCATAATAATATTTTTGATTTTTCAAAGGCAGTTTGTTTCAGGCCTTATTGGCGGTTCAATAAAAGAGTAAAAAATACAAGGGAGGAAAAAATGATGTTTAAAAAAGTCACGATTCTTGCAGTAGTTTTGTGTATGGTGTTTGCTATGGCCGGCTGCGGCAGTAAGCCTGCTGAAAACAGCACTGAGACTCCAAAAGAAGATACTTCTGCCCAAGGTGAAAAACCTAAACTCTCAGGAGAGCTGACGGTATGGAGCTGGGATGTAGCTGCCAAAGCGCTTCAAGAAGCAGCGGTAAATTTTAACAAGATTTATCCCGATGTAAAGATAACGGTAGAGGACTTAGGAACAGATCAAGTGTACGACAAAATGACTACAGGCCTTGTGGCAAACGTAGGTCTGCCTGATGTAGTAACCATTGAAGGCGAACGTGTTGCAAGTTTTGCCGGAAAATTTCCGGAAGGCTTTGTAGATCTCACTGATGCGATTAAAACGGATGATTTTCTACCTGTTAAAATCTCAGAATGCAAGTCAAACGGAAAACTTGTTGCATTTCCTTGGGATGCCGGTCCGGCCGCGGTTTATTATAGGACCGACCTGTTTGAAAAAGCAGGCATAAAAGCAGAAGATATAAAAACATGGGACGATTTTATAGCTGCCGGAAAGGTAATGAACGAAAAAGTGGGAGTAAAAATGGTGCCTCTTGCAGCATCTAGAAATGCCAATCTTTTTGGCATGATTTTGAATCAGCTCGGTTCATATTTCTTTGATGCCGAGGGCAATACAACACTGAATACCGATGCTGCGATAAAAGCCATGTCGATTATTCAAAAAATGTATGACGAAGGAATAACTTATGATAATACAGACTGGGATGGCCTTGTTTCAGCTACCCAAAGCGGTAAAATTGCAACAGTGCCTTCTGCTGTCTGGTGGGCAGGCACACTAATGGATGAAGTGCCGGATCTTTCCGGCAAGTGGGCAGTAATGAGACTGCCAAAAGTAGGGAATGAAGGTGTTCAAGCAGCGGTTTATGGAGGTTCTAATGTTATGATACCTGCAGCTACCCAAAACCGTGAAGCAGCCGTGGAATTTGTAAAATTTGCTATGACAGATATGGATACCCAGATTACAGCATTTACCAAATACGGCCTGTTCCCTTCATATATACCAACATATGACGATCCTGCATTTGACCAAGAAGTAGAATATTTTGGCGGGCAAAAGATTTGGAAATTCTTTGCAGAAGTAGCTAAAGAAATTCCCGAGCTCTACTATACAGAAGATTTTCCAGAGGTATATTCACGTGTAATAGATGCCCAGGCGAAAGTTACATTAAAACATGCAGAAGTTAAAGCAACGCTTGATGCACTTCAAAAAGACATAACTAATATGTTGGGCAAATAACTTATTTCGCAAGGGGCGTGCCTAACAGGCTATGCCCCTTTTTAAACTTATTTGAAGCAAGGAGGCTTTTGTATGGCAAAAAAACCATTTATCCATCCCTATATTCCCAATTCTGTTCCTGAAATAAAGGCCGAGATGATGAAGGAAATAGGGATACAAGATATTGACGAGCTTTATTCGGACATACCTGATGCATTAAAATTTAAGTCAAAACTAAATCTCCCAGACCCGATACTTTCGGAGTGCGAGCTTGAACAGCATGTAAGCAAAATATTAGATAAAAACAGCACATCAAGAGAATATTTGAGTTTCTTAGGCGCAGGCTGCTACGACCATTACGTGCCTGCAGTGTGCGATGAAATAAATCGCAGACCTGAATTTTTGACTGCATATGCTGGCGAACCCTACGAAGATCATGGACGTTTTCAGGCGCTGTTTGAATATGAAAGCATGATGGCAGAGTTGTTAGATATGGATGTAGTAAATGTGCCAACTTATGATTGGAACCAGGCTGCATCTACAGCAATCAGAATGGCTCAGCGAATCACCGGCCGCAATGAAGCTGTAGTCGTAAAGACGATTAATCCTGATAGGTTTTTGACAATAAAAAACTACTGCCATCCTGCAGTAAAAATTATTATTGCAGATTTTGACAAGAAAACAGGGCTTGCCGACCTTGAAGATTTAAGAAAGAAGATATCTTCGAATACAGCTGCCGTTTATTTTGAAAATCCCTCTTTTTTAGGCGTCCTTGAAGAACAATGCAACGAAATATCCGAACTTGCAAAACAAAATGGCGCACTGACCATCGTGGGCGTTGATCCTATATCTCTTGGAGTAATTGCTCCGCCATCTAATTATGGAGCCGATATAGTTTGCGGTGATGTGCAATCACTTGGGATACATATGAATTACGGAGGAGGGTTTGCAGGTTTTATTGCAACTCGCGATGAAGAAAAATTCGTTTCCCAATATCCTTCAAGGCTATTTGGCGTTACCACCACAGTAGTTCCCGGCGAATTAGGATTTGGAGATGTATTTTATGATAGGACATCTTTTGCAAAACGAGAGCAGGGAAAGGAATTTGTCGGAACAGCATCAGCTCTTTGGGGTATTACAGCAGGAGTTTATCTTGCGCTAATGGGACCGAAGGGTATGGAGGATATAGGAAAGACAATTCTTCAAAAGTCTTATTATGGAGCAAAAGAACTGGCAAAAGTCAAAAATATAAACTCTCCGTATTTATCGTCTGCTTTTTTCAGGGAATTTGTAGTAAACTTTGATGATACAGGCAAAACAGTGGAAGAAATCAATAAAATGCTGCTTGAAAAAGGAATTTTTGGCGGAAAAGACTTGTCTCAAACCTTTCCCGAACTAGGTCAAAGCGCTCTTTTCTGTATTACAGAAAGGCATACGGCTTCAGACATCCATAAACTTGTAAAAAGTATAGAAAGCATTTTGAAATAACTTAAGAGGAAGTGATAATGTATGAGCGAGAAAAAGTCGCTTTTAAGAAAAGGCTTTCATCAGGCAAAATGGGATGAACCGGTAATTTTCGAGCTTAGCACAAAAGGCGAGCGCGGTATATATGTTCCACAAGCAGAAGAAGAAATTTCAAATGCTGTTGGGGATAGCCTTGATTTAATACCTAAAAACCTGCAAAGAAAGACGCCGCCGAATCTTCCCGAAATGTCTCAAGCAAAGGTTCTGCGCCACTATTTGAGGCTTTCTCAAGAAGTGTTGGGTGCTGATGTGAATATCGAAATAGGACAAGGCACATGCACAATCAAATACAGCCCCAAAATAAACGAAAAGTTTGCATCTTCCCCTAAAATAACAGAACTTCATCCCTTGCAGCCTGAAAGCACAGTTCAAGGCGTTCTCGAAATAATGCATAAAACTGATACCTTTCTAAGAGAAATATCAGGTCTTGACAGATTTACTTTCCAGCCGGGAGGCGGCTCTCAGGCAATTTTTGCTATTGCATCTATGATTCGGGCATATCATGAATCCCGGGGTGAGGGGGATACGAGAAATGAAATCATAACCACAATTTTTTCGCATCCTTCAAATGCAGCCGCCGCAGCAGTAAAGGGATTTAAAGTTATAACGCTTCACCCTGACAAGGACGGCTATCCAGATATTGAAGAACTAAAAAAGGTAGTGTCGAATCGGACGGCAGGTCTTATGATAACAAATCCTGAGGACACCGGAATATATAATCCCAGAATTGCTGAATTTACCAGCATTGTCCATGAAGCAGGAGGATTATGCAGTTATGACCAGGCAAATGCCAATGGAATATTGGGGATTACTCGGGCAAAAGAAGCAGGTTTTGATTTTTGTTTCTTTAACCTGCACAAGACATTTTCATCGCCTCATGGATGCGGCGGGCCCGGTGTAGGGGCATTGGGTGTTGTCAAAAAGTTAGAGAGCTTTTTACCGGCGCCTATAGTGGATTTTGATGGTGAAAAGTACTTCTTAAATTACAATTTAGAGCACAGCATAGGGAAAATACGCTCATTTTATGGGACAATTCCTGCTGTTATAAGAGCGTATGCATGGATAATGAGTCTCGGCGATGAAGGTTTAAAAGAAGTTGCAAAGATAGCAGTATTAAACAGTAATTATTTATGCAAAAAGATTAAGGAAATAAAGGGAGTATCTATTCCATATGCCCCGGGCAAATATAGATTTGAGCAGGTCAGATACAGTTGGGAGCCTCTTACAAAAGAAACAGGCGTCACAACAGAGGATATTCAGCGGCGCATGTGCGATTTTGGGCTTCACTACTGGACGAGCCATCATCCGTGGATTGTTCCTGAGCCTTTTACCTTAGAACCTACTGAATCTGCCTCGAAAGACGACCTTGATGAATATTTGGAAGCTCTTAGGGAAATTGCTAAAGAGGCTTATGAGAATCCCGAAAAGGTGAAAAATGCTCCTTACAACAGCTGTGTTCATAAAATTAATACAGAACCGTTGGATGATCCTAAAAAATGGGGCATAACATGGCGGTCGCATCTAAAGAAAATAAAAGGCGAAAAATAACTTAAAGCAGTGGGAGGAAGCTTTATGGATGTAAATAAAAATATACTAGCTCTTGATGGAAAAACAGCTGTTGTTACTGGGGCTGCGTCAGGGATAGGTTTTGCTTCGGCAAAGACATTGGCTGAGTTTGGTGCTGAAGTATTTTTACTTGATATAAATGAAGATGCCGGAGAAAAAGCGGCTGCAGAGATTTCACAAAGCGGCTGCAAAGCTCATTTTCTAAAGTGCGATATTACCTCCGGCCAAAGTTGCCAAAAGGTGGTAGAGGAAATACAAAAAAGAAGCGGCCATATTGATATTCTACACAATAATGCGGGAATTATTATCAGAAAGAATGTCGTTGAACTGGAAGAAAATGAATGGGACAAGAGTATAGATGTGTGTCTGAAGGGAGTGTATCTGCTTTCGAAGTATGTAATTCCTGTAATGGCGGCAGGTGGTGGAGGAAGCATTATTAACACAGGCTCGGGCTGGGGACTTAAGGGGGGCGACAATGCCGCCGCATACTGCGCTGCAAAGGGCGGCGTTGTAAACTTAACACGAGCTATGGCGATAGATCACGGCCCACAGAACATTAGAGTAAATTGTGTCTGTCCGGGAGACATTGATACTCCCATGCTAAGAAGCGAGGCAAGACAGCTCGGAATCCCTGAAGATGAAATGATAAAGTCATCTGCCGTTACAAGACCACTGTTAAAAGTAGGAACACCCCTTGATATAGCTTATGCAGTCCTTTTTCTTGCCAGCGAAATGTCTTCCTACGTAACTGGAAGCGTCTTAGTAGCAGACGGCGGTGGCCTTGCATAAAAACACATGGGGACAGTCCCTCCGTGTTAATTGATCTACCCAAAACACATGGGGACAGTCCCTCCGTGTTACCTCGGCAGGCTGGGAAACACAAGGGAAACAGGAACACATGGGGACAGTCCCTCCGTGTTAATTTCTCTTCCTTTGGAATAGCAGAGAAAGAATAGCTTTATTTTAAAACATGCACAGGAACACATGGGACAGTCCCTCCGTGCTAATTTCTCTTCATTTGGAATAGCAAAGAAAGAATAGCTTTATTTTAAAACATGAGCCCGGGTTTTAAAAGAACACAAAAGAACCGTCCCTCTGTGCTGTTTGTGCTGTGTTCTGCTGTTTTATCACCTCATTTATATAAAAATGTATTTGCATTAACTGTGATTTGTGATAGAATAAACAAAGAAAATATTGCAGAGGAGGTCTTTCCATTGAAACTAACTGTTGATCAAGATCTTTGCATTGGTTGTGGATTATGTATTGATACCTGCCCATCGGTGTTTGATTGGAATGATGATGGAAAAGCACAGGTAATAGTAGACGAAGTGCCTGAAGATGTAGAAGACGATGCAAGAGAAGCTATGGAAAACTGTGCAGCGGAAGCAATAAAAGAGGAATAAGATTCTCTAAATTAAAAAACAAAAGGGATTCTGACACTGAAAGATTATAGTGTCGGAGTCCCTTTTTCTTTTTTAAATTTTATTTTTATAGAAAGAAGGATTTTGACTTTTTATGTAGAATACATAATATAATGAAACAGTATACCGAATCATGAAACAAGGAGGATCTTTTATGAAAAAATTAGATGTTATAAAACGCATTATTGACTGCGGCGTTGTTGCCGTAGTAAGAGCCGAGTCTCCGGACCAGGCGCTAAAAATTGCCGAAGCGGTAAAGGCCGGCGGAGTAGAGTCTATTGAAATTACCATGACTGTGCCCGGCGCCATGGATGTAATCCGTGAGCTTGCCAAGGCATATCCAAACAAGGAAATCTTGATAGGAGCAGGGACTGTCTTGGATACAGAGACAGCAAGATCAGCTATGCTAGCAGGCGCTGAATTTATAGTAAGTCCCTATTTTAACCCCGATGTAGTAAAGATGTGCAACAGGTATCAAGTGGTATCTATGCCTGGTGCCATGTCAGTGAAAGAAGTGGTAGAAGTTATGGAATCAGGCGCGGACTTTGTAAAATTCTTCCCCGGCAATGCATTTGGCCCTTCTATGATTAAAGCTCTGTTAGGCCCCTTGCCTTACGCTCCATTTATCCCAACAGGCGGCGTAAGTCTAGAAAACGCAGGCGAATGGATTAAAGCAGGCTGCCAGGCTGTTGGTGTCGGCGGAGAACTTACTAAAGGCGCCAAAAAAGGCGACTACGCAGAAGTTGAAGATACAGCCCGCAAGTTTGTAGAAGCCGTAAAGGCTGCAAGAAAATAACTAAAATATTTTAGGAGGGTATTCAAATGGCTAATAAAGTTGTAACTTTTGGTGAAATAATGTTGCGACTCACACCGCCTAACTATCTAAGATTTGTTCAAGCTGATTCCTTTGATGTAACTTACGGAGGTGGTGAAGCTAATGTTGCCACATCCCTTGCAAACTACGGAGAAGACGCTTATTTTGTGACAAAAGTTCCGGACAATCCCATCGGCCAGGCTGCTATAAATCATCTCAGAAGGTATGGAGTGCATACTGACTATATAGTAAAGGGCGGAGAACGCCTTGGGATTTATTTCAACGAGATAGGCGCATCCCAGCGGCCATCTCTTGTGGTCTACGACCGCAGCCATTCTTCCATATCTGAAGCAAAGGCCGGAGATTTTGACTGGGAGAAAATTCTCGATGGCGCAAAATGGTTTCACTTTACCGGGATAACCCCCGCTCTCGGAGATGACGTAGCAGCGGCATGTTTGGAGGCAGTAAAAACCGCAAACAAAATGGGAATTACCGTCAGCTGCGACCTAAACTATAGAAAGAAACTATGGTCAAGAGAGAAAGCGCGCATAGTCATGTCTGAACTTATGCAGTATGTAGATATTTCCATAGGCAATGAAGAAGATGCTGCCGATGTCTTCGGAATCCAGGCAGCTGAATCTGATATTACCAAAGGACAGCTGAGTATGGAAGGTTATAAAGATGTGGCGCAGAAGCTTATGGAGAAATTCTCGCTGAAAGGTGTAGCAATAACCCTGAGAGAAAGCTACTCCGCATCAGACAACGGTTGGTCCGCTCTTTATTACGACGGAAAAGAACTTTATGCTTCAAGAAAATACAAAGTGCACATAGTTGACAGAGTGGGCGGAGGCGATTCTTTCGGCGGCGGCTTGATTTATGCTTTACTTAATGGCTACAATCCCCAGGATGCAGTAGAATTTGCCGTAGCGGCTTCTTGCTTGAAACACACCATCGTAGGGGATTTCAATCACGTGACAGTAAAGGAAGTTGAAAACCTGGCAAAGGGAGACGCCTCAGGAAGGGTTCAAAGATAACAACAAACAATACTAAAATAATATTTATTAGGGAATGCATATATTTCGGCATTCCTTTTTGTTTACAATCAGTCAAACGCCTATTCAGTATCACTTGTTGAGCCCTTTAAGAAAGTTGCGGCAGATTCCGGTGGACAAATCGTTGGCGAAGTAACTTACCAGCCAAAGGAAAAAACCGGCAATGACGCAACAAACAAATTCTTCTTAGGATATGATGTTATAAAAATCATTGCCTCTACAATCGAAAAAGTCGGAGACGATCCTGTAGCAATCAGGAGGAAAGATCCATGTCCTTACAAATCATAATCAACGGACTGGTAATGGGCTCTATAGTAATATCGAAATCAGATTGCGCCAAGGGATATCCTTACAAAAGGCAGGATGGAGCCTAATAAGTGCTGTATTACCTGCAGCAAATGCACCCAGATAATGCGTGACCATGGCCGCACCGGCTGTGTAATGCGCGACAGTGAGGTTTATTTGCCGCTATATAATGAGGCAAGAAAAAATGCCTCAAAAAAATAGAGAGGGATGCGCTATGGAGCAACTGATAAATAAAATCGGAAGAGTAGTTGAACCCGGTAAGGTTGATTTTATAACACGCAGCATTAAAGAGCCTGAAGGAGACAAGGTACTGATAAAAATCGTCTCAAGCGCTATTTGTGGCAGCGACTCGCATATATTTAAGGGTAAACACCCTACCGTACCCTTACCTGTCACAATAGGACACGAGTTTTCAGGGGATGTAATAGATGTAGGGGAAGATATGGAATGTATCAGGCACTGCCGCGGTTTATATCACAAGATAATAACGGCGGGCTTTCTATTGACAATTGGTGGCAGACGAATATCGAAGGGTTTTTTGCAGTGGGGGAAGTTAGTGAAATCCATGGAAGATTATATAAAATACGGCGGGAAAAGTCGAGGCTCAGCTCTTTATACCGACAAAGACGGTACAAAGCCTTATGAAAGCCTCCCCAATATCTTTAGATTTACTCTAGATGACGGCACTATCGGAGATATGGTTCAGGAAGTGATATACAAAAATGGAGAATGCGAATTTAACTGGCGAAAAGTTCGACCCCTTCCAAAAGACGAAGACTTTTTTGAAAATGTCTGGAAGAGCTATAGGGAAAATGGCAATATATATTAAAGCCTGAAGGAAAATAGCCCCCTTATGTCGAAGTAAAATAAGTTGACATATGCATAATATTAATCACACATAAATTGGGGGCAATGAAAGTGAATCTTAAAGAAATAAGACAAGCGGCTCGAGAAAAGATGAAAGGCTACTGTAGGGTATGTAAAACTTGCGATGGGATAGCATGCGCCGGCGAAGTGCCCGGAATGGGCGGAATAGGCACAGGTTCAGCTTTTACGGCAAATGTTAAGGCTCTTGCCGATGTAAAACTTAATCTTAGGACGATACACGATGCGAAGGATCCTGATATTTCTACAAGCATCTTAGGTATAGACCTTTCAATGCCGATTTTATCAGCGCCTATAACCGGCTCTGAATACAATATGGGCGGAGCTATACCGGAGGCGGAGTACATTCGCATGGTAATATCAGGGAGCAAGAATGCCGGAACTGTTGGCATGTGCGGCGACGGAGGAAATCCCGTATTTTACACATCCGGAATCGAAGCGATTCAAGAAGCCGAAGGCCATGGGATTCCGATTATAAAGCCTAGAGAAAACCCAAAAATAATCGAAATGGCAAAACAGGCCGAAAAAATAAAGGCACCTGCGGTAGGCATGGATATTGACGGAGCAGGACTTGTAACTATGGCTTTAATGGGCCAGCCGGTAAGCCCTAAAAGCTTAGATGAATTAAAAGAAATCATTTCATCGGTTTCTCTGCCATTTATAGTAAAGGGCATCATGACAACAGATGAAGCAGAACTTGCCAAAGAAGCAGGCGCTGCTGCAATAGTTGTTTCTAACCACGGTGGGCGGATACTAGACAGTACCCCCGGCGCAGCCCAAGTCCTTCCTGACATAGCCCGAAAGTTGAAAGGTAAGATTACGATTCTTGCAGATGGAGGAGTGCGCTCAGGCACCGATGTATTAAAATACCTTGCCCTTGGCGCTGATGCAGTGCTTGTAGGAAGACCTGTCATCATCGGTGCTTTTGGCGGCGGCGCCGAAGGTGTGCAGTTGGTGCTGGAAACCATGGCAAATGAGCTAAAGCAAGCCATGATTCTTACAGGCTGTAAAGACATAAAAAGTATAAATTCATCAATTCTATTTTAGAAGGAACAAAAATCTCCGGCAGTAAGCTAAAATGCTTTTACCGGAGATTTTCACGCTCTTATCCTTAAATTTCCTTAAGCGAATCTATTTCTTCCTTCGTAAGTTTTCGCCACATTCCGGGCTCCAATTCCTCATCAAGGTTCAGTGGCCCCAAGGACAGTCGCTTTAGGTATAAAACCTCTTTGCCTCGTGTTTTCATCATGCGCTTTATTTGGTGAAATTTACCCTCATATATAGTTACATAAGCCTCGGAGATACTACCTGATTTTAAAATATCAAGTTTTGCCGGAAGAGCGGTAAAATCTTCAAGCTCTATGCCGCCTGCAAAAGCCTTAACATCTTCTTCATCTAAAGCTCCCCGAACCTTCACATAATATGTTTTCGCCACATGATGCTTTGGCGACAGCAGCCGATGAGCTAACTTGCCGTCGTCTGTAAGAAATATAAGGCCCTCTGCATCTTTATCCAGTCTTCCTACGGGAAACAACTTCCTATGAAAGTACTCTCCTTCCAACAAGTCAATGACTGTTGTTTCGTATTCGTCCCGAGTGGATGATACTACGTCATAGGGCTTGTTCATCATAATGTATATATTCTCCTCAAAGAGTACCGGTTCACCTGATACCGTTATTTCATCTGCCTGGGGATCTACTAAATCCCCCGCATCGCCTGCAACCTTACCGTTTATCAAAACCTCTCCTGCCTTTATTAACTTTTTAACATCTTTTCTGCTGCCATAGCCGCTGGCGGCAAGGATTTTATCGATACGCGCAAGTTTTTGGTTTTTCATACTTCACACCTCATTTTATTTCTACCGTTTTATCGTTTTGATGCCAGATAACCTGATGACCCATTTTTTCTGCAAGCTCCCTTACAGGCACCATAACCTGTCCCTTTGAAAGATAAGTCGGAAGCAGGAACCATACATCTTCCCTTGTGGTGATGCGTCTTGCCACCTTATTTGTATTATTATCCCATAAAATATCCCATTTAAGCACGTCTTTGAAAAAATTAAGCGGCGCAACCAGTTTGCCATCCGCATAAGTCGGAGCTGCATCTAAAGGAACCGGTTGTTTTCCCAGATATGCGGTGACAGAATCTATACACAGTACAATGGAACCGTTATAGTATTCGGGAAGGGCTTCGGATGTATCGTTAATTAAAGTCTTGAATTTATCCAAACCGATTCCCGGCGGAACTATTATTCTATTTAAAGTCATAGGAGAAGAATCCTGATATATAAAGCCGGAAGTAACAGTGAACCCCAGCTTATACCCCTCAACTACCGCGGAAGTAACTATTTTTTCATCATATTGTCCATATGGATAAGCTATACTCAAAACCTTTGGAGCGCCTGCCTTGTCAAAAAAACCCTTCATGTCTTCAAAATCTTTAGTGATTTCACCCAGGCTCATTTCTACAAAGGCTGATTTTTTATCCAGCAGGTAGTGAGCGTTAAATGTGTGGCTTCCAAATTCAATAAATCCGCTTTGTGACATTTCCTTTATTTCATCAAGGGAAAGCTTTGGTATGCTTGCTGTCTCGGAAGATGGAGTTTCTATCGCGCCTCCGATAAGAAAAATAACTGCGTGAAGGCCGTATTTCCTCAAGATAGGATAAGCATATGTATAATTAGACTCATATCCGTCATCAAATGTAATTAAAACAGTGCGTTCAGGCAGCTGTTTATTAAAGTAGAGAAAGTTTTCTATATCCGTTAAACTAGCCGTATAATAACCGTGGTCGTAAAGATACCTCATCTGTTCTTCGAATTCTGAAACAGAAATCGTAGCTTCGCTTTTTGTTCCTGCTGCTTCTTCATCGGGAACTATATGATGATAGCAGAGCACAGCTGCAGAATTTTTCCCATCATCTGTGGCGGCAAGGGCAGAAAAAGGAAAACCTAAAGCGAAAATAGAAAAAGAAAGCAAAACGAGCAGCGGCTTTTTCAATAATGATAGTCTAAAACAGTGCATGGCAAGTACTCCTTTCAAGATAAGGCATATACTATCAGTATCCTATCACATTGCTCCTTCTTAGTAAATAAGGCAAAATTTGTGATATAATCGAAATAAAGATTTTTAGCCGATTTTTTTTAAAAGGAAGCTGGTGCAAATGGAAGACATTGAGCTTAAAATATCATTGCTGCAAACAGAACCGACATTTAAAGATATAAATCTTGCGGCAGGCAAAATACAAAACCTTGCGGCAAAAGCCGTAAGTCAGAAAAAAAGGCCTAATATTCTTGTGGCGCCAAGAATTTTTTCGACTCAGCACATAAATACAAGCTTTGACCCGACAGTAGAGTTATTAAAAAACACCGCCACAAGGTGCCGAATAACTGTAATTTCCTTTGATGTTTTCAACAAGGTTTATGCTGCAGACCCTAATGGGAATATCATCGCAAGTTGTACAAAGTCTTGCGAAGCAAAGGATGAAACGATGGTGTTTAGCGTAGACGGGGTGTGCTGCGGCATTGCTCCGATTTCTAATCTGAAATTTCCCGAGGCAATAAAGCAATCAGCTGCTCTAGGCGCGAAAGTGCTTTTTGTTTTAGGCGCATGGCCCAAGTCCAAGGAAATTTACTGGAAGCTTTTAAATATTGTAAGGGCTATCGAAAATCAGTTTTTTATAGTAGCCCTAAATCAATTTGAGAAACAAACAGCTTTTATAGTGATAGATCCCTGGGGCAGGGTAGTTGCAGAAAATAAGGGCAGCGGTGTTTTCACGACCGTGATAAATATAGGTCAGATAGATGCGGCAAAGTCCCAAAGCATCTTATACACAGAAACTAATTAAGATATGTTGGAAGGAGATAGCAATGAACAAAATTCAACAACAAATATTTGATATTCAAACAACAGCCCAATCCCTTACGGTTTACCGCAGCATTCTAGATGATGATATCATCAGAGAATATCTTGATATGCTTGAAAGCATATTCAATGAAGAAGCGGCAATTGTAGCGGTTTCAAAATCCCACGAATTTATTTCAAGCCTTCTTAGAGAAACTGCGGCATACAATGAGCCGCTGGTGGGAAATCTCTGGCAAAATCACATTTTAAACCTTATACTTCTGGATGAGAATCCTTTCAGCCTGCGGTGCGAACGGCAAGATTTAAATGATGTGGAAGAGCCATTAAGAAGACTTGTTGAAAAAGATATGGCACATCTTCAGATACTTCACGACTTCGATTTTTCGCCTATTGAAGCATATATAAAAGAAAAAGCAGGGCAAGATTTTACTATTATGTGTTCCATGAAGGGCGCCTCCACCCTTCCCTACCCTGAAACCTACTATGGCAAAAGACAGGAAATTAAGATACTGCTTAACAGCTCGCCTATTTGGGATGCAAACATAAATGTGCTGGCAAAATTTTACAACAATATGGGATGTGGAGATTTTGCAAAGTATCGGGCATTTAAATGGGTAGGCACAGGAGAAAAAGGAAGGCTTGTAGGAATTCCGGAGCCTGACCCCATCAGAATTTGCGACCTAATAGGATATGAAGAACAAAAGAATGAAGTCCTGCGCAACACCCGCCAATTTGTAAAAGGTTTGGGAGCAAACAATATGCTGCTTTATGGTGACAGAGGAACCGGTAAATCATCTACCATAAAGGCATTGGTGCATGAATTCGGAGAGGAAGGCCTGAGAATGGTAGAAGTTACAAAAGACCAGCTGAGGGACCTCCCCTATATAGTGTCAATCCTTAAAAAACGGCCTTACCGCTTTATTATATTTGTAGATGATTTGTCTTTTGAAGAACACGAAACCGAATACAAATATCTAAAAGCAATACTTGAAGGAAGTCTGGAACCCTCTCCGGAAAACGTCCTTATATACGCCACATCCAATCGCCGCCATTTGGTAAGAGAATATCACAGCGACAGGGCAGAAGATGAGCTAAAATCTCAGGATACCCTTCAAGAAAAACTTTCTCTTTCTGACCGCTTCGGCATAACCGTAGTCTATCTTTCCCCTGACAAAGAAAAATATCTGGAAATTGTAGAAGGCATAGCAAAAAGCAAGGGTGTTGACATAGAACCTAACAAACTAAGGGAGCTTGCGCTAAAATGGGAACTTTGGCACAACAGCCGCTCCGGAAGAACCGCCAGGCAGTTTATTGAAGACTTGCTTGGAAAAATGGGTTCAGTGTAGCTTTTCACAAAATCCCATAATTTAATCGTATTTTATCCGTTTTCCTCAAGTAAAATTAACTCAATCTTAAAGAATTGAGCAGGGGAGGAAAAGCGGTTGTCAAAGAAAGTTATGAAAATAGCAATAATTTGTGTTGTTATTATTGCAGTGGTTTTTGCAGGATATTTATGGAAACAGAAAAGCAGCTCAAGGGGGACTGCGGCAGCCCAACGGCTGTCTACTGCTGTAGTAGGCCGGGGGAATCTGGAAGTTGTACTTAAGGATTCCGGCACCCTTGAGCCAATGGAGCAGGAAACAATTAATTTAAAAGTAGACGGCACAGTTAAAAAAGTTTACTTCAATGAAGGAGATGTGGTTAAAGAAGGCGATTTGCTTTATGAATTGTCTAATGAAGACCTTGCAATCAGCCTTCAAAAAGCAGAGCTCTCTCTTAAGCAGCAGCAGATAGATCTTCAAGACGCCTTAAAGCAAAAAGAAAAGGCTGTGATTTATGCTCCGGCTGACGGAGTCGTAAAATCAGTCGATATTAAAGTCGGCGATTCGGTAAATGCAAACACAGTTGTGGCTACTATACAAAATCAGGACAAATGCCAGGTTAAAGTTCCATTTCTTTCTTCGCAAACAAGTAAAATGAAGATAGGACAAAAAGCTGAAATTATGTTTATAGATCCTATATACACCATTGACGGTGTTGTTACAAAAATAGACACCGTCGGGACGCGCACATCTTATGGGAGCATTTATTACTATGTGACCATAACAGTCGACGGCAACTATTATGTGGAAGGATCAGATACCAGCGTTAAGGGCTATGTAATAACAGACAGCGGTAAAGAGGAAGGCATGGAACAAGCACTGATAGAGCCTTTGGATGCAGTGGAAGTAAAATCTGAAATATCATCTAAAGTCAATAACGTTTATATTGAAGAAGGCCAAATTGTCACAAAGGGCCAAAAATTATTCTCCCTTGATTTGGAAGATATAAATACAAATATTGAAAAGCAGCAGCTAAGCCTTCAGCAAGCACAGCTAGACCTTCAGTCGAAAAGATCCGAGCTGGAAAATCTTCTGGTATATGCTCCGATAGATGGAACCATCATAGAGCAAAACGTTCGGGAAGGCGACCTTATAAGACCGTCTACTTCTTCAAGTTCAAGCAGCGAACCGGCTGCGGTTATCGTAAATTATGCAAAGATGCAGGTTGTGCTTCCTGTAGACGAGCTGGACATAAATAACATAACCGTAGGCATGCCGGTAAATATCACGGCAGAGGCGGTGCCTGATAAAGTATTTAAAGGTCAGGTTGAAAAGATTGCAGAACAAGGCACAAGCCAGAACAATGTTTCTACATTTGATGTTACGATAACCACTGATAAAGTAGACGAGCTAAAAGCCGGTATGACAGTGGATGTTGAGATGATCATTGCAAACAAGCAAGATGTGCTTATGCTCCCCATAACTGCCATCCAGTACCGAAATAACAAGACCTATGTGATGCTTGCATCCGCTGAAGGCGATACTTCATCTTCTGCCGACAAGACTGCAAACTCCAAAAATGTCAATAAGACATCAAATGCTACTTCGACCGCAAATAATATGGTAGAAATAAAAACAGGAATCAGCAATGATGAATACGTAGAAATCGTCAGTGGTTTAAATGAAGGCGATACAGTGCTCTTATCTAATGCCGCCAGCACTTCAACCTCGAATAACCAGCGACAAAACGAAATGATGCCGATGGGTCCTGCGCCAACCGAAGGCCCTGCGCCCAGTGGTCGGGGGTAGTTAAATGCTGATACAACTTGAGGATATCTATAAGATATATAAACTGGGAGACACTGAAGTGCATGCATTAGATGGCATAACACTTGGGATAGAACAAGGCGAATTTATAGCAATAGTGGGGCCGTCAGGCTCGGGAAAATCTACATTAATGAACATTCTCGGATGCCTGGACACTCCCACCGAAGGCAGTTATCTTTTTGAGGGCAAGGATATGTCAAAGCTCAGCGATGACCAGCTTGCGGTTATACGGAACAAGCACATAGGTTTTGTATTTCAAAGCTTCAACCTGCTGCCTAAGCTGGATGCAGTGGAGAACGTAGAAGTGCCCCTGACTTATGCAGGCAAAAAAGGCCCTGCAAGAAGGGAACGGGCTGTCAAAATGCTGGAAATGGTGGGCTTGGGCGATAGAATACATCATAAGCCCAAGGAGCTTTCCGGAGGCCAGCAGCAAAGAGTTGCCATAGCAAGAGCCTTATCTACAGATCCTCCCGTAATCCTTGCAGACGAGCCTACAGGCAACTTGGACACAAAGTCCGGCACTGAGATTATGCAGATACTAAAGGAACTTAACAAAAGCGGAAAAACCGTCATCCTTATAACCCACGACATAAACATCGCAAAGCAGGCTCAAAGAAATGTCCATATTCAGGACGGCAAAATAATAGAAGATGTAAAGGTGGCAGGTTAAATGGATATACTGCAGACCATAAAAATAGCAATGCGGGGCATTCTTGACAACAAGCTGCGCTCCTTTTTGACAATGCTGGGCATAATCATAGGCGTAACTTCGGTAATTGCGCTGGTATCTATAGGCCAAGGCGCCACCTCCCAAGTAACTGAGCAGATTCAAAGCCTAGGTTCCAATTTACTTACTGTAAATATAACGGGCAGAGGAGCAAATACCACTTTAAGTTATGAAGAAGCGATGGAATTTGGAGAAAGTCCTTATATCAGCGCAGTAGCACCGATTATGAACGGCAGCGCAACCGTAAAGCACGGCAATAAAAATACTACCGCCCAGATTCAGGGGACAAATGAAGAGTTTTTGGGCATACGAAACTACAAACTGGCAGAAGGCAGATTTATAACATCCGCCGATGTTTACATGCGCCAGAAGATTGCTATCTTGGGCCCGGGGATAGCTGAGGATATTTTCGGCCTGGTAAGCCCTGTAGGACAAGAAATAAAGATTAACGGACAGATTTTTAAAGTAGTAGGCATCCTTGAATCCTCCAGCTCCATGATGGGCTCCAATGATGAAGACATATACATCCCTGTTACTACAGCTGAAAGGCTCCTGCAAAACCGAGGCGTAAGGACAATATATATGCAGGCAGCGTCAGAAGATACCGTAGACCTTGCCACTCAAGAAATATCTGTAAAACTTTCCAGGATATTTAAGACAGATACCAATAGTGATTTCCAAGCTTATCGGATTTTCAGCCAGACTGAAATGCTGGATACGCTAAACGAAACCACTTCAACGCTTACCATGATGTTGGGCGGCATTGCGGCGATATCACTGCTGGTTGGCGGCATAGGTATTATGAACATAATGCTGGTGTCTGTAACTGAGCGCACAAGAGAAATAGGAATAAGAAAAGCTCTTGGCGCTAGAAAGCGGGACATATTGAGCCAATTTCTCATAGAATCCTTAGTGCTCAGCGGCATCGGCGGAGTAATAGGCATAATCGTCGGAATTTTAATGAGCCGAGGTATAGCGCAAGTTATAGGAATAACGGCAAAAACCACGTATTCGGTGACGGCCATTGCCTTTGGCTTTTCGATGCTGGTGGGTATCTTCTTTGGACTTTATCCTGCCAATAAGGCAAGCAGCTTAAAGCCGATTGAAGCCCTGCGCTATGAATAAATCCGGCTGGGAGAGGTGAAAAATTTATGTCTTACCGCATATATTTAGTGGAAGACGACAAAAACTTAAATTTAGTGCTCACTTCATATCTTGAAAAGGAAGGTTGGCAGGTTTCTTCATTCCTAACCGGCAGCGAGGCTGAGGATGCCATAAAGGATCCTCCTGATTTATGGATACTGGATATAATGCTGCCTGATATAGACGGTTATCATCTCCTTCAGGAAATAAAAAAGGCTTCCCCTGCCACCCCCATCATCTTCATTTCTGCAAGAGATGCGGATATCGACAGAGTGGTAGGCCTTGAGCTGGGCAGCGATGATTATCTGGCAAAGCCTTTTCTCCCCAGAGAGCTCGTTATAAGGTGCAGGAATTTGCTGGAGCGGATTTACAGCCCCGGCCTTCAGATTTACAATGTTCCCCCTTATACAATAAATGAGGCAAGCAGAACCGTCAAAACAAACGATGAGACAGTAGATCTGACATCAAAGGAGTTCGACATAACACTGTATTTTATAAAAAACCAGGGAATAGCCCTATCCAGGGAGCAGATACTTGCGGCAGTATGGGGCACTGACTACTTCGGCTCAGACAGAGTGGTAGATGATTTAATAAGGCGGCTTCGGAAAAAACTTCCCTACCTTAATATAGAGACAATTTACGGATACGGTTATAGGCTGGTGAAGTCATGAAAAATCTTCCCCTTTCCCTGCAAATTTGGCTTGTATTTGCGATAATCACCCTTTGCATAACTCTCCTTCTGTGTATTTTGCTTCCTGCAACCCTTAGGGAATTTTTCACCAATGAAGTCTACGCAACTATTGAAAGCGCGCAGGGCATGGTCCTTGAGCGCTTTTCCGACGAGACGACAAAGGAAGAGTGGGAGTCCAGCAGAATACTAAACCGGCCGCCTCAAGACGATATACGTACGGTCAATCATTTTATAGTACTGAAGGAAAACTATACCATAATGTCTCCGGGAATATCAAATCCTATAGAACCTTCCGAGATTCCGGAAGGCGCTGTAAAGCATCTTCTGATACTTCCGCCAAGAGAAATACTGGAACAAATAATTAATGAAGCCAAAAGCCAAACCGAGGAAAGCTGCCAATACAGCGGCCAGATAAACAATAGAAGAATATTTTATGTAATCACAAGAGGCAAACTCATGGGCCGGGATGTTTATCTTGTATCATATATGTGGGATACTTATAGAGAAGATCTTGTGAAAACCCTTTTTAAGAAACTTGCAGCTATAATGGGTTTTGCGTTCATCCTAAGCTGGCTGCCGTCACTGGCACTGGCAAGGTATCTTACGAAACCATTGGTTATCTTGGAAAAACGTGTGGAAAGGCTAGCAAATCGAGACTGGCAGGAACCGATAAAACTTGAGCGAAAGGACGAGATAGGCCGTTTAGGGAATTCTGTTGAAAAACTCCGACAGCAGCTGATTTTCCAAGATGAAGCCCAGCAGTCTTTGCTGCAGAATATATCCCATGAGCTTAAGACTCCCGTTATGGTGATTCAAAGCTATATACAGGCCATAAAAGACGGTATATTTCCAAAGGGCGACCTTAACCGAACACTAGAGGTTATCGAGGAGGAAGCCAACAGACTTCAAAAACTTATTCAAAACCTGCTGTACCTTACAAAGCTTGACTATCTTACCACACATAAGCAGACACTAGAAACCTTCCAGCTGGATGAACTTATAAAAGAAGTAGTTGAAAGGCTCCGCTGGCACCGAAAGGCCTTGGATTGGTCGATAAAACTTACCCCCGTCAAAACAAAAGCTGACAAAGAGCAGTGGCGCGTTGCCCTGGAAAATCTTCTTGACAACCAAATTCGCCACGCCAAAAGCAGAATCGACATAGAGCTGGAGCCTAAAGGCGAAAATTCCTTCCTTCTTCATATTTACAACGATGGTCCCAATATCGAACCTGAAATCATGGATGCCCTTTTTCAAAAATACAACAAAGGTTCGAGAGGCAGAACAGGTTTGGGACTTGCCATAGTTCAGCGTATAATAACCCTTCACGGCGGCAATATATATGCCAAAAACGAAGAAGAAGGAGTCTCGTTTTATATTGAAATGTAAAGAGGATAAAATCCTCTTTTTCTTTTACCTGAAAAATTTTTTAAGAAATACTCCAAGGTTCTTGAGTAAGTTACTATAAAAGAATATAATTATGCGTGGTAAGTGAGATGATTTTATAATTTCTTTCATAAAAAACAAAATTAGTTCGTATATCTGAACCATAGTTCGGTTTTTCGGAAATCCCGGCAAAGTAAGATTTACTGCCGGATATGTTAATAAATTTAATAAACATATTCCGAAAAACCGAACTTTTATTTTTATAGCAATCCAGGAAAGACCCCAGATTTAAGCAAATTTTGGCAATCAAAGGATTGGCATTATTATTGCTGTAAATTATTATATTTAGAAGGAGGGCTACATTTTGAATTTTACAAAAATGCATGGATTAGGCAATGACTTTTTAGTTGTAAAAGGCCTGGAGGAAGATATACCGACAATAATAAAAAACGCCAAAAAAATTTGCGACAGACATTTTGGAGTCGGCGCAGATGGCATACTACTGGTGCTGCCGTCAGATGCGGCAGATATAAAAATGAGGATCATAAACAGTGATGGCAGCGAAGCTCCTATGTGCGGGAATGGTGTTAGATGTTTTGCAAGTTTTGTCTATAAAAAAGGAATTGTAGCCAAGAAAAACATGACGGTTGAAACTATAGCCGGTATACAAAGGCCGGAAATAATTATGAAGGATGATATTGTTACTGCTATTAAAGTTGATATAGGAACTTATAGTTTTATAAATCAAGACATTCCGGTAGAAGGAGAGCCGGATAAAGAGGCAAAGAATCTTGAGATTAAAATAGATGAAAATTTATTTGAAGCAACAGGTGTTGATATGGGCAATCCCCACTGCGTAATATTTACGGATGATGTTGAAAAGGTTCCATTGGAAAAATGGGGCCCGAAGATAGAAAACTATCCGCTTTTTCCGCTAAAGACGAATGTAGAGTTTGTTCAGGTAATTTCAAAAGACCATTTGAAAATGCGTGTATGGGAAAGAGGATGCGGCATTACCATGGCTTGCGGCACGGGGGCATGCGCAGTTGCTGCTGCCGCCTTTGAAAAAGGTTTTACGGGAAAACAAGTAAAAGTTACTTTGCCCGGAGGTGACTTATTTATTGAACTTACAGATGATAAAAGAGTGTATATGACGGGACCTGCCCGGGAGGTTTTCGAGGGACGCTTAGAGCTTGAAAAAATTTGCTAAATGACATAGTAAAATAGGAGGAACAAAGATGAAGATATCAGAAAGAATTAAAAAAGTTCCGCCATATATTTCGGCCGAGATTGATAAAAAAGTTGCAGATTTGACAAAAAAAGGAATTGATGTGATAACTTTAGCAATTGGCGATCCGGATATACCTACTCCTGAAAATATAATAAAGGCTATGGAAAGAGAAATTCATAATCCTGCCTACCATCGTTATCCTGCCTATGAAGGTTCTTATGAGTTTCGGTGTGCCGTAGCGCGCTATTATTCTAAAAGATTTGAAGTAGAACTTGACCCTGATACTGAGGTAATGGCTCTTATTGGTTCAAAAGAAGGTATTGTAAATACTGCTTATGCCTTTATAGATGAAGATGACTATGCTCTAATTCCGGATCCCGCATATCCGGTATACAAAACAGCCACGCTTTTTGCCGGCGGCATTCCATATACGATGCCATTACTTAAAGAAAATAAATTTTTGCCTGATTTTACTAAAGTTGATAAAGATATTGCCGAAAAAGCTACAATAATGTTTTTATGCTATCCAAATAATCCAACATCGGCAGTAGCCAACAAAGAATTTTTTGAAGAAGCTATAGAATTTGCCAAGAAATACGATATTGTCATATGCCATGACAGCGCATATGCAGACATAATCTACGAAGATTATAAAGCGCCAAGCATTCTTTCTGCAAAAGGAGCAAAAGAAGTAGCTATCGAGCTGGGCTCTTTATCAAAGCCTTACAGAATGACAGGCTGGAGAATCGGGTATGCCGTAGGAAACAACGACATAATCAAAGCATTGGGAAGAATAAAGACTAATGTAGATTCCGGGCAGTTTACAGCGATCCAAAGCGCCGCAGTTGAGGCACTCTCAGGACCTCAAGACAGCGTGGAGGAATTCCGACGCATACTTACAAAAAGAAGGAACTTTGTATTCAAAGCTTTAAAAGATATGGGCTTTGACGTTGAATTACCCCAGGGAACCTTTTATATTTGGGCGAGCGTGCCTAAAGGGTATACTTCCGCCTCATTCGCAGAGTATTTAGTAGATAAGGCTGCCGTAGTAGTGATTCCGGGTAATGCTTATGGAGAATATGGGGAGGGATTTTTCAGGATTTCCCTTACTACACCGGATGACAGAATAGATGAAGCATTATCCAGAATGAGAAAGCTTAAGTTTTAATATCTGTCTAACTGCCCAGGTGAAGGGATGTGATATAAGGGAACAATTCAAATATTTTATCAACAGGACTTAGAAACGAACCAAAAATTCTCCTTTTAGACGAACCTTCCCTAGGCCTTTCGCCTCTTTACACAAGCGAGGTTTTTAAGACAATACTGCAGGTTAAAGAACAAGGAACGACTATCCTTTTAGCTGAACAAAACGCTAAAAAGGCTTTGGAAATAGCAGATTATGCATATGTCTTAGAGACAGGAAGAATAGTGCTTTCCGGCACCGGAAAGGAACTTTTATCAAACCCTGCAGTACAAGAAGCGTATTTGGGTGTAAAGCATAAAGCTATATAATTAGAAAGAACTACTATTATATAAAAGGAGAAGATGAAATACATGACAGGCTTAAACTTACCTCGCGTTAAACTTTGCCAATTGCCTACGGATTTAGATCCGGCATCTAATCTTTCGAAAAAACTGGGAGACGTGAATATTTATTTTAAAAGAGACGACAACACCGGTCTTGCTATAGGGGGAAACAAAGGCCGCAAGCTGGAATTTTTGTTGGCCGATGCCCTAAAAAAAGAGGCTGATGTAATAATAACCACAGGCAGCATTCAGTCCAACCATACCCGAATGACTTGTGCCGCCTGCAGAAAACTTGGCCTTGATGTAATTTTAATGCTAAAAGGCAAAAAACCTGCTCAATTCCGAGGCAACTTGCTCTTAGAGAAGCTGATGAATGCCGATATGCGGTTTTTTGATGTGTCAAGTTATAATGAAATAGGCATAGAGGCTGATAAGCTAATGGATGAGTTGAGAGCTAAAGGCAAAAAGCCTTATTTTATTCCTGTTGGCGGCTCTGTCGGCCTTGGAGCATGCGGATATGTGGATTGCGCCTTAGAACTTTTTAATCAGGCCGACAGCCAAAACTTAAGAATAGATTATATAGTAAATGCGGTGGGATCCGGAGGAACATCGGCGGGACTTGAAGTAGGAGTGCGCCTTGCGAAAAGGGATGCTAAAGTTGTTGGCATAAGCGTTGACTCAGAAAAAAGCGTGTTTAAGCAAGACATTTCAAGAATTGCCCAAGACTCTATATCTTTATTGGGAGCCGACCTGGAAATTTTGCCTGACGACATAATCGTCTTTGACGAATATATAGGTGAAAGCGGATACGGAAAGCCCAGCCGGCAAGGGGTAGAGGCAATAAAATTCACAGCTGAAACTGAAGGAATAATATTAGATCCGGTATATTCAGGCAAGGCTATGGCCGGCCTTATAGATTTGGTTAAAAAAGGATTTTTTGAAAAAGGGTCAAATATTATTTTTATTCACACCGGCGGAACTCCTGCCTTATTTGATATGCTGGTAGAAAACAGCGACTAATAAAAACATATTTTGACATGCCATGCCAACTCATATATAATTTCAATAGAATAAAAAAAGAGGTGTGGCGCATGTTGTACAAAATCGAAGATGTGGAGAAACTATCGCGAAATGATATACGAAAACTATACTCAGAATATGTAAATCCGGGCCTTGCATCGATGCTCAGCCTTATAAATTTCGATAAAAACTTTGTCAAAGCTGAAGGATGCTATGTTTATGACAGTGACGGCAACAAATATATAGATTTTTTAGGAGCCTATGGCGCATTGAACTTAGGGCATAATCCTGCTGAAATATACGAAGCGCTTGAAAAAGTAAAGGAAAGGCCGAATCTTCTTCAAGCTTCCTTAAGCACTTTTGCGGCGGTTTTGGGCCACAATCTTGCTCAAGTTGTTCCTAAAGGTTTAAAACACAGCTTTTTCTGCAACAGCGGTGCGGAAGCTGTTGAAGGCGCACTGAAAGCCGCAAGGGCTGCAAGCGGTAAAACCGGCATCATATCCTGCGAAGGGTCTTTTCACGGCAAGACCTATGGAGCACTTTCCGCAACAGGCAGAAAGAAATATCAGGAGCCCTTTTTACCGTTGGTTCCCGGTTTTCAAACAGTGCCATACGGTGATGCGAATGCCCTGGAAGAAAAACTAAAGCAAAAAGACATAGCAGCATTTATAGTAGAGCCTATACAGGGAGAAGGCGGAATTATCGTGCCTCCCGAAGGTTATTTGAAGGATGTAAGGATGCTTTGCGACAAATACGGCGTGCTTCTGATAGCTGATGAAATCCAGACAGGCTTTGGCAGGACGGGGACCATGTTTGCCTGTGAAAGAGAAGGGGTTTCGCCTGATATTATGACAGTTGCAAAATCATTGGGAGGAGGAGTAGTTCCCATCGGAGCCTTTATTACCACAGAGGAAGTATGGGAAAAAGCCTTTGGCGGCATGGAAAAATGCCTCCTGCATACATCGACTTTTGGCGGCAATACCATGGCCTGCGCTGCAGGAATAGCATCTATCAACGCAATAATCGAGAAAAACCTGCCTGAGCACGCAAAAGAAGTGGGAGAATATATGCTGGAGGGACTTAAAACCCTAAAAGACCGCTACGGCATAATAAAGGATGTAAGAGGAAGAGGACTGATGGCAGGTATTGAATTTGAAACACCCGAGAAAGGGATTTTAAGTAAGCTTACGGGAGGCGCTGTCAACAGATTCTACAAAGAGTATACAGGTTCCATGGTGGCCGGAGAGCTTCTTAACACCCACCGCATAATTACAGCATACACTTTAAACAATCCTAATGTCATAAGGCTTGAACCGCCTCTTATCATCGAAAAAGAAGACATCGACTACATGCTGAACTCCCTTGAAGACATATTTTCAAAAAATAGCGGCCTCTTTAAACTTACATTAAGCACCGTAAAAAGAGTCATTCGAAAAAAATAGGTAAGAACCGCCTCCAGAATATGGAGGCTTTTGCATTTTGGAATCGTTTTCACATTTCGATATTTGCAGTAAAGTACCATTATGTTATAATAAGGAGACTGAAACCTATCGATTTATATATAGTCGATTGCTTTATGAAGTTAATGTTACTACATAATAGTTTGGATATGAAAGGTACATTTATTGCAGCTTCCATGGTGCCGGCATGTACCACTGAAGCATTTTACGATGTAATCACCGGACCTGCAGAATGGTTTGCAATCAAACTTGTCAGGAGTTTCCAAGAAGAAGCCGTAAATTCTGCAATGAATGAGAATAGAAAATATCTTAAAGATTTTCAATTTTGCAAGGAGGTGGTGAAGCGTCGGTAGGGGATTTTAAGATTTCACGATTTCAAAAGAGAGATATTAGGTAAAAGCTTTTTGACTATGTAAAATTAGGAGGGGAAAAATTTGAAAGCTCATAATCTAAAAAGAATAATCTGCATACTAATTGCTCTATTTATTTGCATTACAATGGTTGCCGGCTGCGGCACAGGCACAAAAGAGTCAAAACCTGAAACAAGTGAAGCGACAGGCGGAGCAGCTGATGAGAAAGATGGCGGCACTTTAACCATAGCTCTTTCTGCGACTCCTAAAAACCTTGACCCCGTAGACTATACAGGAGTTTATGAAGGTAACGTAATAATAAATGTATGTGATACTTTAGTAAAATATGATAAATCCCTGCAGAATATAATACCGGCCATTGCCACTGAATGGTCTGTGTCGGATGACATGAAAACATATACGTTTAAATTAAGAGATGATGTTTACTTCCAAAAAGGCAAATACCAAGACGGCAGAAAAATGACAGCAGAAGATGTCAAATACAGCCTGGAGCGCTCAGCAAAGGAATCTGCAATGAACAGGCTAAGCATGTTAGACCATGTGGATGTAGTGTCTGATACTGAAATCAAAGCAGTTCTAAAGGCTCCTAATGCGGCATTTTTGACAGCACTGACTGATGCCGGAAATACCATTGTGCCGAAAGAAGAAGTGGAAGGCTGGGGAGACCAGTTCGGACTTCATCTTGTAGGAACAGGTCCCTTCAAGCTTGTAGACTTTATAAAAGATGACAGCGTAGTTTTAGAGAGAAATGAAAAGTATTGGGGACAAAAACCCCATCTTGACGGTGTAGTATTCAAGTTCATAAGCGATATCAACATGATGGCAAACGCTCTTAGAACCGGAGAAATAGATGTAGCCACAGATCTTGTAGGCGAAAGCATCAATGTCATAAAACAGAGCGATGATTTGGTCCTGGAAGAAGTACCGGGTCTCGTGGTTTCCTATGTTTACATGAATATGATGCAGGGACCCACAGCAGACAGAAAAGTCAGGGAAGCCATAATAAGCGCTGTTGATATTGACGAAATGGTAAAAGGCATATATACATGGGGCGAAGCCCAGAGAGGTTACCTGCCGCTGCCTCCCGGATCATGGGGATACGATCCTTCCTTAGAATCCTTGATACCGGCCTACAATCCTGAAAAGGCAAAACAGCTTCTTACAGAGGCAGGCTATCCCAATGGTTTTGAAACCGAGATTCATGTAGGCAATAAACCTGCAAGAATGAAAATGAGTACAATCATGCAGAACTACTTAAAGCAAAACTTAAATATCGATATGAAGATTCAGGTATCTGAGTGGGGTACATTCAGCGATATCGCATCAAAGGGCAAGGCACCCCTTTACGGCATGTCTTGGACATGGTATCCAGATCCTTACTTCTTCCTGAACCAGATGTTCCACAGCAGCCAGATAGGCTCTTTAGGCAACGGTCAGGGCTTTAACAATCCTGAAGTTGACAAACTCCTAGACGATGCTGTTACAACAACAGTTGATATAAACGAGCGGGCCGCTCTTTACAAAAAAGCCCTAAAATTAATAGTTGAAGAACTTCCTCAAATAGATTATGCCCATGAAAAAGTCATTTATGGTCTTAACAAGAACGTGCAGGGTTTTGTAGTTTCACCTGACAACCAGATAAATCTTGTAACGAGTGAAATTAACGTTTGGAAGCAAAAATAAGCAATAGTTTTTCGGTGGGAGGTACAAGAATTGCTTAAATACATTTTAAAACGATTGGTAGAAATCCTGCCCACCCTTTTCGTCGTAGCTTTAATCACATTTTTTGTCACAAGGATAATTCCGGGGGACCCGGCATCGGTGATGCTGGGTCCTCAAGCTAGTGTGGAAGCTGTAGAGAAGATGAGGGTGAAGCTGGGTTTAAATGAAAGCATTCCCAAACAATTTTTGATATATATGAACGATATTTTGCACGGAAATTTTGGCACATCTTTTTACTACAATGAGCCTGTAACGCTGCTTATTTTGGAAAGGTTCCCGAATACGGTTATACTGGCTGCGGCAAGTATGATACTTGCGCTGCTGGTGGGTATACCTATTGGTGTTATTTCCGCCACAAAGCAGTATTCTATTTTTGATTATGTAACGATGGTACTTGCGCTTATTGGCGTTTCAATGCCTATATTTTGGCTCGGCCTTATGATGGTTCTTACTTTCAGTGTCAACCTGGGATGGCTGCCTTCTACAGGAATGGGAAGCATGAGCAAGGGGATAATGGACGTTATAAAGCACTTGATACTGCCCTCAGTGTGTCTTGCCACGATTCCGGCGGCTATGTTTGCCAGGATAACCCGCTCCAGCATGCTGGATATAATCAGGCAGGACTATATTAAGACAGCTAGGGCAAAGGGCCTTCGTGAGTCTGTGGTAATATGGAAGCATGCCTTTAAAAACGCCCTGCCTCCTATAATCACCGTTGTCGGTATAGAGCTTGCGTCGCTTTTATCCGGAGCCATTCTTACAGAGACCATATTCAGCTGGCCCGGCATGGGGAAAATGGTAGTAGATGCCATTGAAAAGCGGGACTACGGTCTTGTTCAGGGGAGCGTGCTTTTTATAGCGCTGATTTATGTTATCACAAATCTTATCGTAGACATCCTCTATGCAGTAGTAAATCCTAGAATCCGCTATACCAAAACTTCAGAACGCGGGGGTGGCGCTTAGATATGGAAATGATTGATGAAAATAAGCTGATGCAGCTGGAACGCAAAGCCAACAGCCCTTGGGCTAGACTCAAGCGCAACAAGACCGCCGTTATAGGAATGGTCATAGTTATTGCAGCTGTGTGCATGGCTATATTTGCTCCGCTGCTTGCGCCTTATGATCCCAATGCCATGGATATCAGTAAAACATTTTTAAAACCCGGAACCCCCGGCCATATCCTTGGAACCGACGAGTTTGGCAGAGACCTGCTCAGCAGAATAATATATGGCTCGAGAATATCAATTCTGGTTGCTGCCGGCGCGACTTTGGTAGGCGGCACCATTGGAATAATATTAGGAATAATTGCAGGCTATAAGGAAGGAATATTAGACACTGTCATCATGAGATTTATGGACGGCATGTTCGCATTCCCCTTCGTTCTCCTTTCCATCGTTTTGATGACTGTCCTAGGCCAAGGCCTTGAAAACGTTATTATCGCAATAGGTATTGCGAATGTTCCCGGATATGCCAGAATAGCAAGAGGACAAGTGCTTGTGGTAAAAGGTGAGGAATACTGTCAGGCGGTAAAATCCTTGGGAGCCTCGGACTTTCACCTGATTTTTAACCACATAATTCCTAACATTTTGTCACCGGTCATCGTCTATGCCACGATGAACCTGGCAGGTTCCATTATTTCAGAAGCAACCTTAAGTTTTTTAGGACTGGGGATTCAGCCGCCTACGGCTTCTTGGGGCAATATATTAAGGTCAGGCAGGGACTACTTGCTTACATCTCCCCACATAGCCACATATTCCGGCCTTGCCATATTACTTGCAGTTCTTGGATTTAATCTGTTTGGAGACGGTATCAGAGATGCCTTTGATCCAAAGATGAAATAAACTTTCAACTAGGTGGTGATTTATATGACGCAGCAATTATTAGAAGCCGAAGATTTAAAAGTATATTTTTATACACCCACCGGAATTGTAAAGTCAGTCAATGGCGTTAGCTTTAGCGTAGATCGGGGCAAGACCCTGGGAATCGTAGGGGAATCCGGTTCAGGCAAAAGCGTTACCGTTTCCACTATAATGAAGCTTGTTCCAGCTCCCGGAAAAATTATTTCCGGAAAAATTATCTTCAAGGACAAGGACTTACTTAAGCTTAACGAACGGGAAATGCTTAAAATCCGCGGAAATGAAATTTCCATGATTTTTCAGGACCCAATGACGGCTTTAAATCCGGTATTTACTATTGGCGAGCAAATAATGGAGAGTATTATACTCCACCAAAAATTAGATAAAAAGGCAGCACAAAAAAAGGCCGCCGAAACATTAGAACTTGTAGGCGTGCCTGATGCGGAGCTTAGGCTTAAAAGCTATCCCCATGAATTTTCCGGCGGGATGCGGCAAAGAGCCATGATAGCAATGGCCATAGCTTGCAACCCCAGCCTGCTCATTGCTGATGAGCCTACTACCGCCCTGGATGTGACAGTTCAGGCTCAGGTTCTTGAGCTTTTAAAGGACCTGCAAAAACGGCTTGATATGTCCATCATATTAATAACTCACAATCTGGGTGTGGTATGGGAGATATGTCATGATGTTATGGTAATGTATGCAGGAAATGCTGTTGAGCATACAGACACCAAGACCCTTTACGAAAATCCGCTGCACCCCTACACATGGGGCCTTCTGGATTCTATGCCGAAACTTAGCTACAGCAAAGAAACGCCGCTAAACGCTATAGAAGGAAGCCCTCCTGACCTTCGTCTTGTGGGCAAGGGCTGCAGTTTTGCACCCCGCTGCCCTTACAGACAGCAAATATGCTTTGATGAAACTCCGGTGCTAAAAGAAATCGAAAAAGGCCACAAAGTTAGCTGCCATTTTCAAGATGAAAGCCACCGCCTTTCCCGAAGGAGTGTTGTGCGCAATGGATGACAACATCATACTCGAAGTAAAAGATTTAAAAAAATACTATCCTGTCGAAACAGGCATTTTTGGAGCAGCGCCCGTTTATTTAAAGGCTGTGGACGGCGTATCTTTTAATGTAGAAAAAGGAAAAACTCTTGGAATAATCGGTGAATCCGGATGCGGCAAATCTACTGTGGCAAAGCTTTTAATGAATTTAGAAAGGCCTACGGCAGGCTCCATAAAATTTAAAGGGCGGGATACTGCAAACTTTAACGAATCTGAAATGAAAAAACTTCGCAAAAACATGCAGATGGTATTTCAAGATCCCTATTCCTCCCTGGATCCGAAAAAAACCGCAGGCTATATCATTCAGGAGCCTTTAATAATTCACAATGTGGGAACAAGGGCTCAGCAGGAACAGCGGGTTAAGGAACTTTTAAAGATGGTAGGTCTTGACTATTATCACGCTAACCGCTATCCCCATGAATTTTCCGGCGGCCAAAGGCAGAGGATAAACATAGCCAGAGCCATTGCTCTCAATCCTGAAATAGTTATATGCGACGAGCCTGTATCAGCACTGGATGTATCTATTCAAGCCCAGGTTATAAATCTTTTAAAACGGCTTCAGGAAGAGCTGGGTCTTGCATATATTTTCATATCTCACGATTTAAGTGTGGTAAAATACTTAAGTGACAAACTTGCAATTATGTACTTAGGAAAAATCGTAGAAACAGGCAAATCTGACGATATTTACAAAAATCCAATGCACCCCTATACAAAGGCGCTATTTTCCGCGATACCGCCGGAAAGTCCTTTGGAGGAAAAAGAAAAAATGATTTTGGAAGGCGATGTGCCAAGCCCGTTAAAACCGCCATCCGGGTGCAAATTCCACACCAGATGCCCCTATGCTATGGAAAAATGTTCCAAAGAAGAACCATCTCTAAAGCAAATTGGAGACGGCCAGCAAGTTTCCTGCCACTTGTATTAGTGAAAAGAAAGCAATTTCAATTATCAAAGGAGAATATTTCAATGGACATTTCGCAGATAAAGACAGACTTATGGAAGCAAGTTGATGCTCGAGAAGACGAACTTATAAAGCTGTGCTCGGATTTGATTTCAATAAACAGCGAAAATCCCCCGGGACATATGGAGGAGATTACGAATTTTATCACTTCTTATCTGGAAAAGAATAATATAGAATTTAAAGTTGTAAAGCCATCCCCTGAAACCCCCAACATCATTGCAGAAATCGGAAAAAAAGAGGGCAAAACTCTTCTTCTTAACGGCCACTCTGACGTAGTGCCGGTGGGAGACCTTGATAAATGGGATTTTGACCCGTTTTCCGGAAAAGTTGTAGACGGGAAGATACTGGGAAGAGGAGCCTCAGACATGAAGGCGGGACTGGGCGGCCTGCTGTTTGCGATGGCCCTTATTAAAGAAAACAATATCGACCTTAAAGGCAGTGCGGTCCTTACCGTAGTTCCCGATGAAGAAGTAAGCGGTAAGATGGGGACAAAGTGGCTCCTTGATAATGATGTAGTAGCCGGCGATGCCTGCATTGTGGCAGAACCCTCCGGCTACAATAACATCGAGATAGGTCAGAAAGGGAGCGTATGGGTGACACTAAAAGCCAAAGGCAAGTCGGCCCATGGAAGCCTTGCACCGTATGCAGGCGATAACGCCATAGAAAAAATAATTAAAATCTGTGACGAACTAAAAACACTTCGCCAAGTAGAGGCCGACTACCCGCCTGAAATCGCCGATGTAATAGCAGAATCCAAGGCTATAGCAAGAGAAGAACTTAAGATTGCCGGAGTTGAAAACATAATAGACCATATTACCGTAAACTTAGGCAAGATTTCCGGAGGAATAAAGGCAAATATGGTCCCTGATTATGCAGAAGCCCAGGTAGACTTAAGACTACCTGTGGGAATAAAAGCCTCTATAGTAGAAGACAAAATAAAAGAAGCGATAGAAAAACATTCACTTTCCGGCATAACCTATGAATGCGACTGGAAGGCCGAAGCCAACTACACAGATGCAAGAAGCGAAATAGTGGAGATTGTAGCCCAAAACGCCGAAAAAATATTAGGCACAAAGGTTACCCGCACATATCAGTGGGCGTCCAGCGATGCTAGGTACTACAGACTAAAAGGCATACCCACCCTGCAGTTTGGCCCTGCAAACACAGAAGGCATTCACGCATACAACGAGACAGTAGATGTAAAAGATGTGATAAATGCGGCTAAGGTTTATGTAGGAAGCATAATAGATTATTTGAACCTATGAAAAGCGAAAAGCCCCAAATATGTTTGAATATTTATTTTGCTCAGCACCTTTATATCTGTTATAATTAAAGCAAGAATATTTCCAAGACAGAAAAGAAAGGGGCTGAAAATATGTTTTTAGATATACTGATGTTGTTTTTTATAATTTCAGCGCTGCAGCCTATGCTGACTCAAGCAGCACTGAGAATGTCCCGCCAAAGGCTTATAGCGCGCCTTGAGGAGAAAAATAAGTCAAGGGTTATTACTCTTATCCACAGACAAGAAACCATGAGTATTCTGGGTTTCCCCGTAATGCGCTACATCGACATAAATGATTCCGAAAGGGTAATCCGAGCTATTCAGGCAACTGATGATAATACCCCGATAGATATGATTTTACACACTCCCGGCGGAGTAGCACTGGCGGCCCTTCAGATAGCCAGAGCCTTAAAGCTTCACAAGGGAAAGGTTACAGTATATGTGCCGCACTATGCGATGTCAGGAGGAACTCTTATCGCTCTTGCGGCAGACGAAATAGTGATGGGTAAAAATGCTATGTTAGGACCGGTGGATCCTCAATTGGGGCAGTATCCGGCACCTTCTATTGTAAGCGTGCTGAAACAAAAACCAATAGCAAATATAAGCGATGAAACAATTATAATGGCAGATGTTGCACGAAAGGCAATAAACCAGCTGAGAAACAGCATTATCAACCTGCTTCCGGACGAGCACCCTATGGACGAAAAAGAAAGTCTTGCAGATATTTTGACACAGGGTATTTGGACTCACGATTTTCCTATTAATGTAGATGTGGCAAAGGGCTTAGGATTAAATGTCAGCACAGATATGCCGCAAGAAGTATTTGAGCTAATGAACCTATTCCCGCAGCCGACCCAGTACACGCCTTCAGTTGAATATGGTTCAACCGAACGCAGATCACAACCCAGACGGCCGCACTGAATACAAAAACGGAGGTTTGCAAATGAATATAGCTCTTATAGCACATGATGCAAAAAAAGAGAGAATGATCGAGTTTGCAATAGCTTATCAAGACATTCTAAACGACCACACCCTTTTTGCAACCGGAACCACAGGCAAGAAGATAATGGAAGCCACGGGATTACAAGTAAATCGCGTCCAGTCAGGGCCGTTAGGCGGAGATCAGCAGATAGGCGGCATGGTAGCAAGTGAAAAGATTGACATGGTAATCTTTTTAAGAGACCCCTTAACCGCTCAGCCCCACGAACCTGATATAAATGCACTTATGAGAGTATGCGATGTTCACAACGTGCCCCTCGCAACAAACATTGCCACCGCAGAAATTCTTATAAAAGGCCTCATGAGAGGAGATCTGGACTGGAGGAAAGTGGTTAACCCCACATGAGAAGAGGACAAGAGAGGGAGAAGGAGGGAGAACACAGAGGGACGGTTCTTTTGTGTTGTCAGACAACACAAAAGAACCGTCCCTCTGTGTTCTGTTCTGCTGTTGACTGAGTTAGCTAGTCTCTGTGTTCTGTGTGTTCTATGCGTATTATACCTTTACTCCAAGGTTTAAGATCTCGTCTACATTTACAACTTCTCCGGGTTTTACTCCGGCGATTATCTTGCGGCTAAGCGGTGTCTCGATTTCTTGCTGAATCAGTCTCTTTAGAGGCCGTGCGCCGTACAGTGGATCGAAGCCTTTCTTGGCCAGGTATTTTATGGTCTTATCTGACCAGGTAAGTTCGATGCCTGCCGTTTCTTTTACTCGTTTTGCAAAATTGCTGAGCAAAAGTTCTGCTATCTTTTCTACATGCTCCGGTTCTAGCGGATGGAACACTATTATCTCATCAACACGGTTTATGAATTCAGGCTTGAAGTAGAGTCTCAAGAGACCCATAACCTTTTCTTTTATTTCTGCAAAGTTCTTGTTACCGGAAGCCTGGAATTCGAGGATTTCCTGACTGCCGATATTAGATGTCATTATAAGCACTGTGTTTCTAAAATCAACTGTCCGGCCTTTACCGTCGGTAAGCCTTCCGTCGTCGAGGATTTGCAGCAGCACGTTGAACACGTCGCTGTGGGCTTTTTCTATTTCATCAAAAAGTATTACTGAATACGGATGGGTGCGAACTGCTTCGGTAAGCTGTCCGCCTTCCTCGTAGCCTACATATCCCGGAGGAGCGCCGATAAGCCTTGAGACTGAGTGCTTTTCCATATACTCGGACATATCGATTCTGATAATATTTCGCTCATCATCGAACAAGGCTTCTGCCAGTGCTTTTGCAAGTTCGGTCTTGCCCACGCCTGTGGGACCCAAGAATATGAAGCTTCCTATAGGCCGTCTCGGATCCTTTATACCGGCTCTTGCGCGGATAATAGCATCTGCAACAGCTTTAACAGCCTCATCCTGCCCTACAACCCTGCGGTGCAGAATTTCTTCCAGATGCAGAAGTTTCTCCTTTTCACCCTGCAGAAGTTTATCCACGGGAATCCCCGTCCACTGGCTTACAACTCTTGCTATTTCTTCTTCATCTACTTCTTCTTTCAAAAGGCCTCCGCCTTTTTCTCTTCTTTCCTTTATAGCTTCTTCTTCGGCTCTAAGCTGTCTTTCCAGTTCGTTTAATTTGCCGAATTTCAATTCTGCGACTTTATTTAAATCATACTCTCGCTCGGCTTTCTCGATTTCCAGTTTCACTTTCTCGATTTCTGATTTTATCTTGTGAATTCTTTCGATTTCTTCTTTTTCTTTTTGCCAGATTTCGGTTAATCTGTCAAACTCTTTCTGAAGTTCCTGCATCTCTTCCTGTATTTTTTCAAGTCTCTTTAAAGATGCCTCGTCTTTTTCCTTTTTAAGTGCCGCTTCTTCTATTTGAAGTTGGATGATTTTCCTCTTTATTTCGTCAAGCTCCACCGGCATGCTGTCTATTTCTGTGCGCAGTCTTGCGGCGGCTTCATCTATCAAATCTATGGCTTTATCCGGCAGGAATCTGTCGGTTATATATCTGTCGGAAAGCACTGCGGCAGCCACTATGGCGCTGTCTTTTATTCTAACGCCATGATATACCTCGTATCTTTCTTTAAGGCCGCGGAGTATTGATATGGTCTCTTCCACAGAGGGAGGATTGACCATAACAGGCTGGAACCTGCGCTCTAATGCTGCGTCTTTTTCGATATACTTTCTGTATTCGTCAATAGTGGTTGCGCCGATAACTCTCAGTTCGCCTCGAGCCAGCAGCGGCTTTAAGATATTTCCCGCATCCAATGCACCTTCGGCAGCTCCTGCTCCTACTACTGTGTGCAGCTCATCTATAAACAGTATTATCTGGCCGTTTGAGTCCTGAACTTCCTTTAATACCGCCTTTAGTCTTTCCTCGAATTCTCCTCTGTATTTTGCACCTGCAATAAGGGAACCCATATCCAATGCGATTATTTTTTTGTCCTTAAGGCCTTCCGGCACATCTCCTGCCACAATTCGCCGGGCAAGCCCCTCGACTATGGCGGTCTTACCTACACCGGCTTCGCCTATGAGAACAGGATTGTTCTTGGTGCGCCGGGACAGTATTTCGATAACCCGTCTTATTTCGTCGTCTCTTCCTATGACCGGATCCAGTTTGCCTTCCCGAGCAAGCTGTGTAAGGTCTCTGCCGTATTTTTCTAGGGCATTGTAAGTAGCCTCCGGATTTTCGCTTGTAACCTGCTGACCGCCCCGAACCTTTTTCAAGCCCGAAAGTATGTTTACCCTGTCAAGTCCTGCCTTTCGAAGGGCGTCTTTTACATCAGCATCTCCTTCTTCCAGCAGCGCCAGCAGCAAGTGCTCCACGCTTACATACTCATCTTTCATATTCTGCGCTTCTTTTTCTGCCCGCACGAACACTCTTGCAAGATTAGTGCTCATGGTCAGCGGGCCGTCATAGCCGTGAACCACCGGTATTTTCTTTATAAGGTCCTCGGCAAGTGATTTTACTTGATTTATATTGGCGCCGGCTTTTTCTATAATCTTAGGGACAATTCCGTCTTTCTGAAATACAAGGGCATAAAGCAAATGCTTTGAGTTTAGCTCTTGGTGATGATGCTCTACTGCAAGATTTTGAGCATCCATTATAGCCTCTTGCGACTTCTGGGTGTATTTACTAAGATCCATAATAACCGCCACCGTCCTTTCTTCTAAATATTACTACAATCATTCTACTACAAAGGTCAGAGAAAGTCAATAATTTTCTCTGACCAAGTCTTTTCACCGAAAAGGTGGAATTCCTGCAAAAGTTTCGTTTAAAAATTCCTCTACTGCATTTCTTGTTTCAGTGCATATACACTCATAAATAATTTCGGCCGGCCTTTCCTTAGGCGTCATCACACTGCCATGCTCTGGAATATCGCGTTTTAAAAAAATTCTTTCCACAATTCTGGCGTTCTTTAGGTATTCTTTCATTGTTTCACAGGTAATCGGTACTTTGAGTTTTACGCCATTGTAAAAGCTTACTATACATTTTCTGTTTTTTGCTTCATTTACCTCTTTAATTTGGAAAAAATTCAGATACCCCAGTGCTCCATCGTTTTTACCCAGGGGTTTTTCCCTAAATTTTACCGGTATCAGCAGTGTTTTTGGCGTTAGAGGAATTGGAACCTGAAGTTTTTTGTTTAATACTTTACCACAATTTTTTCTTGCTGCCACAAGGTCTACGTTATGGCAGTGGGCAAGGGTTTTTAAAACTGTTTTGCAGGTCTTTCTGATTATTATTTTTTCACCATCTCCGGCAATAAATATTGTAACGTTTCCTCTGTCATAAATCGGCAGCAATGCTGCAACCTTACGTTGTATAATGTCCTTTGCATCCAATTAGCTCCCTCCATTATGAAAGTCTTTTGTTCGAAAAATTTTGTAAAAGGAAACAAATCCATTATATGTGAACTTCGGCTCAAATGTCAAGTCAAAATACCATAATTTCCGGGGCCCAGCCAAAATCTATCGCCGGGACACCTGGTTGCAGCCCCTTTTACATCCTTATGCCTAAGGATGCAAGACTCGGGAATCTGATATATTTTTACAAGGTGGGCCAGCAGCGCCCGAAGAGAGGATATCTGTGCTGATGTAGGCGCCTTGTGCCCCTTCCTGCCATCCGGATTGTCCACGGAATCAAAATTGCCGGTAAGGGCTATGCCGATAGACTTAAAGTTCATACCTAGGGCTGTACAGTGAGCTCCACGCACAAAATCCGGCCTGCCTTTTTCTACATCGCCTGCTGCCCTTATCAGGTAGTGATACCCAATACTTACCATAACTCCGGACCGCGTCTTTTTAAAACCCCTTTTTACATACTCTTTTACTAAGCCGGCAGGGGACGATACCTCTACCCCAAAACCTCTTGCCCTGTGATATCCGTCTATTGTAAGGGCAGATGAGTCAAAACCTGCTGTATGATGTATAACTATGAATCTTGGATAAATTCTTTCCAAATCAAAACACTTCCTTTCTCTAATTTTTCATCCCTTCGATTACTTTAGCAAGCTCATATATGCTCAAGGTAAGGCTTTCGATCTTAGCTTCCACTCTAACCAAAAGGTATATGGAAATCGCAATGGGGAAACCCACATTTGCCACTTGAGCTACTATTTCATCCATAAAAATCCTCCTTCCTGTAAAGGCCTATAAAGGTGTGGCCGGATACTGTTTCGTACCCGGCCAAAGCCTTAAAATTAACCTATAAGGTCAATAACTTCTTTTTGGATGAGGCGGGCCCCTACCGCTTCAACCAAGTCGCCGCCGGTAGTCTCAAAGATGTTTTTCTCCAAGATACTATCCATCAGTGACTGAACCTGGTCGGCCGTAAGGTCGTCTTTAGGATCCTGCATTGACATTCTGGCATTTTTGCCTGCTTGGTTCTTGAAAATAAGTTCCAGGCTTTTATCCATGTTTATACCTCCCTTCTAAATTTTTTTAATCTTTCTACTCAGTAACTTCTGTAAGTTCGCTTTCCACAGTTCTGCGGATTGCGTGCACCGGATGTTCTTGGATGTCTGCAAGTTGGCTTGCGATGCTCATCACATCCTCGTCAGCGGCGCCGGTCTTTAGATTGTTGAAAGACCTGTTTTTGAAAATAAACTTGCCGTTTTCGTCTTTGCCTGTGGTTACAACGATGCGAAGACTTGAATTAAGTGGTGTTGAAATAACCGCCATGTCTGTCACCTCCTTTTGCCATCGCCCTGGGGCGTGTTTGTGACTTAATTATACGGGCTAAAGAGAAAAAAGGAAAAAGCCCACCTAGCTCAGGTCGGCAGCCCACCTGGCCCAGGTCGTCTAAAAATAGAGCAAAATACAGCCCACCTAGCCCAGGTCGTCTAAATTTCCTACTTTTTCTCGGCCCACCTGGCCTCAGTCCATCAGAATTAGACAAAATTTTTCTGCTTTTTTTCTCCGGATAGCAGGAAATTTTAAATTAAGGTCGAATAAACAATATATGGGATTAAGCCGGGCAAACTCATATGATGTGGAAAAAGGAAATAGGGCCTTTACTTCAATAAGGAGGCAGCAGTGTTGATAGATATCCATAGTCATATCTTACCGGGGATCGATGACGGTTCACCGGACCTTGAAACATCAATTAAAATGGCAGAAATCGCTGTATCAGAAGGAATTACCGATATGATAGCGACTCCCCATTTTATAGCAAGCGATAAGGAAACAGATAAGGCCGCGATCATTGAAAAAGTAGAAGAATTAAACGAAAATCTAAAGCAGCGATCAATTAACCTTAAGATATATCCTGGAGAAGAAATTTTCCTGACACCGGAAATTCCGCGGTTTTATGATGAGGGGCGCCTTCTTACGCTGTGCGGAACCGGCAAGTACATATTGGTCGAGCTGCCCATGATGACAATTCCTTTATATGCACCGGATGTAATTCACAGCTTGAGGCTTCGAGGTCTTAATGTAATCCTTGCTCATCCGGAAAGAAATCGCGAAATTGCAAAAAATCCTGAAAAGCTAAAGGAATTTTTAAAGTTGGGGACACTTACTCAGATCAACTCCATAAGCCTTCTGGGGGCTCTTGGAAGAGATGCAAAACACGCGGCAGAGAAGATAATAAATTCCGGAATGGCTCATTTTGTTGCTACTGACTGCCACACAACCCGCTCAAGATCGCCCAGAATAAAAGATGCGTTAAAATTTTTAAAAGGGCAGGCGGCAGAGCTGTTGCTAGTAGAAAACCCCACTAAGATTTTGAAGGGAAGGGATATGGATTCTGCATCAGAGGCATATGATGGCAAGGAAATGGGTTTTTTCACAAAACTCGGTTTATTCATCAACAATATCTAACAGAAAAAGGAGGTACAGTGTGTTTAAATTAAAAACCGTCTTAGTTTTAGCGTTGGCAGCGCTACTTGTGCTGTCTTCATTTACACCGGCGCTTGCTACAATTGACACAAGCCTTATAGACAAAGGACTTGAGAAGTTTAACGAGCTTAGCCCTTCTACCCAAAAGGAAGCTATAGATCTCCTCAAGACCTATTTTAAAAGCAGCGGGACACTGGAAGTTTTAAAACAAGATCTGCCCTCGGCTCTTAAGATAGTTTTGGGAGACGATTATGAAGCCCAGCTCGAGGATAAGGGCCTTAGTGTAAGCCGGCTGAAATCCCAAGTAGATGAACTAAAATCCTGGAGCTATGAAGACAGGATGGCCATTATAGATAAAATACAAAGTGGCGACAGTGAAGGTATAGCAGACCTTGTAGAAAAATATAAAAATATTGAGGCACCTTCAGATCCGTCAGGAGGCTCCGGCACAGCAGGTTCTTCCACATCATCACCTGCATCCGGCCAAGAGCAAGAAACCGATACCGGTCAAGAGCCGACACCGGCGGCAGCGTTTACAGATATTACAAACCACTGGGCCAAAACTCAGATACAGTACATAGCAGAAAAAGGCATTATACAGGGTAAAGCAAGTGGCATTTTTGCTCCTGAAGACAGCGTCACCAGAGCAGAATTTACCGCCATGATGGTAAGGCTTCTCCAGCCGGAAATTTCCGAAGAAACAGTTCTTCCGTTCTTGGATGTAGCAGAAACCGACTGGTTCTACGAAACGGTGAAGACCGCATATGCAGCAAATCTTGCAAAAGGAAAGGGGGACTTGTTCGATCCTGAGGGCAAGATAACCAGAGAAGAAATGACAGTGCTTGTTGCAAGAGCGGCGGCATTAAAGGGCAAATCCGTTTCCATTGACACAGCGGAGATAGACCAGCTTCTGCTGCCTTTTAAAGACAAAGAAGAAATTTCAGATTGGGCTAAAACTGAAACGGCTGTTGCACTAAAACTCGGTTTGGTCCGCGGCACAACCGCAGAACTTTTCCAACCTAAAGCAAATGCTACCAGAGCCGAAGCAGCAGTTATAATCTACAACCTATATGGAGTTTTAAACGGGGAAAGCGATACTACGACAGAATAAAAAATTGAAGGGGGTAAGACAATTACATGTTAAAGAAGACATTAGTAGTTTTTTTGGCAGCACTCTTGGCACTGATGCCTCTGGCTTATGCAAACGGACAGACAGAGGATAATGTGGACAAAGTGCTAAGTTATATCAACGACAAGATTCGACCTTTAGGACAAGATACAGCAGTTAATCTATTAGAAATAGCGAAAACCAAAAGTAGTTCAGCGGTTAACACATTTTTTAACGAAATTAGTGGCAGTTCTATTGAAAGACGCTTAAATAACAAAGGCATTACAAGTACCAATATTAATGATGCTATAGAGATAGTCCAAGGCGATGGATTCTATTCTAAAACTACGAATTACATAAATAATTATTTGTTTGGAAGCGATACTAGCGTATATAATTCCTATAAAACTACAATACAGACAGAATTCAATAATGTGTTTAAAGACTCAGGCGCACCATTAAACAGCTTTTATACGAACATGGTAGACGATTTTGGAAGCTGGAAGAATTTTTTAGCTGCACTTAAAGACTTGGAAATCAGTATTCAAGGAGATAGTCGTATTGGAGATATTGTTATAAACTACACCGAGGCAACAGACAAACTCAGTATAAACACTTCTTCTTCGACTGCTCTAACACGTGATATAAATGACTCTTTAGATAAATTTTTGCTTCCTGGAGTAGAGTATAATGTTACCAAGGATGAAGTTTCGTCCCTTATAAACGCAGCAAATGCAGTGCTGGCTGAACTTTCATCAGATGAAACTGCAACTTTAAAAACTGCGCTTACAGGCTTAGGATATGCTGTTACCACTATTCCTAAGCCAACTGAACCCACTGAGCCTACTGAGCCAGGCGGCGGTGGCGGCGGAGGCGGTGGAGGCGGAACTACTCCGGAAAAACCGGCAGCAGTTACTCCGAAAGATACGACGCAGCCTATATCTGTAAATATTCCCTCTGATGCGGCAAGCATTACCGTAAGCGATGGCAAGGCGGATGTAAGCCTTAGCACCGGCACAGTAAATACTGTATTAAAACTTGTTGATGAGGCAGCAGAGACTGTCGAAGATGAAGACAGGCCTTTAGTGATAACTATAGACCTGAGCTCCAGTAGAAAGATTACCGAGGATACTCAGATAAATATACCTGCAAGTATTGTTGAAAAAGCCGGGGAAGTAGATGCTAATATACTTGTTATTCTACCGGAAGTAAGTATCGAGATACCGGCAGCAGCAGTCGACATGGGCGATACAGAAAATCTAGAAATAGTTATACAGCAGATTAAAACCGGAAAAGCCCTTTCAGGCATAACACTTCCTGCCGGAATGACAGCTGTTGGCGATGCCGCGGACATAGTCATAAAAACAGACGGCACAAACGCGAAAATTACGGGCAAAATCACGATTTATTTCAACCTTAAGGGTATTACTGCAAATGCCGATAAACTCGGAATTTACTATGTAAACGGCGACAAGAAGACTATTGAATTTGTCGGCGGCAAAGTAGATAAAGAAAAAGACACTATAAGAGCTTCTGTATCCCACTTTAGCACATATGCCCTTATAGAATACAATAAGACCTTTGCAGATATAAAATACCACTGGGCAAAGGGTTATGTAGAATCTATGGCGGCAAAGCAAATAGTAAATGGCAAAGCAGAAAATATTTTTGCACCGGATGATGATATGACCAGAGCTGAGTTTGCTAAGATTATCGTAAATGCCATGGAACTTGATCTTAACAAATACAGCGGAAGCTTTGAAGATGTGAAAGCCGGCGACTGGTTTGCAGACTATGTGCAGACAGCTTTTGATAATAAACTCATTGAAGGCAAAGTAGCCGGAAAGGTCTTCGATCCAAACGGCAAGATAACAAGAGAAGAAATGATGACGATTATAGGAAGGGCAATAGGCAAGGAAGGCGCAGCGGATGCTGATACTATCCTTAAGTCTTTCAAAGACGGCGACAAGGTGTCTTCTTACGCAAAAGAATATGTATCTCTTCTGATTGAAGAAAAATTAGTAAACGGTTATCCCGACGGTACTTTAAAACCTGCAAACAGCATAACTCGCGCTGAAGCAGCCAAGATAGTTTACGGTTTCTATAACTACTATTAAAAAGGAGTACTCAAAGGGGTGCTGTGAAAGCGGAGCGCCCCTTTGAAAATTAAAAGCCATGAAGGGAAAATTTTTAAAATATGGGCTTATAGTTCTTGTAGTGATTTTGATAATTTTGGCCTCATCATATTATATTTTTGTAAACAAGTTCTATGACATGACAGAAAAATTGATACTTGAGAATGTAAAGGCGCCTGAGGCTGAAAATCCACCTTCTCAAAGCCCTCAAAACCCTCAAAGTCCGGCAGAAGAGCCTTCCGCAACCGGAGGGGAATCCCCTGCCGAAAAACCTGCGGCACCTTCACAAAGTGTGCCGGAAAAGAAAGCAGGTTCTTCCGATAAGGATCTAAGCACTCAAGTGACCTTTGACGATAAGCGCAGGATTATGCAGCTTGTGTCAAGCAAACTTACAGGTGATGACATCAGTTATCTTACTGGTCTTTTAAAAGGCGGCCTTACTCCGGAAGAAAAAAGGCTTGCGGTAGACCTTGCCTTAAAAAGGTTTACGCCGGAAGAAATAAAGGAAATACAAAATCTTTACTATAGATATCAAAAATATGCCTACTAGGGTGTGAAAGTTGCATGGAAGAAAACGGATTTATCCAAGAAGTAGAAGATGATGAGATCTCGCTAAAAGAAGTATTCGAGATTATAAAGAAAAGATTTAAAGCAATCGCAGCAATTACTGTAATATGTGTGCTTATAGCATCTATTGTGACCTTTTTTGTCTTAAAACCCGAGTATGAGTCAAATGTTACTCTTATGGTGGGCAAACCTATTCATAAAGTGGCAGTAAATCCTGATGAAGCAATAACTTATCAGGAAATCCAGACAAACCGCCTTCTGGTTTCAACTTATGGTGAGATTGCAAAAAGCCGGACGGTTTTGGAACAGGTCATAAAGAATCTAAACCTTGATGTAACAACGAATGTTTTGAAAGAAAAGATTAATGTAAGCCTTGTTAAGGATACGGAAATAATTCAGATAAGCGTTGCAGACCAAGATCCTAAAATGGCAGCAACTATTGCCAATGAGCTTGCCTCGGCGTTTTCAGACCAAGTTGTAAAGATAATGAATGTGGAGAATATACAGGTTATCGATAAAGCCATACCGCCTACAAATCCGGTAAAGCCGAAGCCGAAGCTGAATATCGCCATATCTCTTGTCTTAGGGCTGATGATAGGTGTTTTTGCGGCTTTTGCGCTGGAGTTTTTCGATACTTCTATAAAAACTCCGGAAGATGTGGCAAAATATCTTGGTTTGCCGGTAATAGGCAATATACCATATGTCGAAGGGGAAAATGAATGAAACAGGTACAGCAGCAATTAAATTCAAACAGGTTAATGGTAATAGATGACTCAAAATCGCTGGTATCCGAAGCCTTCCGTCTGCTAAGGACAAATCTGCAGTTTATGGGGGTCGACAAGCCCTTAAAGCGTATAGTAGTAACCAGCAGCAATCCCGGGGAGGGCAAAAGCTATATCATAGCAAATCTTGCTATGTCCATAGCTGCTACAGGCAGCAGGGTCCTTCTTATAGATGCGGATTTAAGGAAGCCTAAGATTCACAACATATTTCTTCTGGAAAACTACAAGGGGCTTTCGAGTATACTTGCAGGAGATATTTCGGCGGATTTTGCGCCTCAGGAAGCAGGAGTAGAAAACCTGCATATCGTAACCAGCGGACCGGTGCCTCCAAATCCGGCGGAGCTTTTAGGTTCTTCTAAGATGAAACAATTTTTGAATAAGGTAAGCTCGATGTACGATATAGTGCTTCTTGATTCACCTCCGGTAAACAGTGTTGCTGACACTTCCATATTATCTACAAGTGTGGACGGTGTGATACTGGTAGTAGAGGCAGAGTCAACACCGAGAGAAGCTGCTGTACTTGCAAAGCAGCAGTTGGAGAAGGTTAAAGCCCATATATTAGGTGTTGTGCTCAATAAGGTAAAACAAACCGGCAGCGGTTACTACTACTATTACTATTATTACGGTGAAAGCGGAGGACACGAAAAGAAAAGAAAAAAACGGAGAAGTTAGGGAATTAGGGCATTTGCAATGGGGGCAAGCAGTATGAGATTTAAAAGGGGTAAATTAAAGATATTAATGTTTTTCTCAGATGCCTTCTTTATAAATTTTGCATGTTTTATGGCACTGGCCCTTCGTTTTGACGGTTATGTGCCTTCTCAATACATACCTTATCTTTTAAAGACTATGCCGTTTGCAACAATAGCCGGTTTAGCATGTTTCTATAAGTTTGACCTGTATGACAGGCTGTGGAGGTTTGCCAGCGTAAATGAGATGATTTCGGTGGTCTGGGCGTCAACGGCAACTTCGCTGCTGCTCATTGCTCTGACCTATATGCTTCAGCTGCACTATCCTCGAAGCGTATACGTGCTGTTTTGGCTGCTGCTGACGGCTTTTACGGGAGGATACAGGTTTTTGATGAGGGTGGTACTGGGAAAAAGGCATCAATCTTTAAGCTTTGCGAAGAACGGCAAAGACGATACGACAAATGTTATGATAATAGGGGCAGGAGATGCAAGTTCAGTAGTAGTAGAGGAGTTTTTGAGACACCCTTCTTTGAAAAGGCGGCCGGTGGCGCTGATAGACGATGATAAGAATAAATTGGGCATGAAGATTCGGGGCGTGCCGGTGGTGGGAACAAGAGAGTGTATTCCGGAAGTTGTGCTGGAAAAAAACGTCCGAGAGATAATTATCGCGATTCCGTCTGCTGACAGAAGAGATATCCGGGATATAGTTGAGATATGCAATAAAACCAAGTGCAAGCTCAAGATACTTCCCGGCATATATGAGCTGATAGACGATAAGGTCGCGGTAAAGCGAATTCGGGACGTGAAGATAGAAGACCTTTTGGGCAGGGAGCCGGTAAAAGTAGATCTTTGCGAGATATCAAGCTACCTGCAAAATAAGACGGTAATGGTAACGGGCGGCGGCGGTTCTATCGGTTCAGAGCTCTGCCGGCAAGTGGCAAGGTTCAAGCCGAAGGAACTTTTGATATATGACATAAGTGAGAATAGTGTATATGATCTGGAATATGATTTAAAAACGGTTTTTCCTAAGCTGAAATATACGCCGATTATAGGGTCGGTAAGAGATGAAAAGAAGCTTGAAAATGTTTTTGATAAATACAGGCCGGATATAGTGTTTCATGCGGCGGCGCACAAACATGTGCCTTTGATGGAACAAAACCCGCTGGAGGCTGTCAAGAACAATGTGTTCGGCACTTTGAATCTGGTACGGGCAGCCGACAAGTACAGGACGCAAAAGTTCATCCTTATATCCACCGATAAAGCGGTGAATCCTACCAGCGTCATGGGGGCTACAAAGCGCATCGCCGAAATTATCATCCAGATTGCTTCACAAAACAGCTCGACTGTGTTTTCGGCAGTAAGGTTTGGAAATGTTTTAGGAAGCCGGGGAAGCGTAGTTCCACTGTTTAAAAAGCAGATAGAGGCAGGCGGTCCTGTAACAGTGACCCATCCTGAAGTTATAAGGTACTTTATGACAATACCTGAAGCTGTTCAGCTTGTAATACAGGCAGGGGCCTTTGCAAAAGGCGGTGAGATATTTATCCTGGATATGGGCGATCCGGTAAAAATAGATGATCTTGCAAAAGACATGATTCGCCTTTCCGGGCTTGAGCCCAACCAGGATATAGAAATAAAATACACAGGCCTTCGCCCCGGAGAAAAACTTTTCGAAGAACTTCTCCTAAGCGAAGAAGGCCTTACCGCCACCAAAAATAACAGAATATTTGTAGCAAGACCTACACACATAGACAAGGCAGCCTTTGCAGAAGAACTGGAACAGCTGAAAAACATCCTTATAGAAGAAAGAGAAAAAGATTTTGTGGAAATTATAAGGAGCATAGTACCGACATTTAAAACATTAACACAAGAAGAGAAAAGTATTTCTCAATGATTTATTTGTAAAGGACATTATTTACGGACAGAGTGCTTGAATGCACAAGCACAACTTATAAAATCGTGAACGGATAAGCACCTTCCGGAATACACTCTCTTGTTCCCACATATGCCCCACTGAAAGCCCAAAAGCAAAAGGAACAGGAAAACAGCAGTGGCCCAGAAAGTTTTTTAGGGAGGTTTTATATAACATGTATCGAAAATACATAAAAAGATTACTAGATTACATACTTGCAGTAGTTTTACTTGCAGCCCTATCTCCCATCATGCTCCTTACTGCCATTGCCATCAAATTGGAAGATCCCAAGGGCCCGGTGCTGTTTAAACAAGAGAGAGTCGGGAAGGATGGCAGGATATTTAAGATTTATAAATTTAGAACGATGAAAACCGATGATAAAGCAGAAAAAAATTTCGATTCGAGCAAAGATGCCGAGAGAATAACTTTTATAGGGAAAATCTTAAGAAGGACAAAAATTGATGAATTACCGCAATTATTCAATGTTGCAAAAGGCGATATGGCGTTAGTGGGCCCGCGGCCAACAATCAAAATCCAAGTCGATAACTATACTTCTCATGAGATGCAAAGACTCAAAGTTCGACCTGGTATGACAGGTCTTGCTCAGGTCAATGGTAATGTGGCACTGCCATGGGATAAACGAATTGAATATGATGTTTTTTACGTGAATAATTATTCTGTAATTCTTGATATAAAAATTCTCCTTAAAACTATTGCTATAATTTTGTTTGGTGAAAAACATTTTAAAAAGGAAATAACTAAAGTCTCAACTCAAATTGGTTTTAGAGATGATAAGGAGCATATAGGCATATGAAATCTATACTTATTGGTTCTGTCGGTTCAAGTAAAATTGCATTAGAAACAATGATTGAATTAGATTTTCCGGTAGACATGGTATTTTCACTTGGGGAAGAGTATTCAAAAAATGTCTCAGGATATGAGCCTATACATAAAATAGCAAAACAACATGGATTGCCTTATATGACATTTAAAAAAATAAACGATGAAAGCTGTGTTTCCGCTATCAGACAAATTCAGCCTGATTATATATTTGTTATAGGACTTTCCCAGTTGGTGGGAAATGAAATAATGCAGTGTGCAAAGAAGGGCGTAGTAGGATTTCACCCGACACCGCTTCCAAAATTCAGAGGCAGGGCTGCAATTCCATGGCAAATTTTATTAGGGGTAAAGAATTCAAAAGTATCCTTGTTCTTTATCGATGAAGGCACTGATTCCGGACCGATCATTGGTCAGAAGGAGTATCTCATAGAAGATGATGACTATGCCGCTGATGTGGGCAGAAAATGCGAGGCAGCGCTGCAAGAACTTTTAAAAGTGTCCTTGCCGAAATTTCTAGATAATACCATAGAAGCTGTACCTCAGGATGAGAGCCTGGCCACTTATTTATTAAAAAGAACTCCGGAAGATGGCTGCATAAATTGGCAGGATTCCGCTAGAAACATTCAGCGCTTAATTCGTGCAGTATCATATCCATATCCGGGAGCCTTTTCGATGTATGATGGCAAAACGAAGGTGATTTTTTGGAAAGCTGATAAATTAGAGAACAATAAATATGTCGGAATCCCGGGTCAAATTGCCGAAATCAGTGAAAACTATATAGATATAGTATGCATAGACGGTTTACTACGCGTGTATGAGTATTCACTAGAAGATCAAGTACATTTCAGAGTAGGACATAAGTTTAAATAAGGTGGTTTAAAAGATGCGCATAATAGTCTTTGCACCCCACAACGATGATGAAGTTTTAGGAGTGGGAGGAACAATTGCTAAATACTCAGCCTCGGGGCACGAAGTTTTTGTATGTGAAGTGACAAGAGGAGATTCGGACGAAACTGTGAATATGATACGTTCCGAAGCTCTGAATGCTCATAAAATATTAGGTGTCAAAGAAACGATTTTCTTAGATTTTCCAGTAGTGCAGCTTAGAGAAACTCCATTAAAGGACATTAATTTTGAATTACTAAAAGTTGTTGAGCATATAAAACCAAATATAGCTTTTATACCACATAAAGGAGACATGCATATTGATCATGCTGTAGTTTCAAATAGTGCAATGGTTGCATTGAGGCCAATTAACAGCGTAAATGTAAATGCGATTTATGCATATGAAACCCTTTCTGAAACCGAGTGGAATATTCCCACAGTCGATAATGCCTTTATTCCAAATGTATGGAGCAATATTACAGGTTTTATAGATAAGAAAAAACAAGCGATGAATTGCTATAAGTCTCAAATAAAAGAGCCACCCCATCCTCGTTCAAATGAAATAATAGAAGCACTGGCAAAGCTTAGGGGATCAACGATTGGTGTAGCATATGCAGAAAGTTTTATGTTAGTGAGAGAGACATTGTAAAGACAAATTAAGGCTGTGGAGAAGAAATTTTTGAAATGAGTTTTTTGTATTAGGGGGCTAATAATGAGGAACAGAGCTTACATTAAAGATATAGCATCATACCTTCCCGCACAAAAACTGACTAATGATGAACTTATAAAAGATTATCCTGATTGGGATGTAGAAAAAATTTATAATAAAACAGGCATATCAACCAGAGCAATTGCGGGAAAGAATGAATGCGCATCTGATTTAGCTGTTGCGGTGGCTGAAAAACTATTTGAAAAAGGTATATGCAAAAGAGAAGAAGTAGAATTTCTAATACTTTGCACGCAAAGTCCAGATTATTATTTGCCGACAACAGCTTGCATTGTGCAGGACCGCCTAAAGCTGCCAACTACTTGCGGAGCTTTTGACATTAACCTAGGGTGTTCCGGATATGTATATGGGCTTTCAATTGTCAAAGGAATGATAGAATCAGGGATTGTTAGTAATGTACTTCTGATTACTTCTGAAACATATTCCAAATACTTACATCCCAGTGACAGGAGTGTAAGAACGATTTTCGGCGATGGAGCGGCAGCAACATTTATATCTTCTATCGAAAGCGAAGAAGAGCTAATCGGGCCGTTTGTTTTCGGAACCGACGGCAGCGGTGCCGACCTGTTAATTGTACCGGCAGGCGGGCTTAGAATGCCGGTATCACAAGAGACGGGAATAGAGCAAACTTTTGATGATGGAGCAATAAGGTCACCGCAAAATCTTTTTATGGATGGTGCGGAGATATTTAACTTTACCTTAAAATCCGTGCCTTCTGCAGTGAAAGAGTTGCTCAAAAAAAGCAAGATGACAATCGATGATATCGATATGTATATATTCCACCAAGCTAATGCATTTATGCTGGAAACTCTGCGCAAAAAGATAAAAATACCTAAAGAAAAATTTTGCGTAAACAACGAAGAGTATGGCAATACAGTTTCATCTACTATACCCATGGCTATTGAATTAGAGTTAGAAAAAAACAGCATAAAAAAGGGCGATAAATTAATGTTGGTAGGGTTTGGAGTAGGACTTTCTTGGGCAGGTACAATAATAAGATATGTTTAATTAAAATTAATTGGAGGAATATAAATGGAATTTAAGGAATTTTTAGCGGAACTTGCAGATTTATTAGAGGTAGATGCAGAAGATTTAAACGATGATTACGAATTAGATAGTGAAAATTTTGATTCAGTCGCTGTAGTATCTACTATAGCTTTAATCGATGAATATTTCGATGTAACAGTTAACGGAAAGTCGCTGTCACAGGCTAAAACAGTGGGAGAAATAATGGATTTAATAAAAAAAGCAAAAGAGGATTAAGATATGATACAAACACTGGCATCGAATGTTAATATTAAGGGTATAGTCTGTGCTGTACCAAAAAATATCGTTAAGAATGATGATTTTGAAAAATATTTCCCCAAAGAAGATATAAATAAAATAACTGAAATGACAGGTGTTAAGGAAAGACGTATCACAAATAGCGATACTTGCACATCGGATTTATGTACGGCAGCTGCTGCAAAATTGATAGAAGAGCTGGATTGGCCGGCAGATACAATAGACGGTATTATCTTTATTTCTCAGACGCCGGACTATAGGCTCCCTGCCACAAGCTGTGTTGTGCAAGATAAACTGGGATTATCTACGGAATGCATGGCATTTGACGTAAATCTAGGATGTTCCGGTTATGTTTATGGATTATGGATGGCTGCCAATTTTATCGCAACAGGAGCTTTGAAGCGGATTTTGCTGCTTGTAGGTGATACCATAAGCAAAGCTATTTCTCCTAATGATCGCTCAACATCTATGCTTTTTGGCGATGCTGCCTCGGCAACCGCACTAGAGATGGACGAAACATCTTCAACAATAAGCTTTGTTTTAAAAACAGACGGTAAAGGCAGCGACAATTTAATTATTCCGGCAGGAGGCTACAGGAATCCGGCAACACAAGAAAATCTTGTAAGAATTGTTCAACCCGATGGGAGTATACGAAGCCTAAATGATCTATACATGGATGGCGGAGAAATTTTTAATTTTACAATAAAGAGAGTGCCGCCGCTGGTAAAAGAGCTGTTAAGTATAAATAACTTAGATGTTAAAGATATTGATTACTTTGTTTTTCATCAGGCAAATGAATTTATTTTAAAACATTTAGCAAAAAAATTAAAGCTTAGTCAAGAACAAACGCCTATCAGCATTGATAGATTTGGGAATACAAGCTCTGCTTCAATACCTCTTACAATAACAAGTGAACTGCAAGATGTGCTAAGCTCCAATAAGAAAAAGCTTGCAATGATAGGTTTTGGAGTAGGTTATTCGTGGGGAGGCGCCTTAATGAATGCAGGCCCTCTTGCGAGCTTACGATTATTGGAGGTGTAGCAGTGGTTTTTAACCCTATGTCCTTGGAAGGTAAAAGAATATTAGTAACCGGTGCTTCATCGGGAATAGGCAGAGAAACGGCGATTATTTTAAGCAAACTTGGAGCAGAAGTCGTGTTGTTAGCCAGAAATAGAGAAAGACTTGAAGAAACTTGCAGAGAGCTGGAAGGCAGTGGCCATAGTATTTATGAATATGATCTGGAACAATTAGATGGGATACCGGAATTATTAAAAACTATCGCAGCTGAGCAAGGACGGCTTTCCGGAGTATTTCATGCTGCGGGAATAGCTCCGGTATATGCAATAAATGCTATAAAAGAAGAAAAAATAGAATCCGTATTTAAATCCAGTGCTTTTGCATCCTTAATATTGGCTAAGGGATTTTGTAACAAAAATGTCAGGCAGTTACCTGCGAGCTTAGTTTTCATGTCTTCTGGTGCTGCATTAACTGGAAGCAAAGGACTAGCAATATATTCTTCTAGCAAAGCAGCGGTTGATGGAGCTGTAAGGGCTATGGCAGTTGAACTAGCAGAAAAAGACATAAGAGTTAATGCAATAGCTGCAGGAATGGTAAAAACAGAAATGTATGAAGTTTTTGTTGAAACTGCACCTAGTAATGCTGTTGAGAAGAAAATTCAAAGACATCCGCTTGGATTTGGACTTCCGGAAGATGTGGCAATGGCAGCAGCGTTTTTATTATCAGATGCTTCAAAGTGGATAACAGGAACTACTATGGTGGTTGATGGAGGATTTACTATTAGCAAAGAATAAAATACGCATTACTAATTATATATATAATGGAGAATCATTATGAAGAAAATTTTAATTGTAGGTGCGGGCGGTTTTGGTCGAGAAGTCTATAACTGGATTAAAGATTCGCGGGAAAAGTATCCAGACTGGCAAGTTATGGGATTTTTAGATGATAATTTGTCAGCACTAAGGGAGTACAATTATGAAGTTGATGTAGTATCAACGATATCGGAGTATCAACCTCAAGATGATGAGTATCTGGTTATGGCTATAGGAACTCCTCGAATTAAGTACAAACTTGCAAATGTGCTCAGGGATAAAGGTGCAAAGTTTGAAACCTTTATCCACAGAACGAGTATTATAGGAAAAAATGTAAAGATTGGCCTAGGCAGTGTTTTATGTCCAAATTCTATTATAACCTGTGATGCAAATATAGGAGAGTTTGTTACAATTAATTGCGGATCAGGCACAGGCCACGATGCTTCAGTGGGCGACTACTCAACTCTCAGTGGCAAAGTAGATGTTACTGGTTTTGCAAAGGTAGGTAAGAGAGTGAGCATTGGCAGTAGTGCTTGCGTTTTACCGGGCGTTATTATAGGAGATGATTCGGTTATTGGCGCAGGCAGTGTAGTGGTTCGAAATGTAAGGGAAGGCTCTACTGTTTTTGGGAATCCAGCAAAATACATAAAGTAAATTTCGGGTGAAAAGGTATGCTAATTGGCGCCGATATCCTTGATCTTGAAAGAATAAAAATCATAGAACGTAAAAAAAGTATTCTCTGCAGACTTTTTACCCCTTTAGAATTAGAATCAACAGTTAAACTCAATTATAGGGAAAAAATAATTACCTTGGGTAGTATGTTGGCAGCAAAAGAAGCAGTGGCAAAAGCTTTGGGGACAGGATTTACTGATACTATCGGCACCCAAGATATTCAAATAATAATAAATGAAAATGGTGAGAGAAAAATAGAATTTTTAAATACAGCCAAGAGTTTTGCAGATGAATTAGGTGTTACAGAAGCACATCTAACAATAGATACTGAAAACAAATTAGTTGTTGCTTTAGTTGCTTTAGAAAGAGGATTTTTTATATAAAATCCTTGATATAGGGCTCTGCAAAGATTTAATTGACATTCTAAGCGAAGCAAAGACAGAAGAAAGCTCATTTTTCCCTGAATATAGAAAATAAAATCAACGTTTACTAAAATGTGGATTTAATTTAGTATTAAAAAGCAGTCTGGAGTGGTAAACCATGGATCATAACCCAATACCCCTATCGGTTCCTAACCTTTCTTTAGATATCATGGAGAATATAAAAGAAACCATAGAAACAGGCTGGGTGTCAACGGGCGGTAGATTTATAACTGAATTTGAAGAAAAGACAGCAAGATATGTAGGTGTAAAAAGAGCAATATCCTGTCAAAGCGGTACAGCAGGGCTTCATCTTGCACTGAAGGTGCTTGGCATAGAGCCGGAAGATGAGGTAATAGTTCCTACGGTTACATTTATAGCAGCGGTAAATCCGGTGAAATACATGGGTGCAGAACCTATATTCATGGATTGTGATGATACATTAGATATGGATATGGATAAGCTTGAAGAATTTCTGGAAAATGAATGTGATTTTATAGACGGAAAGGTAATCAATAAAAAGACAAAAAGACAAATAAAAGCAATAACAATAGTCCATGTATTCGGCAATCCTGCAAATATGGAAAAACTTATAAGGATAAAGGAAAAATACAACTTAAAAGTTATAGAAGACTCTACAGAAGCCTTGGGCTCATATTATCTGGAAGGAAAATATAAAGGCAAGTACTGCGGTACTATCGGTGATATAGGGGTATATTCCTTTAATGCCAACAAGATAATAACAACCGGCGGCGGCGGGATGGTAGTTTCGAATAATCAAGAATTACTTGACAAAGTAGCGTATTTAGCAGTCCAAGCGAAAACAGATCCGCTATATTTTGTTCATGACGAAGTCGGATACAACTACCGTATGACCAATATCCAGGCAGCCTTTGGAACAGACCAGATAGATAAATTAGAAAGCTTTATAGAAACAAAGATTAGAAACTACAACCTATATAAAAAAGGCATAGAAAATATAGAAGGTTTAACGCTTCTTCCTTTCAGGGAAGATACTAGATCAAACCACTGGTTCTATTCTGTAATAGTTGATAAAGACAAATACGGAATAGATAGAGACGAACTTCTCAGAAAACTAAACAATGACAGTATCCAAACAAGACCTCTGTGGAGCCTAATACATAAACAAAAACCCTACCTCAACAATCAAAGCTATAAAATAGAAAAAGCAGAGTTTTATGAAAAGAACCTCATAAACATACCCTGCAGCAGCAATTTGAGTGAGGAAGAAGTTGGGGTAGTGGTGGAGAAACTGCAAATGTATAAGAAATAATATGATTTAATTACTACATCAAGGAGACACAGAATGAAAAATATCTGGATATTAAATCACTATGCAAAACCTTCTGGCGGAAGGCATTACAAATTTGCTGAAAACCTAATTAAGCGCGGCTATAATGTTAAAATTTTTTGTGCAAGTACTGTTCACAATTCAAATCAGAACATGATAACCGATTCAAGAAAGTATTTGTATGAACTACATAATGATGTACCTTTTATTATTATCCGAGCCCGAAATTATAAGGGAAACGGAGCAGAAAGAATAAAAAATATGATAGACTATGCTGCCGGTTTAATGTCAGTTTCAAAAAAATTTGATACCGAAAAACCGGATGTAATATATGCATCATCTGTTCATCCCCTAACTTGGCTTGCGGGATATAAACTTTCAAAGCGTTATGGCGCCAAGTTTATAGTCGAAACTAGAGATTTATGGCCGGAAACTTTTGTAGCTATGGGCAAGATGAGTAAGAATAGTATTCCGGCAAAGATACTTTACAAAATAGAGAAATTTATTTATCAAAAAGCAGATAAACTTATCTTTACTTTTCCGGGCGGAAAAGATTACGTTGAAAGCATAGGCTTAGATTCCTCTAAGGTTAGATATATAAATAACGGAGTTGATTTAGAAGAATTCAATCAGAATAAAACAAGATATGTTTTAGAAGATGAAGATTTAGACGATGACAGCACATTCAAAGTTTTATTTACAGGTGCTATCGGCGAAGCAAACGCCATATATAGAATAGTTGATGCTGCAAAGATATTTATAGATAAAGGAATTAAAGATATTAAATTTTACATTTTTGGTGATGGACCGGAAAAAGAAAAGCTTCAAAATCGTGTTCAAGAGGATAATATTACAAATGTTGTTTTTAAAGGAAGAGTAGATAAAAAATATGTGCCTTCCGTTCTCTCAAGAGCAGATCTGAACATATTTTGTTTAGAATACTTACCCAATTTATTTAAGTATGGATTAAGTCCAAATAAAATGTTTGAGTACTTCGCTTCCGGGCGCCCTACAGTCTCAAATGTTGAGTGCGGATATGACATGTTAGAAAAATACAAGTGCGGGATTACAGTGAAAGGTGGGTCGGCAGAAGCCTTAGCAGAAGGAATTCTCAAGTTTTATAATATGCCGAAAGAAGAATATGATACTTACTGTAATAATGCATTGAAGGCAGCTTGCGATTTTGATTTTAAAATTTTAACCGATAAACTAGAAGAAGTGATTCTAGAAGATTAAACAAAAGAAGGTGCGGTATATTTGCAAATACAATTAATTAATCTTAAAAGACAGTATGAATCTATAAAAGAAGAAGTAGACAAAGAAGTATTAGATGTTTTATCTGAAGGTCAATATATAATGGGCAAAAATGTTAAAGAATTTGAAAGAGAGATTAGTGAATACATAGGAGTAAAACACAGCGTATCTGTGGGAAATGGAACAGATGCTCTTATAATAGCTTTGAAAGCTTTGGGAATTGGTAGAGGAGATGAAGTAATAACAACTCCGTTTACATTTTTTGCAACAGCTGAAAGCATATCTTTTGTAGGGGCAACTCCGGTTTTTGTAGATGTGGATATTAATACGTTTAATATTGACCCTGCAAAGATAGAGGAAAAGATAACCGATAAGACAAAAGCCATAATGCCTGTACATATCTTTGGACAGCCATGCGACATGGATGCGATAAATGAAATAGCTAAAAAACATAACCTGAAAGTTATAGAAGATGCTTGTCAAGCTATCGGTTCGGAATATAAGGGTAAAAAGGCAGGAAGTTTATCAGACATAGCTTGTTTCTCGTTTTTCCCCACAAAGAATTTAGGCTGTGCCGGTGATGGAGGCATGATAGTTACAAATGATGATAATCTTGCAACGGTATGCAGGGCTTTAAGAGCTCATGGAAGCGGGGCCGATGGACAAAAAGCCTTTAATATAATCAATAATATTAAGGAAGATGCAGTAGAAGATAACGGAACTGACAATACAGTATATAACCCCTTGAAGTATTATAATTATCTAATTGGCCAAAATTCAAGACTTGATGAACTTCAAGCTGCAATACTCAGGGTAAAATTAAGAAACCTTGATAAGTGGAATGATGCAAGAAGAAAACATGCCCGGTTTTACAGTGAACAATTAAAAGATACCAATCTTGCAGCGCCTTTTGAAGCAGATAATGTAAAACATGTATATCATCTGTATATTCTTCAGTCGGATGATCGTTCGAAAATGGTAAATTACCTGAAAGAAAACGGAATAGCCACAGGCGTATATTATCCGATACCGCTGCATCTTCAAAAAGCGTATAAAGATTTAGGATATAAAGAAGGAGATCTTCCCAATGCGGAATATCTTTCCCATAGAACCTTTGCAATACCAATGTTTGCAGAACTTACAGATGAAGAAAAAGAATATATAGTAGAGACTATAAAGAAATTTGGTGAATAAATGAATAAGGATTATTTTGTTCATGAATCCTCATATGTAGATGAACCGTGTGAGATAGGAAGAGGCACCAAGATTTGGCATTTTTCACATGTAATGCAAAATGCCAAAATAGGCGAGAACTGCAACATAGGACAGAATGTGGTCATATCACCTAATGTTGTGATAGGTAATAACGTAAAAATACAAAATAACGTATCAGTCTATACCGGTGTTATATGTGAAGACGATGTGTTCTTAGGTCCTTCTTGCGTTTTTACCAATGTAATAAACCCGCGGGCATTTATAGAAAGAAAAAACGAATATAAAAAAACTATAGTAAAAAAAGGTGCTTCGATAGGTGCCAATGCCACTATAGTTTGCGGACATAATATAGGCTCATATGCTTTTGTCGGCGCAGGCGCCGTAGTTACAAAAGATGTTCCTGACTATGCACTTGTAATAGGAACACCTGCAAAAGTAGTAGGATATGTTTGTAAATGCGGAAATAAGTTGGAAAAAATCAACAACATATATAAATGCAGCATCTGCAGTAAAGAATATATATTTGCAAACGAAAATTTAATACCAAGGGAGTAAAAAATATGGGTAAGGAAGAAATAAAAGATAATCTATTACAGAAAATAAAAGACAAAACAGCACAAGTTGCTGTTATAGGATTAGGATATGTAGGCTTGCCTTTAGCAGTAGAAAAAGCTAAGGCAGGATATAAAACAGTGGGTTTTGATGTACAGGAATCAAAGGTTAAAATGGTAAATGAAGGACACAACTATATAGGCGATGTTGTAGATACAGAACTGACGGATTTAGTCAATAAGGGCCTACTATCGGCTACCACTGATTTTTCAATAGTGAAAGATGCGGATTTCATAGCCATATGTGTACCAACTCCACTGGATGAGTATCAGCAGCCGGATATCAGCTATGTAAAAAACTCTGCCGTAAATATATCCAAATACCTAAAAAAAGGTTCGATTGTCGTATTAGAAAGCACTACATATCCGGGCACTACAGAGGAACTGCTATTACCGATACTTGAGGAAGGCGCAGGATTAAAATGCGGAGAAGATTTCTTTTTAGCCTATTCGCCGGAACGAGTAGATCCCGGCAATAAACTTTATAAAACAAAGAACACTCCAAAGGTGGTCGGGGGAGTAGGAGAAGATTCTACGGAAATTGCTGCGGCAATGTACAGTTCGGTTTTAGAAGGCTGCGTACATAAAGTATCATCGCCAAAGGTAGCAGAAATGGAAAAGCTGCTTGAGAATACTTATAGAAATATAAATATTGCACTGGCTAATGAGATGACAATAATATGCGAAAAAATGGGTATTAGTGTATGGGAAGTAATAGATGCTGCAAAAACCAAACCTTACGGATTTCAAGCTTTCTATCCCGGCCCCGGAATAGGAGGACACTGCATACCGCTTGATCCGTATTATTTAGCGTGGAAGGCAAGGGAATTTGATTACCATACCAAACTCATAGAAACATCTGGAATAATAAATGACAGTATGCCTGATTATGTAGTCGAACGGGCATCAAAGATATTAAACCGTTTCAAGAAACCATTAAACGGTTCGAATATATTGATACTTGGTGTAGCATACAAGCAAGATATAGATGATATAAGACAAAGTCCGGCATTAAAGGTTATAGAAGGATTCGAAAAAAAAGGCTCAGTAGTAAATTACTACGATCCTTATGTTGCAAGTTACGACTATAAAGGGAAAAAGAGAACAAGTGTAGAAAAACTTAGTAAGCAGGAACTGCAAAATGCGGATTTGGTAGTAATAACTACAGCCCATACAAATATAGACTATGATTTTGTGCAGTCTAATTCAAAATTTATATTCGATACTAAAAATGCAATGAAAGATGTCTTAAAAAGAGAAAATATTGAGTTGTTGTAGGAGCATTCATTATGAAAATACTGTCTATAGTAGGTGCAAGGCCTCAATTTGTTAAAGAAGCAATTATTCAAAGTGAAATAAATAAATTTGATGACATTAAGGAAGTTGTTGTTCATACAGGCCAGCATTACGATGACAACATGTCAGGTGTTTTCTTTGATGTGCTTGATATGAGAAAACCGGATTATAATCTGGGGATTAGCGCATCAAAGCATGGCGAAATGACAGGTAAAATGATAATCCGGTTGGAAGAAATAATGTTACAAGAAAAACCTGATGTTGTTTTACTGTATGGAGATACAAATTCTACATTGGCAGGAGCAATTGCCGCTTCTAAGCTTAAGATTGATATTGCTCATGTAGAAGCAGGTTTAAGACAAGAACCAAAGGATATGCCTGAAGAAATAAACAGAATGTTAACTGATAGAATATCACAATATTTATTTGTCCCCAGTAATTTAGGAGTAGAGAATTTAAAAGGAGAAGGAATAACAGAAGGCGTATTTTTTACAGGCGATGTCATGTATGATATATTTCTAAAAATGAAACCAAGTTTTGATTACGTGCTGATGGAGAAATTACATTTAAAAGAAAATCAATTTATTATAATGACGTTGCACAGAGATTTTAACGTAGATATCCCCGAGAAATTAGAAAAAATATTAAAGGAAGTTAATAGGATTTCTAAAGAAATAAAAGTAGTAATGCCTATTCATCCTCGTACTCAAAAAAGAATTAATGAGTTTGGGTTGAGCCACCTAATAACAGATATTACAGTAATAGAGCCGATCGATTACTTACAACTGATGGGGCTTACTCAAAATTGTTATAAAGTGATAACAGATAGCGGCGGATATCAAAAAGAAGCATATTTCTCCGGTAAACAGGCAGTAGTAATCATGCCGGATACTGGTTGGCGTGAGCTGACAGACTTGGGATTGAATACTTTATCCGATGAAAATAATATATACCAAAATGTGATGAAAGCTAAAAAAGCAGAATACATTAAGAATATTTACGGTGACGGCAAAGCAGCGGAGAAGATAGTTACTATATTACGCAGAAATCTTTTAGGCTAAACAGAATGAAGGTGTAGTTGTGTCAAAACTAAAGTTTGGAATTATAGGTTGCGGCAGAATATCTGCAAAACATGTCGATGCCATAATAAATAACAAAGATGAGGCAGAGCTTATAGCTGTTTATGACATAGTAAAAGAGCTTGCCATAGATAGAAAGAATCAATATGAATCTAAGATAAAGAATTCAAATGTAAAGGTGTATGCAAATTATGATGAATTCTTGAATGATAAAAATATAGATGTTGTTACTATAGCTTCAATAAGTGGTTATCATGCAAATCAAGCTGTTGACTCTCTAAATCGTGATAAACATGTATTGATAGAAAAACCTATGGCACTGAGTATAGAGGACGCAGATAGAATAATTAGATTAGGTAAGGAAAAGAATAAAAAAGTATGCGTATCTCATCAAAACAGATTTATTCCGGCAGTCCAAAGATTAAGGCAGGCTGTAGAGGAAGGAAGATTTGGGAAGCTAATACATGGTTCTGCCCGCACCCTCTGGGCAAGAGATGATAACTATTATAGGCAAGCATCATGGAGAGGGACAAAAGAATTAGATGGCGGCACCTTAATAAACCAATGTATACATAACATAGATTTACTGCAGTGGATGATGGGTGGAGAAGTTGAGCGAATATCTTCTGAAACTGATACGTTTATAAGAGATATTGAGACAGAAGATTTCGGAGCTATGCTTATCAGGTTTAAAAATAAAGCCATAGGAGTTGTAGAAGGCAGTGTATGCGTATATCCTAGAAACCTTGAAGAAACATTGAGCATATTTGGAGAAAAAGGAACAGTGGTTATAAAAAACGGACGTATAGAAACATGGAATTTTGCAGACGAAAGAGATTACGATAATGCCGAATTAGATGAAACCAACTTAGGACATACACCCCTTTACAAAGACTTTATAGATGCAATAAATAACAACAGAGAGCCTTTGGTAAACGGTGAAGAAGGAAAGAAAGCCGTGGAAATAATATTGAGGGCTTATGAGAGGTAAGTGAATCAATGACTAAGGTATTACACATATGTTCTTATTATACCGGATCAAAACTTTATAAGGAGTTATTTTCAAAACTTGATGAGGCCAAGATAGACCAAGTAATATTTGTACCAATCTCAAATATTAGGGATAAAAATGTCAATATTAGTTATAATATGAAAAATTCAGAATATATATATTCTAAAAATTTTAATAGCCTAGATAGATTAATATACTTTACAAAAGTAAGAAAAATATCTATAGATGCCATTAATAAAATTGATTTTAAAAATATATCATTAATCCATGCACATTCTTTGTTTATAAATGGAGGAGTGGCTAGACGCTTAAAAGAAACAAAAGGAATAGACTATATCGTAGAAATTCAAAATACTGATGTAAATACATTTTTTAAATACATGATACATTTGAAAAAGAGCGGAATAAGAATATTAAAAGATGCTTCGAAAGTAGTTTTTTACTCACCTTCTTACAAAGATTATGTAATTAATACGATTGTTCCTAATAAATTAAAAAAAGAATTGCTCAACAAAAGTATTGTAATACCAAGCGGAATTAATGATTTTTGGATAAATAACGTGTATGAAGAAAGAAAAATTCCCAAAAGCAATGAAATCAATATTATATATGTAGGTACGATTGATGCTAATAAAAATATTAATACAACTTTAGAAGCATGTAAACTATTAATTAAAGATGGATATCAAGTTAACTATAAGATCGTTGGTAGAATAGGAAACGAGAAATATAGATCAATAGTTAGCAAGCATCCATTTATCAAATACATACCGCATTGCCAGAAAGAAGAATTAATAGACCACTATAGAAGTTCAGATGTATTTGTAATGCCTTCTAAACATGAAACCTTTGGCTTGGTGTATGCAGAAGCTATGTCTCAAGGCCTCCCAATTATTTATACAAGAGGACAGGGCTTTGATGGACAATTTAAAGAAGGAGAAGTCGGCTATTCAGTTCAATATAATTCTGCCGAGGAGATTGCAAATAGAGTTAAAGACATCTTAAATAATTATGAAACCATTTCAAAAAATTGCATAGAAAAAGTCGATAAATTTGATTGGGATAAGATAGCAAAAGAGTATATGGATTTATATAATAGTGTGTTAAACGGGAGGAAATAGTGAGTATATCAAAAGTAGGAATAGTCATTTTAAATTATATGACATATGAACTTACAATAAAATGTTTAGCTAGTTTGAACGAAATAGCTTATGATAATTTTTTTGTAGTAGTAGTAGATAATTCATCTCCTAACGATTCATATGCAAAAATAAAAGATTATATAAATAAAAATATCTTCAGTTATGAAATATATTTGACCAAGTCAGAAAGAAATGGTGGTTATTCTTACGGTAATAATATCGGCGTTCAGAAGGCAGAAGCCATTGGCGCTGATTATGTACTGATAATGAATAATGATATAATTATTCCAGATAAGGAATTTTTAAGTAAAATAACAGATTTTTTAGATAAAAATAAAGATACAGCTATAGCAGGGCCGGGAATTATTCAGAAAAAAGGAATGATAGAGTTACCTTTACTGATAAGCAGAATAAAACCTTATAATTATATAATAAATAACTTATTTTATCCTTTTGTTATTTTCTTAAATAAAATTGCAAAGAAAAGAATACAAAACTTGCAAACCCCTCTTAAAGTTTATGCAGTTTCAGGTTGTTGCTTTGTAATCAGGACCAAAATCTTCAACGAGATCGGTTATTTTGATGATAATATATTTTTATACGGAGAAGAGTATATCTTAGGAGAAAAACTTTATAAAAGAGGTTATGGAGTTTACTTTTTGCCAAACTTACATATTATTCATAATCATTCAGTTACAATAGGCTCAGTCTATGATTCAAAAAAAATAACGAGAATGCAAATAAAAAGTCATGAGTACTACTTAAAACACTATAGGAATGATATAAGTTATATCATGCGTTCTCTAATGGTATATTCTGATCATTTCAGAGAAAAAGTGTATGTACCTGTTATTGCAATAGCTAAAAAAATGATAAACATTGTAAAAAAATAGAAGAAATCATTTGTTCAGAAAAAAATATTTTCTATATAAAAATATGTAAATGAAATAATATTTTATACTTGCAGTCTGCAAAAGCTTTTGAATTGAGAAAGGATAAACCATAAGATGATATATGCATACATTTTTATTAATATACTTTATACAATGTTCAGCATGAAATTTTATAAAGCTAAAATAAATCCTATTTCTTTATATAGCATTGTATGGACGGCAATAGTAGTACTTTATGAACTTAAGCTAATCTATTATTATGAATTGACAGCGACAACATGGATGATATTAATTTTCTTCCAATTAGCATATAATCTGGGATGCATTTTTGGCAAAAGAAGATATTGTAGCAAAAATAACATTTCTAACGAACAAATTATTAGCAGCGTTAATACTAAAAATGAGCGAGATCTAAGAATAACAATATTAATTTTGTCTGTATTGACTTCAATTAGCGTAATATCCAATCTATCGATCGCAATAAAGACATACGGGTTTAAACTATTAGCATCTACTAATCAGCTGTATTCAGCTCGCTTGGCTGGAGATATTGAAGCCGGAATTCCGTATTTAGGTGCGCTAGTTTATCCTGCTCTAATTTATTCAGGAGTATATTTTACAAATTTTGGTTTTAACAAAATTATTTTATTACCAATTCTTTTATCGGTTTTAGGAGAATTAAAATCAGGAGGTAGACTTGGTTTTGTATTTGGTGCATTTTTGCTGCTTATTCCATTAATATTTAAAAGAGGTAGAATGAAAAACAAGATAATAATGAAGCCAAAGGCAAAAAACAAAATTAGTCAGAATGTAAAAATCATACTAAGTGCATCTATAATAATTATTGTTTTTTTTATTGTTACAAAAAATAGATCCACTTGGATTACATACAATCCATATATGAGTCCTTTGATGATAAAATTAGTCGAGGTCAGTCCCTCGATATATAAAAATTACAGCTATTTTGCATCTCCCTTAGGAGTATTAAACGAATTTCTAAAGAATCCAACTTTTAATTTTGGTGGGCATACATTTTTAACAATATATAACTTCTTAAATAAACTGGGAGCAGATATACCCGTAAACCAATATCAAACATTTTATTATGTACCCGTATCATGCAATGTAGGAACATATATAAGAGAATTAGTTGAAGATTTTACAATTCCATTAGCTTTTGTAGTTACTTTTGCTACAGGATTTATATTTAGTTATAACTATTCTCTTTTCAGAAAAAAAGAGTCATATGTGAATTTAATTTGGGCTTCGACTTTTGCATTCGTTATATTCTTTTCATTTTATATGTGGCAGCTCCGCTCATCTTCAATGTGGATAACGTTGGTTGCCGGCACTATATCTGGATATATCTTAGATAGAAATTCTAGAGTGAGATTGAAAAAGCTTAAAAGCGACTCATGGTAAACCTGCTCTTGACTATCTATTTCCATATATTTAATATTAATTCTTAAAGGAGAGTTGTTCGTGAAAGGCATAATCTTAGCCGGCGGTTCAGGTACCCGCCTTTATCCGCTTACTATGGTGACAAGTAAGCAACTTTTACCTGTATATGATAAACCTATGGTCTATTATCCGCTGTCCACGTTAATGCTTGCCGGGATAAAGGACATCCTTATAATCTCAACACCTTTTGACTTACCTAAGTATAAAGAACTTCTTGGAGACGGAAGCCAATTTGGCGTTAGTTTTTCATATGAAGAACAGCCATCGCCGGATGGGCTTGCACAAGCATTTATCATAGGTGAAAAGTTTATTGGAACAGATGACTGTGCATTAGTTTTAGGAGATAATATATTTTACGGAAATAACTTTGGAAGATTATTAAGGGAAGCAGTTCAAAATAAAGGCAGAGCTACAGTGTTTGGATACTATGTGGATGATCCTGAAAGATTTGGAGTAGTAGAATTTGATGATAGCGGAAAGGTTATTTCAATAGAAGAAAAACCAAAAGAACCAAAATCTAATTATGCGGTTACGGGCTTGTATTTTTATGATAATAGGGTGGTAGATTACGCGAAAACATTAAAACCCAGTGCAAGAGGGGAACTGGAAATTACCGATTTAAACAGAATTTACCTTGAACAAGGAGAACTGGATGTCAAGCTTTTGGGAAGGGGATTTGCATGGCTTGATACAGGGACTGTAGATACGCTGGCAGATGCGACTAATTTTGTAAGGATAGTTGAAAAGAGACAAGGCATAAAAATTTCAGCACCTGAAGAAATTGCATTTATAAATAAGTGGATAAATAAAGAAACTCTCCTAGAATCTGCTGAAAAATATGGAAAGTCGCCTTATGGCGAGCACTTAAGAAGAGTGGCCGAAGGTAAGATTAAGTATTGATTACATACCGGATCGGAGTGAATTGATATGAAAGTGATAAATACAGCCATTGAGGGGATATGCATAATTGAGCCTCAAGTGTTTGAAGATCCAAGGGGCTGGTTTATGGAAACCTACTCAAAAGAAAAACTTGCAAAACAGGGTATAGACACAGATTTCATCCAAGATAATCATTCTTTTTCTGCAAACAGAGGAACAATAAGAGGTTTGCATTTTCAAATAAATCCAAAAGCCCAGGCTAAACTTGTAAGGTGCACAAGAGGAAGAATTCTAGATGTTGCGGTAGATATTAGAAAAGGTTCTCCTACTTACAAGAAATGGGTGTCTGTGGAGCTTTCGGAGGAAAACAAAAAACAGCTTTTCATTCCTAAAGGCTTTGCACATGGCTTTGCGACTCTTACCGATAATGTTGAAATACAGTATAAGGTTGACGAATACTATTCACCTGAGAATGACCGAAGTATAAGATTTGACGATCCTGAAATAAATGTTGATTGGGGAATCGAAAATCCTATTCTTTCAGAAAAAGATATGAAGGCGCCTCTATTAAAGGACAGTGACAGCAACTTTGTATATTAATACAGGGGGTAATTACAATCAATATATTAGTAACCGGCGGAGCCGGATTTATAGGAAGCAATTTTATTTTTTATATGCTAAAAAACCATCCAAATTATAAAATTGTATGTTTGGATCTGCTGACATATGCAGGAAACCTTGAAACATTAGAAAGCATCATGGATAATCCGAACTTTAAATTTGTAAAGGGTGATATTACCGACAGAGAACTTGTTTTTGAGCTTTTTGAAAAAGAAAAATTTGACGCAGTTGTGAACTTTGCAGCAGAGTCCCATGTAGATAGATCAATTGAAAATCCGGAGATATTCCTTAAAACGAATATACTAGGTACACAGGTACTGATGGATGCCTGCAGGGCTTTTGATACCAAAAGATTTCATCAAGTTTCGACAGATGAAGTTTACGGAGATTTGCCTCTGGAGAGGTTAGATTTATTCTTTACAGAAGATATGCCTATAAAGGCATCGTCACCTTACTCGGCCTCTAAAGCCGCCGCTGATTTATTAGTTTTAGCCTATTGCAGGACTTATAGCCTGCCGGCTACCATATCAAGATGCTCCAATAATTACGGACCGTATCAATTTCCTGAAAAGCTGATTCCGCTTGTTATACTAAGAGCCTTAGACAACAAAACTATTCCTGTATACGGAACGGGTGAAAACGTGAGAGATTGGCTGTATGTGGAAGATCATTGTCGCGCCATAGACTTAATTTTACACGATGGTACCATAGGAGAAGTATACAATATAGGCGGTCATAACGAAAAAACAAATCTTGAAGTCGTAAAAACTATATTGAAAGAACTTAAAAAGCCTGAATCACTTATAACGTTTGTGAAAGACAGAGCAGGACATGACTTAAGATATGCCATTGATCCGAGTAAAATACATAAGGAATTAGGCTGGCTGCCAACAACTAATTTTGATGATGGAATTAAAAAGACAGTCCGGTGGTATCTTGCAAATAAGAACTGGTGGGGAAAAATAATTAACGGTGAGTATAGAAATTACTATGAAAGAATGTATGCCGAAAAAGAATAAAGGTGATTTGCTTTGAAAATTTTAGTAACCGGCTGCAGCGGTCAACTTGGCTATGATGTGGTAAGAAGATTAGAAGATCTTAAAATAGATTGCCTTGGCGCATCAAGAAAAGACTTTGATTTAACAAATGAATTAGATACAAAAAACTTTATTAAAAACTACAAACCTGATGCAGTAGTCCACTGTGCGGCTTATACAGCTGTTGACAAAGCCGAGGATGAACGTGATATCTGTTATAGGACTAATGTTTTGGGAACAAGATATATTGCGCAAGCCTGCAAAGATATTGATGCTAAAATCCTATATATTAGCACTGATTACGTCTTCGACGGCAAAGGAGATAAGCCATTCGAAGTTACAGATATACCGAATCCGATAAATTATTATGGGAAAACAAAATATGAAGGTGAGCTTGAAGTTCAAAAATATGTTGATAAAGCGGTTATTGTAAGAATATCATGGGTTTTTGGCGAAAATGGAAACAACTTCGTAAAAACGATGCTGAGATTAAGTAGAGAAAGAAGAGAATTAAGTGTAGTTTCAGATCAAATAGGCTCGCCGACATATACATTTGATCTTGCGAAACTGATTTCAGATATGATAACTACAGAAAAGTACGGTATATATCATGCTACAAACGAAGGATATTGCAGTTGGCATGAATTTGCATCTGCTATATTTGACATGGCAGATATCAATATAAAATTAAATCCTATCAGGACAGAAGATTATCCTACAAAAGCCTTAAGACCTAAAAATTCCAGATTATCAAAGAAAAGTTTGGATTTAAACGGATTTCAAAGGCTGCCTCATTGGAAAAATGCATTGGAAGAATACATAAAAATAACATTATAAATAAGAAAGCAGCAAATTCGCTAAATTATCTTAGGAGGTTTTAATGTATTACATAAGGGACCCAATCCATGGGTTTATAGATATTAATGAGTGGGAAAAAACTATAATAAATCAGCCGGAGTTTCAGAGACTTAGACGCATAAAACAATTGTCATTATCTGATATGGTATATCCGGCTACAAATCATACAAGGTTTGAACATTCACTGGGCGTTATGCATGTGGCAACACAAATGTTTGACAATATAGTAAAAAACGAGATGGATTTTTTAAAGAATAAGTTAAACTATACAGAATCAGGGCTGGAAAGAGAAAGAATTTTAATAAGGCTTGCCGGCCTTTTGCATGACATAGGCCACCCACCTTTTTCACATGCAGCTGAAGAATTGATGCCCTTAAAACCTGATTCAGTAAAAGATCATTATGAACATGAAGATTATTCTACTGCTATAATAAAAAATAAATTTAGAAGATACATAGATGAATCTAAATTTAATGACCTAAAAATTACCGCCGATGAAGTTTGCGATTTACTGACAAAAGGACCTACATCATCTGAGAGAGCATTTTGGAGACATTTAATTAGTGGTCAATTAGATGCAGATAGAGCAGATTATTTGTTAAGAGATTCTTATCATGCAGGTGTGAACTATGGTAGATATGATTTAAAGAGAATATTAAGAACTTTAACGGTTATAAATGAACCTGAAACAGATAATTTTTCCATAGGAATTAATAAAAGCGGCTGGCACGCAGCGGAAGGACTAATCATTGCACGATATCAGATGTTTACACAAGTTTATTTCCATCATACTAGAAGAGCTTATGATAACCATATTTCCGAAGCAATAAAAACTTTACTAGAATCTGAAACCAAGAGAAGTACATTTCTACCGCCAACTGAAAAAAATCTAGATGAATATTTGGATTGGGATGATTGGAAAGTAGGAGGCTTAATAAAAGAAGGAAAAGCGGGTCTACATGGAGAAATAATACTTAACAGGCAACACTATCGACGCGTATACGAAACAAAAGAAGTTCCCAGTGTTGGGGATCTTAAAGAATTCGAAGCTATATCCGGAGAGTTCAAAGACAGAATCGGTTTTATAGATACGGCAGAAAAATCATGGTATAAAGTTGGCGATGAAGATATACTTATATCCGAAGAAAAAAGTGATTCAAAGTACGCACCTCTTTCTCAATACTCAAGCATAGTAAGAAATCTTGTTCCGAATAAGCAAATTAGAATATATCTTCCATATGAAAATAGAGAAAAAATTAAGGAGCAAATTGAAAAATACAGGGAGGAAATATAACATGATAAACGAATTTAGAATTCCATGGGAAAAATATGGCATAATAGCATACTTAGCAAAAGCTATGGATGGTCACGATGCTCAATTTGGAAAAACTTCCCTGCAAAAAATTATTTATATTTTACAGGAAGTATATCAAGTTAATGTAGGTTATAAATTTATACTTTATAACTATGGTCCGTATTCAGCAGATTTGGCAACTGACCTTGAGTATATTGCAGCTTTAAATGGTGTCGATGTGTCTTGGGTAAATACCGGCGGATATAGGATAAAACCTGACTCAGATGTAGATACCTTTATAGAGAAAAGCAAAGATTTTCTAGATAAACATAAAAATGATATAGATAAAGCCATTGAAACTTTTGGAAATTTAAGTGCCAAGGAATTGGAATTAAGGGCTACTATTATTTATTTTGTAAATGATTGCGGCATAAGAGAAGATTCAGAAGTCGCAGATAAAATACATCAGCTAAAACCTTATTTTAAAGAAGACAAAATACGATCAACAATAGAAGAATTAAAGAGTTTAGGTGTTATTCAGCTTTGATGCTAACAGAATTGACTTACCGGAGCTAACCAAATGAAAAAAACAGCACTGCTTTTAATGATAATAACAGTAGTTTCAAAGATAGTCGGGTTTGGTAGGGAGATAACCCTATCATATTTTTATGGGGCATCTAATATAAGTGATGCCTTCTTGATATCTCTTACTATTCCCGGTGTGATATTTTCTTTTATCGGGACAGGAATATCTACGGGATATATCCCACTTTACAGTAAAATAGAGGAAAAGTATGGGGAAAAGGAAGGAGAAAGGTATACCAATAATCTTGTAAATATCCTTCTTGTGATATGTACGGGTATTGTAATCTTCGGGCTTTTGTTTACAAAGCCTTTGGTGAAGGTATTTGCATCCGGATTTGAAGGAGAGACCTTAGAACTTGCGGTAAGGTTTACGAGGATAGGGCTTGTTGGGATATATTTTACAGGTATCATAAATGTATACAGCGGGTATTTGAGGATAAAGGGAAACTATGCCATTCCGGCATGTGTGGGTTTTCCTATGAACTGTATTTTAATACTTTTTATGGTATTAAGTTCTAAGACTAATATTATGGTGCTTGCTGTAGGAAGCGTAATAGCTACTGCATCTCAGCTGGCGCTTTTAGTGCCTTTTATCCGAAAGACAGGCTACAGGTATCAGTTTGTATTCAACCCAAAAGATGAATACATCAGGAAGATGATATATGTTGCACTGCCGGTTATGTTAGGAGTTTCGGTAGATCAGATAAATGTATTAGTTGACAAGACCTTAGCGTCCGGTATTGCAGTAGGAGGAATATCCGCCTTAAACTATGCGAATAAACTTAATGGATTTGTACAGGGGATGTTTGTTACAACCATATCTACCGTTATGTATCCTATGATATCTAAAATGGCGGCTCAGGGAAATTTGAAAGGGCTTAAAAGCTCTGTGTCTGAAGCCATAAACTTAATAAATCTTTTAGTTGTGCCGGTTACCTTTGGAGCTATGATATTTGCAGAGCCGGTGGTTCGGCTTTTGTTTGGAAGAGGAGCTTTCGACTTAGAGGCAATATCTATGACGTCAGGGGCTTTGTTTTATTATTCCATAGGGATGATGGGTTTTGGACTTCGAGAGATTTTGTCCCGGGCCTTTTATTCCATGCAGGATACCATGACGCCCATGAAAAACTCTGTTCTTGCCGTATCTATGAACATCGTCCTAAATCTTATACTTTCAAGGTTTATGGGCATAAAGGGGCTTGCCTTGGCCACCAGTATATCTGCGCTATTTTGCACAGCTCTTTTGCTTATAAGTTTGAGAAAAAAGATAGGGCCTTTTGGAATGAAGGATACAGTAACATCCTTTGGAAAAATCCTGATAGCTTCCATAGGAATGGGTATTGCGGCATATACCTCATATAATTTCCTTTTATCGCGTATAGGCGCTAATTTATCCCTAATAATTTCCATATTCATAGGTGCTTTTTTCTACTTTGCAGTGATATACTTTATGAAGATAAAAGAAGTAGATGAGCTGATAATCGCAGCTAAGAAGAAACTAAATCTGCTCAAAAACATTCAGGAGGAAGACGTGTGAAAAAGATTACCTTAGATTATTCCAATGCACTAAATTTTATAAGGCAGGAAGAAATTAATTTAATGCAGAAAAAAATAAGCCTGTGCCACAGAATGCTCCATGAAAAGACAGGAGCCGGCAGGGATTTCTTAGGCTGGGTAGACTTACCTGAAAACTACGATAAAGAAGAGTTTGAAAGAGTAAAGGCGGCTGCAGACAGAATAAAGCAGCAGTCAGATGTTTTAGTGGTTATAGGGATAGGCGGGTCCTATCTTGGAGCAAGAGCTGCCCTTGAGATGCTGAACCCTCCGTTTTCCAATGAACTTTCAGGAAGGACGAAGGTTTACTTTGCGGGACACAACATGAGCTCCTCTTATTTAAAAGGTCTTTTGGATGTTCTAGAGGGGAAAGATATTTCAGTAAATGTTATATCAAAATCCGGAACTACCACAGAGCCTGCCATAGCTTTTAGGGTTTTTAAAGAGTATATGGAAGAAAAATACGGCAGAGAAGAAGCCTCAAAGCGGATATATGCGACAACGGACAAAAACAAAGGCGCATTAAAATCCCTTGCAGAAAGCCAAGGCTACGAAAGCTTCGTAATCCCGGATGATGTAGGCGGAAGATACTCAGTGCTGACACCGGTGGGCCTTTTCCCCATGGCAGTAGGAGGTATTGATATAGACAAGGTAATGGAAGGGGCAAGGGATGCGGCAGAGGATTTAAAATCAGAAAGCCTAAAAGACAACTTCTCCTACCAATATGCTGCTATAAGGAATATAATGTATCTTAAAGGGAAACTCATAGAAATAATGGTAAATTACGAGCCGAGCCTTTTTTACTTCGGAGAGTGGTACAAGCAGCTTTTCGGAGAATCCGAAGGAAAGGACATGAAAGGAATATTTCCAACGGCATTAAATTTCACCACAGACCTGCATTCGATGGGCCAGTATATTCAAGAGGGAAGAAAGCATATATTCGAAACAGTGCTTAACGTAGAAAAGCCGGCCTGGGAAATTACAATAAAACCCGACAAAGACGACCTGGACGGCCTTAACTACATAAGCGGCAAAACAATAGACTATGTAAACAAGATGGCCATGGAAGGCAGCATAGAGGCACATGTGGACGGAGGGGTGCCCAACCTTATAGTCAACATCCCCGAGATTTCGCCTTATTACTTTGGGTATATGGCCTACTTTTTCGAAAAGGCCTGCGGCATGAGCGGGTATCTTTTGGGAGTAAACCCCTTCGATCAGCCGGGTGTTGAAGCTTACAAGACAAATATGTTCAAACTCCTGGGAAAACCGGGATATAAATAATAATTTTTAAAGGAAGGGAAGGATTTCTATGCCGGTTATAACGATAGACGGAGGCAAAATGACAAAAGAGCAAAAAGCCGCCTTAGTAAAGGAGCTGGTGTCTGCTGCAAGCAAAATACTTGAAATCCCTGAACAAGCCTTTACAACGATTATAAGAGAAAATGATTTTGACAATATAGGAAGCGGCAAGACGCTGCTTTCAGAAAAACACAATAAATAACTTAAAATGCTCCGGAACCCCCGGAGCTGTTTTTGTATACAATGAAAATTTTATGCTATAATTATGAATAGAAGGTCTATTTTAACTTGGAATATCAAATAAAATCAGGAGGCGGTGACAGTGGATAGAATCGAAATTGTCCAAGGGGACATTACCAAGATGGAAACAGACGCCATAGTAAATGCCGCAAACAACACACTTCTCGGCGGAGGAGGAGTGGACGGCGCCATACATCGGGCGGCAGGACCGGGACTTTTGGAAGAGTGCAGGAAACTTGGAGGCTGCGAGACAGGCGGGGCAAAGATTACAAAAGGCTATAATCTGCCTGCAAAATATGTCATACACACAGTAGGACCGGTGTGGCACGGAGGAGTAACAGGAGAAGACGAGCTTCTTGCATCCTGCTACAAAAACTCCCTAAAGCTTGCAGTAGAACACGGCATAAAAACCATCGCCTTTCCATCGATAAGCACAGGAGCATACAGATTTCCGGTAGACAGGGCGGCAAGGATTGCGGTAAGGGAGATAGTAAATTTTCTAAAAAACGACAGCGCCATTGAAAAAGTCTATATAGTTTGCTTTGACAAAAGAACCAGGGAGGCATACGAAAAAGCCTTGGAAGAAATCGAAAAAGGGGGGATTATATGAGATACGGAGTAATAATGGCAGGCGGCGGAGGAACGAGATTTTGGCCGCTGAGCAGAATTAATACGCCTAAGCAGTTTTTGCACATAGCAGGCGAAGACACAATGATAAACAACACCATAAAGAGAATAAAAGAAATCGTGCCGGTGGATAACATAATGATAGTTGCCAACAAGGCCCAAGAAAATACACTGCAGGAGGCGGTTTCAGAGGAGATAAAAGAGGAGAACATACTGCTGGAGCCGGTGGGGCGAAATACTGCGGCATGCATAGGATATGCGGCAATGACTATCAAAAAGCGGCATGGAGATGCTGTGATGGGCGTATTTCCCTCGGATCACTATATAAAGAATGTGACTGAATTTAGAAGGATTTTAGAGGCGGCTTACGAAATTGCCGAAAGCACGGATAAACTGGTGACGATAGGCATAAAACCTACATTTGCATCTACCGGATACGGCTATATCAGATACAATAGGGATAACTTTATATCCGGCGATGGAAGACTTGCCTACGAGGTAGTGGATTTTATAGAAAAACCGCCTTTTTCAAAGGCTAAACAATACCTTGAAAGCGGAAATTACCTTTGGAACAGTGGTATGTTTATATGGAAGGTATCAGTTATATTAAAAAGCTTCGAAAGATTTTTACCAAAGCTTTACAGAAGCTTAATGGAACTGGAGCCCTATATTGACACAGAAGAAGAATGGAGCCAAATAGAAAAAATATATCCCACAATGCAGAGCATATCCATAGACTACGGAATAATGGAAAGATCCGATGAGGTAGTGGTGATACCGGGGGATTTTGGATGGAGCGACGTGGGATCATGGGATTCACTGGGAGAAGTGTTCCCGCCTGATGAAAACGGAAACATCATGAGGGGCGATATAATAGAGATAGATACCCGCAACTCTGTCATATATACGAACAGCCACCTGGTGGCGGCGGTAGGCTTGGAAAACATGATTGTTGTAGAGACCGCTGATGCGCTTTTAGTATGTGCAAAAGAAAGAGCCCAAGACGTAAAGCGGGTTGTGGACAAACTAAAGGAAATGGGCAGGAAAGAACTTCTCTAGAAAAATTCATGAAGTATAAGGTAAATTTTCATCTTTAGTGCATCATTAAAATCCCTTAAATCAAGGCCTGTCATGGCATAAATTTTGTCAAGACGATAAATCAGGGTATTCCTGTGAATATAAAGCTTTCTGGCTGCTTCTGCAATGTGCAGGTTGCAGTCTAAGAAGACCCGGATAGTGCTGAGCGTATCTATATCAAAACTTTCAAAATCTATCTCGTTTTTATACTCGCTTCGTATTTCAGGAGAAAGTTGGGAAATGATGAGCTCCAAAGGCATTTCGGCATAGGACATCACCCCGAACCTCTTGCCGCAGGCAAACTCCAAGGCCTTTTGGGCGTTGACAAAAGCTCTACACAGCTCAGCTTGAGAACCTGCTATACCCCCCAGACTGATGGCGGTTTTTTCCGATACTTCCTCTGCCAGGGTCTGGTAAAGGGCCTCTGCCGCCTCCCTAAGCTCATTCCTGTCTTCTATGGGCAGAATAAGTGCCAGAATATTGTCTATATGTACAACAATGCCTTCTTCGAAGGCTTCTTCAACAAATTCCCTGGTCTTATCCGTAAGATTACTGTTTACAGCTACATCGCCGCCCTGAAAGCTGCTGTCATTTGGAGTGCAGCAGAAAACCTCATTTTGTATAAGAATAAGGCCTGAAGGAAAAGGAAAATCCGATACAAGAGAAGGCTTGCCGCGGATAAAAGCGGCAAGCTCCATATCATATCTTGACTTTACGATGCTTTCAATAAGAAAACAAAAATCCTCCAGCTGCTCCTTTGAAAGAGCAGCTTTTAATGTATAGCTTTTTCCTGCCAGCAAGATGCCTTTCTCATTGGCGTTTTTACCAAAAGACTCCCTGCCGAAAACCATTTTTCCGTTTTCGTCAAACAGCGCAAAATCAGTCCTTATATTAGCATTTATTTCGGATAAAACTCGTATTAACAAATCATTCATTCCAGAATCCTCTTTGTTGTTTCTTTATCAAAAAGATGAAGTTTGTTCATATCAAAGCCGATCTTAATATTATCTCCCACCTTGGCGGTGCTGCGGGGATCCACTCTTGCAATAAGAGAATACTGGCCTAAGGTAAGATATAAGAAGGTTTCAGAACCTAAAAGTTCAATAATATCCACCAAAACACTAAAGCAGTACTCGGGGAAATAGTCCAAAAATGCCGGTTCATCGTGAATATCCTCCGGCCGTATGCCTAAGACTACCTCTTTGCCTACATAAGAAAGATCTAGTTTCTTAGCCACTCCGTCAGGTATTGGCAGCTTTATCCCTTCAAAGGCAACATAAATAGTGTCCCCTTCCCTTGTAAGAGCCGCATCTATAAAGTTCATCTGAGGGCTGCCGATAAATCCCGCCACAAAAGTGTTTGCAGGATGATCATATATATTTTGCGGAGTATCCACCTGCTGAATATAGCCGTCCTTCATAACAACTATCCTGCTGCCCATAGTCATTGCTTCAGTCTGATCGTGGGTTACATAAATAAACGTGGTCTGAAGCCTGTCGTGGAGCTTTGCGATTTCAGTGCGCATCTTTACGCGAAGTTTTGCATCAAGGTTTGACAAAGGCTCGTCCATTAAAAATACCTGAGGCTCCCGGACTATGGCTCTTCCCAAAGCCACACGCTGCCTCTGACCTCCGGACAGTGCCTTAGGCTTTCTGTCCAGCAGGTTCTCAATACCCAATATATTGGCAGCTTCCTTCACACGCCCGTCGATTTCCGCCTTTGGAATTTTCCTAAGCTTAAGGCCGAAAGCCATGTTGTCATACACATTCATATGAGGATAAAGGGCATAGTTCTGAAAAACCATAGCAATATCCCTGTCTTTTGGAGATACGTCATTTACCAATTTATCTCCGATATAAAGCTCGCCTGAGGAAATTTCCTCAAGCCCTGCCACCATTCGAAGAGTCGTAGACTTACCACAGCCGGAAGGGCCTACCAAGACCACAAACTCCTTGTCCTTAATTTCCATATCAAAATCTACAACAGCCTTCACCCCGCCGGGGTAAACCTTATTTATGTGTTTGAATATTACTCCTGCCATAAAGATCTTCTCCTTCGATTATATAATATATTAATTCCAAAATCATTATATCCATTGTAATATATTTGCCGATTTTATTGAATTGAAAAAATAACAGAAGATTGCGCTGTAACTTCTACATTTTAAACAAAAATTATATGGTATAATATTTCTATAATACCTTGAAGAAAGGACCTTATATGGCGAAAAAACTGTTTAAAGCGGCGCTTGTATTTGCTATTTGCAGTATCTTAATAGGAGCGGTGTTTTATCATACTTCCACCCGGCCGGCTGTTTTAAAGGAAGCGAGTGGAGAGAGCAGGGATTTCCTCGATGAGGAAGCGGTAAAAAGCGAAAGGGGAGCAAACACTTTTGCCACTTTTCTTGCAGTAGGAGATGTGATGATGCATGAAGGACAAATATGGGCCGGCTATAATGACGCAGCAGGTAGTTTTGATTACTCGGAGTTTTTTCATGTGGTAAAAGACCAGATCTCCGGGGCGGATATAGCCATGGCAGACCTTGAGACAACCCTTGGCGGAAAAGAAAAAGAGTACACCGGTTACCCTATGTTCAACAGCCCTGACGAAATTGCAGATGCACTGCGGGATGCAGGCTTTGACATAATAGTGACATCTAACAATCACAGCCTTGACAGGGGCGCGGAGGGGGCGCTTAGGACTATAAGGGTCTTAAAAGAAAAAGGACTTATTCCTATAGGAACATATGAGTCAGAGGAAGCCAGAAATCAAATTGCCGTAGAGAATGTAAATGGAATCAACATGGCGTTTTTGTCCTACACCTATGGCACAAACGGCATACCGATACCAAAGGGCAAGGAATATCTGGTAAACCTTATAGATAAAGATTTGATAGCAGGAGACCTTCAAAAAGCAAGACAGATGGCAGATGTAGTGATAGTGTATCTGCATTTTGGGGAGGAATACCAAAGGACGCCGTCGAGTGCCCAAAGGGAACTGGCCCATTTCGTGCTGGAAAACGGGGCCGATGTGATAGTGGCAAGCCATCCCCATGTGACACAGCCCAGCCAATGGGTAGAGGTCAGCGATTCTGACGAAGAAAATGAGATCCCCGGCACGGCTCAGCCAAATCCGACAGAATCCGGCAGCACTGATAGTGGTAACACCGGAGAATCGGTTTTCCCTGGCACAGCTCAGCCCCACCGAAAGTATATCATATATTCTATGGGCAACTTTATATCGGCACAAAGATTTCCTCATACAGAAGAAGGGCTTATGATAAAGGTAACTTTTGAAAAAGATGCAGAAAGCGGCAAAACCTATATATTAGATGTAAAAGAAATTGATACATGGGTGGACAAATTTGTAAGAGACGGCAGAATGAGGTATGTAGTAAGATATGGCAAAAAGCCGGCGTAAAGATAGAGCAAAGGTAGTAGTTTGCCAAAAATATAGGACCGGATACTTTGCGGCAAATTTTATGATATAATAACGAAAGTAAATAAATTGATTAAGGTTCGGTGAGGACATATATGCCAAAAGAGATGAAGTCTGAGATAAAAGAGTGGATTAAGGCTATCGGGTTTGCGCTGATTCTTGCTCTGCTTGTGCGGGGCTTTATTTTTGAACCCATGATAGTGCCAACAGGTTCTATGATACCTACTATTCAAATAAACGACAGGATTCTTGTAAATAAGTTTGTTTATAGATTTCAAGAGCCGCAGTATAATGATATTGTGGTTTTCAGGTATCCCGACGACCACCGGCAGATTTTTGTAAAGCGGTTGATAGGCAAGGGCGGGGATACTATAGAAATAAAGAACGGCGTGCTCTACAGAAACGACATACCCCTAGATGAGCCTTACATAAAAGAGGCGATGTGGGGGGATTTTGAAAAACACACAGTGCCGGAAGGGCATTATTTTATGATGGGAGACAACCGAAACAACTCTAAAGACAGCAGATTTTGGAACAACAGCTACGTTTCCAGAAAAGAAATCATCGGCAAAGCCACCTACAGAATCTGGCCCCTAAACCGCGCCGGCCGCCTGGAATAAGGAAGAACACAAGGGAACACGCGGGGACGGTTCTTTTGTGCTATTTGGAAGAACACACGGGGACGGTTCTTTTGTGTTATTGCGCGCCGCCATCAGGAACACACGGGGACGGTTCTTTTGTGTTGTTCTTTTGTGTTGTTACGCGCCACCACGTGAGAACACGCAACACAAGGGGTCAGTCCCTCTGTGCTATGTGTTGTTGCGCGCCGCCATGCCAGCAGAACACATGGGGTCAGTCCCTCTGTGTTCCCCCTCTGCGTTATTTAGAGAACACATGGGGACGGTTCTTTTGTGTTATTGCGCACCACCACGGGAGAACACGCGGAGGAACACGCAACACAAGGGGTCAGTCCCTCTGTGCTACCTCCGTGCTCTGCGAAGCCCTATGTTCCGTTGCGGCAAAAAGGCGGTCAGCGGCTTCAGGAGAACACGCGGGGACGGTTCTTTTGTGTTCTTTTGTGTTGCTTTCACGCTGTTTGGGAATGACGAGCTGCTGACAACACAAGGGGTCAGTCCCTCTGTGCTATTACGCGCCGCCATGCCAGCAGAACACAAGGGGTCAGTCCCTCTGCGTTATTCGTACCACCGTCAGCATAAAAGGCTGCCTTCCCGAGGGCCCATTCTGTTTACCCCACCCGCCACTTCTTGACACGTCATGCTAAATTTTCTTTATATCTAAACCATGAGTCGGTTTTAAAAAGCAGAAAAACGGAGGTTTTATGGAAAATTGCGGTTATTCATGGTATACTTGTCTTAAGCAAGAGGAGGGAAGGTGACGGATATGGCGGAAAAGGAAATTAATGCCGGAGGCACAGGAAACGACGGACAAAACACAAAAGGGCCTGTTGAGCCAAAAATATATGAATCCGGATATTTTTATCTGTCACAGCAAATAAACGATTTGAGAAATCATATGGATGCAAAATTTGACAGATTAGATGCAAAGTTTGAGTCCATGAAAAAAGAAATGGATTCAAGATTTGATAAAGTAGATGCAAAGTTTGATATGGTCCATAAGGAAATAAAAGATTTATCCGATAAAATCGATGCAAAGTTTGAAGCAGTCCATAAAGAAATTAAAGATTTATCCGGCAAAACCGATGCTAGGTTTGATAGAATAGAGGATAAGGTTGATAATTCCAATAAATGGGCTATTGGTTCTGTAATAGCAGTACTTATCGGGACTATTAGTGTAATTGTAACTTTACTGTTGAAATAGCCTTAAAGGTGGGAGCTGTCCCACCTTATTTATATAGGTAAACCATAGGAAACCCTCGAAATTTCATTCCATGGAGGAAAGCGTATGCTACGCAGCACAAGGGGTCAGTCCCTCTGCGCTCATCCGTCCTACTTGTTTCTTAAAATCTTAACCCTACTATCTTCTTAAATTATAAGGTATAATAAGGTAAAGAGGTGATGAAATGGGAATACAAAATCCCCATGACAAATTCTTTAAGGAAATATTCGGCAATGTAGAAGTAACAAAGGACTTTTTTACTAACTACTTGCCTCAAAGCATATTAAATATTATAGACCTTGAAACTATTGAACCTCAAAAAGACAGCTTTATCAACAAGGACTTAGAAGAAAGCTTTTCAGATCTTCTCTTTAAGGTAAACATAAATAATACGGAAGGCTATATCTACTTTCTCTTTGAGCATAAAAGCTATCCATCAAAGGACATAGCATTTCAACTTCTAAAGTATATGATAGAAATCTGGGAATCAAAGGTTAGAAAGGAACAGCTAAATAAACTTCCAATAATAATACCTCTTGTAATATACCACGGAAAAGAAAGATGGAAAGCAAGCA
>Ga0134104_1000108_pt1 | contig 106520 bp, 99 predicted proteins | sample 15_3_2metaG_FD_94455 | JGI IMG/M metagenome (GOLD analysis project Ga0134104, IMG submission 94455) | Switchgrass degrading microbial communities from high solid loading bioreactors in New Hampshire, USA - 15_59_3.3_214_A2 metaG | ecosystem: Engineered > Bioreactor > Semi-continuous > Anaerobic...
GATGTGCTTGATGTTTAGAAAAGAATGAAGTTTGAAGTGTTATGTTAACAATGAATTTTAATGGGTCGAACAGTGGCTTCGGTCACTGATTTAATACAATATTAATTGTACAAGGTAGTGAATAGATTGCTAGGTATTTTCGGCGGGTCTTTTAACCCCATTCATATTGGACATTTACTTTTGGCAGAATTTATACGGGATGAATTCAGTCTGGATAAAATGATCTTTATACCCACAGGTAATCCTCCCCATAAAAATGTGAACGATTTGGAATCAGGGCACCACCGTTATAATATGGTCAAACTTGCAATTGAGAATAATCCTTTCTTTGATGTTTCAGATATTGAACTGAAAAGAAAAGGTGTATCATATACTTTTGAGACGCTGACCGAAATCAGCAGGGAATATCCGCATGAAAAAATATTTTTTATCTGTGGGAGCGATTCAATTATCCAGTTCCCGACGTGGCGAGATATAGGCAAAATATTTGAACTGGCGGACATTATAGTTGCTAACAGGCCAAATGTACCAAAAGAGAAACTTGATGAGATGATAAACGGATTCAAAATGAAGTACAATGCCAGAATAGCCTGCTCAGCAGCACCCCATATGGAGGTATCATCGTCAGAGATCAGAAACAGGATTAAGAAAGGTCTCTCAATACGCTATATGGTACCATTGACGGTTGCTGAATATATTAAAGCAAACAATTTATATCAGGAGTAAAACTATGAACATTACTGAAATGAAAAGCAAGTTGAAAGAAACGTTAAGCGAGGCACGGTATATACATTCATTAAATGTTATGGAGGAAGCTGAAAAGCTTGCATTGCATTATAAAACAGACGTGGAAAAAGCAAGAGTAGCCGGCCTTTTGCATGACTGTGCAAAAAATATAGGCAAAGAAAAAGAAGATGAGTTAATCAGGATGTATGGAATAATTATGGATGATATTCAAAAACAGTCCCCTGCCTTGATACATAGCATTCTGGGCGTATATGTTGCAAAAGAGGAATATGGAGTTTACGACGAAGAAATTTTGAATGCCATATATTGGCATACTACAGGGCGGGCAGGAATGACGCTGCTTGAAAAAATTATATTTGTTGCTGATTTTATTGAACCCGGCAGAAACTTTGATATGGCGAAAAAGGCCCGGGAACATGCATATGAAGATTTGGACAGAAGTATTTTAATATGTTCCGATTCAACAATTATGTACCTGGTAGATAAAGGTAAAATTATACATCCTTATACTCTGGAAACCAGGAATGATGCTATTTTAACGCTGAACAGAAAAGGTATTTTATAGCCTCGTTCTATACATTTGGCAATGAATGTTATATAATAGATGTATTCGGCAGTCAGGACGCATTGCTTTGTTATTATCTGAATGTACGGTATTTTTGAACGAACGGAGGATGGCAATGACAGAAGAACAAAAGATTAACAAGATTAACATCGGAAAAGAAATACTTGAATGGGTCATTTACTTTATCAGTGCAGTACTGGTGGCCTCTTTAATGCAAAGCCAGCTTTATGCGTTAACAACAGTGCATCAGTCTTCAATGCAAAACACGTTAATGGAAGGACATACACTGATTATAGATAAAATCAGTTACCAGTTCTCAGAACCAAAAAGAGGAGATATTGTTGTTTTTCTCAGGGGTGAAAATACAAAAGGTTTTGTTAACAGGTACAAGGTATTTTTAAAGGATGTTGAATTGCGCTTTGCTAAAAGCTTCAGAACAAATCGGCTGATAAAAAGAGTTATTGCCGTTGAAGGTGATAAAATTGATATCCGGGACGGGAATGTTTATATAAATGATGAAATGCTTAATGAACCGTATGTTAAAGGGATTACACCCGGAATGGAAAAGAGTTACCCCTATGTTGTGCCTGAAGGGTATGTTTTTGTCATGGGTGATAACAGGGAGAACAGTCTTGACAGCAGAAGTTTCGGCCCTGTCAGTATCAACAGCATTGAAGGAAAAGCAATATTCAGATTATATCCGTTTTCTAAAATCGGGAAGCCCTGATTTTTATAATTCAGGTACTGCCACATTCATTTCACAGTCCCCATGAAATGCCCGAAAAGTGCTATTTTAGGGCATTTTTCCGTTATCAGAATTTTTTTAAAATATATATTGACACAGAAAAGAAAAAATGCAATAATATATTTCGTTCTGAGTTTAGCAATATTAAACTCGGTGTTTGATACAAAATCCCGTGTTTAATATAACTAAACTTTTTTAGCGTAAAGGGTTTTAAAAATTTTTTTTTTAATTTATCAAATACTAATAATGCTGATTATAAGCCAGTTTTATGTTTAGTCAGTGTTTTTTTATTAAGGGGGGATTTAATGCAAATCGGCGCGAAGATCAAGAGAATGAGGCTTGAATACGGGTTAACGCAGGAGGAACTGGCTGACAGGTGCGAACTGACAAAAGGATATATTTCTCAGCTCGAAAGAGATCTAACTTCTCCGTCAATTGCTACCCTTAAGGATATACTGGAATGTCTCGGAAGCAGTATACCTGAGTTTTTTAGCGAGCAAAAGGCGGAGCAGGTAGTTTTTAAAGATAAGGATGTCTTTGTAAAAGAAGTTGATGATAAAGGATACAGAATAAACTGGATTGTTCCTAATGCACAGAAAAAAGACATGGAGCCTATAATTCTTGAATTGAATGAAAACGGGGAAACCGAGGAAGATGATCCACATCAGGGTGAGGAATTCGGGTATGTTTTGCAAGGGACTATCATTTTAACCCTTGGAAAAGAGCGTTACAGGGTTAAAAAGGGAGAATGCTTTCATTACAAGGCAAACCAGCCCCACAGCATAAAAAACGCTGGAAAACGATTGGCGCAAGTACTCTGGATTTCAACTCCACCAAGTTTTTAAATAATTTTTGGAGGTGGCATTGGTGAGCAAAAAGATAATTGAACTGAAAAATGTTACAAAAAGATATAACGGTGTTGTAGCCGTTAATAATATAAGTCTTTATATAAGAGAAAATGAGTTTATAACCCTGCTGGGGCCCAGTGGCTGCGGGAAGACAACTACACTTAGAATGATAGGTGGATTCGAGGACCCTGACGAAGGAGACATACTTTTTGACGGTGCCAGGATAAATGACGTACCTCCATATAAAAGAAACATAAATACCGTATTCCAGAGGTATGCTTTGTTTACACATATGGATGTTTACGAGAATATAGCTTTTGGATTGAGAATAAAGAAAGTTCCGAAAGATGAAATGGACAGAAGAATTAAGCGCATGTTGAAGCTTGTTGACCTGGAAGGCTTTGAGCACAGGCATGTTGATTCACTTAGTGGCGGGCAGCAGCAGCGTGTTGCTATCGCAAGAGCCTTGGTTAATGAACCAAAAGTACTTCTTCTTGATGAACCTTTGGGTGCACTGGATTTGAAACTCCGCAAGGAGATGCAGATCGAGCTCATGGATATGCAGAAGAATGTTGGGATTACTTTCATATATGTAACCCACGACCAGGAAGAAGCACTGACAATGTCAGATACTGTTGTTGTAATGAACAAAGGGGTTATCCAGCAGATAGGAACTCCTGTTGACATATATAATGAACCTCAGAACAGGTTTGTAGCGGACTTTATAGGCGAAAGCAATATCATTGAAGGCATTATGCATGAAGATTATCTGGTGGAATTTTCGGGACGTAAGTTCAAATGCGTTGACAAAGGCTTTAACCATATGGAAGAGGTTGATATTGTTATAAGGCCTGAAGATATAGACATTACAGAACCTGAAAAAGGACTTATACAAGGTGTAGTGACTTCTGTGGTGTTTAAAGGTGTCCATTATGAAATGCTGGTTGAAGGCGGAGGCTTTGAATACATGATTCAAAGTACCGATATGCAGCCGGTTGGGGCAAATGTTGGCCTTACTTTTAATCCTGAAGACATTCATGTTATGAAAAGAGGGAGCTAAGTGAAAAATAAAGCAAAATACCTTGCTTATCCATATATTGTATGGATGGCTATTTTCATAGTTATTCCACTGTTGCTGGTGCTGATATACAGCCTTACGGCGGGTAACGTCAATGATCCGTCTTCACTTTCTTTTTCTGTTGAAAGTTATACAAGGGTTTTTGATGTTATGTATTTGAAGGTAATATGGAAATCCTTCAAACTGGCCATTATTTCCACGGTGTTTTGCCTGGTTCTGGGGTATCCTGTGGCATTGATAATATCAAATGTGAAGGCTAAATATAAAAGTATACTGCTTATGTTTTTTCTTGTTCCGATTTGGATGAATTTTCTTTTGCGCACGTATGCATGGATGGCAATACTGTCTCCAAACGGGTTTCTTAACAGGGTACTGTCGCTCCTGGGATTGCCCACGCTCTCGATTATGCCCGGACAAACGGCAGTTGTATTGGGGATGATATACAATTTTCTGCCATTCATGGTATTACCGATATATACATCGCTGTCAAAAATAAACCGGAATGTACTGGAGGCGGCGATGGATTTGGGTGCCAACAACTTTATAACATTTTTAAAAGTAATTCTTCCACTTACTGTGCCGGGGATAATAAGTGGAATAACCATGGTTTTCATGCCTGCGGTCAGCACCTTTGTAATATCCCAGTTGCTTGGCGGAGGTAAGGAACTTTTAATTGGGAACTTGATAGAACAGCAGTTTACCGTTCAGCGTGACTGGCATTTTGGCTCGGCTTTATCAATTATTCTTATGATTATGATACTGATATCCATGGCTGTTATGTCGAAGGTTGATAACGACAATGGTAATGGGGGTGCACCGACATGGTAAAATTTTTGAAAAGATTTTATTTATGCCTGATTTTTATATTCCTGTATGCTCCCATACTGGTTTTAATTGTTTACAGTTTTAACGAATCAAAGTCCAGGGGGCATTGGGGAGGATTTACGCTTAAATGGTACGGAGAACTTTTCCGGGATCGTGATATCATAAAAGCCCTTTATTATACATTTTTGGTGGCTCTTTTGTCTTCAATAATTTCAACAATTATTGGAACATTTTCAGCCATTGGAATTCACAATATGGGCCTTTTTGGGAAGAATTTTGCGTTGAACATAAACTATCTGCCTGTTTTAAACCCTGATATTGTTACAGGTGTAGCATTAATGACGTTGTTTATATCGGTGAATATGCGGTTGGGTTTTTTGACTATGCTTATTTCCCATACCGTGTTTAATATACCGTATGTAATTCTTTCTGTTTTGCCGAAGCTTAAACAGATGAACAAACATATGACCGAAGCCGCGTTAGACCTGGGGGCCACCCCGGCATATGCGCTCAGGAAGGTGGTTATACCCGAAATAATGCCGGGTGTTATTACCGGCGCGTTGATTGCTTTTACCCTGTCAATAGACGATTTTGTAATAAGCTTTTTCAATACCGGTTCGGGCGTTACAAATCTGTCCATACTTGTGTATTCAATGGCTAAGCGCGGTGTAAAACCCTCAATTAACGCTTTGACCACTTTAATGTTGATAACAGTAGTTATTTTACTGCTGTTGATTAATAAAAGAACGACAAAAGGAGATGAGCTATTGCCATGAAAAGAATAAGCGTATTATTTTTATCATTCCTTTTAATTGTTACAAGCCTTATAGTGCTCCCGGGATGCAACAAGGACAGGGTTGTATTGAATGTTTTCAACTGGGGACAGTATATAAATCCTGATTTGCTGACAAAATTTGAAAAAGAAACAGGAATTAAAGTAAATCTGGAGTTGTTTGAGACCAACGAGCATATGCTTGCCAAGCTTGAAGCAGGCGGTACGGCTTATGATGTGGTATTTCCTTCTGATTATGTAATTGAAGAGATGATCCAAAAGGACATGCTATATAAGATTGATTTTAACAATATTCCAAACTTTAAGTATATTGGCGACAGGTTTAAAAATTTAAATTATGATCCTACCAATGAATACTCTGTTCCATATTTCTGGGGAACTCTTGGTATTATATATAACTCGGAAATGGTGGATGAGGAAGTGGACAGCTGGGATATCCTGTGGGATGAAAAGTATGCAGGAAAAATACTTATGCTTGACAGTATGCGCGATACAATAGGTGTGGCATTGAAGAGGCTGGGTTATTCTGTTAATGAAACAGATCCTTCAAAGCTGGAAGAAGCTAAAAATTTGTTAATTCAGCAAAGGCCTTTGATTAATGGATATTATGTGGATGAAATTACTGATATGATGATTAACGGGGATGCCGCACTTGCGTTGAACTGGTCAGGTGCTGCAATGGACATTTACTGGGAAGGCGCCGAGCATATCAAGTTTGCTGTTCCGGAAGAAGGAGCAAATCTGTGGTTTGACTGCATGGTAATACCAAAAACAAGCCGGCATAAGGCCGAAGCTGAAAAGTTTATTAACTTCATGCTGGATCCTGAAAATGCTTATCTGAACAGCGAATATGTAGGATATGCTTCACCTGTTACTTCTGTATTTGAAAGACTTATGGAGGAAAACCCTGAAATTGCCGATATGGATGCTTATAATCCATCCGAAGAAGTGCTGGATAAATGCGAGGTATTTATAGATCTCGGAGATAAAAGACCGTTATACAACCAGATATGGACAGAAATTAAAGTAGAGTAATTATGCAGGTTTAAGAATAAAATCCACCCGAATCTGCCCGCAGTAGAGCAGGGGCTGATTCGGGTGCTTTTATATTCTCTGAAAAATGCACCGGCCATTATTTTACAGGCTTTCCCGGGCAGGTTCCAGGCTGGTATGTATAAGCAAAAAGGAATATAATATGCAATCATCACGGCATGTCTTTTTCTTTACAGTTCAATCAGGCAGGCTCTTACCGGTGAACCGTCTCCGCCCTTGATTTTAAGGGGCAACGCACATAAAATATAGTCCCCTTCTTCAATATCTTTTAAGCGAAGCCCCTCGAGGATGATGATATCTTTTTGAAGCAAAGCCAGGTGGGTTTCGTGACCAGGCTGATTGCGTTCAATACCGAGACTGTCAATACCCACACCTTTAATGCCTTTTTCCTGCAAATACCCGGCAGCTTCATGGCTGACGTAAACATACCCGAAGCTGAATTCATCGCTGTATGAATTCTTTGTTTTCAGCAGGATAAAATCATCTTTCTGAATACTCTTCTTCATTAATTCCTCCTTAGTTATACAATCGTCCAGATGGGTAAAATCCAACACTTTGCATGGTGTAATACATTTATACAAATCAATTTCCTCAATGGTACTGCCATTTTCAAGGACATGCCATTTGGCATCAATATGAGTACCGGTATGCAGATTGATATGTAGTGTTGATTCGTTAACACCATCCAGCGATATCCTGCGTGTATGTTCCAGCCAGGGACGTCTCAGTTCCTGATTTTTATACACCATCATATCACTGCGTATTTCCATGCTGATATCATAAATTTTCATTATATATCGCTCCTTCTCCTGCAAAAATCAATCCTATTATCGATATCCCACCAAATCCGTCCATCATTTTCTATAAGCTTCATTGCAGCTTCCGGTCCGACACTTCCGGCGGGATACTGATAAACAGGCAATGAATTTTTACTTATTTTTCTTTCAAGATCCTCTATATAATACCACGAAACATTAAGTTCATCCCAGCTGGTAAAGAATGAGTTATTGCCGCGAATAGCTTCAATTATAAGCCTTTCATATGCTTCGGGCGAATTGTTTCCATATGCCATTTGGCAATAGTCCATATTTGCCTGCATCATTTCGTGATAATTTCCCGGTTTTTTTGCATTTAACTGAAAGTAAAAACCTTCGTATGGCTGGATCCTAAATACAAGTATGTTTGGTTTGGCTTCGTTGTATTCACTGAAGAGTCTTCGTCCCAAAGGTTCTTTGAATTGTATGACGATTTCTGCGTTTTTTCTGTTAAGACGTTTTCCTGTGAGCAAATAAAAGGGGACTCCCTGCCAGCGGTAATTGTCAATCCAGAGCCTTAGTGCTGCAAAAGTTGGTGTCTTTGAGTTTGGGTCAACATTTTCCTCTTGCAAATATCCCGGAACAAATTTACCTTCAGCAAAACCACCGGCATATTGCCCCAGCACAATTTCATTTTCTGAAAGACTGCCGGGAAAAGGTCTTAATGCATGCAATACCCTGATTTTTTCATTTCTTACATAATCGGCATCAAGCTTAATTGGGGGTTCCATAGCTATTATGGACAGTAGCTGTAACATATGGTTTTGGACCATATCCTTAAGTACACCCGTATGGTCGTAATACCCGCCGCGGCTTCCTACTCCAACGGTTTCCGAAATGCTTATCTGTATATGATCAATATGGAACCTGTTCCAGAGCGGTTCAAAAATACTGTTTGAAAAACGCAGCGTCAGAATGTTCTGGAACATTTCCTTTCCAAGATAATGATCGATACGATAAATTCTTTCTTCAGGCAACGCCGTGGTCAGAATATTGTTTAGTGCCGTAGCTTTTTCAAGGTTTTCGCCGAATGGTTTTTCAATCATGACTCTTTTCCATCCATTTCCTTCGGACAAAAGATTGTTGCTTTGCAGTTGAATTACTATCGGGGCAAACAGTTTAGGCGCTACAGCAAGAAAAAACAAATGGTTATGGATACCTTCATCCGAAAGATTGTTAAGGTGTTGTTTCAGGCGGGTATATCCGCCTGAATCCGAATTAAAATCGAAGCTTATATATGTTACCAGGTTCCTTATCCTTATCCAGGCTTCTTCCAAAAAGTCCCTTTGTGAATACTGCTTAACGGCATCCTCCATCATATTCCGGAAGATCTCGGAAGAATAATCCCTGCGTCCTATTGCAATTATGCGAAAATTTTCCGGAAGAAGGTTATCAAGAGCCAAAGCGTATATTGCGGGTATGAGTTTTCTTTTGGCAAGGTCACCCGTTGCACCGAATACAACAAAAGCGAATGGACTTTCTTGTTGCAATCTGGTTTTCATAATTACCTCCCGGATACGAAATTATATATTACATATATTACCCTTATTTTCCTGGATAAACCTGCTGTGTTTAAATTACAAAATAACGGCCGATGCGTCTTTCAGCTTGTTATTGCATTTCAACCGCACAGAGCTTAAAATATGTTTATGCAAATTTAAATCAGAATTTTACAATAATAGGAAGTTAATAAATGAAAAGGCATGCAAATACTCCGTTAATTAATGCTCTTAAAGATTATATTTCAGAAGGCAAAACCATTATGCACATGCCCGGCCATAAGCAGGGAAAAGGGTTTGATGACGCTTTTATAAACAACATTGCTAAATATGATCTCACCGAACTTCCTGGTTTAGATAATTTTCATAAACCCGAAGGCGCGATATTCGAAAGTATGAAAGCCTTGGAAAAAGCTTTCGGGTCAAAGAAATCATTTTTTCTTGTCAATGGTTCAACTTCGGGAATACATGCCGGTATTCTGTCATGTTGCAGAAGAGGGGATAAGTTACTGGTAAACAGGAATTGCCATATATCGGTTATCCATGCCCTGGTTCTTTTCGGTATTGAACCTGTGTTTGTTATGCCCGAATATATGGAAGAGTATAATTTGACATTACCTTCGGATTTCAGTACCTGGGAAAAAGCATTGGCCGAAAACCCGGATGTGAAAGGTGCATTGGTTACGACACCTGATTATTATGGTATTTGCCAGCCGCTTTCTGAATTGTCAGATCTTTTGCATCAAAGAGGGAAAATATTGCTGGTGGATGAAGCCCATGGCGCCCATTTTGCTTTTTCAAAAAAGCTACCCGAAACCGCATTGGAACAGGGGGCGGATATATGTATTCAAAGCTTTCACAAAACTTTGCCTTCATTTACCCAGGCTGCTGTTCTGCACATCGGAGGTACGCGTATAGACCCTGAAAAGGTGCGCAGGGCAATATCAATGATTACAACAACAAGCCCGTCATATATTGTTATGGCATCGATGGACTACGCCAGGGATTTATTGGAGAGAAACGGTGATGCAGTTTACGGGAATCTGATTTCCCTGTTGGACGGCATGAAAGTTAAGCTGTCCGAAATGAAAAACTTAAGGGTAATTCCTGATAAAATAAACAACCTGAGAAGGGATCCCACACGAATTGTAATTGATACAACATTAACCGATATAACCGGATATGAACTGTATAATATCCTTTATAACGAATACCGGATTGCCGCTGAAATGTGCGATACATATCATGTAGTTTTTATTGTGACAATGGCCGACACAGCGGATGATATAGAGAACATTACGAAGGCTTTGCTGAGTATAGACAGGAGAGTAAATAAGAGGCATGCCCGGACTTCGTTCAGACTGCCGTTTGGTGCCGGCAAATGCAATATCCCTGACTTGCATGATTTTCTTGATTCATCTGAAGAAATACCACTAATCAATGCTGAGGGTTATATTTGCGCAGAAGTTGTAACGCCATACCCTCCGGGAATACCTGTGTTATGCCCCGGTGAAGTAATAACAGGTGAACATATCCATTATCTTACTGGATTAATTAAATCGGGAGGAAGCATTCACGGACTGGGTACCGATGAAAACGGTATTAAGACTGTGAGGATAATTAATAGGTAAAGAAGAAGGTGTGTTAATTATGAAGAAAGGTCTTTTCATAACTTTTGAAGGCGGCGATGGATCGGGAAAAACCACACAGATTAATTTGCTGAAAAACTATATTGACAGTAAGGGGATAGAAGTTGTTACCGTTCGCGAGCCGGGAGGTGTTCCTGTCAGCGAAAAAATACGGGAGATAATACTTGACAGACGTAATACCGATATGGACAATATTACAGAAATGCTCTTATATGCTGCATCTAGAGCACAATTGGTTTCACAGGTCATTATACCTGCGTTAAGCAGCGGCAAATGTGTAATTTGCGACAGGTATGTTGATTCAAGTTATGTTTATCAGGGAATTGCCAGGGGATTAGGATTGGGGATCGTAAAAACGGTAAATGAAATTGCAACGCGTAAGCTTGTTCCTGATATAACCTTTTTTATGGACATTGATCCAGGCAGTGCACTGAAGAGAAGACTTGATGCAGCAGAACCGGACAGGTTGGAAAGCCTGGATATTTCCTTTCATCATAAAGTATACCAGGGATATATGGAATTAGCTGGCATGTATCCGGACAGAATAAAGCGAATTAATGGCTCATTGAAGGTAGAAGAAGTTTTTTCGCAGATAAAAGAGCATATAGATGCTATAATTTGCCGATATATAGATTAAGAAAAAATAAAATGAAAATGGTGAATTATAATGGATCTGAAAATAGACAGTTCAAACCGGAATCAACGAAATATTATTGGCAGGGTAAATACCGAAAGCAGCAAAATAGCGGGTCAGAAATATATCGAATTTGGGACCCACCTTCAAAGGCAGGAAGCTCAAAATCTGGATGAAGCCCTGAAACAGATGGCACAAGATATAATCAAGCAGGGAGAGCGGCTTACTGAAAAAGTGGATATCGCAGAATTGAGAGCTTACAAGAAAATGATTTCCGAATTTCTTGATGAAGCTGTCAGGGGATTTGCAAAATTCTCAAAGGAAAGCTATATGGACAGAAGGGGAAGACACCGTATTTACTCCATTATAAAGAAAGTTAATTCAAACCTCGAGGAACTTACGCAGGAAATATTAAAAAGCGAAAAAGATCATTTGAAAATTTTAGCCAGGGTTGAAGATATCCGTGGCTTGATATTGGATATACTCCTATAGAAGGAGTTTATGAAAATACAGATTACTTTGCTTATTGACAAAACGAAAATGTAATGATGTAATTACAACATTACGACATAACGAAAAATAAACAGGGGAGTTTACAATTTGGAACTTGATAAGATAATAGGTCAACATGACTTGATTATACAATTAAAAAGATTAATATCACTGGACTTGGCAGGACATGCATACGCCTTATCAGGGCCTGACGGTATTGGTAAGAAGACTTTGGCGCTTGCATTTATAAAAGATCTGTTATGCCTTGAATCGGGTTCTGAAAATTGTAAATGTATCAGTTGCAGAACATTTAACGAACGGACCAATCCTGATTTTTATGAAGTAACAAGTGACAAAAAGTCCATTGGTGTTGATTCCATACGGGATATGCTGGATGATGCTGCGCACAGGCCGACATATGGAAAAAGAAAAGCATATCTTATAGATGATGCCGAACTTATGACTGTACAAGCCCAGAACTGTCTGCTGAAAACTCTCGAAGAACCATCCGGATATGTTGTCATAATCCTTCTGACTACAAATTTCGAAGCACTGCTGCCCACTATTCAGTCACGTACCGTTAATTTGAGGATGGCTCCGTATACCGAAGATGAAATGAAAAAAATCATATGCTCCGGATATAATGTTCCAAATGAACTGTTGGAGTTTATTATCAAGTTTTCCAATGGTATTCCGGGCAGAGCAATACGTATGATTGAAGAAGGAAAAATTAACGATCTTCGTTCAAATATTTTCCAGCTCCTTGTAAAACCCGATGATTTCAGCCTGTTTGAAAATGTTCGAAAAACACTGCTTGACAGCAGGGAAGAGCTTTCGTCAGTTTTTGACATCCTGTTATCAGTGTACAGGGACTGCCTTATGATAAAACTGGATATGGAAAACAAGTTGATTAATTCAGATAAAAAAGATATCATTAAACATATTGCTTCATCTTATGAAAACTATAAGCTTCTTGACAAGATATCAAATTTGGAAAAGATGAGGCGGAATTTTGATTACAACATCAATTACCAATTGGGAGTTGATGCTTTGTTGCTGGAAATTCAGGAGGTTTAAATATATGGTTAGTGTTATAGGTGTAAGGTTTCGTTATGCCGGAAAGATATACTATTTTGACCCGGCAGGAATTGATCTGAAGTTGGGTGAAAAGGTTATCGTTGAAACGGCAAGAGGGGTTGAATGCGGTGAAGTTGTTATACCTTTAAGGGAAGTGGACGACAGTGAAGTAGTGGCTCCTCTGAAAAAAGTTATGAGGAAGGCAACAGAAGAAGACTTGCAGCAGGTTGAGGAAAATAAGCGGAAGGCTAAAGAAGCCTTTGGTATTTGCCTTGAGAAAATCCAGAAGCACAACCTGGAAATGAAATTGATTGATGTGGAATACACTTTCGACAATAATAAAATTCTTTTTTATTTTACTGCCGACGGCAGGGTTGACTTCAGGGAACTGGTAAAGGATCTGGCAGCAGTATTCAGGACAAGGATAGAGTTGAGACAGATTGGTGTGCGCGATGAAGCAAAGATGATGGGTGGCCTTGGTATTTGCGGAAGATGCCTGTGTTGCAGCTGTCATTTGACAGAATTCCATCCCGTATCGATAAAAATGGCCAAGGAGCAAAGCCTGTCACTTAATCCAACTAAAATTTCAGGTATTTGCGGAAGGCTTATGTGCTGCCTGAAATATGAGCAGGAAGCTTATGAGGATCTGATCAGACGAATTCCGAAAGTGAATGCATTGGTGCAGACACCTGAAGGAACAGGAACTGTAGTGTACGTCAGCTTGCTGGAGGAAAAGGTTAAAGTAAAGCTTGACAATGATAATGAACCCGATTTGAAGGAATACCATGCATCTGAGATTAAACTAATAAAAGATGTGGAAAAAGAGCCTGAGGATCAGGATGAAGATGTTGACATTGAATTATTGAAACAACTTGAGGATTAAAATGTTACAATGTGATTAAGGCAGGAAACAGAAGCTTAGTATCTATTGACATGCCTTATAATATATTGTAGGATAACAAAGGAAACCTGTAAATGGTTTCCTAGTATTTGGGAGGTGTACAGGTTATGGCATATTATATTCATGATGAATGCATAAGCTGTGGAGCTTGTGAATCAGAATGCCCTGTAAGTTGCATTTCCGCTGGTGATACCAAATATGTTATTGATCCGGAAGAATGCATAGAATGCGGAGCTTGCGCTGATGTTTGCCCAGTTGATGCTCCAAAACCGGAATAATAATATATGGTAAAAAATTATTGCATAGAGCCAGACTTATAGTCCGGCTCTTTCCATACTCAAAATTATTTTCTATCTTTTACTTGATGATAAAGGAGCTTTTTTATGGATCTGCCTTTCCTTAAGGAAGGAGAACGATTGGATGATCTTCTGAACGGTTTGAAGATTATTCAGAAGAGTGACTGTTTCTGCTTTGGTATTGATGCTGTTTTGCTTTCGGATTATGTAAGGGTGGAAAAGAACTCCAGAATAGTGGATCTCGGCACCGGAACAGGAATACTGCCTTTATTGCTGTCGAAAAAAACAAAAGCAGCTCATATAACCGGAATTGAAATTCAGCCCGAAATCGCAGATATGGCAAAGCGAAGCGTTGAATATAATAAGTTAGGCGATAAGATTGAGATTGTTGAAGGAGATTTTCATAACGCAGTTGATTGGTTTGGCATAAAAAGCTTTGATGCGGTTGTAACAAATCCCCCTTACAGAAAAGTTGGAACTGGCTTAATAAATCCTACCGATAATAAAGCCATTTCAAGACATGAGATTCACTGTACCCTTGAGTCGCTTGTTTCGGTTTCCTCAAAGCTATTAAAGGATTATGGCCGTTTTTTCATGATACATAGACCCGAAAGGCTCGTAGACATATTTCATTGCATGAGGGAATACCGGATAGAGCCCAAAAGTATCAGATTAGTTCATCCCAGGTTTGGGAAGCCGGCCAACCTGGTGCTAGTTTATGGGCTGAAATTCGGAAACCCACAACTTACGGTTGAAGAACCTTTATATACGTCAGATTATGTTCCCGGGAAAATGGGGGATTTGGATGAAGCATAGAATAAACACACCTCTGACAAAGGATAAAATAGATTATCTCAAAGCAGGCGATGTGGTTGAATTATCAGGAGTGGTATATACCGCAAGGGATGCGGCTCATAAAAAATTGATGGAACTTATTGTTGCCGGAGAAAAATTACCATTTGATTTAACCGATCAGGTTATATATTACGTCGGTCCTTGTCCCGCGCCCGATGACAGGGTTATAGGTTCGGCAGGACCTACTACAAGCGGCAGGATGGATTATTACACACCAAAACTGATTGAAATGGGCCTGACAGGAATGATTGGGAAAGGGCAGAGAAGCAAGGAAGTAATTGATGCCATGGTCAAATACGGCGCGGTGTATTTTGGTGCCGTTGGAGGAGCAGGAGCTTTAATAGCAAAATCAATTAAAAGCCAGCAGGTTATAGCGTTTGAAGAGCTGGGAACAGAAGCGGTCAGAAAACTTACGGTTGTAAATTTTCCGGTGATAGTAGTAATAGACAGGTTCGGCAATAATTTGTATGATATTGGAAGAAAACAGTATTCGTCCATAGAGTGATTAAGGCTGTTTTGCTGCCTGACTTCCGAAATTCTGCGCAATAGATTGAAGGGGATAGATTGGACAAGAGAATCAGCATAATAACAGGTCATTATGGTGTCGGAAAATCTGAAATTTCGGTAAATCTGGCCATAAATTTGGCTAAACAGGGAAAAAAGGTCATTATTGCGGATATGGATATCATAAATCCATATTTCAGGAGCAATGAAGCAAGGCATGAATTGGAAAAGCATGGTGTTGAAGTAATAGCGACAAAGTATGCAAATACAAATGTTGATATACCTGCATTAACCGGGGAATTAAGAAAATATCTTTTTGACAGAAGCTATAATGTTGTTATGGATGTGGGCGGGGACGATGCCGGAGCTCTTGTAGTTGGACGATATAGACATGAAATACCCGATGATGAGGCAACTTTATACTTTGTCATTAATTGCTTTCGTCCTGAGACAACAACTGTCTCCGGGGTTGTAAACATACTTGAAGAAATAGAAAAATCATCAAGAATGAAAGTCAGTTACCTGATAAATAATTCCCATCTGATGGATGATACAACTGACAACGATATTATAAATGGAATCGAGTTTGCAACGGAGGTTAGCAAAACCACCAATATACCTGTTGCTTTCCATGCCGTAATGAAAAAAGACGGGATAAATATTGATAAGTATGTTAAGGAACCTGTATTGTGGCTGGATAAAACCATTGTTTTTCCTGCTATTGAAAAATAAGAGAATATAATGTTATAATAAACAGGTTAACTTAATAAGATATTTGCTGCAAAAACCCTTAAGCGGGTTTTTATTTACATCTGTACCCATTTTTAAGGGGTTTTTATTAGGAGGGAATATCCTTGGCTAAAGTAACATTTATATCCGAAAGATGCAAGGGCTGCGGACTATGTGTTGAAGTATGCCCCAAAAATATTATTAGAATGAATGACAAAAATTTGAATGAAAAGGGATATCATCCGGCAGAAGTTACCGATATGGAAAAATGTATTGGTTGTGCATTTTGCGCCACTGTTTGTCCGGATTGTGTTATTACTATAGAAAAGTAAAGGAGGCACCATATGGGTAAAAAATTATTAATGAAGGGAAATGAAGCCATAGCGGAAGCTGCCATCAGAGCAGGGTGTCTTCACTATTTTGGTTACCCTATTACACCGCAGACAGAGATCGCGCACTATATGGCAAGAAAACTGCCAAAGGTAGGCGGTGTTTTCTTACAGGCTGAAAGTGAAGTAGCGGCAATTAACATGGTTTACGGTGCAGGCAGTACAGGTACCAGGGTTATGACATCATCGTCAAGTCCGGGAATCAGTTTAAAGCAGGAAGGGCTTTCATATCTTGCCGGTGCGCAGGTTCCTGCTGTTGTTGTAAACATTATGAGGGGAGGTCCCGGGCTGGGAGGAATTCAACCTGCTCAAAGCGATTATTTTCAGGCAACTAAAGGCGGAGGACATGGGGATTACCGTCAGATCGTTCTGGCGCCGTCCAGCGTTCAGGAACTGTATGAATTGACTGTAGATGCGTTCAATCTTGCCGATAAATACCGTATTGTCGTAATGATACTTGGTGACGGCATTCTTGGTCAGATGATGGAAGTTGTTGAATTCAGGGACAAGGAACCTGTTGAGCATTATGAAAAGCCATGGGCAACAACAGGCCATGAAAATGCCCGCGAGCAAAACATAATTACTTCCATACATTTAAGTCCTGCCGTACTTGAGAAAATGAACCAGAACCTGCAGAATAAATACGAACTTATTAAAAAGAACGAATGCAGGTACGAGTTGTATAACTGCGAAGATGCAGATTTGTTCATAGTTGCCTACGGTACTGTAGCCAGAATTGCAAAAAGCGTTATAGAACAGGCAAAACGGGAAGGTATAAAGGTTGGACTTATAAGGCCTGTTACTCTTTGGCCATTCCCTCAGGAAGCCTTTGAAAAAGTAATTGACAGGGCAAAGGCCTTTTTAACGGTTGAAATGAGCTCGGGGCAGATGCTTGAGGACGTACTTCTGGCTGTTAACGGAAGACGCAAGGTTTATTTCCATGGACGTATGGGAGGTATGGTTCCTGTCCGCGATGACATTATGAAAATTATAAGGGATATATACAACGAGCATGTTAAAAATGGCTGATTACAATAGCAGGTACTGTATTGTTAGCCATATTGAAATGGAGGTAATTAAATGGCTGTAATTTTTCAAAAACCAAAGGCCTTAAAAGATACACCAATGCATTATTGCCCAGGTTGCACTCACGGTATAGCCCATCGTCTTGTCGCAGAAGCGCTGGATGAGCTTGGTATAGAGGGTAAAACGGTTGGAATTGCTTCGGTTGGTTGCTCATACAACAGTTATGATTATTTTGCATGTGATATGATACAGGCGCCCCATGGGCGTGCACCGGCTGTGGCAACAGGAGTGAAGAGAAGCAAACCCGATTGCGTTGTTTTTACATACCAGGGCGATGGGGATTTGGCGGCTATCGGTACTGCCGAAATCATTCATGCTGCCGCCCGGGGCGAAAATATAACGGTTATTTTTATAAATAATACTATATATGGAATGACTTCAGGGCAAATGGCTCCTACAACGCTGCTGAATCAATATACCACTACAACACCATATGGGAGAATTGCAGATCTTCACGGATTTCCGATTAATGTTTCTGAAATGCTGGCAACCCTTGAAGGTCCTGCTTATATTGAAAGAGCCTCACTTCATGATGTAAAGCATATCAGAAAGGCAAAGGAAGCTGTCAAGAAAGCATTTAAAGTGCAGATTGCCAAAAAAGGGTTCTCAATGGTGGAATTATTATCCTCATGTCCAACGAACTGGGGAATGAGCCCGGTTGAAGCCCTTAAACGGATAGAGAATGAAATGATTCCGCATTATCCACTTGGAGTATTTAAAGGCAAACACTTGGAGGTATGATATATGGTTCATGAAATAATCCTGGCCGGGTTCGGAGGGCAGGGAATATTATCTGCAGGAAGGCTTTTGGCCCATGCAGGGATGCTGGATGGAAAACATGTTTCCTGGCTTCCTTCATATGGACCGGAAATGCGTGGCGGAACGGCGAACAGCAGTGTTGTTATTTCTGAAAATCCGGTGGATTCCCCGGTTTTATACAGCTGTAATGAGTTAATTGTTATGAACAGGCCTTCCCTGGATAAGTTTGAAGGACTGGTTGAAGAAGGCGGCATTATAATTATCGATTCTTCCATAGTTGACAGGGATGTAAAACGCAATGATATTGTTTCATTCAAGGTACCTGCAACAAAGATTGCATCCGATATGGGAAATATGGCTTATGCAAATATAATTCTCCTGGGGAAACTGATAAAGGAAAGAAATACCGTAACAGTGGAGAATTTTGAAAAAGCCCTTTATGCTGTTTTGCCTGAAAAGAAGCATAACCTGATTCCTGAAGAAATGAAAGCTTTAAAGATCGGAATGGAATACATTTAAACAAAAGCAGGCTATATGGAAAAGACATATAGCCTGCTTTATGTAAATATAAATTCTTAAATTTATATTTAACATTAAGAAAAATTTGGTTATTGCAACTCTTTGAAATATTCCCCGAATCTTTTGGTCAGCAATAAAAGAAGAGGATATCCAAGAGCATAACATGCCAAAACCTGTCCAAGTGCTACCCATCCCATACTTGCCAGCAATGGAACATCCTGAAAGTATAAAAACTTTAAGTAACCGCCGACAATTACGGCATTTAGAATAACCGGCGGAAGCGGAACGAGATAAGGATACTTTCTCAGTTTCCGTGATAAAACTGCTGCAATTAATGTTGTTAAACTGCCGAAAACCATGTCTATCAGGCCATAACCACCAACCAGGTTTGATACCAGGCAACCCACAAACAAACCGGGAATTGCAGAAGGCAGCACTGCGGGAAGAATTGTTAAAGCTTCTGATACCCGAAACTGAAAGATTCCATAGCTGTACGGCGCAATCAGGATGGTAACGACAGTGTAGATGGCAGCTATTATTGCTGCCTGGACGATAAATAAAACTTTTTTGTTCATAAAAAAACCTCCGTAGTTTTGTTTTGGCACCGGTGGTGCCGCCCAGGATATTGCGAACTGGACATGAAAAAGATTGTATCATTTTAACGACTTAATATCAAGTTAAAATTAATGGGTAATATTTGCAATACTGTGATATAATAAAGCTATCCTGCGCAGAACTGACATTCAACCACTTTATCCGGGGGTGCATTATGGACAGGGATAGAGCTCTTGAAGAATTAAAAGCAAGGCTTTTTAACGAAAGTCGGTTACGGCACAGTATAGCAGTTGAAGCAATTATGAGGGAAATGGCCATATACATGCATGAGGAAATTGAAGTATGGGGGCTTACAGGTCTTCTTCATGATATCGATCTTGATATAGTGGAAGGAGACTTGTCCAGACATGGACTTGTAGCAGCAGAAATCCTTGAAGGTCTTAGTGTGGACAATTCAATAATTCATTCAATTAAATCACATAACCCCCAGCTTGGCATTCCAAGAAGAAGAAAGGTTGATAAAGCTTTATACTGCAGCGATCATTTACCCAGGTTCATTGAAAAATGTGCTTTATCCACGCCAGGCAAAAGCATTTCTGATTTGACAGTTGATTATCTTCTTGACAAATTCGAGGAAGACGGTTTTATAAGTGAAGCGCATAAGGAGCAAATTAAAACCTGCGGGAAGCTGGGACTGTCGCTCGAAGAATTTTTTGACATTGGTTTAAAAGCAATGAAGAAAATAGAATATAAGATTAATTAATCTTTTTGTATATTTCTTTCATAATGTAAAAAGATAAAAATGAAGTTAAATGATATTAAAGCTACAATATATAATGTACATGAAGAAAAAGGATTGATGTAATGCTGGAAGAAAGAAAAGAGCGCATTAAAGGTTTTATACACGAAAAATCATATCATCCGCTGTCTTTTGAAGAACTGGTTGTATCACTGGATGTGCCCAAAGAAGATATAGCCCTGTTCAAGCAATGCCTGGATGAACTTGAAAAGGAAGGGCACATATTCAAGACAAAGAAAAACCGTTATGGAGCACCGGACAGGATGGGGCTTGTTGCAGGAACATTCCAAAGTCATGAACGCGGGTTTGGCTTCGTAATACCTGACGATCCCCAGCAAAATGATTTGTTTATCCAGAGCGATTTGGTAAATGGTGCAATGCACGGCGATCATGTTATTGCAAGAATTACAAAATACTTATCAGATGACAGGCATTCGGAAGGCGAAATTGTTAAAATCCTTTCCCGCGCCAATGAAAAAATAGTTGGCACTTTTGAAAAAAGCTATTCAGTAGGGTATGTTATTCCAGATCATAAAAAAATAAAAGGGCATATTATTGTTCCATTGGACAGGTCTATGGGCGCAAAACCGCATCAAAAAGTTATTGTCGAGATAACAAGGTATCCCGAACCTGAAAGGAATGCGGAAGGGCAAATTATTGAAATACTGGGCGATGTTGACGAAAAAGGTGTGGATGTCCTTTCGATAATCAAGGCCTATAATATTCCGGTTGAATTTCCGGAAGAAGTTATAAAGGAAGCAAAAAGCATACCGCAGGAATTAACGCCTGATGATTTAGCCGGAAGGCGGGATCTGCGCAATTTAACAATGGTTACAATCGACGGTGAGGACGCAAAAGATTTGGATGACGCTGTTTCCCTGGAAATAACCGAGGAAGGATATTATCGGCTTGGAGTTCATATAGCTGACGTAGCTCACTATGTTAAAGAGAATTCTTCCCTGGACATGGAAGCATTAAAAAGAGGAACAAGCGTTTATTTTCCCGACAGGGTTGTACCTATGCTTCCGACAGAGTTGTCCAACGGAATATGCAGCCTGAATCCCAAAGTGGATCGCCTTGCGTTTTCGGTTTTCATGGAAATCAATAATCTGGGACGCGTAATAAATCATGAGATTGTTGAAAGCGTAATTAATGTCAATGAACGGATGACTTATACCAATGTGTATAAGATACTTGAAGAACATGATCAGGATCTGATTGAAAGATATAGGCCTTTGGTTCCGATGTTTGAAAAAATGAAGGAACTGGCTTTAATATTAATGAAAAAGCGCAGTCTTCGCGGTGCTATAGATTTTGATTTTGAAGAGGCTAAAATAATTGTAGATGAACAGGGTAAGCCTGTAGAAATCGGAAAATACGAAATAACCATTGCGAACAAAATAATAGAAGAGTTCATGCTGCTGTGCAATGAAACTGTTTCTGAGCATTTTTACTGGGCTAACATACCTTTTGTATATCGTATCCACGAGGATCCCGATCCTGAAAAAATCCGAAGGCTGAATGAGTTCCTGTTTAATTTCGGAGTCAGGATTAAAGGAAGCGGTAATGTGCATCCCAGGGCTCTTCAGGATGTGCTTGACAAAGTAAAGGGTACGCCGCAGGAAAGAATCATCAGTACAATGATGTTAAGAAGCCTGCAAAAGGCACGATACAGTGATGAGCACACATGGCATTTCGGTCTGGCAGCAAATTATTACTCCCATTTTACTTCCCCGATACGAAGGTATCCTGATTTAATAATACACAGGATTATGAAAGAGTATATTCACGGGAAATTTGATGAGAGAAGAAATGAGCACTATTCAAGTATACTGCCCGATATTACAAAGCACTGCTCTGAGAGGGAGAGGAATGCAGAGGAAGCACAGCGGGATTATGAAGAACTGAAAAAGGCCGAATATATGCAGGAACATGTAGGAGAGACTTTTGCAGGTATTGTTTCGAGCATAACTTCCTTTGGAATGTTTGTAGAACTGGATAACTCGGTAGAAGGGCTTGTACGCCTGAGCAGCATGGACGATGATTATTATGTTTATGATGAAAAACTTCAGGTTCTTATAGGGGAAAGAACAGGCAAAGTATACAGGATAGGGGATACTGTTGAAGTTGTGGTTACGAAGGCCGATCCAAAAACAAGGCAGATTGATTTCATATTCTCAAATGGTAATGATGAGAATGAAAACCAGTCAGGCCGGAACGGTAACAGATCAAGCAGAAAAAAATCTGCCGACAAGCATGTTATAAACCATATAACAGGCAAGAATGAAAGGCGGAAGAGGTAGTTACAGATATCTGAATAAAGGAAATACTTTATTTGACAACTAACCTTATGAAGTAATGTGTTTTGAAGTATTTTGAGTATTAAAAAGAAGCACCGGATATTTGGTGCTTTTCTTATGTAATAGAAAGAAAAGTTAATCAAACATTGTATAAACAGGTGGATCATTTTCTTGGGGTTTGTCCAATAACGTTTTAATTAAGTTACCTATGTAAGCTTTATAATATAAGGCGATCTGAAATACCGGAATACAGCCAATTCCTTTTGTGGAGAGCATTTACTATGCAAAAAAAGGATCATAAAAACTTTAATATTTTTTATTTTTTTTGCTTGACATTTTATGTCCCTCCGGTTAAAATAATATTCGTCAGTCTCGCGGGGCCCATTGGTCAAGAGGTTAAGACATCGCCCTTTCACGGCGGTAACGGGGGTTCGATTCCCCCATGGGTCACCACTTAAATACTGGCCCAGTAGTTCAGACGGTTAGAACGCTAGCCTGTCACGCTAGAGGTCGAGGGTTCGAGTCCCTTCTGGGTCGCCATTGAGAAGAATATGCTGGTGTAGCTCAGCAGGTAGAGCAGCTGACTTGTAATCAGCAGGTCGGGGGTTCGAGTCCGTCCACCAGCTCCAGGCAAAACCCGCTAATATCAAAGATTAGCGGGTTTTGCTTTACGTATGTCCCGCTTTTAGTAAATATCCATCCATATTTATTGACAGAATCCTGGGCATAGATAATAAGAATCTCCACTGAAAGATACAGCATATAAACAGTGTTTCCGGTTTATAACTTGTTTCCTGTCAGGATTTTTGAAGAGCATATGGATATATTATGGTTTCTCCGAGTCAAAAGTATATGTTAAATATTATAATATTTATTTTTATCATTTCACTGTACTGTGATATAATTTTATATAAAAGAAGGATTCCCGGTAAAAATAAGATTTTTGCTGATTTTTACAAAAACCAAATACAGGCCTAAAGCAACATTCAAATAGTACACTGCCTTTTGTTTCCTTTCTTTGGGGTGATATGTGTGAGAAATGATACGGTTTATCATAAGAGGTATTCTTCGCGATTTTACAGGTACTTTCTTTCTTATATAATACTGCTGGTAACTGTTTTGCTTGTTCTTGGATTTGTGGTATATAAGAATTTCATTTCAACAATGTATACCGAAGTGGAAAAATCAAACCTTTCTGCAGTGATACAGTTCATGAACGTAATGGAGTTACGTTTGCGGGAAATGGAACGTACTGCTTTAAATATCAGCCTTAATAATAGTTTAAAATACTTTAAGATTAAAGATGTTGGTTATCAGACCCTGGAAGCGGTCAACGAGCTGAAGAAATATAAGTCAAGCAATGAGTTTGTATGCGATATTGCCCTCTATTATAACAATAATGATAAACAGAGCAGAATATATACAACCACTACCAGTGCAAATCCTGACATGTTTTTCGAGTATGTTTATAAATATGATGACTGGAGAACTGATGATTTTATTAATCTGGTGAAGAACATAACATCCCCGGTGATGCAGCCTGCAAAAGCAGTTCTGTTCAACAACTCTGAAATCAAAAGACTGGCTACATATACATATCCTCTTGCTATAAACACAGTACGTCCCAATATTATTGTAACTTTTTACATTGAAGAATCAGTTTTGACTGATGTCATGGCAAATACTCTCGGAGAATACAATGGCTGCGTATATGTTTTGGATGAGCATGGGAATGTGATTTCGTCACTGAAAAATGATGAATCAGATTTAAATCCTGACAAGATTTTAAATATGGCTAAAGAATCAAAATCCAGACAGTGGATGGAACGAATAAATTTTGACGGGGAGTCCTATTCGGTTATTTGGCTGAAATCTGATTACAATGGCTGGTCATATATCATGGCAAGGAAAACCGAGCAGCTTATGGGCGAGGTTAATAAGAGCAGGAGGATTTTTATCGCTGTTATTATAGCAGTTTCATTATTTGGCGTTTTACTGGCATTTGCCTTTGCATTTGGCCACTATAAGCCCATAAGAAAGCTGGTGGAGGTAATTCCCAGCCAGGCATCAAAATATATCAATTCTCAAACCTGTTCTGACGAATTTGAATATGTAACCAGGACAATCAGAGGTGTTTCAAAAGAATATAACGAAATGTCAAAAAGGTTGCGAAGCAAGGCCAGGCTTATAAGGAAAGAGTATGTTATAAAACTCTTGCACGGTAAAATAAATGACTTAAATGATCTTGACAAGGCGAATGAATATTATGGTTTGAAATTGGATTACCCGTATTACTCCGTTTTGGTGTTTTTAGTGGATGAATGCGGTACCACAAACTGGAAGGACGAAAAAGATCTGATATTGTTCAGTATAACGAACGTGACAGAAGAGCTGTCAAAAGAAACCGGTTTCGGGTATTGCATTGAAATGGAAGAGCTAAATGGTGTTGTTTTACTGTTGAACATAAAGGAAGAATACATAAAGGAACGATACATAAGTGAACTTGCATATAAAACAAAAGACTTTTTCATGAAGTACTTTGGCTTAACATTAACCGTTGGAGTTGGGAACATATATGATAAAATTCAATTGATCCATGAATCATATCTTGAGGCAACTCGAGCGGTTTATTACAGGCTGGTAAAGGGGTATGGAAATGTTATTTTCTACGAAGAAATAAAGGAGAGGCAAAAGACGTTATACAATTATCCGAGCCAATTGGAAGAAGAGCTGATTCTGGCTATGAAAGCAGGAAATGGCGATGAAGCCGAACAGATTATCTTAAGCATCAGGGATCATATCAGCGATAATTGTATGGCCATTGAGGCAATTCAGTGTATTTGTTTTGGAATAATCAATTCAATTATGAAAACCCTGAATGATATAAATATCGGTACAGGCCAGTTTCTTAACAATGAGGATAATGTTCTTTATTCTAAACCATTTGATACAATCGATAATCTTGTTGAACGTATTATCAGTTTTTGCAGAACAATTTGTGATTATATCAACAGGCAGAAGGAAAGTAAGAATTTCGAACTACGCGATCGCATTATTGATATAGTGACAAATAATTACAAAGACAGTTCACTTTCACTGGAGAGTATTGCAGACATGCTCGATATGAACCCTTCATATATTAGCAGGTACTTTAAAGATCAGACAGGTTATTCATTGATGCAGTATTTGGATATGTTCAGGATGAATGAAGTTAAAAAACTGTTGAAATATACCGATCTCCCTCTGCAGGATATACTCTCTCAGGCAGGATATATTGACAAATCGAGTTTTTACAGAAAGTTTAAAAAACGTGAGGGGGTAACTCCGCTGCAATACAGAAGTATGGCAAAAAAACGCAATATAGAGGAAGATAATGATATAGCCATGTCCGAACCATCCGATATATAAGCGGCATGACAATAATTGCTGTTTCACCTTATATCCAGGCTAGTATTTTGTGTTATTCAAGTTTATATAAATTTACTCGCCGAAAACAGGTTTAAGTATACAATGTAATTTTTCAATACAGGTTTAATGCATATGTAAAAAGATACAACTACATTTACAAAATAACAATATGCTAAAATAACGAAATGTAAAAATAAACAACTGAAATCGTAAAATGGCCTCTCGACTTAGATTTTTCGGTATCATATCATATTTTCCGTAGTAATCATCCAATTTGTTCAATAAAGATAGGAGGTTAACTTTATGAAAAAATCTAAACTTATCATTGCCGTGGTTGTAACACTGGCTATGATCATTGGACTGCTGGCTGGTTGTATGCCGCAAAACGGTACATCAAAAGTGGATACCCAGAGTGAAAAGGAAAAAGACATTGTAAAGGATGAGGATGTTCCTGATTATATTAATAAGGAAGGATTCCCCATCGTAAAAAAACCTGTTACGTTAACAGCAATGGTTAGCAGACATTCTTCCCAGCCAGAATGGAAAGAGATACTTGCGTGGCAGGAGTATGAAAAAATGACGGGCATTAAAATCGAATGGCAGGAACTGACCTCAGAAGTGACAGAAAAAAGAAATCTGGCACTTGCGTCAGGGGATTATCCGGATCTTTTCTACAGAGCTGACATTACAGATATAGAACTTATAAAATACGGTTCACAGGGTGTATTTATTGCTTTAAATAATTTAATTGATAAATATGCACCAAATTTCAAAGCTCTGGCAGAACAGCACCCATCATTGATAAAGGCGGCAAGAATGCCCGATGGAAATATATATAGTTTTGTACAGTTTACTGATTCGGATCCTGTTCGGATAAATCCGAAGCTATTCATAAACAGGACATGGCTTGATAAGCTTGGTAAGGAAATGCCGACAACAACAGATGAATTGTATGAATTATTCAAGGCATTCAGGGATGAGGATCCCAATGGCAACGGGAAGGCAGATGAAATCCCGTGGACTTCTCAAAGCCTGGGTCATGTACAAAACTCTCTTTACGGAGCTTTTGGACTTAGAAACAGAGGTAGTTCCCATCCTAATGTTGACATGGATGAAAAAACCGGGAAGCTAAGATTTATACCCATTCAGGATGAGTTCAAGGAAATGCTTCAATTCATGAATAAATTATATACAGAAAAATTATTGGATCAGGAAATTTTCACAATGAATGTAGCGCAGATGGTTGGAAAAGCCTCACAGGATCTGGTAGGAGCGTTTTGCCATACAAATGCCCAGCAAATAGGTGTTTCAAATCAGGATAATTTTGAGGGAATACCTGTTGCACTGAAAGGGCCGGGAGGACATCAGCTCTGGAGCGGCAAGCGTGGTTTTGTAGGAGGAAGAGCTGCATTCGTTATAACTGATAAATGTAAATACCCTGAAGCCGCTGTCAGATGGATTGATTACTTCTATTCTGATGAAGGTTCAAAACTTATTTACCTTGGTATTGAAGTAAGTCATATGAAAAAACTGCCGACGGCGAATACAATTTCTTAAGTGAGATAGTTGATAATATTCCAGAAGGTTCTACATTCGATCAGGTTATATCCCATTATGTACCATACGCAGGTGGCGGTTTGCCGGGACTTCAGAAGACTGAATTCTTTAAGGGTGGCGAAACTCAGCCTATAGGCCTGAAAGCAGGTTTAAACATAGCACCGTTTACTCCGAAAGAAGTATGGGAGAAGTTTAGCTATACAATCGAAGAAATAGATGAAATGGGTGCTATTGAGAGCGATATTAACGGGTACATAAATCAGATGGTTCCCCAGTTTATCCAGGGAAAAGTACCGTTCACTGAATGGGATAATTATGTGGCTACCATCAAGAAAATGAACCTTGACAGATATATGGAAATTTATACCCAGGCATACGAAAGATATAAAGCTGATTAATATCAGCTATATGCTCAAATAACAGTTAAAGGGGTTACAGGTGTCTTTAACTGTATTAATCGGGTATGTTTGCAGTATCACAATAAACTGATATTTATAAAATCAAATATGCAATACACACCGAAATCATATATTCAGTAAAATAAACGAGGGGATTTGGTAATGATTAAATTCAATTATAAAAAGATTCTTGTTTTTCTGCTGTTAATTTTATCACTTGCCGTTGTTTTTACAGCTTGTGTAAACAAGTCTGAATCAGCTTTATCCCCTGATAAGCAGACTGATACGGTAGATAATCAAAAAACCAGTTCCAACGAAGAGACTCAAACTGCAAACAGTAAAACCGACGAAATTTTTGATGCAATTAAGTATAAAGGTAAATTAACTATTAGATTTTTTAATACCGATGTTCCAATAGAAGGATCATCTGAAGGTGATCTTATACTGATAACATCCCCTGACGGGGCAAACATGCTTATAGATGCAGGTTTACCCGAAAGCGGTGAAGTATTGGTTGAGTATCTTAAAAAATTAAATATCGAAAAACTTGATTATGCGGTTTGCACACATATGCACATCGATCATATTGGAGGATATATTCATGTTTTGAACAACTTCGAAGTAAGTAAAATGTTCTTTCCGAACTTCACCGAGTATAATTCAAAAACAGTAAAAACAGTTAAGGGAATAATTGAAGAAAAGAATATCCCTGTTGAGATTGTTAAAACCGGAGATACTTTTAAGCTGGGCGAAAAGTGTGGAATTTGAAGTACTTGCTCCGGAAGAGGACATAATTGTCCCGAATGGTACTGTTCCTGAAAAATCCAATGGATTCATAAATAATAACTCTCTTGTATTGCGAATGACCTACATGGAAAAAACTTTCCTGTTTCCTGCTGATATATACTGGGAGAGAGAAGATATTCTTATTGCAGAACAAGGGGAAAAACTGAAGGTTGATTTGTTAAAGGTGCCTCACCATGGTTCGAGTACTTCATCCTCTTTTAATTTTGTAAATGCGGTTGAACCGGAGTACGCCGTAATAACCAGCAGGTCGCCGGATAAAGAAGTATATGACAGATACAAAAGAAAGGGAACCAGGTTATTTATAACAGGCCTTGACGGAAACATCCTGGTAATTTGTGACGGGACTGATATTGAAGTTATACAGGAGCATGAAAGAAAAATCAAAGGTTATTATGAATAAATGTTTATAAGGAGTTGTAATATATGGGCAAATCATCTCTGAGCAAAAATGTCGGAACATTTAGGGAAAGAGGGATGAAAATTAATTTTCAGGCTTACAGGAAAAACTTTGACTTATATTTACTCATGCTGCCGGTGGTTTTGTATTTTATTATCTTTAAATACTGGCCAATGTATGGAATTCAAATAGCTTTCAAGGACTATATAGCCACGAAGGGAATCTGGGGCAGCAATTGGGTTGGATTGAAACACTTTCTCAGGTTTTTCAGAAGCTATCATTTTGGACTGGTAATCAAAAATACTTTAGGAATAAGTATTTATCAATTGGTTGCCGGATTCCCAATTCCAATAATCCTTGCACTGATGATGAATGAACTGCAGTTTCCCAGGTTTAAAAAACTGATACAAACCGTAACGTATGCACCGCATTTTCTTTCAACTGTTGTACTTGTAGGAATGCTGACCACAATGCTGTCCCCGAGAAGCGGCATTGTTAACGGAATACTGAAGGTTTTAGGCATGGAACCTGTTTATTTTATGGGTGAACCCGGCTGGTTTAAAACTATATATGTATTTTCAGACATCTGGCAGAATGCAGGGTGGAATTCAGTTATATACATGGCAACTTTGGCGGGAATAGACCAGCAGTTATATGAAGCTGCAATAGTTGACGGCGCAACAAAGTTTCAAAGAATCCGGCATATTACATTACCGGGTATTTTACCAACAGCAATAACCTTGTTGATTCTGAATACAGGTAAAATAATGAATGTAGGATTTGAAAAAGTATACCTGATGCAGAATGGACTGAATTTGATGTCTTCTGAAGTAATATCTACGTATGTTTATAAAGCAGGACTGGTAGGAGCAGAATACAGTTTTTCAACTGCAGTGGATTTGTTTAATTCGGTTATAAATTGTTTATTGTTAATAACCGTTAACAGGATTTCCAGAAAAACAACGGATACCAGCTTGTGGTGAAGGAGCGCATATTATGTATAAATCAATGAGATCTAGAAGTGATGTTTGCTTTGACATTATAAATATTACGCTTTTATCCATAGTTTTAATTGTTGTTTTGTATCCATTGATATTTGTAGTTAGCGCATCATTCAGCAATCCATTGGCTGTATTGGAAGGGAAAGTGGTACTGCTTCCTGTGGATTTTTCATTAAGAGCATACGAAGCAGTATTAAAAAATAATGATATACTGACGGGATATAAAAACACAATTATTTACACAGTTGTAGGAACGGCTGTAAATCTTATAATGACAATTTTCGGTGCGTACCCGCTGTCGAGGAAAGACTTTATAGGCAGGCAGCAATTAACGGTATTTTTTATGATCACGATGTTCTTCAGCGGAGGTTTAATTCCAAGCTATCTGGTTAATACAAAACTTGGGCTGAACAATAATTTTTGGGTTATGATAATTCCCGGTGCTATCAGCGTTTGGAATATGTTCATTATGAAGTCATATTTCCAGAGCAGTATTCCGGATGAGCTTGAAGAAGCAGCGTTTATCGACGGGGCTTCAAATATTTGCATATTAATAAAAATTGTACTTCCGCTTTCAACCCCGATTATAGCCGTTTTGACCATGTATTACGGCGTTGGCCATTGGAATTCATATTTTACAGCTCTGATTTACTTCCGTGACAGAGCAAAATATCCGTTGCAACTAATCCTCAGAGAAATATTGGTAATTCATGATATGGGTGAGATGACTGAAGGTGAAGTAACAGCAAGCCAGGAACTGGTTGCGGAAGGTATAAAATACGCTGTAATAGTGGTTGCCAGCTTGCCGGTGCTTTTAATGTACCCTTTTTTGCAAAGATATTTTGTTAAGGGAGTTATGCTGGGAGCAATAAAAGGGTAGAGTATAGGATTCATAATCAAATTTGTAAAAAGGTAAGGAGAATCTTTCTATGAGCTACATAAGTGAAAACTTTATACTGGATTTTTCACCGGTTGCCAATCCCGGTGCAATTGTTACCGGCAGGAACGTGCGTTTTACCGTTCTCACATCCCGACTAATCCGTATTGAATACAGTTCATCCAACATTTTTGAAGACCGGGCCAGCCAGGTTTTTTGGTACAGAAACCAGCCAGTGCCACAGTTTCAGGTTATAAAGGATGACTGCAGAGTTGAAATTATTACCGAAGACTTACACCTGGTTTATGAAGAAAGAAACGGATTGTATCCGGCTGATTTGCACATTTCGGGCCGGAAAGAAAATATTAGCTGGCATTTTTGTGATTCGGCTTCCGGAAATCTTTTTGGTACCGCAAGAACACTCGACAAGGCTGATGGCAGCATACCGCTTGAAAAGGGTTTGATGTCGAAAGACGGATGGAGCATCGTCGATGATACCGAAAGCCTGGTTTTCAATGAAGATTATATGCTTGTCAACAGGGGTTTGAATAACGGTAATAATTTATATAAAGATGTTTACTTTTTTGGATACGGGAAGGATTATAAAGGATGTCTCAGGGATTTTTTCAAAGTTGCCGGTAATGTCCCGCTTATTCCGCGATGGGCGCTGGGAAACTGGTGGAGCAGGTACTGGGAATATACCCAGGACGAATTGACGAATCTAATGCAGGAGTTTGAGCAAAATGGAGTTCCATTATCGGTATGCATAATAGATATGGACTGGCATATTGTTAAGGATCTTCCTTACAGCGGCTGGACCGGATACACCTGGAATACCGGTTTGTTCCCAAACCATACCGGGCTTTTAAAATGGCTTCATGACAAAGGGCTTAAAGTTTCACTAAACCTTCATCCTGCAGATGGTGTACGGCCCCATGAGAAAGCATATGAAGAAATGGCAAATTTCCTGGGAATTGATCCTTCTACTAAAAAAAGCGTGGAATTTGATATTACCAACCCCAGGTTTATCGAGGCATATTTTAAAATACTGCATCATCCATTGGAAGAGGAAGGTATTGATTTTTGGTGGATTGACTGGCAGCAGGGAACCAAAACCAATATAAAGGGGCTGGATCCTCTTTGGATGTTAAATCACCTTCATTTTTACGATTCGGGCAGAAATGCGGAAAAAAGGCCTTTTATCTTCTCGCGTTGGGGTGGATTGGGAAATCACAGGTATCCAATAGGTTTTTCGGGAGATACAATAGTAACCTGGGATTCGCTGTCTTTTCAGCCTTACTTTACATTAACCGCTTCTAACGTTGGATTTGGATGGTGGAGCCATGACATAGGGGGGCATATGGGAGGAATTGAAGACAGGGAGCTATACACCAGGTGGGTGCAATTTGGTGTCTTTAGTCCCATTTTGAGGCTACACAGCAATAAAAACCCCTTCCACAGGAGGCTTCCCTGGGAATATGATGATGAAGTGTATAATGCCGCAAAAGAAGCGATGCAGCTTAGGCATGCGTTAATTCCATACCTGTATACAATGGCATGGAAGTTCAGTACCGAAGGCTTACCGCCGGTCACACCTATGTATTACAATCATCCGGATGATGAAATTGCTTACCGGTGTTCAAAACAGTATTATTTCGGCACTGAAATGATAGTTTCACCCTTTGTTTCACATACCGATGAAGACACAGGTTTGGCAAGACAGGTTGTGTGGCTGCCCGAGGGTGACTGGTTTGACTTCAGTACCGGAGAATATTACGAGGGCGGCGTAAAACATGCTGTTTATGGCAGCCTTAAGGATATACCGGTTTTCGCCCCGGCAGGAGCAATAATACCCCTTGGACCAAAAGCAGGATGGGGTGGTGTGGCAAATCCTGATAAAATGCAAATTAATATTTTTCCGGGAAAAAGCAATACATTCAGCTTATATGAAGATGACGGAGAGACTCAGTTTTATAAAGAAGGCAGGTACTGTATCACGGATTTTATGCTTAACTGGCGTGGTAATATTGCAGAATTTGAAATAAAGCCGGTAACAGGTGATACTTCTGTGATTCCCGCCCAAAGGGAATATTTGCTGTTGTTCAGGAGTTTTAAAAATCCGGGTTCAGTCACGGTTAAAATTAATGGTATTGAAATTAAAGTTAATTACAGATATGACAGCAAAACATACCAGATATCGTTTGAGCCGATAATGCTTACGCCTTCAGACCATCTTCATATTACCCTTAAGACCGGGTCTGATACATTAATGGAAAAACCCGATTTAACAGAGCAAAAATTTATCAATGCACTGATGTCATTTAAACTGAATACATATGTAAAACGAAGAATTTTCCGGGATTATCCTGATATAATCCAAAACATCGGCTTGCTTGGCAGAGGCTTCATAGACAATAAAAGGTGCAAAATACCGGTTATTGATGATGATCTAAAGCCGGCCCAATTAATTGCTTTATGTGAAATTCTGAAAAAACGTGATATAATATCACTTATTCAACAGAAACAGTAAGTGGGGGGTTTAAATATCCCCACTTAAGATTTACGTTAATACCCAATATATGCTTTTTTGAAAGGAGAACCTATGTTTTTGCACTACATATGGGATTTTGATGGAACATTATTTGACTCGTACCCTCATTTGACTCTTTCATTACAGAGAGCTTTAAAAGATTTTGGATACAGTCATACAACCAGTGAGATATTATCGCTAATGAAAATATCGGTCAGTACATGTATAAGCTACTATAAGGAAAAGTACGGGCTGGGCGAAGAATTGCGTGAAAGGTATAGGTATTACGAAAATAACGAGTTTATTGTACCCATAAAACCATATCCGTACCTAAGAGAAGTATTGGCAAAAATAGTTGAATCGGGAGGTAAAAATTATATTTACACCCATAGAGGTAAAAGTGCTATAGAATATATCAGGGAATTTAACATGGACTGCTTTTTCTGCGACTCGATAACCAGTGAGGATAATTTCCCTTTGAAGCCGGCTCCTGATGCCATCCTTCATCTTATTAAGAAACATAATATGGATAAAAACACTGTTATAATGATTGGCGACAGGGATATTGACATTCTTTCGGGTCATAACGCCATGGTAAGCGGGTGCCTTTTCGATCCTGATGATTTCTTCCCCGATATGGACGTAGAGTTTCGGGTAAAATCCATGAAGGAGTTTGACGAGGTTTTGCTTAACGGAATATAAGTTACTCAATTTATTTTCTTTGGGATATAATATCCTGCAGGGGCAAGTCCTGTTTGCCTGGGACGGAAAAGATAGGCAAAAGGCCAGTGTTCAATAGTCCGAAAGCCAAAAAAAGTAAAAGATTTCTAGTAAATTATTTATATAAAAACTCTTGCGCAAATCAAAAACATGTATTATAATAAAAACTGCTCAAGGCGATGCGGACTGGTGTAATGGTAGCACAGATGACTCTGGCTCATTTAGTTAGGGTTCGAATCCTTAGTCCGCAGCCAGTAAGAAAACCGGCTTATTAAAGCCGGTTTTTTAATTTCCGGCTATAGTTAAAGATAAAAGAAAAGCTTAAAACTTTAAGTCTTAAGCTTTTCTTTTATCTTTTTTTACACCTCTGTTTTGCCCGAATTATTTCTTCTGATAATTACACTCCTGTGCTCCCAATCAGATTTACGGTAGTAAACATATATTGCTATACTGCATACAATCCATCCTGCTGGATATGCGAAAAGTATCGGGTAGAAATTGCCTTTGAATATATTCGATACAGCCAATAAGTAAATCTGGCGGAAAACGACGAAAGAACCAAGCATTATTATCATTGGCGCCCGCGTATCTCCTGAACCACGGAGTGCTCCTGCATAAACCTGGTTTATACAGCTTAACAGGTAAAACGGTGATACAAAGCGCATATAAAGTGTTCCGTAATATACCACATCGGGTTCGCTGTTAAATATCATGATGGCCTGTTCTGCAAATATAATCAGCGGCATCAGCAGAACAGCTGTAAAGGCCAAAGACATTAAAAGGGAGACTTTTATTCCTTTTTTCGCCCTTTCTATTTTTTGTGCACCGATATTTTGCCCGACAAATGTTGTACAACCCATGGCGATTGCCTGCATGGGCAGAAGGGCAATTGCGTCTATTTTTCCATAGGCAGAGTATCCGGCCATGAATGCCGAACCAAAACTGTTTATATAGCTTTGAACGAAAACATTCGAAAATGCGGTAATCCCTTGCTGTATTGACGAAGGCAAACCAATTTTGATTATGCTTTTAAGCATAGGTTTGTTGAGCTTTAATTTACTCCAGTAAATCCGGTACGAACCTGATGTACGGGAGAGAACTATTAGTACCAGAATTGCGCTTAAAATCTGTGCTATTACTGTTGCCCAGGCTACGCCTGCAACCCCCATATTGAAAGCAATAACAAAAACCAGGTCCAAAACTGTATTTACTACCGCAGAGAATATCAGAAAATAAAGCGGGCGTTTTGAATCGCCTACTGCACGAAGTATTCCCGAACCTATGTTATAAATTATCAGGCCGACCGCACCGGAAAAGTAAATTTCCAGATAAGCTGAAGCTTCCGTAATGACATCACCGGGTGTGTCCATCAGCCGTAGCATGATTGGAGCTGATAATAATCCGATTATTGTTATTATGATCGAAAAAAAGAATGACATCAATATGGATGTATGCACTGCTTCATGTACCGATTTCTCATCATTTGCCCCATAATATTGCGAGACTATGACGGTTGCACCCATCGAAAATCCTGTGAAAATACCTATAAGAGTATTAATTATCGGTGTTGTACTGCCGACTGCAGCCAGAGCTTCTTTTCCTACGTAATTTCCGACTACAAGAGTATCTACGGTATTATACAACTGCTGAAAAATAAGACCAAAAAGCAATGGTGCGGAAAATTGAATGAGACCACCAACAATAGAACCTTGGGTTAAATCTTTGTCTCTAACTTTGCGTGCCATATCTTATCTGCCTTTTCTAAAAACTGAGATTTTATGTTACCTATTTATTATATGTTTTTTTTCAGGCAAATGCAAACGTTGAGCTTTTTCCCGAAATTAAAATATTAATATATGAAATAGTACTAAATACTTATTGTAATGGCATAATTTACTATTAGAAATATAATATTGGTAGGACACCAGTATCATTATAAAATAGGCAAAATATCCTAGTGCAATAAGTTTAAAGGCTCATAGGCATAATATGTCAATGCAAATATAATAAAGTTGAACCAATACAGATTATGTAATTTTTTATACGAAAATTATCAGGTGGAAAAAGAAATGTCGGTTACTGTAAAAATTGACGAAAATTTAACACTGGAAAAAAGCAAATTGCTGCCGTTTTTAGCAGAAGCTGAAGGTGTAGAATTTCTTGATCTGTCAGAATATTCTATACCTGACAAAAGCATTCCTTATTTGATTGGGGAGAAGATATCAAGAAAATTTGAAATGCTTGCTCTTGAAAAGAACGGCAACACATTGCTCCTGGCAATGAAAGATCCAAAAAATATTTTTGCCATTGACAGTGCTACGTTGATTACGAGCTTAGATATAAAACCTGTTATGGTGGATCCGGAGCAACTTCGAATCTTAACCGATCAGGTTTTTTATACACAGGAACAGAAAGAAGAAGAGACAAAAAACAATGCTGTTCCTGATATAAATGAAAAAGATATAGAGAAAAATAAAAAACCATCCAGCACAACGGTTTACAAAGAAAAACTTGGTGATATTCTGGTTTCTCAGGGTGCCATAAATAATGAACAATTGGAAAAAGCCCTTGAAATTCAGAAAGAAAAAGGAGAAATGCTAGGTTCAATATTACTTGAAGAAGGATACATAAACAAAGAACAGCTGTATAAAGCATTGGAAGACCAAATCGGAGTCAGGTATATCGATGTTAAGGATGCAGAAATTGCTGAAGACATTTTAAGGCTGGTTGATAAGAAGCTTGCAACATCATACTGCCTGATACCTATAAAGATTGAGAACGAATCCCTTGTTGTGGCCATGAGTGACCCTGCCAATATATATGCAATAGATGACTTGAGGCTTGCAACAGGTTATGAAATAACGCCACTGCTTGCAGACAAGGATCTTATCAATGAAAAGATTGAAACCTGCTATAAGCAGGAGGTAATGGAATCAGGAACGGATGAAGAACAGGCAGAAGTAATTGACATAGAAAGCGAAATTGAGAAGGTTAAGGAAGAAATTGAAATAGAGGTTAATAAAGAAGAACAGGTTGAAAAAACAATTAATATAAGCGATGTTGAAAATGCGCCTATTGTAAGACTGGTGAACATGATCTTCAAGAGTGCCATTGAAAAAAGAGCCAGTGATATTCATATCGAGGCATATGAAGACTGTGTTATGGTGCGTTTCAGAATCGACGGCCAATTGACCGAGATTATGAAACAGGATAAAAAAATACAGCAGATTCTTGTCGCACGAATAAAAATAATAAGCGGTTTGGACATAGCAGAAAAAAGAATCCCGCAGGATGGACGCGTGGCATTAAAAATAAACAATAAGAATTACGACTTCCGTGTTTCAACGCTGCCTACGATGTTCGGTGAGAAAGTGGTTATCCGTGTATTGGACAAAGAAGGTTTCAATAAATCGAAAACCGAACTTGGCTTGTTTGATGACGATTTGGTTAAGTTCGACAGTATCCTGGCTCATCCCCATGGAATTGTTCTGGTTACAGGTCCTACCGGAAGCGGTAAGTCGACGACACTGTATACGGCTTTGAGGGAATTATGCAAGCCAAATGTAAATATCCTGACCGTAGAAGACCCGGTAGAAGCAACAATCAAGGGTGTAAACCAGGTTCAGGTAAATGTTAAGGCGGGCATGACCTTTGCAAGCGCATTGCGTGCATTTTTAAGACAGGACCCGGACATTATCATGGTTGGAGAGATACGTGACAGGGAAACGGCTGAAATAGCAATACGGGCTGCTATTACCGGGCACCTTGTTTTAAGCACGTTGCATACAAACGATTCAGTAAGTTCCATTAACAGATTGATAGATATGGGCGTTGAACCATTCCTGATTGCTTCGTCCCTTGTAGGCGTTCTTGCACAGAGGCTTGTTAGGCGCCTATGCCCGGCATGTAAGGAAGAATATGTTGCAAAGGAACATGAAATGAGAATTTTGAAAGTTAATGAAGAAACAAAGATATATAAGCCTGTCGGATGCCCTGAATGCAATTTCTCAGGATATAAAGGAAGAATTGCAGCCTACGAAATTCTTACCATAAGTTCTGAAATGAGGGAGCAAATTTCAAGAGGGGCAACCACTGAAGAATTATACAGGCTGGCTTTTAAAAACGGTATGAAGACATTGGCAGACAGCTGCGCACGTCTTGTATTATCCGGTATTACATCCCTTGAGGAAATGATGAGTGTAGTTTCAATAAATGAGTAGGGAGTGGCTTATGAGAATTGATGAATACCTGCAGAAAGCAGTTGAAATGGATGCTTCAGATATTCATATTTGTGTCGGTTTACCTGTTGTTATAAGGAAATTTGGTTCACTTTACTTTATTGATGACCAAATATTAACAAAAGAAGACTGTTTAAATTTGGTGAAGCAAATATTAACAGAGGAGCAATTCGTGATCCTTGAAGAAGAAGGTGAGATAGACCTTGCTTACATGCTTCCGGATGTCGGAAGGTTCAGGGTCAACTCCTTCAGGCAGAAAGGGTCATATGCAATAGCCATCAGGGTTATATCATCGAAAATACCAAAAATCAGCGAACTCGGGCTGCCGGATATAATGTATTCACTGGCAGACAAGCAAAGAGGTCTTATTCTTATAACAGGACCGACAGGAAGCGGTAAGTCCACAACCCTTGCTGCAATGATAGACCATATTAACAGCCAGAAGAGGTGCCATATTATTACGATTGAGGACCCGATTGAATATTTGCATATGCACAATAAAAGTGTAATAAACCAGAGGGAGATCGGTTCGGATACAAAAAATTACAACAATGCGTTAAGAGCTGCACTTAGAGAAGACCCGGATGTGATTTTGATTGGAGAAATGAGGGATCATGAAACAATTTCAACAGCATTGACTGCCGCTGAAACCGGGCATCTTGTGTTGTCCACACTGCATACTTTGGGAGCAGCGAAGACGATAGACAGAATTATTGACGTGTTTCCTCCTCATCAGCAAGGTCAGGTGAGAAGCCAGTTATCAACAGTGTTGCAGGGTATTGTTTCACAACAGTTGATAAAACGTGCTGATAATGCAGGGAGAGTTGTTGCAACCGAGGTAATGATAGTAACACCCGCAATATCGAATATGATAAGAGAATCAAGGACATTACAGATTAACAGCAGTATTCATACAGGAAGTGAGTATGGAATGCATTCAATGGATGCATGTATAGCTTCTTTATATAAACAGGGCATAATCACTTATGAAAATGCATGCCAATACGCTATGGACCCTGCAGCAATGAAAAAATTAATAGCGCTGGAGTGAGTTGAAAGGAGGTTACAAAGTATGGCAGTGGTTGATATTTTCTCGAACAGTTATATAACGATAGACATAGGTTTCCGTTATATAAAGATTGTGCAGGTCAAAAAAAGTAAGAACAAAATACTGTCTGTTGTTAATTACGGTATTGGAGATACGCCGCAGGGATGCATAAAGAACGGCGCAATCAAGGATACAGATGCAGTTGTTGCTGAAATAAGCCGGGTTCTCAGAGACAACAATATCAACTCAAAAGAGGCAAAGATTGTTATGTCGGGCACTAATATCATATCGAGGGTGATAATGATTGACAAGGTGCCTGAAAGCGAGGTGGACAAAAAAATCTGGGAGGAAATACGTGATACAATACCGGTGGACATGAATTCCAACAGGATTGATTATAAACTTCTCGGAGAAACAAATGTGGACGGCAGGGAAAAAATCAAGGTTTTTGTAACGGTTGTATCAAAAAAAATAATAGATAACTACATAAACATCCTGAACCAGCTGAAATTAAAGCCTATAGCAGTTGATATTCCGTCCAACAGCGTTTCGAAGTTTTTTAAGCTCGACATTGACACCGGACAGCAGAGTACCGCAAGGGTGTTAAAATATTCAAAATATAATAACAACACCTGCATTGTTTTTGATTTGGGCTCGGAAACCACGATCATCAACATACTGAAAGATAAAACTCCTGAGTTTAATCGTGTCATTTTAAAAGGCAGCAGCAAAATAGACTATGAAATTATGAAAGAACTGGATCTGCAGCCGCATGAACTGCAGAAAGCAGAACTGTACAAAAAAATGTATGGTCTGTCTACCATATTAACTCCATGTAACGAGTACCTGTGTTCAAAAGCTGCAATGAGAGTTATGGATTCAATTATTAAAGACATTAAAATGTGCATTGATTTTTACCTTACTCGCTGCAACGGGGAACACCCCAGTAAAATATTCCTGATAGGCGGAGGTTCACAGATGAAAGGCATTGAGGAGTATTTTGAAGAAAATCTCGGTTTACCTGCATACAGGATAAACGTAGCGAAGATTGGCGGGCTGGAATTTAGTCAAGCTCTTGATAAGGACAGGCTTAACTACCTGGTTAATGCCTTAGGTGTTGCATTATAGCAGGAGGGTACTGTCTATGCCGGTATATACATATAAGGTAAAAAACAGTGAAGGAGAAATTTTTACCGGGGAAACAAAGGTGGACAGCAAGGAGGTATTGCTTGATCTTTTCAATAAGCATGGGTATAAACCCGTAGAAATAATAGAAAAGACGTTTGTCACCGATGTATCCCAGCTCAGTATATTCAGGAAAAAAGTTAAAACTGTGGATTTGGCCCAGTTTTGCCGCCAATTTTCAATAATGCTTGAATCAGGCATATCCATAGCCAACGCACTGGATGTTTTAAGAGCTCAGACTGTAAATCCTACACTCAAGGACTGCCTTAACGATATTTACAACAATATACAGAAGGGTATTGCATTATCAAGTGTAATGCGAAGTTTCCCGGATATCTTCCCGCCAATTCTTTTAAGCATGGTTGAAGCAGGAGAAGTCAGCGGGCAACTGGACAAGGTATTTACCAGAATGGCCGGGCATTTCGAAAAGGAACACAAGCAGAAGCAAAAGCTGAAAGGCGCCATGACATATCCTGTAATAGTTTTGATTGTTGCAGCTCTGGTTGTGACCATTTTGGTTGTAAAGGTTATTCCAACCTTTGGAGAAGCATTGGCCGGAATGAATGTTGAACTTCCGGCATTAACCCAGGTAATGCTTAATGTGAGCCATTTTTTTACCTCGTACTGGTATTTAATGCTATTCGGATTAATTTTACTTATTTCTGGAATAAAAATGATGTCAAAAACCAGCCGGGGTAAAATAATACTGGACAATATATCACTTAAAATCCCGGTTGCTTCAGAAGTTATTAAAACCTTACTGACAGCAAGATTCAGCAGGTCACTTTCAACCTTGCTGTCAAGCGGAGTGTTAATGCTTGAATCTCTTCAGATAACCAAACGGGTACTGAACAATTCGATACTGATAGAAAGGATGGACAAAGCCATAGACAATGTAAAGCAGGGTAGGTCTTTAACCCAGGCTATCACAGAAATCCAGTACTTCCCGCCACTGCTGCTGTCAATGCTGAAAACCGGTGAAGAAACCGGAAACATTGATGAAACCCTTGAAAAAGCGGCTGATTTTTACGAAGACCAGACCGAAGATAAGCTCCAAAGGCTGATGACATTATTGGAGCCGTTAATAATGATAGTGCTGGGCGGAGTGGTTGCATTCATCCTGTTCAGCGTACTGTATCCAATGCTGAGTGTTTACCAGAATATAGGTAATTACTAGAATCAACATTTAAGTTTTTGTCAGAAACTTCATGCTCGAAATGTGTTAGTCCTTATATCTTGTAAATATTTAACTTAAGTCAATTAAGCATTAATGCTTAATAAATAAAAAATGTATTGGAGGTATTTAAATGATGAAAAAAATGCTAAAACAAAACAAAGGTTTTTCACTGGTTGAGCTGCTTGTGGCAATACTCATCATGGCGGTAATTGCAGGAACTGCAATTATGCTGTTCAATGGAGTATTGGGCTCAAGCAGGGAAGGCGCAGACAAAGAGACAGCAGAAAATATCAAGAGGGCTATTTTAACTTACATGAGTATGACAAACGATATTGATTTGGACTGTCTTGGAGTTGATAATAATAGTGATTCAAGTTCAAAAGATTTAATTGCTAAATTGTGCTGCACAATAAAAATAGAAGATGGAGACAGTACTTCCTACAAAAAAGTCACATTTACAAAACCTGCCTTAGGTAAGGTTGATGGCGATATTGATGAGGTAAAAAGCGGTGATGCATCTGACATAAATGGTACATATGGTCCATTTTTAGATGCAAGCAAAGAATTGACACCTAAAACACCAGATACTCAGGGATGGTATATTCAAATTGATAAGGATGCACAGGTTGTTACAGTTGAAGCAACAAAGGAAGCCGGTGATTGTGTTGTAAAATTTGTTAATAGCAGTACATCGCCATGACCAACCGGTACGCCGTAAAATTCTATCAACTATTTTATTATGTATGCATGCTCCCACTTTTTGTGGGAGTGTGCACCAAACAATATGGAGGGATTGATATTAAAAATAATAAGGGATTTACATTACCAGAGGTTTTATTAATATTGTTACTTATTGGAATGATATCGGTTATTTTAACGGAGCTTTTTGTATTTAACGCAACTTCAACAGCAGCATATTCCAAATTCGGAAGACAGCAGTTTACCATTCAGGATGCATTTTCCAGGCTGAACAGGGATATTGAAGAGGCTGTGGAAATTACATTTGATGATCCTGTCGGCGGATATGATTACAAAACAATCAAATTAAAAGTTGATGGCACAGTGAAGGAGTGGAAGATTGACGGCGGAACACTTTATCTTGATTCTGTTGCTGTGGTTGAAGGTTTATCTGACGGAAGCAAATTCATTAACAGATCAGACTATCTCACGGTGGTACTGAAACCTGAGCCAACCAATGAAGGCAGGTTCCCGTTAAACATAAACAAATCGGTTGTCACACAATACAGTTTGACCAATAAAAAATAACTTTATCATTGTTTTAATGAATGCGCGTAGAAGCGCATTGATCAAAGCAATGAAATGTCTTGCTAAGCTGAAAGATTGGAGGAATTAATATGAAGGACATAAATTTCCTGGTTGAGGAAAATCCGTTTGAAAGCCAGATGAAAAAAGAGAAAAATAGCATCCCGGCTGTTAAAATAATAATTTTAACTATAGCAATTGCAATAGGAGCAGCAATTCTTCTTGCACCCGGAATATATATCCGCATACTTGAAGGAAGGGCTTTAACAATTGAAAGGAAGCTGACAGACGCAAAATACAACGAAGTGAGAGATATAAAAGCACAACTTTCTCAGGTTTCAGGCAGGGTAAACGGCAAAAAGGCAGTTATTAACGCTATTGATGCTCAAAACATACCGGCATCGCAGCTCCTTTTAATTATTAAGAATGCACTGCCTTCAGGATGCTTTTTGAACTCAGTAAATTACAGCGGAAAGTCATTAACGGTAAAAGGTGCTGCAGAAAGCAGTTTCATTGCAATGGATTATCTTGCCAACCTGGAAAGGCTTAAGCTCATAAAAACCAGTTCGCAAAATGTATCTTTTATAGAGACTCAGAGCGCTGTTGAGTTTTCAATAACCTGTACAGCGCAAACTTTGGGGGGTGAGAAGAAATGACCCTGACAAAAAAGGAAAAAACCCTTTTAATCGTTCTCGCAGTTCTTATTTATTGCTTTGTATTTGCTAAATTCGTATTAATGTCGTCAATTCCCAAGATAAAAGATTTGCAAAACAGGATTAAAACTGCGCAGGTTCAACTGGATGCACTTGAAAAGGATTACAATAATATTGATACATATAAAAATCAAATAAAAGAGAATGAGGTAATTGATGAAAGGCTTGGCGAATACCTCATGAACAATGCCGGGATTTCTGACAGTGCTGAGTTTGTTGAAAACCTTGCCCTTCTGATGGGTACAAAACTTAGCGGCATATCATTAGGGAGTCCTAAGGAACTGGTTGAAGGAAACACAACTTATTATGCCTTTTCAGTAAATTTTAGGACGGTATTGACAGAAGACGGTTTAAATGAACTTCTGAAGTATATAGAAGGTGGCAGCAGAAAAGTCAGTGTAACTCTTTTGAACATTATCCCTGCAGATGAAAAGACAGCATCTGAGTATGGGCTTAAAAGCTCAGGCAATCAATCATTTGATATCAGTATAGGTCTTTCTTTTTATTCAATGGACAAGGAAGCTGCAGAAAGCCTTGTTAAATTTACAAGAGCAGCATTTGAACGCTTTATTGATGATGAAGAGCTACCGGTTTTCATAGAGGATTTAAAAGATGGGACTATTAATATTCCATCAGTTACCAGACAGGTTTCAGATGCCGGCAGTGTCCGGAACAGGAATTCTTCCGGTGAGATTACGCTTATGAATGCCGATTTTAAAATTTTTCATACCGGTTATCTGTATGGAGGATATAATTTTGAAACATATTCTGAGTTTAACAGGTCAGACAGAATCCGAAGCCATATATCCGTACCTGTGGATGTAACCCTTACCCTGGGAAAAACACAGTACACAATTGAATATGCCGATGGCGATGGTTACAGCAACACATTAACCGGCGAGCTGCCGTCAGAAAACAGGGATTTCACATTTTTCATACAGTCCAGCATAGTGAACGAAGTTAAGGAAAATGAAAACCTTTGGGTTAACCTGTATATAAGAAATGACTCTGAAAGAAGGATACTTGTAAAGATGGAACAAACAGGAGACCGGGTTAAGATAATGGACAGGGACGGGAATGCAATAAACGGAAGAAATGATAAGGAGAAAGTGTATATTTAATGATAGGAAAAATGGACAAAAAATTACAGTTTCATACCCGAAGTCAGGGTTTTACTCTTATTGAAGCCATCGTTTCAATAGCACTTGTTGCAATTTTATCAATTGTGGTTTATTCATTGTTTTTTTCAATGTCAAGAATTTCAAAATATTCTGAGGAACAGATTAAAAGGTATGCGGTTATAAGGGTTGTTAAAGAAAATGTTGTTTATTCTGTACGTAAAAATGCGTCTATACATGGAACAGGCAAAAAGGCATTGGATGCTATTGATGGCAGGCTTGAAAACCTGCCGGTAAAGGATTTGTCCGAACAGGAATACCCTGAGTATACCTTTGATCTGGAGTATATCGGTGCTGACGGAGGAAATATAATACAGTTTAAAGCAACTTTAAAGCAAAGTGGGTCTCAAAACACATTTGAATTCCAGTTTGATGTGTACAAGCCTTGATAAGGGTGAAAAAGATGAAGGGAATTTTCAATAGAAATTCTGTATTTATAAAAAAAATAGATGATAAAACCGGAAGTTCAATGCCATTGGTTCTGGTGGTGATGCTTGCTGTTATGATTGCCGGCGGAGCTGTAGCTTATACCACAGTCCAGCTGTTTACCATAGTCCGCAAGGAAGAGCACAATCAAATGACATATATTGCTGCAGAGTCGGCAATTGAAAGGAGCATCGCGAATCTTGACCAATATTTGACGAAAGAAGACTTTGCAACCGACAGGGGCATTGTTTTTTCAAATGAAGAGCAATTTATAAATGATATAGTTGATAAATTAAACAAAGGGGACAGCGAAATTAAAACCGGCTTTAGCATTCCAGTATACGCCGATTCATCAATGAATAATGCAGAAGTTAAAATGTCATTTTCATGGGGTGGCGAAAAAGAGCGACTTGGGAATAAGCTTAAATTTAACCTGGAGATTACAGCCACAGCAGAAATGGAAAACGGAATATTCAAGTCTTACGGCAAAAAAGCGGTTGCTGTTAAGGAATATGAAGTCTGGATCTATAAACCGTTTTTTTTGAATGGTGCGGTGTATACATTGGGAGATCTTGTAGCAAAGGGCAGCGGCACATCAGAAATAGAAGGGGATGTGTATGTCTTTGGTACGGGCCTGGATAAGCCTAACCGGATGGATCAGTATTATATGGGTGGTATTTGTGCTACAGACAGCGCTATCCTTCATATCCGGAACGGAAGCGCATATACAAGAAATCTGCTTCGTGTTGGCACAATTGATGAAACATCGCGAAGTGAATGCGCCATAGTTGTGGATCGTGATGTGGTTGCGGAGGGAATTCAAGCATTTGGATACAATGACAGTATTGTTATCATCCGTGACGCATATACCTTTGATGATATAGAAATGAATGGTGCCAACTCATATATAGCCGTGAACGGGAATTTTTTCGGGCTGAATATCGGTGACGGGCTTTTCCATGATACTTCAAGTGCGGTAATAAACACATCACCAAGGTATGCAGGCACCACTGTGAATGAATTTACTCAGTCAAGGATTGTTATCAACGGCTATACATTTGTTAACGGTTCGGCTTTCTTAATGGATGTCGGAGAGAGCAGGGCAGAACACCAGCTTGAAGATGTGGCACTGGCATGGAAAAATGACCGGCCTGTATATATGACAAGAAGCTATTCCAACACCAGGGAGTATATTGATGACTTAAAAAATAATGGTGGAAACGGCTTTTCAGTTATCCTTGGAGATGTTGGCTGGAGCGGCAATGCTAACCTCGGCAGCGACTGGACAACATGGACGAACTGGATATCAGAAATCCGTCGCAGGGCCTCAGGGCGGACAAATGCTCTTACAAGCATTCCTGATAAAATTAAAGGCTTATGCTTTAATGCAATGGCTGCAAACAACAAGGTTTACTTTGCAGGTGAAAGTGATTTTGAAATACCGGCTTCAATAGAATGCAAGATTGGAAATGATGTGGATGGCTTGGATCCAAGGCTTCTTGAGAATTACATAAAATCAACCTGGATTGAAAATACCGATAAAAATTCCGGCATTCCTAAAGGATTGAATGTTATGATGAGCTTTCTCAAAAGCCATGTACAGGTATTCGCAATAAAGGATTATCCCGGTTCACAGGATGGTACGGTAAGCTACAGATTCAGTTTGGGCATGCACAACCCGGACAATTTGGAATCAACTACAGAATTCCTGAGAATCAGGGATGAACTTGATAATATTGATACAGGCATTTGGGATTGCGTAATCAAATTTGGGGAGGGTGGAAGAAGTGATCCTGTTGATTTGGTTCAATTCCTTGAAGACAATTATACCTCTCCTACAGATTACTTTTTGATTATAAACCTTAATCCTGACAGAGAACTGGTAATAAACAGGAACACTGTAAACGGCATTATTTTTACCATGGGAAAAATAACTGTCCAAAACGGCGCAACAGTTAACGGTGCAATTATCGCCGCAGGCAAAGGATACGATCCGGTTAACCGGGTGGCGGGCTCTGCCGCAGAATTTGATAACAGCGGAGATCCCAGGCTTCCAAGAATTGCAGGAAGTACAAACATAGATAATTTCAGAAATTGGGATTATGCAGCACTGATTCTGGAGGGAGGGAATGTGTTTTTCCCGGGCAGAGAAAATTTACTAGATAGTTTTACAGAGGAAAAGGACGGAGTTCAATTTTCTGAAATTCTGAAAGAAATATTTTGAGGTGAGCAATATGAAGAAAATATGCTTAGGTTTACTGATTGCTTCAGTTTTAATTTTTATTTCGGGATGCGGATTAATGCAAACTGTATCGTTAGTTTCATCTGCAGCAGACAGCCCTGCTGAAAATGAGCAGGTGGTTGGCGACAGGATAAGCAAAGAAGATGATACCAAAGCAAAGAAAATCATTTCAGATTATTTTGCCGCATTATACACCGAAGCGGCAGTGGATGATTACAACGATTACTCAAGAAGTGGTATAATTCCGGGTAATATTCGGGGTTATATTGCAGATAAAACCATAAAGGAGGGGGATGGGAATCCGGAAATAGGAATACACCTTCCAAGATATATAAGCATTAACGGAATGACAATTATTGGGTATAATGTTGAGACCATGAACGAAAATGGGGAAGAAAAACCGAATATTGTATCTGATTTTATTTCAAAAAACGGTGACAACTGTCTTTACTTTACCAGGGTTTACTGCAAGGCAAAAGCTGTAACCGATGAGGTTTTCTCAAAATTATACAGAAAAAATGAAGACAATACATATACAAAACTCGGTGAGGTAAATTCAGAAGACATTGATTTTATGCGGGTGGAAATAAGGTATGATGTTGAATTAACCCGGAGCGACATTGGATTTAGCATACTGAGAGCCATTGAGTCAAATATAAAATCAGGTATGAAAAACAGGCTATTTATTTTTAATAACAACAATATTACAAGACTTCCATACCTGGATTTGTCAAAAAACCAGGATGGCAGTTACAAAAACCTGGCTGACGGTGAAACCTATGAAGCTGAAAAAGCTGTTATAACGGAATTTTTCCCGAAACTTGCAGGGCTTGATCGTGAAAGAATGAATTTGCTTTCTTACAGGTGGAAGCAGGGCTTAAATTCGGTTGCTGAATTTTTCGACAGCCTTGGAATTACAACAGGAGAAGGGGGAGCAAAACTTATAGAACTGGATTTCAAATATGATAAGAATTATCCCTTTGATTCGCTTCCGCTCAGGAATAACATGGGAAGCATTAAGGAAGTAAAAAATTTTGAGATTACACCGCATCCTGCTTATTCGGAAAAGAACAGGTTATATTACGTAAATTTCGATGCTGAAGTACAGCTTGCCAACGGGATAACCGACGAGTATTTTACCTACCGCTACGACTATATTGTATCGCTGTCCAAAACCGAAGAGTCTGTCTATATTGAAAAGTTTAAACTGAATGAGTACTATACTCTCCCAAAATAAATAGCAGAGGTGATTAGACATGTTAAAAGCGAAAACCACTTTCGCAGTTTTGGTTCTTGCAGGCTTAATGATATTTATGACGGCATTTTCATCAGCACAGTCTTTATCAGGCCAAAGCGAACCAAGCCACTGGGCCGTACAGGAAGTTACAGAAGCAATTGGAAAAGGCCTTGTTCCGAAGGAGCTCCAGGCAAATTACCAAAGCAATATAAAAAGGTATCAGTATGTTCTGTTAGCCCTTGAGGTATACGAAAAAACAGGAAAAAATGTTGACATTGTTGATACAAGGCCTTTTGCAGATGTATCAAACCATGACTACGAGCAGGAAATAGTAAAGGCATATAATGCCGGCATAGTGAAAGGAGATGGTAAAGGCAATTTCTTCCCCGATGATTTTATAACACGACAGGAAATTGCATCACTGATTGTCAATTTGCTGATGCAGATAGCCCCTGAAAAGGACTTTTCGGTTAGAAACAGTTATCAGTACAGCGACAGTGACGAAATCAGCGACTGGGCAAGATTCTATATTGATTACTGCTTTGAAAACAAAATACTGGCAGGCTATGGAAACAACATGATTGATCCAAAGGGCAATGCCACCGTGGAACAGTCAATTGTATTGTTATACAGGCTGGCCATGAACGAAGGGCTTCTTGAAAGTCTGGAAAAACAGGAGAAAGTTAATATAGAAGAATTAAGTATTGAAACAATAAATAATTTTACAGACGAATACAGTGCAGAAACTTTCAGCATAATCAAAAACGTAGTTGAGGATGAAGAAGTTGAACTGACCAGTTTCTGGGACAAAAGCGCAACAATATATTTCAAGTACAATTCAATATCATTAAACAGTCCTGCTTTTGAAAAAAACATATATGCGCTGGTACATGACATAAATGAGGAAATATTTGCTGAAACTTATAAAAAACTGCTTTTGAACAACTTCAGCGGAGGTGGAAAGGGAGTTCTGCTGTTTGAACAAAATATAGAGAAAATGAAATCAAAAGAGCTTATCGATGTTTACGAGGAAATTGATGATACTCAAATATTCCTCATCGAATCAAGACAGGACAATAATAACAATATAAGCTACTTAATCGGTTTCATTCAAAAGAAGAAATAAGTGTTGAAAGGGGTTGAAAGCATATATGTTTGCAAAAAAGAAAAGTATATTTCGGAGAATGGTGATATTTTCAGTTGTGTTTACTCTGCTGCTCAGCTTCTGGACAAGCTCTATGGCTTATGCTGTAGCAATAGTTCCTAATACAACGGCGGAATTGGTACTGTCGAGGGAACTTAGCAGATCAAAAGTCCTATTGGATGAAGAGATTACGATTACATACAAGATACAACCAAAGCAAATAGAAGAATCCGCGCTAAAGCGGCCCGACAAGGAAATATACCTTGTGATTGATACATCAGGCAGCATGAATTATAACCTTGCGGGAAATTCGATACCGGAAGGGCGAAATGAGAAAAAAAGGCTGGAAATTGCACAGGAAGCTGCTTTCAATTTTCTCGACAAGCTAAGCGGGGACAACAGAGTCAAAGTTGGCCTTATTACCTATGATAATACCGGTGTTGTAAAGCAATCACTGACAAAAACACTAAGTTCGGTTAAAGATAAAATTAGAAACCTGAAAGCCAACGGGGGAACGAATATCGGGGATGGCATGAGATTGGGCTATTACAGGCTAAATGACAATAAAAGTACAAGTGAAAAACCTATAGACAAATACCTTATCCTTTTAACCGATGGAGAACCTACTTACCATAGCACTTACAATTATAGCCCGTATAATTTTTACTTTGAGGACGGAAACGCTCCACGATATAAAGGAGGCGGAAGCCGTTCGGAACCGAATGATATAACTTACTGCTACTCGATAGCTGAAAGATTCCTTAAACCAAGTGATATAAAATCATATATGATTGCTTTTACAAAAGGATCGAATGCGAATGTTCTGAATGAAATTGCGCAAAAAGCCGGCGGAGTATATAAACGTGCCGAAACTTCCGCTGCCCTTGACAATGTATATAACGAGATATACGAAGACATAATTGCTGAATTCTCTGTTGAAAATATTAAATTCGAGGAGAAATTCCCCGAAGGCCTGACGGTTGTTTCGGTTCCCGAGGGATTTACTGTTAACGGGCAAACAGTGAGGGGAAGCCTTTCAAACATCAACTATAAATATAACTCTGTAAAGAAGGTATATGAAGCTGATCCGGTTGAGTTTACCATTAGGCTGAAGGGAACCGATAAGGGCAGGTATTTGTTAAATACTTCCAAACTCTCATACAGAGATATTGACAACAATGATAAAACTGTAAACTTCAGCAACAAAACAGTTGAAGTAATAGCTTTGCAGGCTGATATTGAAATTGACAGAAGCCTGGATAAGGAAGAGACCGTTGTTAAAAGGGAATTTGTCGTTAATGAGGAATTTTATGTATATTATACAGTTAAGCCAAAAGCGTTCAGTATTGATCCTGATTTGAATGCCCCAACACAATTGTTGGTTAAAGACGTCTTTTTCTCAGAAGAGTTCCCTGAAGGGCTGACAATTGTGTCGGCGTCAAACGGGTTAACCGTTTCAGGACGGAAGGTAAGCGGTAACCTTGGAAATATTATTTATACATATGACAGCAGGGATGGTAAATATAAAGCCGATCCAATAAGTTTTAACATCAAATTATGCGGAGATGAGGGCGAGTATACTCTTGGCAAGGACAATACATCAAGAATAAAATATTCTGATTTGGATAAAAAAACAAAAACGGTAAATTTTGCTGAACTCAACCCGGTAATTGTTAAATTTGGAAAACCCGCACTGGAAGTAACGAAAGTGGACAGAAGAGGTGAAGTTGTCGATATTACCCTTAAAGTAACTTTGCCTAAACGCACTGAGTATGGCGAAATAAGGCTGCCTGTCATAAGGGAAGACGGCACAATCGCCAAAGAAAACGGCGGGGTTGTTGTAAGGATTAATGGAAGGGAAGAGACTTATTCAACAGAATTTGAATACAAAAACTTATCAATTTATAAAACCCACAGGGTTTGGCTGTGGGCAGTCAGTGACTTTGACGAAAATACGACCGGAGAGACAGACATTGTTACCATATTTGAGGCAATTAATATTAACTGACGGCATAAAAGGAAAAATTAAAGAAAGGCAGGCGGGATACCTGCCTTTCTTTAATAATTATACTTTTTCAATCCAACCGAATTGATCGGGAAGTTTACCGTACTGGATACCGGTTAAAGTATCATACAGGCGATGTGAAATCGGTCCTGTTTTACCGCCGTTTATTGTAATGATGTTTCCGTTCCAGTTCAATTCGCCAACAGGTGATATAACAGCAGCAGTGCCGGTTCCGAATACTTCCTTCAAAATACCTTTTTCATGGGCTTCATAAACTTCCTGGATAGAAATCCTGCGCTCATTCATGTTGTAACCCCAGGATTTAAGAAGTTCAATACAGGATTTTCTCGTAATGCCCGGCAGAATACTTCCGTTCAGTTCGGGTGTAACAATTTCATCGCCAATTACGAAGAATACATTCATTGTCCCGACTTCTTCAATGTATTTTTTCTCAATGCCGTCAAGCCATAAAACCTGGGTATAACCTTTTTCTTTTGCTTCTACCTGAGCCTTCAGACTTGCAGCATAGTTTGCCGATGCCTTCGCCTGGCCAAGACCGCCTTTAACTGCACGTACATAATTGGACTCAACGTAGATCTTGACAGGATTGATTCCTTCCTTATAATAAGCGCCGACCGGACCTGTTATAATGACAAAGGTATAGGTACTTGAAGGCCTTACGCCCAAATGGGGTTCTGTTGCAAAAACAAAGGGTCGAATATATAATGATGTTCCGTCCTCTTCGGGAATCCAGTCTCTGTCGACATCAACAAGCTTTTTGATTGCCGCAAGTCCCAACTCTTCATCAATGGTAGGGATACAGAGCCGTTTGCAGGACTCATTTAATCTCTTGATATTTTCTATCGGCCTGAAAATGTTAACTTGCCCGTCTTTGGTTTTATAAGCCTTTAATCCTTCAAAAATGCTTTGACCATAGTGAATTGTCATTACGGAAGGATCTACCTGCAGGTTCTGGTAGGGAACAATGCGCGGATCATGCCATCCCTTTTCGGGTGTATAGTCGCATAAAAACATATGGTCTGAAAACACTTTCCCAAAAACAAGCTGATTACTGGGTGGCTTTTGCTTTGGGTTTTTTGTTTTTTCAACAGAAATCATCATATTTTACACGCTCCTTTTATATATTGAAAAACTCCGTTAACCAAATAGAAATTAATGCTTGCACGTATTTTATCACAATAGACAAGGCAATGTAAACTAAATTATTGCATAGAAATAGGAAGTTTGGTATCATTAACCGAAAGGAGGATAGTGATGGGCAAAGGATTGCAGCCGGACTTATACATAAAGTCTATATTCATATTGGATATCAATTGGTTGAAAGAACGCGGAATAAAAGGCATTTTGCTGGATATAGACAATACCCTTGTAACACATAAGCAAAAGGTGCCTGATGAAAAAGTAACCGGGCTAATTAAACACTTTCAGGAAAATGACATCAAGGTGGCTATTGTATCGAATGCCAGAAAAAAAAGGGTTGATGTTTTTAATGAAAAACTGGGGTTATATGCTCAATACCGGGCGTTTAAACCCTCTAAAAAAGGTTTTCTGAAGGCAATGTCCGATTTAAAGCTTGATCCTGAAGAAACAGCAGTTATTGGTGACCAGTTATTTACCGACATAAGAGGTGGAAACAGACTTGGGCTTACTACTATTCTTGTTGAGCCGCTGGATGAGGATGAACCAATAACTGTCAGGGTAAAAAGGATTTTTGAGAAATTCTTTGTTAATAAGAAGCCGATACAGTAATAATTACTTCCCTAAGGAGTGGAGTGTATGGCAAAAATAAAGGTAGATGGAAACACCTCTCTATATGCTTTGGCAGGAGAATATATAAACTTTTCACCCGCTCCGGAATTTTTCAATCTGATAAGCAGTTTCACAGGATATAATTCAATTATGTTTCCCGTCAACACCGAAAACTGCGGTATTATCAAAAGCCTTGATGCGCTTAAAATAATTCACTGCAGGGGTGTTCTTATCGATACACCGCACAGATGTGAACTGAATGATTACCTTACCTCCACTTCAGAAGAAGCATTAAATTGCGGCGCTGTCAATATAGTCAAAATTGATGATGATGGGGATGTTTACGGGCATAATACCGAGATTTCTGCGTTTAGAAAGGCTTTTCCGATAATTACCGGAGAAAAATTAAATGACAAAAGAATCTTTATTTTCGGTTGTGGTGGTATTGCTAGAGCCATTGCCTTCGCATGTGCCTTGAACAGTGCAAATGCCTGACAATAGCAAACCACAATTACGAAAAGGCAAAACGGTTTTGCGCAATGTTAAATGATAAATTCGATAACATTGCTTATGCCGCTGATTTTAATGATGTACAGACCATACATAGTTTTTATAATGCCGATATTATAATACAGGCCACTTCGGTCGGAATGTTTCCACAGGTTGATGTTCAACCCCTTCCCGAAAATTTCAATTTCATGTCACATCACATCGTATTTGACACCATTTATAACCCTCCTCAGACAAAATTTATGCGAATAGCGGATAATAGAGGATGCAGAGCCTATACAGGCAGGGATATAATGTTTTTTAACTGTTTTGAAGCTTTCCAATGGTGGACAGATATAAAAATAGATGAGGAAAATGAAAAAAAATTATTTAATATTTGGAAAGATTTGATATATAATATATAGTATCAAAAGGACAAGCTTTTCAATGTCCGGGGAGAGGATTATAAATGGAATTAAAAAACTATATGGAAGAAATTGTATTTTCTTGTATGGACGAAGTTTTAAAGGGTTTTGATATGTGCAAATGTGATATCTGTAAGCTTGATATTGCGGCAAAAGCACTGAATGAATTACCTCCGCTATATTTTGTTACTAAAAAGGGAGAGGTATATTCAAAAATAAAAAATATGAAAATCCAGTTCGAAGTTGACGTAATCACTTCAATTATAAGGGCAGCTGAATTGATAAAGAATAATCCAAGGCATGAAGTATCCCGGATATAATGTTAAGTAATCCATTAGAATGCATACTCAGCCTTCCTGTTAAACAGGAAGGCTTTTATTATGTACTGGCGGTACCAGGCGGGCCAAGGAACCAAATAGAACATAATGCATATACTGTCTATGTATGTGAATGGGGGGATTTGGTTGGTACCGGCTGTAACAGTTGAAAACATTTCAAAAAGATATCATACCGTAGATGGAGAAATACCGGCTCTTGAAAATGTTTCATTTGAAGTTTCAGAAGGCGAATTTGTAGGGATTGTCGGTCCAAGTGGCTGTGGAAAGTCAACCCTGTTGTCAATAATTGCCGGACTAATAAAACCTTCTTCAGGACAGGTGTCAATATTTGGAGAAAATCTGACCGGCGTTAATCCTAAAATCGGTTATATGCTCCAGAGAGACAGCCTGTTTGAATGGAGGACCATATATAAAAACGTAATTTTGGGACTGGAAATCCAAAACCAGGTTACACCTGACAGGTTGCAACATGTGGAGCACTTGCTTGAAAAGTATGGACTGTCTAATTTTAAGAACCATCGTCCTTCGCAGCTTTCAGGGGGAATGCGGCAAAGAGCGGCTTTAATCCGTACCCTGGCGGTTAACCCTGATATCCTGCTGCTGGATGAAGCATTCTCTGCTCTGGACTACCAGACAAGGCTGGCGGTAAATGATGATATATATAAAATTATCAAAAAAGAAGGCAAGACGGCTATTATGGTTACCCATGATATTTCAGAAGCCATAAGTATGTCAGAACGTCTTTACGTCATGTCTAAACGTCCCGGAACAATAAAAATGTCGATCGAAATAAAGTTTGACATGGAAAATCGAACGCCTATTTCATCAAGGGAAGCTCCTGAATTCAGGCAATATTTCAATAAGATATGGAAGGAGCTGGATGTGCATGTATAAAAATGAATCTCCTGAGCAAAAAAAATATTTACTTAAGCTGAGAGCAAAAAAACGGCTAATTGCTTTTCTCAGACTTATGCTGCTAGTATTGATTTTTGCATCATGGGAAGCAGTAACAAGGCTTAACTGGCTTGACCCATTTATATTCAGCAGCCCCACGAGAATACTGAATACATTTATCAGGATATATAAAGAAGGATCGTTGTTTACGCATGTTTTTACAACACTATGGGAGACAGTGGTTGGCTTTTTGCTGGGAACGATATTCGGTATCATTATTGCGATTATACTGTGGCTGTCAGAAACATGTTCAAAAGTTTTGGAACCCTACCTTGTGGTAGCCAATGCCCTTCCTAAAATTGCGCTGGGACCGGTTTTTATCGTATGGATGGGAGCCGGCCCGGTAGCAATAATTACAGTTGCGGTAACAGTTTCGCTGATAGTTACTGTACTTGAAGTGTATACCGGTTTCCTCGAAACAGATTCAGAAAAAATAAGGCTGGTCCAAAGTTTTGGAGCAAACAGGAAACAGGTGCTTACAAAGGTTGTTCTGCCGTCATCATTCCCTGTGATGATGAATGCTTTAAAGGTTAATGTGGGTATGTCATGGGTTGGGGTTATTGTTGGAGAGTTCCTTGTTTCAAAGGCAGGGCTTGGATACTTGATTGTCTACGGCGGTCAGGTCTTCCAGCTGGATCTTGTCATGACCAGTGTATTAATACTGTCGGTACTGGCAGCGCTTATGTATTTTGGTGTTCAGCTAATTGGAAAATGGATTTCCGCAAGATATTAATACGGAGGTGATAAATGTGAAAATGATGCGTTTTCTCCTGCTATTCTCACTGATAGTTTTGCTGTTATTGCCTGGTTGCGGCACTAAAGAATTTAAGGAAATTACTTTAAATGAGGTCACACATTCAATATTCTATGCACCTCAATATGTGGCAATAAACAAGGGATTTTTTGAGGAAGAAGGATTAAAAATTACTCTGGTTAACGGTGCAGGCGCAGATAAAGTAATGACTGCTGTATTATCGGGGCAGGCCGATATCGGTTTTTCAGGTCCGGAAGCCTGTATCTATGTATACAATGAAGGCAAGGAAGATTATGCAGTTGTGTTTGCACAGCTTACAAAAAGGGATGGTTCCTTTCTGGTTGCAAGAGAACCGATGCCTGATTTTAAATGGGAGGATGTCCGGGGAAAATTTATAATTGGCGGAAGAAAAGGCGGAGTACCTCTGATGACTCTTGAATATGTACTTAAGCAGAATAATATAATCCCGGGAAAAGATGTTGAAATAGATACTTCTGTTCAATTTGCATTAATGGGCGGAGCGTTTTTATCGGGTATGGGAGACTTTGTCACATTGTTTGAACCTGTAGCATCGAGCTTTGAAAAAGAAGGCAACGGATACATAGTAGCATCCATGGGTGAAGCAAGCGGTGAAATTCCATATACCGCTTATTATGCAAAGAAGAGTTATATCGAGAAAAACCCCGGCATTATACAGTCATTTACAAATGCAATTTACAAGGCACAGCAATGGATTGAAAAAAGTTCGGACAGGGAAGTCGCCGAAGCCATAGCCGAATCATTCCCCGATACCGATCTTGATTTGCTTGAAACAGTTGTGAAAAGATACAAGTCACAGGATACATGGAACAAAAATCCGGTAATGAAAGAAGAAGCTTTTAACCGCTTGCAGGAGGTTATGAAAGAAGCCGGAGAGCTGGCCCAATTTGCCCCATATGATAAATTGGTGGACAATTCTTTTGCTGAAAAAGCAATAGAAAAGATTAAATAATAATTTACCAGAAGTAAAAAATCACCTTTCTGTGCTATAAGGAAAGGTGATTTTTTTTATCAGAACAGAAGTACAATAATTCCCTGAAGCAAACCAATCATAAAACCTAAAATACCGCCAAGATATTCAATATGCTTTAGTTCTTTATTAACCACGCTTAATACAATTGATTCAAAAGAAACAAGATCCAGGCCATTGATTTTCTCAACAACCATTTCGGATATTTTTATATTACCTGCAGCACCGGTAATCATGTTATTTATCATTTCGCGTATATATCGTTCTCCGTCTTTCTCCATAAAGGATTCGAGTTGTTTCTTTATGGTCTTGTCGGTAAAACCGTGCAGAAAGCCAGGCAGTTTATCTTTTAGTATTTTTATAACATTTGTTACAATAGCTTCTTTTAGAACATTTATATCCTTATCGGATACAAGATTGGTTAGAATCTCTTCGGGTGCCAAAAGCTGCTTCTCGATTACATTGCCGATTGACACTGCAAGTTCAGGTTTCCTTGCAGGAATAACCCCCTGGAGTTTATAACCGAACAACAGCTTAACAGGTTTATATGGCCGAAATAATAACTTTATTGCTATATAGTTAGTTATCCAGCCAATAAACCCGCCAACAGCAGCTAACAGAAGTAATTTCACAATGTATGGCATACAATCCTCCATTCATTTTACAGGCAAAATCAATAATCAATATTAGCACAAGTTATATCTTTTTAACAACCGGCTGAATTGCTTAAGTTATGCTTTTAATTAATAGTACGGTGAAATTAAGAAAAAGTTATTAAAAAACTGGACATTATGTTATATTAAATATAGTTTTGTCAAATAAAACAGGGGCAGTTGCCTAAGAATAAAACTATTTATGAACAGTGCATGCAATTAAAGCGTTTGACAGGTTAATACAGGATAAGGGTAAAGAATAAGAACCATGCCAGGGACATGTTTAACACCACGGTTTCGGTGTGGTTTTAGGAATTTCATTAAACATAAATTAAAAGGGATGAAAGAATGCTGTATAACAAATTCTCTGATTATCTTGCCAGAACCTATAATGAAAAGGTATATAAGATTCCGGTTAACCTCCCTGCCACGTGCCCGAACAGGGATGGTTTATTGGGGTATGAAGGATGCATTTTTTGCGGAGAAGAAGGTGCAGGCTTTGAAAACCTTTCATCTGTGCTGCCTGTGAAAGAACAGCTTGGAAAAAATATAGAGTATATCAGTAAAAAGTATAATGCCAAAAAGTATATTGCCTATTTCCAGAACTATTCCAATACATATTTTCCTGTAAGCGAGTTCAGAAGTTATCTTGAAGAAGCGCTGATTGAAAATGTTGTGGCATTATACGTTTCTACAAGGCCTGATTGCCTGAATAATGAATATTTTGAGGTGATGAGAGGCATTAAGGAAAAACACGGGGTTGATATTGTTGTTGAAATTGGCCTGCAGACAGTTAATTACCATACATTGAAAACACTTAACCGTGGGCATGGCCTGGCTGAGTTTATAGACAGTGTGATAAGGGCTAAAGAATATAATATTGAAACATGTGCGCATATGATAATTGATTTGCCAATGGACAATATTGAAGATGTTACTGAAAGCGCAAAGATTCTTTCTGCTGTCGGGGTTAACCAGGTAAAATGCCATTCACTTTATATCCTGAAGAATACAAAACTGGGAAATTTGTTTAGCCGGGGCGAAATCAAACCGGTGTCAATGGACGAATATATTGAGAGAATAATTACGTTTCTGGAATATCTGTCCCCTGAAATTGTAATCCAACGTCTTATTGGAAGGGCTCCTGAGGAAAGAAGCCTGTTTTGCAGCTGGAATACAAGCTGGTGGAAGATAGTTGACTTAATAGAGGAAAAGATGAAAAACGAAGAAAGGTACCAGGGGAAAAAGTTTAACTACTTAAACGGAGCAATTTGCTTAAAATAATTTATATCGCCGATAAAATGCACTCTGCCTGAATGTGTTGCAGAAGCGATGTGTAAGAATTGCAACGGGATATATCGTATTTAGTATTGATATTTAAAAAAGGAAGGGTTGTTAAGTGGAAGAGATAATAAATGTTATTGGCGCAGGTCTTGCCGGTTGTGAAGCAGCATGGCAGATCGCCAAAAGGGGCGGCAAGGTTCGCCTTTATGAAATGAAACCTAAAAAGAAAACCCCTGCCCATCATTTGGATACTTTTGCAGAGCTGGTTTGCTCGAACTCATTAAGATCAAACCAGCTTGAAAACGCTGTAGGGCTGTTGAAAGAAGAATTAAGAAGAATGGGTTCGCTGATTATGGAATGTGCCGATGAAAATGCAGTACCTGCAGGCGGGGCTTTAGCTGTGGACAGGGAAGATTTTTCAAAATGTGTTACCGAAAAAATAAGAAATAATCCGAATATTGAAGTAATTGAACAGGAATATACTCATATTGATAACGATAATCTGACAATCATAGCCTCGGGCCCGTTAACTTCAGAAGCCCTGTTCAAGGAAATAGCCAAAATTACCGGTGATAATTCATTATCCTTTTTCGATGCCGCAGCTCCAATTGTAAAAGCTGACAGTATCAACATGGATAAAGCATTTACGGCATCCCGGTATGACAGGGGTGATGCCGACTATATAAATTGCCCTATGGACAGGGAAGAATACATGGCTTTTTACGAAGCTCTTATTAACGCTGAAAAGGCTGAAATAAAAGATTTTGAAAAAAACATGGTGTTTGAAGGCTGCATGCCCGTTGAAGTTATGGCAGAAAGAGGACCGGATACGCTGAGATTCGGACCGCTGAAACCTGTCGGGCTGACAGATCCGAAAACAGGAAAGGTTCCATATGCAGTTGTACAGTTAAGGCAGGATAATAAAGAGGGAACCCTGTATAATATGGTTGGCTTCCAAACACGTCTGAAATGGGGTGAGCAAAAAAGGGTTTTTTCAATGATTCCTGCCTTGGAAAATGCTGAATTTGTCAGGTATGGAGTTATGCACCGCAATACGTTTATTAACTCTCCCGAACTGCTTTTGCCTTCGTATCGTTTGAAGAACAGAAAAAGCCTTTTCTTTGCAGGGCAGATAACCGGAGTGGAAGGCTACGTGGAATCCACTGCTTCCGGGCTGGTTGCAGGCATTAATGCATACAGGGTGTTAAAAGGCCTGGATGAAATATATTTTCCGAAAACAACCGCAATTGGAGCTTTGGCATACTATGTTTCAACTTCATCAGTAGGAAATTTTCAGCCAATGAATGTAAATTTCGGGCTGATTGAAGATTTAAAGCCAACAAACGCTGACGGCAAACCGATAAAAATCAGGGATAAGCGTGTAAAGAACAGGATGATATCAGAAAGGGCGTTAAATGTTATAGAGAATATAAAAAACATGTAAAACCAGCTTGACTATTTGAACTTTATTATCATGGAACAGATAAAATAAAAGTGATATTATAACAGATGAAGCAGTTTGTCGTGTGTTGTTCTATATAAATGGGGTGTAAAACTTATGGATAACAAGAACCGTTTTTTAAGCAGCGTTTATTATGATCTGTACCATAAAAAACCTTCCCGGAGTTTGGAAAGCAATACACCGGACAGAGATATTACAAATCCGGAAAACTCTTTACAAAAAGAGCTTAATTCAATAATTGATGAATTTTACAGAAAAGAAGGGCTTAACAAACCCGAGAATGCAGAAACAAAGCCGTTTAAGCCTGAAGAAATCCGGGCTGAAATAGAAAAACTCGTCGGCCTTTCAAATATTAAAGAAGATATAGAGGCATTAATGGATTTTGTTAAGATACAGAAACTGAGGCAGGAGCACGGGTTAAGCGGAAGCAATATCTCACTTCACACTGCTTTTTTGGGTAACCCGGGTACAGGCAAAACAACGGTTGCAAGGCTTATTGGCGAGTATTTTAAAGCATTGGGGATTTTGAAAAAGGGGCATATTGTGGAGGTTACCCGGGCTGACCTGGTTGCCGAGTTCGTAGGCGGAACGGCTGTTAAAACAAATAAGGTCATAGATAAAGCGCTCGACGGTATATTGTTTATCGATGAAGCATATTCCCTTGCAGAGGGCGGGGACAATGATTTTGGAAAAGAGGCCGTGAACATTCTTGTAGATCGCATGGAAAAAGAACGGGATCGTCTGGCGGTTTTCCTGGCAGGATATACAGACAGGATGGAGGCATTTCTGAAATCCAACCCTGGTCTTTCGTCAAGGGTGTCACGAAAATTTTATTTTAAGGACTATACAGGCGCAGAATTGTTACAGATTTTTGAAAAACTGCTGGATAAAAACCAATACACGATGGATGAAGAATGCCTTAAGAAAATGGAGCAGTATTTTAATTACCTGTACGACATAAGGGATGAGCATTTCGGTAATGGGCGTGTTGTCCGAAACACGCTGGAAAAATTGATAAAAGCCCAGTCAGACAGGCTGGCAGAAGAAGAAAACGTTACTTACGACATGCTTAAAACCATTACAATTGAAGATATTGAGAAGTCAATTCCGATAAAAGAAATAATTGTAACGTCAAATAAACTCGATTCAATAATGCAGGATCTGGACGAATTTATCGGTTTGGAAAATATAAAGGAGCATATCAGAAGCCTTGTAAACCTGATAAAGACAAATCAGAAAAGGGAGGAGATGGGGCTTCCGGTTAAGCAAATGTCCTATCATGCCATTTTTTGCGGTTCCCCAGGCACGGGAAAAACATCTGTTGCCAGGATTCTGGGCCGGATTTATCAAAGCCTTGGAATATTAAAGAAAGGTCACGTAATTGAGGTTGACAGAAGCGGCCTGGTGGCAGGGTATGTCGGCCAGACCGAGGAAAAAACCAACAAAGTTCTGGATCAGGCTATGGACGGGATTCTGTTTATTGATGAAGCTTATGCTCTTGTCGGCGGTAATAATGATTTTGGTAAAAATGCAATAGACACCATACTTAAACGCATGGATGACTGCCGGGACAGGCTAATTGTTATAGCAGCCGGATATACAGACAGGATGAAAACATTTATAAATTCAAATCCGGGGCTTAAAGACCGTTTCAGCTGGGTTTTCGAGTTTAATGACTACAATGGTACCGAGCTTTATGAAATTTTTCATAACTTTGCAAAAAAACAGCAATATATAATCAGTGAAGAAGCGGAAAAACAGCTGAAAGATCATTTCGAATCAGTAGTTGAGCTTAAACTGGAGCACTTTGGCAACGGAAGGTATGTAAGGAATCTGTTCGAGAAAGTTATCATGCAGCAATCCAATCGGATAGGTCAAAACATAGATAACGTAAATAAGGAAGAATTGTCCATTATTACCGCTGAAGATGTTGCAAACGCACTTATGCTTTTGTGATCCATAATTTTTTAATGATAATTATAATATTTTAAATTTTTACTTGTATACAAAAAACATATGCGTTATAATTGTAATGGCTTTAAAATGCTGCTAATGGGCTTATTATTAACTACATAATTTAATTAAATACTACCTCTTTATTATTTATGTTTTAATTCTTTATGCAAATAATAAAATCAAATGGATCGGAAATCTGCCGCTAAGTGGGGATTTTTTGGTTCAAGTTGGACGAAAGGGAAGGATGTCAAAATGAGCAAGTTTTTAGACAGGATATCGGAACGTGCAAAAGCTGATAAGAAAACTATTGTTTTGCCTGAAAGCACGGATATTCGCACACTCAAAGCTACTGCTATGATTCTGGAGCAAGGGATTGCAAACATTATTCTTGTGGGTGATAAGGACAAAATAAAGACTCTGGCCGGAGATCTTGATATATCCGGTGCAACTATTGTAAATCCTGAAACTTCTGATAAGTTTGAAGATTACGCCAATACATTATACGAACTGAGAAAGAATAAGGGAATGACACTTGAAAAAGCAAGAGAATTAATGAAAGATGAGTTATACTGGGGAGTAATGATGGTAAAGAAAGGCGAAGCCGATGGAATGGTAGCCGGGGCAATTCACTCAACAGCTGATACGTTAAGACCTTCACTGCAAATATTAAAAACCGCTCCCGGAACGAAACTGGTGTCGGCTTTCTTTATCATGGTTGTTCCCGATTGTGAATATGGTGAAAATGGTGTTTTCCTTTATGCTGACAGTGGTTTGGTTGAAAATCCCGATGCTGATCAATTGTCTGAAATAGCGATATCATCTGCAAAATCATTCAAACAGCTTGTTCAGGCAGAACCAAGAGTAGCCATGCTGTCATATTCCAGTTATGGAAGTGCAAAAAGTGAATTAACAGAAAAAGTTGTTGAAGCAACCCGCCTTGCGAAAGAAAAAGCACCCGATTTGTTGTTAGATGGAGAATTACAGGTAGACGCAGCAATAGTTCCTCATGTTGCAAAATCAAAAGCACCGAACAGTCCGCTTGCAGGTAAGGCCAACACTTTGATTTTCCCCGATCTGAACAGCGGAAATATTGCATATAAGCTTACACAGAGACTTGCAAAAGCAGAAGCTTACGGGCCAATTACCCAGGGTATTGCGAAGCCGGTAAATGATTTGTCGAGAGGCTGTTCAGCAGAAGATATAGTTGGAGTTGTAGCTATTACTTGTGTTCAGGCACAGGATTAAAACATGAAATAATAATCAGGTTTTGTGAATAGTAGAATCGTGGGGGTTATAAAATGAAAATATTAGTAATAAACTCAGGAAGTTCTTCGTTGAAATATCAGCTGTTTGATATGGAAAAAGAACAGGTTCTGGCAAAAGGTTTATGTGACAGAATCGGAATTCAAAATTCCTTCATAAGGCACATATATAACGGGAATGAACTGAAAAAAGAGGTAGATTTAAAAGATCATAACGATGCAATTAAGGAAGTAATCAACTTATTAACTGATAAGGAATACGGTGTAATTAAAAGCATGGACGAGATTACATCGGTAGGCCATCGCGTAGTTCACGGCGGGGAAAAATTCTATAAGTCAGTCATAATTGATGATGAAGTATTGAAAACAATTGAAGAATGTATAGAACTTGCACCATTGCATAATGGGCCGAACATGATTGGTATAAAGGCATGTATGAAACTTATGCCTAATGTGCCGATGGTAGCTGTATTTGATACCGCTTTCCACCAGACAATGCCGAAAAAGGCATTTTTATATGCATTGCCATATTCTCTTTACGAGAAAAACGGTATTCGCCGCTATGGATTTCATGGCACATCCCATAAATATGTAGCCGAAAGAGCTGCCGCTGTATTGAACAGGCCTATGGAAGAATTAAAAATAGTAACATGCCATCTTGGAAATGGCTCCAGTATTTGTGCCGTTAAGAACGGAAAATCTGTGGACACCAGTATGGGATACACTCCATTGGCAGGTGTTCCAATGGGAACCCGCAGTGGTGACATAGATCCGGCAATTACAATTTCACTAATTGAACGTGATAAGTATGATTCCTCAATGCTAAACGAATTACTAAATAAAAAATCAGGTGTCCTTGGTATTTCAGGAATCAGCAGCGATTTCAGAGATCTGGATGAAGCTGCTGCAAATGGCAATGAAAGGGCAGAGCTTGCTCTTGAAATTTTCGCATATCAGGTTAGAAAATATATAGGTGCATATGCTGCGGCAATGGGCGGTATAGATGCCCTTGTGTTCACTGCCGGAATAGGTGAAAACAATCACGGTATCAGAAAAAGAGTGATCAATGGCTTAGAGTTCTTAGGTATTGAAATTGATGATGAAAAGAATAAGCAAAAAGGCGGAGAAAGAGATATCAGTACCGGCAATGCAAAGGTTAGAACACTTGTTATTCCTACAAATGAAGAGCTTGCCATTGCAAGGGAAACATTGAAGCTGATAAGCAATAATTAAAATTATTGACATTGCATAAATAAACATGTAATTTTATAAGGTGAAGAGAAAAACTCTTCACCTTTATTTTATATAAATCAAACTGTCTCTTTTTTTATGTAAAAGCACAACTTTGCCAAGTTGGGAATATTTTTATTTATATAATATGTTTGGAGGTATTAAATGAAGGTCTGTAAATTTGGAGGAACATCACTTGCTTCGGCAGAACAAATTGAAAAGGTTTTTAACATTATTACCGCTGATCCGGAACGACGGATAGTAGTTGTTTCAGCACCAGGAAAGGAAAATGATTCTGACACCAAAGTAACCGACATGTTGATTAATCTGGCTGAAACCTTCATAAGCACCGGTGATTGTGAAAAAGAGCTGATGGCTGTTGTTAACAGGTATGCCAAAATAGCAGAAGGGTTGAACCTTGGTGATGAAATAGTAAGGGATATAGAAAATAACTTGAGAACAAGAATTTCCCTGGGGTATGACAACAGGGAAAAGTTTATAGACAGGATGAAAGCTGCCGGAGAAGACAACTGTGCAAGACTGGTTTCCAAATACTTTAACAGCCGCGGCGTTTATGCTCAATACATAAATCCCAAAGACGCAGGTTTATATTTAAGCGATGAATACGGCAATGCAAGAGTTCTGCCGCAGTCCTTTAAGAATTTGTCCAAGCTTAAAAATATGGAAGGTATTCTGATATTCCCCGGATTTTTCGGATATTCCTTATCAGGAGAAGTTGTCACCTTCCCAAGAGGGGGGTCGGATATAACCGGTTCGATTCTTGCTGTTTCGGTGGAAGCAGATGTATATGAGAATTTCACTGACGTAGATTCTGTTTTTGCTGCAAACCCGAAACTTATTAAGAACCCGAAAGCAATACCTGTATTGACATACCGCGAAATGCGCGAACTTGCGTATGCAGGCTTTTCGGTACTGCATGAAGAAACCCTTGCTCCTCTGTTTAAAAAGGGGATCCCGGTTAATATAAAAAATACCAACAGGCCAGAAGCACCAGGTACAATGATTGTTACCTCAAGGGAAGTTAAAAATGGTCCTGTTGTTGGAATTGCGGGAGCAGGAGGGTTCTTGACAATAAACATTCACAAGTATATGATGAACCGGGAAATTGGCTTCGGAAGAAAAGTAATGTGGATCCTTGAAGAAGAAGCTGTTCCTTTCGAACACATACCTTCAGGAATAGATGATATTTCTGTAATCATCAAAAAGCAATATTTGGATGAAGAAAAGAAATCGAGAATTATGGAGCGTATTGCCCATGATTTATCGGTTGACAGTGTAAGTATAGATTACAATCTTGCTCTTGTTATGGTTGTTGGTGAAGGTATGCTTCGCCGTGTCGGCGTGGCAAGCAGAGCAACAACTGCCCTTGCACGAAGCGGGGTGAACATTCAAATGATTAACCAGGGTTCATCAGAAGTCAGTATCATGTTTGGAATTGATGAGAAAGACCTTGATAAGGCAATCATAGCACTATATAATGAATTCTTTGAAGAGGGTTGACAATTTCAGTCAGCCCTTACTCAGAGAATCGCTGAATGTTAATATTACTGAATTCAGGGATTTGATACTTATATCATTTGTTTTCCTTAAGAACTCCCAAAACATTTTTTAAAACTTATTAAGATTGTGGCAGTATCGGAGGGAAATATGATAAGGTTTGGACAATATAACTTAAACACTTTGGTGAATGTATTGTTTTGGATTGGTAATATTCCGGTGGCTATTTACTCCTATATTATTGGAAATTATATCTTTAACAACAGTACATATGACAGGATAATATCAAAATCCGGTAATTTTACCCAATATGAAGAAGTAAACAATTTACCTTTGGGTGTTTTTGCAGGTGTTCTCGCATTTATAGCCGGAGTTATTATATGGAGAATAATCTGCGAGTTTATATATGTCATTGTAAAAAATTTTCAAGCTGATAAAAATTTATAACTAACATATGGATAATTATTTATATGCATATAAAGCTCACCGGTAAGATGAGCTTTAATACATGATTTTTTATCTATATATATTAATTTGCTGAATTTAACCACTTATATGAGTTAAGTATAAGTTGCCTGTAATTATCGTTTCTGAATGATTCTACAGTATGGCCCGGCATCAGGTATACTATTTTTCCAAGGCAAAAGTCAACAGTCCAGCCGGCGGGATATTTTTCTCCGTCCATCTCATACTCAAGAAAAACATTTCTTGGGGTATGAGATGTGAACTCAAACCGGTAAGGCTCATCAAATACAATAAAATTATTTATTCCTTCTGTTATAGGGTGTTCCTTAACATCAAAAGTGAGATTTCTTATTTCAGGGTGATAGTCGAACCTTCCGCCTGCCATTTGAAAGTATTCATAACCATTATAGAATGAAATGCCATTATGAAGGATTAATAGTTTTCCACCGTTACTGACATATGATATTACAGCAGCCGCGTGGTTTGCCTTAACATAGGTATCCAGATTGTCTTTATATAAAATTAGAAGTTCTGTTTCACTAAGCGCATCTGAGCTAAAAATGCTTAAATTCTCTGTTGCATGAACATCCAGATATGGCTTAAAGACAGACTTGATTTCTTCATCCACTCCTTTAAGCGGATGATATAAATAATTTGTATAGTTACCATATAAAATAGCCTTTTTCATGTTAACCTCCCGTTACCATGGCAAAATTTCACCGGTGTCGTTATTGATAAAAGGTGGCAGGCTGCCTTTATATTCTTCAAATTTATTGATGTGGAAAATAATTCTGTCTGCAGCATCTTCCGGCAGGACCGGCGCATCTGTATCTATTTTGCCTCTCATCATAGTTCTCATCCATCCAGGGTGAAATAAAAGAATCCGGACACCTTTCTCATGCAGCTCATTATGTAATAATGCAGATTCCATATTCAAAGCACATTTTGACATTGTATATCCGAACCAGTTTTTCCTGAAACAATTTCCTATGCTGCCTGCTTCCGACGAAATATTTACTATGAGTTTCCTTTTACCGTTTAAAATCAAAGGCAGGAAATTGTTTATCATTCTTAGAGGCCCAAGGGTATTTACCTGAAAAGTGTTTATTATATCATCGTAATCAATTTCATCATAAATGGTTTTATTTATGTCGCCAAGTATTCCCGCATTGTTAATTAAAATATCAAGATGTCCGAATTTGCTTTTAAAATGCGAATACGCACTTTTAACGCTCTCAGTGTTGGAGACATCAAGATCTATGATTTCCAGCCGGTCGGGATATTCTTTTTTCAACCCATCCAGATTTGAACTGCATTCAAGATATTTACCCGCTGCGACTGTGAACCCAAGCATAAGATATTTTTCAGCAAGGGCGTAACCCAGACCATGGTCTGCACCGGTTACAAATACAATCTCATCCACACTAAATCCCCCCAAATAAATCCGTCGAATCATATTATCTATTTTACCAATATTTATAAGAGAATAACATATCGACCTAATAATTTCTGAAAGCGATCGACATATTACATTTCTTACATTTCTATAATTAAACCGTCAACTTGATAACAAAAGTAAATAATACAGGCATAAGGGATTTTGCAAAAACATAAAAAAAAAATTATTCCATGCAAAGTGGATTTGTTAATGGACCAATAGTAAAATTATATTTATTATAGCAATAAAGCGGTGGTTGGTAATGATTCTGCATTGCATGAAAAAAGCTACTTGGGAGCAAGTTAAAGATCAACGGTATTTTGGTGACAAAAGTATTGAGATGGAAGGCTTTGTCCATTGTTCTCCAGTTGAATATATGTGGAGGGTTGCCCCCAATTTTGAAAATATTACAGATGAACTGGTTTTATTGTGCATTGACGAAAATAAGCTTGAAGCAGAAGTAAAATGGGAAGACGGGGATAATTGCGGAAGAAGTTATCCTCATGTTTATGGATTGATTAATACCGATGCAGTTATAATGATACTGCCATACCTGAAAGATGAGGATGGTAACTGGATTAAGAATAAAGAGCTGGAGGGCATACCGGACAAGTAAACCAATTAAATGACGATGTAAGTCCGTAATGGCTTTTATTCAACTTTTAGTATTAGTGAGAAGCAATATCTTGGGAAGTTAGGCAGAATGAGGGTATGCATAATTATAAATCAGATATTGACAGATTAACATTATTATGCATATAATATTTAAAACCCATTGGAGGGCATTATAATGAATAAACTTGATGCAATGCTCTATGCAGTTGTTAGTTTTATATTTTTTTACTACTTTAACCTGGCTTTTTACTTTTGGTATTTTAGCTCGGGTAATTTAATAGTGTAAAAAAATATAGAACACAATCAATGGGTAAAATCTAATAAAAAATGAACTTACAGAGGCTCACGATTGTGGGCCTCTTATTTTTTATAAACATCAAATTAATGGAGGAGGGATTATATGGTGGTAGTTTTGAAACCAAACACACCAATAGAAAAACGGAATGCACTTATAGCCGAGATCGAGTCTATGGGAGTAAAAGTCCAGGTTACTGAAGGAACCGAAACTGCTATCCTCGGTCTGATAGGCGACACAACGCACATAAACCAATTCAGGATTTCCTCAAATGAAATTGTGGCCAATGTTTTGCGTGTTCAGGAACCTTTTAAGAAAGCTAACAGAATGTTTAAGCCCGAAAGTACTATTATTGAAGTTAATGGCAGGAAAATTGGTGAAGGCTATTTCAGTGTAATAACCGGGCCATGCTCTGTGGAAAGCGAGGAGCAGATAGAGTCCATCGCCGGGGAAGTAAAGAAAAACGGAGCCACTTTCCTGCGTGGCGGAGCTTACAAACCAAGAACCTCACCATATGCATTCCAGGGACTTGGACTTGAAGGCCTTGAATATCTGAAACATGCAAGAGAAAAAACAGGACTGCCAATTGTATCAGAAATCATGTCACCTGACATGGTGGAAAAGTTTGTTGAAGACGTAGACATAATACAAGTTGGCGCAAGGAATATGCAGAATTTCGTCCTTCTTAAAGAGTTGGGAAAGACAAGGAAACCAATATTATTAAAGCGGGGACTTGCAGCAACTATTGAAGAGTGGCTGATGTCAGCGGAATATATTCTGAACGAGGGGAATGACCAGGTTATTCTGTGCGAAAGAGGCATCAGAACATTTGAAACGTACACAAGGAATACCCTTGATTTAAGTGCGATACCTGCTGTTAAGAAATTAAGCCATCTTCCTGTTATAGTGGATCCGAGCCACGGTACCGGAAAGGCATGGATGGTTGAGGCTATGTCAAAGGCTGCTGTTGTTGCAGGAGCCGACGGGGTGATTATTGAAGTGCACAACAACCCGGCGCAAGCATTATGTGATGGTCAGCAATCAATTACTCCGGCTCAGTTTTCACAATTAATGGATAAGCTGAGAAAGCTGATAGAGCTTGAAGGTAAAAAACTGGAGGGCTGACAATGCAGGAAATTCTGGTAAATACCGCAGCAAAATCGTACCCTCTGAAAATAAAGAATGGACTTTTTAATGAAGACAATGCTTATAGTGTACTTAAAGGCAGAAAAGCCGTTATAGTTACAGACAGTAATATAGCCCCGCTGTATGGTGAGGGGTTATTGGCAAAACTGCGTAACCTGGGCATTGATTCCGATATATATGTAATTCCCGCCGGGGAGAGCAGTAAAAGCCACGACGAGCTTTTAAAACTTTATAATTATCTGAGCAGTTTAAATATTACCAGATCTGATTTCATAATTGCGTTAGGTGGCGGGGTAACCGGTGATTTAGCCGGCTTTGCTGCTTCCACCTACCTGCGTGGCTTAAATCTTATACAGATACCAACTTCACTTTTGGCAATGGTGGATTCAAGCATTGGAGGGAAGGTAGCAGTTAATTTGCCGGCGGGAAAAAACCTTGTCGGAAGTTTCTATCAACCCGAAGAAGTATTAATAGATCCGTTGCTGCTTAATACACTTCCTGACAGGCATTTTGCCGATGGCATGGCCGAGGTTATAAAATACGGATGCATTCGGGACAAAGGGCTGTTTTTAATACTTGAAAGCCTGAAAGACAGGGAAGAGGTCATGGGGAATATTGAAGAAATAATATTCCGCTGCTGTTCTGTTAAAAAAGATGTTGTGGAACAGGATGAAAGGGAGAAAAGCCTCCGGATGATTTTGAACTTTGGGCATACTTTTGGCCATGCCATAGAGAAATGTTTCGATTACAAAACATATACCCATGGTGAAGCTGTTGCAATTGGAATGGTGTTTATTTCCGACTTGTCTGTAAAGACAGGCTTTTGCCAAAGGGATTCAGCAGAAAGGATTAAAAAGTTATTGCTGAAATTCAACCTTCCGGTTGATTTTCCCAAGCTTAAAGCCGGGGATGTCTTTAATGCGGTAATTAAGGATAAAAAGGCCAGGACCGGCCATATAAATCTGGTATTGATTGAGGATATCGGCAGTGTGAGAATAGAAAAGTTCAGTAAAGACAGAATTGGAGGACTTATTGATGAAATGCTTGGAAATTAAGCCCTCAAAACTAGCCGGGGAAGTTAACATCCCTCCTTCGAAAAGCATGGCTCACCGCGCAATAATATGCGCATTCCTGTCAAATGGAATAAGCGAAGTTGATAATATCGAATTATCTGATGATATAATGTCAACATGTCAGGCTGTTGTTACATTAGGTGGTAAAATAAGCATTACGGACAGCCTGATACCCAATCGCAAAAAACTTATAATACATGGCAGCGGAACTGTAACAGTAAGACATGACCGGATAAACTGCGGTGAATCGGGAACAACGGCAAGGTTTATAATGCCTGTTTCAAGGCTCTCCGACGAGCCTGTAACAATTGAAGGAAAGGGCAAGCTTGTTACACGGCCGTTTGATGTTTTCTTTCCGATATTTGACAGCAGCAATATCAGTTATGAAATTACCGGCGGCAAATTGCCGCTAACATTAAAAGGAAAGCTCAAACCCGGAAATTACTTTATAAGGGGAGATATCAGCTCCCAGTTCATATCGGGTTTGCTGCTGGCTTTACCACTTCTCGATGAAGACTCCACAATTCAGATTACAACAAGCCTTCAGTCCGAAGCTTATATTGATATGACCATATATGTCCAGAGAATATTTGGAGTTGATATTTATTTTAATAAAGGCGAAAACAAGTTGATTATCCCGGGGCGCCAAAAATACAAGCCGCAAAATTACTTTGTTGAAGGTGACTGGTCGCAGGCAGCTTTCTGGCTGGCTGCAGGTGTTATGTCAGGGCCGGTTTCCATTGCAGGGTTAAACAGGGATTCTCTTCAGGGAGATAAAGTAATTGAAAGCATAATAAAAAACATGGGAGGAAATGTCTATTGGGAAAACAACAAGCTTTTGGCTGAAAAAAGCCGATTAAAAGGAATCCCGGTGGATGTTTCCCAGTGCCCGGATTTGGCTCCGATTCTGGCTGCTTTAGGTTCTGTTTGTAATGGAAGAATGGAGATTCTGAATGGTGCAAGGTTAAGGATAAAAGAAAGTGATCGGATTAAAGCCATAGTTACAGAAATGAATAATTTAGGTGCGGATTTGGCTGAAACGGGTGACAGTATTATAATAAACGGCCGTGATAGGCTTTCGGGAGGAACTGCAAACAGCTGGAATGACCATCGCATAGTTATGTCTGTTGCCATAGCAGCCATTTTATGTGAAAATAATGTTATTATTGAAGGCTTTAACGCCGTAAACAAGTCATATCCTTCATTCTGGGAGCATTATAAAAGTTTGGGAGGGAATATAATTGAGCAGTGTCTGGGGTGAGCATATAAAAATATCGGTGTTTGGCGAGTCGCACGGCTCCTGTGTCGGCGTTGTAGTTGATGGTTTGCCTGCCGGAATCCGGTTGGATCTTGACAAAATTAAAAATGAAATGGCAAGAAGAAGACCGGGGCAGGATATATATACCACACAAAGAAAGGAAACTGACAGGGTTGAAATTGTAAGCGGTTTCTTTAATGGTTATACCACCGGTGCACCACTTTGTGGCATTATTCAGAACAGTGACAAAAGATCGGTGGATTATGATGATATTAAAAATATAATGCGTCCCAGCCATGCGGACTACACAGCATATGTACGCTACAAAGGTTTTGCCGATTATCGCGGAGGCGGCCATTTCTCAGGAAGGCTTACCGCACCGCTTGTATTTGCAGGAGCTATTGCGTATCAATACCTGGAGCAAAAAGGAATCACTATTGGCACCCATTTATTAAGAATAGGGCAAGTAAAGGATGAACATGTCGATCCTGTTAACGTATCGAAAGAGCAATTAATCGGTTTCAGAAGTATGAGGTTTCCCGCAGTTTCATCCGAAGCAGCAGAGAAAATGAAAGAAGAGATTAATAATGCCAGGATGGATTGCGATTCTGTTGGAGGAATTCTGGAAACTGTTATACTTAATTTGCCGGCAGGGCTTGGCTCGCCCATGTTTAAATCTGTTGAAAGCCGGATAGCAGCTTTCGCATTTTCTATACCCGCAGTTAAAGGGATAGAGTTCGGAAGTGGTTTTGACCTGGCTTCAATGCGTGGCAGCGAGGCAAATGACCGATTTTATATTGCAAATAAAAACGGGAACAAAGTACCCCGGACAAGATCAAACCACTCAGGCGGTATAAACGGCGGTATTACCAACGGTATGCCCGTATTGTTCAGAACATGCATAAAGCCTACCGCTACAATTTCAAAACCGCAGCATACCATTAATATAAATACAATGGAAGAAACAGAGCACGTTTTTAAAGGAAGGCATGACCCGTGCATTGCTGTCAGGGCTGTACCTGTTATAGACGCAGCATCTGCCCTTGTAGTAATGGACTTATTGCTGGAAAGAGGAGAATAGATTGAATTGGTATTCCTTAACTATATATGAACTGGGGTGGAACGGTGGAAAATAATATTTCGTATTTAAGAAGCAGAATAAATTCCATTGATGAGGAACTTGTGAAATTGTTCGAGAAACGAATGGAAACGGTAGCGCAGATAGCTGAATACAAAAAACATAAAAACATGAGTATTGTTGATTCGGACAGGGAAGCAGAAGTCATTGAAAGGGCAGTTTCGCTGCTGGTAAACAAAAACCTGAAAGAATATGTGACCTTTTTCATAGAAGATTTAATGACCGTATCAAAGCAATACCAGATAGAAAAAGTCGGTGGTTTAGATTTTGCCGGCAGTAAAATCAGTGATGAAACCTACAAACATAAGTCTCCTGTAGGCTTTTACGGCCAGACGGGATCGTTCTCAGAAGAAGCGGCAATTAATTATTTTGGTACAGAGTGTCCGAGAAAAGGATATGTACGTTTTGACGAGGTCATAAATGCACTGCTTAATAATGAAATCGGTGCAGGGGTTTTGCCCGTAGAAAATTCGTCAACAGGTACAATAGCAGAAGTAATGGATTTAATCCGTGACAATAATGTTTACATTACGGGTGAGCACATAGAAAAAGTAAGGCATCATTTGCTGGTCATTCCGGGTACAAAATTGTCTGATATAAAAACTGTTTATTCCCATCACCAGGGAATTGAGCAGTGTAACCAGTTCTTAAAGCAGTACCCGTTTGAACAGGTTATATACAAGAGCACTGCTGACAGTGCAAAACTGGTAAAAGACCTTGGCGACAAGACAAAGGCAGCCATTGGATCTGAGCGCTGTGCCCAGATTTACGGCCTGGAAGTTCTGGTGCCCGATATACACTACAACAAAAACAATTATACCCGTTTTATAGTGATTGAAAGAAACCTGTCTGTTAACAGTAAATGCAATAAAATCAGCATTATCATGGACATTAAGCACAGGACAGGGGCACTTTACAATGTTTTACGGCTGTTTAAACAAAGGAACATAAACCTTTTGAAAATTGAGTCAAGGCCTATAATAGGAAGGCCATGGGAGTACATGTTTTTCTTTGATTTTGAAGGAAATATCGGGGAGGACAGAGTTAAAAAATTGATTGAAAGCCTCAAATGCCAGTCTAATAATTTCCGCTTGCTGGGAAACTATATTGCTCATGAAACCGGCGGCAAAAGCGGCTGAATATTAACTACCGGCCAATCTGATATGTAAAAAGCTTGACTAAGCTGGAGGGTTATTGATGAAATACGGTTTAATAGGTGAAAAACTGGGACACAGTTATTCTCCTGAAATACACCGAGCTATATTTGAACTGTGCGGAATAAAAGGCGAATACAGGCTTATTGAACTGAAAGACGGCCAGATTCAAAGTTTCCTTAACAATGCCGGGAAACAGGGATACAAAGGACTTAATGTGACAATTCCGTATAAAAAAACGGTTATTCCTTTTATGAATGAGATTTCAGAAGAAGCAGGAAAAATTGGGGCTGTTAACACTATTACAGTGGAGAATGGATTAAAGGGTTATAACACCGATTATTTTGGCATTAAGTATACATTTCTGAAGAACAGGATAAGCGTAACCGGGAGAAATGTACTGGTAGCCGGGAGCGGAGGAGCTTCAAAATCGGTTATCGCATATCTTTTGGATAATAATGTTAAGTGCGTTTATATGGCAAGCAGGAACCCGGAGAAAATTTCAGCAGGGCATGAACGGATTATACCGGTAAGTTATGAAGAAATAATCAATTATACACCTTTTGATATAGTTATTAATACTACACCTGTCGGAATGTTTCCAAATGTTGGATTAACTCCGTTGAAACCCGAACAGGTAAAGGGTGCGGTTTTTCTGTTTGACTTAATTTATAACCCTGCCAAAACAGAACTTGTAAAAATAGCTGATGAGCTTGGCATTCCTAATGTAAACGGACTTTATATGCTGGTGGCTCAGGCTGTGAAAGCACAAGAGATCTGGAATGGCAAAAATTTTGATATTGACTTTATAGACGCTGTTTACAACAGGATAGCAAAGTTGTAGCAGCAAGGCAAAGATTGTATTTTACCGGAAGTGTAATGTTTATTTAATTTATCAGAGAGCAAAACAAAGAAGAAAGGTTTCTGTGTATGAGGTACAGCAATATAGTTTTAACGGGAATAATGGGATGCGGAAAATCTACCATCGGAAGAATGCTGTCAGAAAAACTCAGTATGGGTTTCGTTGATATTGATGATTATATAGAGAAGAAATACGGGAAAATACCTGAGCTTTTTAAAAAAGGTGAGGATTATTTTCGTGAAATAGAACACAATGCAGTTTTGGAAATAAGTGATATGGATGGTTTCGTTATTGCAACCGGTGGCGGAGTAGTAAAAAGAGCGGACAATATAGCTGCCCTTAAGAAAAAGGGTATAATTTTTTTCCTCGACAGGCCGCTGGATTACATACTTTCAGATATTAAAACATCAAACAGGCCTTTGTTAAAAGACGGGAAAAACAAGCTTATTGAGATATACCATGAACGATATCCATTGTATACAGGAACCTGTGATGTGCATGTAAAAAATACATCAGGACCTGAAAAAGCGGTTTCGGATATTATAAACTGCTGGATAAAACTCACTGATACAACCGTATAGATAACTGAACATATCTTGTAACATCTTAATATGCCGTTCCAGCTCAGGTTTAACAAGCGTATAGAAAAAGTATCATTCCAGCAGGCTGTCTTCATATTCTTTCATCAGTTTTTTCCATGTGCTGATATTCACAATTCCGGTCTGAGCCAGGTTTGCATCTTTCTGATACGCCAGGACGGCTTTTTTTGTGTTTTCTCCAAATTTTCCGTCACACCAGTTGTTAAAATAACCCAATCCCTTAAGGGCAATCTGCAGTTTATAAACATCCGAGCCGATATCCCCGGCTTTTAAATTCCTGAAGGGCCGGCTTTCATGGACAATAGTTACTTTTGTTCCATGCGGAATGTATTCGTATAGCTCCTTAACATCTTCATTTTTCATCCTGATGCATCCGCCCGAGACATTTTGCTGCCCAATTGCCCAGGGCTTGTTAGTACCATGAATTCCATACTTTCCCCACGGGACATTGAGGCCCATCCATGCTCCGCCAAAATTTCCGCCCCATTTTGATTTATGTATTATTATCCATTCTCCGGTCGGAGAAGGCGTATTGTTTTTCCCTCCGGATACAGGATATGTTTTGAAAAGCTCCTCGTTTTTGAACACATACATAATCTGTTCGTCCAGGTTTATGTGAATGCGGTAAGGACTGTTCTCGGCAACATAGCTCATTGCCATCATTTCATTGATGCCGAAATTTACCTGGATAATCAAATTTTTCACCAAAAAGAGAGTAAGAAGTAAAGCTCCGAGAGAACGCAAATTATATAAAATTTTTTGATTTAACCTGCAACAATTAAGAAAGGATACCATATTATCCACCCCTATTTAATAACTATATGAACAAGGATGGACTTAAATATCTTAAACAGATATTTTTCAAGGTTGTACTATTCTTTTTTTTTAATCAATATATATGGTTATAGGCTGTTTAATCATTTACTTTGAATAATTTCTTTACATTGGATAAAGTAGGTGGATGGTTTTGAAGAAAATACTCACCATTGCTATAATACTGATATCTTTATTTTTAACGGTTATATATGCTGATGATATAAATGAAGATGTTCCAGCCTCCTCGATATTTGAGGATTTGTCACTTGAAACATATAACAGTGAAAACCTGAATATCAATGCACGTTCAGCCATAGTCATGGATTTTGACTCTGGCCGTGTTCTTTATGAAAAAAACGCTTATCAGAAAAGACCAATGGCAAGCACAACAAAAGTAATGACAGCAATTGTTGCTCTTGAAAACGGCAATCTGGACGATGTTGTCACAGTAAGCAGAAATGCCGCATCAATTCACGGTTCACTGATGCATCTTAAGGCCGGTGAAAAACTTACATTGCGAGAACTGATGTATGGTCTTCTGTTATGTTCGGGAAACGACGCAGCGATAGCAATTGCAGAGCATATAGGCGGAAGCGTGGATGGTTTTCTTGTAATGATGAATAACAAAGCAAAAGAAATTGGAGCTTTTGATACAAATTTTACAACCCCTCATGGCCTGGATGAAGTTGGACATTATTCAACAGCTTACGACATGGCATTGATTACACGATATGCTCTTAATAATCCTGTGTTTAATGAAATTGTGAAAACAACGTCGATACAAATAGGGAACCGGTATTTAAGCAATACAAATGAAATGCTTACAAGCTATCCCGGAGCCGACGGAGTAAAAACAGGGTATACAGGCAAAGCCGGAAGGTGTCTTATAACTTCTGCAACAAGGGATGGCAGGCGCTTTATTTCAGTTGTACTGTTTTGCGACAGCCGTGCACAGAGAGCATTAAGCAGTAAATTAATACTGGATTATGCATTTTCTTTGTACTACCCTAAAACTCTGATTAATAGCGAGTATCTGGGAACATTACCTGTTTACAAAGGATTTGAAAAGTCTTTACCGATATATGTTGAAAAAACAATTACAATGCCCATGTCAGAAGCAGAAATGGCAAATCTTTATACAAAGATATCACTTCCCGAATTTGTGCAGGCACCTGTCTCTGAAAAATCGGTAGTTGGCACGTTATCTGTCTACCTGAATGACAAAATACTCTGTGAATCCCCCATAAGAGCCGGCAAATCCATAAAGCAGAAAACAGTACTGCAGTATTTTATCGATGTATTTATTGCATGGCTGGAATTAATCAAATAATTGAAAGTTTCCATATCACCGTTCATATCCCCGGTACATAATATAAAATATGAAAATGAAATTTTATCATTTCTAACTTGCAAAAATAATAAAAATATATTATGATGTTGTAAAATTCGTATAAATTGAAAAACTATATGTAAATACATATATGGGGGAATAAATGATGAAACAGTATGAAGGTTTCACCTGGGAACAGCTTGTTGAAAGGAAAAAGGCCCTTGAATTGAAATATGAAGGCTATAAGAAAAAAAACTTCAACCTTGATATGTCAAGAGGAAAACCATGCGTTGAGCAGTTAAATCTGTCAAATGAGATATATAAGGAAACACTGAACATGGATTTCATATCTGAGGATGGAATGGACTGCAGAAACTATGGTGGTGTGGATGGACTTCCTGAAATGAAAAGAATATTCGCACAGATACTGGGTGTAAGCGAAGATGAGATTATACTCGGTGACAGCTCAAGCCTCAGCTTAATGTATGGTGTAATTGAAAAAGCTTTTAATCATGGGCTTTTAAACTCTGTTCCGTGGAAAAAATTAAGCAAGGTGAAATTTTTATGCCCAAGTCCCGGTTATGACAGGCATTTTGCAATCTGTGAGCTTTTTGGCATAGAAATGATTACTGTACCGATGAATGATGACGGTCCTGATATGGATATGGTAGAAAAACTGGTGGCAGAAGACGATTCGATCAAGGGGATCTGGTGCACGCCAATATATAGCAATCCAACAGGGGTTACTTATTCGGATGAAGTGGTTAAAAGGTTTGCCAATATGAAAACAAAGGCAAATGATTTCAAAATATTCTGGGATGTCGCTTATATTGTCCACCATTTGTACGATGAAGAAAAGCTTCTGAATATACTGGATGAATGCAAAAAAGCCGGTAACCCTGACAGAGTTTTTATTTTCGTATCAACATCAAAAATATCCTTTCCCGGTGCAGGGGTTGCTGCAATGGCATGCAGTGTTGAAAATGCAAAGCATCTTAAAAAATTAATTTCAATCCAGACAATAGGTCCGAACAAGATAAATCATTTGATCCATGCCAGGTTCTTCAAGGATGCCAATGGAGTAAAGGAACACATGAAAAAGCATGCTGAAATATTAAGACCCAAGTTTGAAATGGTTATTGACATTTTTGAAAAGAATTTGGGGAGCCTGAATATAGCGCAATGGACCAAACCAAAGGGTGGTTATTTTATAAGCTTGGATGTACCAAAAGGATGTGCAAAGGAAGTTGTAGCCAAAGCGCAGGAGGCAGGAGTCAAGTTAACACCGGCAGGAGCCACTTTCCCATATGGAAAGGATCCGGATGATAAAAACATCCGCATTGCTCCGACATTCCCGCCTATTGATGAACTGAAGCAGGCAATGGAAGTATTATGTACCTGTATAGAACTTGTGGTGTTAAGCAAAATGTTATCATTTTCAGCGCACAGTACCATATTTGCATTTACTCCCGCATTAATGCCAGAGGAAATTAAATAAAAACGGTTATTTAACTAAAGGTAAGAAACTGAAATCAAAGCACGGGTTTCTTACCTTTTTTTTATTTTGATGTTTCCAAACTAAAAAATATTGTTAACATATGGATTTTTAATGAAAAAAATTATATAATAATTCATGCGATATAAGTTTAACTGGAAATAATGTAAAGATGTTCTGTCGTCTTTACATTTATTTAATTGTAAATTATACTACCGGAGGATGTTAATCTTGCAGAAAAATACTTATGAAAGCCCGCTAAACTCAAGATATGCCAGCGAAGAAATGAAAGCTCTTTTTTCTCCTGACATGAAGTTCAGAACATGGCGTTTTCTTTGGATTGCTCTTGCTGAAGCTGAAAAAGAACTTGGCCTTCCGATTAGCCAGGAGCAAATTGATGAGTTGAAGCAATTCCAAAATGATATAAATTATGAATATGCAGAAAAGGTTGAAAAAGAGGTCAGACATGATGTCATGGCCCATGTTCACGCTTATGGTGCTCAATGCCCAAAAGCTAAGGGGATAATACATCTGGGAGCCACATCATGTTATGTTGGTGATAACGCAGATATAATAATTTTCTCCAAAGCATTGCAACTGATTAGATCAAAAGTTATTAACGTAATTAAAAAACTTTCTGATTTTGCAAATGAGTATAAAGATCTGCCAACCCTTGGTTTTACACACTTCCAGCCTGCCCAGCTTGTTACCGTGGGGAAAAGGGCATGTCTTTGGATTCAGGATTTATTATTCGATCTTGATGAACTCGATTTTGTAACAGAGCATTTATATCTACTCGGCAATAAGGGAACAACAGGAACACAGGCAAGTTTCCTGAAACTTTTTGATGGAGACCATGAAAAGGTAAAGAAACTTGAAAAACTGATAGCTGAAAAAGCAGGGTTTAAAAAGGTTATTCCCGTTTCAGGCCAAACATATACAAGAAAGCAGGATTCAAGAATTTTAAATGTACTGAGTGCAATTGCCCAGAGTGCATATAAGTTCAGTAATGATTTAAGGCTTTTGCAGCATTTGAAGGAAATAGAAGAGCCTTTTGAAAAACACCAGATAGGTTCTTCAGCAATGGCTTACAAGAGAAATCCGATGAGAAGCGAACGCATATCATCGCTTGCCCGTTATGTTATCGTTAATGCGTTAAATGCACCGATCACTGCTTCTACTCAATGGTTTGAAAGAACTCTTGATGATTCAGCCAACAGGAGAATAAGCATTCCTGAAGCTTTCCTTGCTGTAGATGCCATCCTGAATATATATATAAACGTAGCAGACGGCCTGGTGGTATATCCGAAGATGATAGAAAGAAGAGTAATAGAAGAGCTTCCTTTTATGGCCACCGAGAATATTCTTATGGAAGCTGTTAAAAGAGGAGGAGACAGGCAGGTACTTCATGAAAGAATTCGTATACATTCAATGGCTGCTGCTGAGCGAGTAAAAAAGGAAGGACTGAATAATGACCTGATTGAAAGAATTGCACAGGACAGCGCTTTTGGCATGGATATCAACGAACTGAAAGAAGTGCTTAATCCGAAGTATTATATTGGAAGAAGTGCAGAACAGGTGGAAGAATTTTTGAGGGATTATGTAAATCCCGTTTTGGATGCGAATCCTGTTGAAGATATTCAGGTCAGTCTGAATGTATAAATTTCAATAGTGAAAAATTACCATTTTCTGATTGCAGGATAGTACTAAAGTCCTATTTTATTGCACTAATAGTCCTGTTTTACTACTTGATTTTTTATCATAAAACAGATATGATGTAAGAACATGATAACAGCATGACATGTTTTATTATTTTAAGTTTTGTCATATAGGCTTATACCATAAATTGCTGATTAGCATGAAGAACTGGGGGTATATAGTGTGGCAAGCATTAACAGGTACAGTAATGTTCCGCTCTATTGTCAGTTGAAACACATAATTCTGGAAAAGATTGAATCAGGTGAGTATAAGGAAGATTCAAAAATCCCCTCCGAACAGGACTTATGCGAGCAGTACAACATCAGTCGTCCCACAGTCAGGCAGGCTATAAATGAATTGACAAACAACGGGCATCTGTATAAGTTGAAAGGCAAGGGAACATTTGTATCAAAGCAGAAATCCTGTATTAATATAAAAGATTATACCGGTTTTACAGATTCTATTCTCGACAGCCTTGAACCGGAAAAAAAAGAAATTCTTTTTATTTCTACCGTTTCAGTAACAGATTTTGAGAAATTAAGGGAAATATTCAATCTGAAAGCAGATAATTCACAGTTTACATGTATTACTTACCTTAATGCACGCAATGGTGAAGTGTATTCCGTTAATACTTCTTATATCCCGCAAAGCCTTTTTCCGGATATAGGTGAGGATATAAAGAATAAAAAGCCTTCCTATGAAATTTTAAGAGGAAAATATCCGTTGGTACCTTATACATCGAAGAGTACATTGGAGGTAGATTATTGCGATTCTGTTGATGCACCTCAATTACAGGTCCAGCCAGGACAAGCAATTATTAAAGTATACAATGTTCTTTATTCGAAAAGCGGCCAGGCGGTAGAATATGTCATATCGAAATACAGGGCTGACAAATGCAGATTAATGTTTGAAAACCATAAATAGTGGAATAAATGTATCAGTACTGAAAGTTATAATATTTCTTTTTGCAAACATAACAATGATAATAGGAAATATTTGAATTATATAGTGAAAATATAACATTGTAATATAATTTTTAATCATGTTAAAATTATAACAATTAATTGAATAGTCATCTGAGCTGTGATTGATTTTATTGCAGCAAGGATTTCTATTTTACATACCTGAATTCATGGAGAAATCCGTGAGGAGGGGAAGTAAATCAACGGTGCCCGTCCTTTCAGGAGGGTTTTTTTTATGGAGGTTTGCCGATATGAAGAAAAAAATCTTTATTTTTACCACATTAGTATTGTTTGCTTTTTTATCTGTAGCCTGCACAACAACCAATTTAACGGATCAGAACAAAACCGTTAAAACCGAACAGATTAAAGTGGTAACCCCGTCAGGTGCAACAGCTATTAGTATATCCAAAGCCATGAAGGATACTTCTGAAATTAACGGAACCAAAGTGCAGTATGAGGTGGTTCCCACAACAGATTTGATTGTAGCACGTATTACTGCAAAAGAAGCTGACTTTGCTGTAGTGCCTGTAAACCTGGCTGCTCAGCTTTACCAGAAAAATCTGCCTTACAAGCTTACATCTGTTGTTACCTGGGGCAATATTTTTATTGCTTCATCGGAAAACATTGAGGGATGGGAAGCTCTTAAAGGTCAGGATGTGTATCTGATGGGGAAAGGCCTGGTTCCCGATATAGTATTCAGGACTCTTTTAAAAGAAAACGGGCTGAATCCTGATGAAGATGTCAACCTGATATATCTATCGGGTGCAACAGAGCTTGCCCCTAATTTTCTTAGCGGGAATGCAAAAATATCCATGTTGCCCGAACCTGTATTATCAACTGTAAAAACAAAAAAGCCCGATACAAATGTTTTCTTAGATTTGCAGGAAGAATGGAAAAAGGCATTTGGTCTGTCTAAGACAGGCTATCCACAGGCAGGTATCCTTGTAAAGGAAGACCTGATAAAAAGTGATCCTGAGTTGGTAAAAGACTATATTAAAGTTTTGGCAGACGGCATGGACTGGATAAACGAAAACCCGAAGGAAGCCGGTCAAATTGCTGAAGAACTTGAGTTGGGGCTTACTGCTGATATTGTGGAAAAATCAATGCCCGGCAACAATATAAGGCATGAATATGCAACGGGTGTCAGGGAAGAACTTGAGCAGCTTTTTGAAATTATGTACGAATTCAATCCCGATTCAATTGGCGGTAAAATGCCGGACGACGGACTTTATTATGATATAAATAAATAGAGGCTTTTTTAAAAATTCTTCGGTCACAATATGGGATTTGTATGATGGCAATTTAAGTACTCCATGGACGGAGTATTTGATAATATTGCCATAACAGTAAGAAAAATGATTTTGTTTAATTCATTGCATCATTCGTTTGGCAAAGCAGGTATTTAACGTGAAAAAACACCTACAAAACGTATTTTTGATTATTTTCATAGCTGCGTTCATTGTTTTGTGGCACATTTTATCATTGGGAAGGAAATCTTTAATTTTTCCTTCCCCTTATGAGGTTTACCTTTCTTTATATTCGATTATTACAAGTCCGGCTTTCATGCCAACGGTTTTTAATACTGTACGGGCTGTTTTTCTAAGTTTTGCAGCAGCATTTATACCTGCATTAATACTTGGAATAATCAGCAAGCTTTTTCCATTCGTATACAGACTGATGGAACTGGTTTCAGGATTCATAAGATCCCTCCCTACAGTTGCAATAATATTGATGGCACTGTTGCTTTTGCCTTTATCATATACACCGGTCATTATCTGTTATTTTGTTGTATTTCCGGTGCTTTATACGAATATATCCGAGGGGCTGCAAAACGTAGACGAAAAACTTCTGGAAATGGCCCGTATATACAAATTCAGCAATGCCAAGATTATTCGGAACATATATATTCCTTCGTTAAAAACTTACATTATTGCAGGTTCAAGGTCTGCACTCGGATTAAATTTCAAGGTAATGGTCACGGCTGAAGTTTTCAATTTTGCAAACCACTATACAATAGGTGCCCAGATGTACATGCACAAGATACAGATTGATCTTGCCGGAATTATGGCATGGGCATTGATTGTAGTTGCTGTATCGATTATTTTTGATTTATTTATAAAATTAATTTTCAGGGAGAATTATTCAAAATGATTAAGCTTTTAAATATCAAAAAAAGCTTCAATAATACAACTGTTCTGGATAGCCTTGACATGGTATTCGAAGAAGAGTCGATTACAGCTATTTTAGGCCCGTCAGGGTGTGGAAAGACAACGCTTCTGAGAATAATTGCCGGGTTGATTAATGCAGATTCCGGTGAAATAAAAGGTTCGGAACACAGGAATATGTCATTTCTTTTTCAGGAACCAAGGCTTCTGCCGTGGAAAAGTGCATGGAAAAATCTTGAACTGGTTCTTCCGGATAACCTTGATAAAGAAACTAAAAAAAAGCTATGTTTTGAAATGCTTGATAAAGTTGGCCTTAAAGGGTATGAAAATCACCTGCCTTCAGAATTAAGCGGCGGTATGTGCCAGCGCCTTTCAATGGCAAGAGCTTTCATTATACAGACAGACATTCTTTTTATGGATGAACCTTTTCAGTCCCTTGATCTTAAAAGGCGGGAACAGATGATAAACCTTTTTAAAAGCTTATGGCTAAAGCAAAAGCCTATGGTTATAATGGTCACCCATGATGTTCAGGAAGCTCTTCTGCTTTCTGACAAAATATATATTCTTTCGGACAAACCGACCAGGATATTAAAAGAAATAATGAATCCAATACCTTTTGAAAAGCGCACGGTTAAAAACGAACATTTCTATGGCCTTGAGCGGGAGATTATAAATGAATATATAATAAAGGAAAATTAATATATTTTTTTACAAGGATTTAATGAAGATAAAACAAGATATTCAGGTATTCTGTAATGGAGTGATACAGCAAACGGCCAACTCATGTCCTGATTTATTTTAACTAATCAGCCCTGAAATAACTTTATGCTGACATATAATTATTTACCCCTTGTACATGTTTAAAGTTTCCTGTATTATAGCAATACAGAGGGGGCATTTTAAAACGCCTCCGGCGTGTTTCGTATGAAACCCGAAAAGAATGGGTATCTTACGAAACACATAATAAATATATGTGAATCTACTAGCATAATGGATTACAGCTTTTTCAAAGGAAATGATTAATATGCAGCTTAAAGATTTTTATTATGATTTACCGAAATCGCTTATTGCACAGAGCCCTCTCGAAAAAAGGGATATGTCAAGGTTACTGGTACTTGACAGGAAGACAGGAAAAACTACACATCTGTATTTTCATGATATAAAAAATTATATTAACCCGGGAGACTGCCTTGTAATAAACAATACAAGAGTTATTCCAGCACGCCTTTTGGGTGTGAGAGAGGACACCGGCGGGAAAATTGAATTTGTGCTCCTTAAAAAACATGATACAGATGTATGGGAAGTCCTTTTAAAGCCCGGAAGAAAGGCAAAGGTTGGAACACGGTTTATATTCGGGGATAACTTGCTGAGAGCAGAAATATTGGAAATTGTAGATGGTGGAAACCGCCTTGTCAGGTTCTATTACGACGGAATATTTGAAGAAGTGCTCGACAAAATTGGCATCATACCATTGCCGCCGTATATAACCGAAAAACTTCAGGACAAAGAAAGGTATCAGACGGTTTATTCCAAGTATAATGGCTCTGCTGCCGCGCCTACTGCCGGACTTCATTTTACTGAAGAACTTATAGATGAACTGAAAAACAATGGTGTTCAATTTGCCGAGTTGACTCTGCATGTCGGTATTGGCACTTTTAGGCCTGTAAAAACCGAAAATATTGAAGAACACCACATGCACTCAGAATATTTTAAAATAGGCAAAGAAGCTTGCGATATAATAAACAGTACAAGAATCCGGAATGGAAGGGTTATTGCTGTCGGAACAACAAGCTGCCGGGTCCTGGAGTCGGTTGCCGCAGAAGACGGGACTGTAAAACCAACCGAAGGCGAAACAGATATTTTTATATACCCAGGTTACAGGTTTAAAGCGATTGACGGGCTTATTACCAATTTCCACCTGCCTGAATCAACCTTGTTAATGCTTGTAAGCGCTTTTGCAGGCAGAGAGAAAATACTTGCTGCGTATAAAGAAGCAATTGACATGAAATATCGTTTTTTCAGTTTCGGAGATGCAATGCTGATAATTTAAATAAAAAACGGTAAAAGAAAAACACAATCAATTTTTAATTTTTTCATAAATTGGGGGAATAATGAATGATTAACCGAATAATAAAGATTTGGGACGGGATTTCCGGTTCTAAAACGGCTGATGGTTTTGAACCGTATCTTGAAACATATATCCTTTCAGGCGAGAAAAAACGTGGCGCGGTATTGATTTGTCCCGGAGGGGGTTATGCACGTACATCAGAAAGGGAAGCAGAGCCCATTGCAATGCAGTTTACGGCTAAAGGTTACCATGCTTTTGTTCTTTATTACAGTGTGGCACCAAACCGCCACCCGCAACCGCTTCTTGATGTTTCAAGAGCCATGTGCATTATCAGGGAGAATTCGGACAACTGGAAAGTTGACAAAGATAAAATTGCTGTTTGTGGATTTTCTGCAGGCGGCCACCTGGCAGCAAGCCTTGGAGTTCATTATGACAAGCCTTATCTTGACGCAGCAGGGATAATTTTGGGAGAAAACAGGCCAAGTGCAATGATCCTCGCCTATCCGGTCATAACAATGAAAGAATTCGCTCATAAAGGTTCAAGGGACAATTTATTAGGCCCAAATCCTGACGAAGCGCTAATTAATGAAATGTCACTTGAAACCCAGGTTTCTGAAAAAACACCGCCGGCATTTATCTGGCATACAGTTGAGGATAAATCTGTACCGGTTGAAAACAGCCTTTTGTTTGCCAGTGCCCTGCAAAAACACAAAGTACCTTTTGAACTGCATGTTTATCCGTACGGACCTCACGGACTTTCCCTGGCAAATAAAGAAACCGATAACGGCAATAAAGGAATATATCCTCATGTATCAGGCTGGATTAATTTATGTATTGAGTGGTTGGACGGAATTTTTTCTGAAATCAGTAATTTCTAATTAAATTTTAATAATCAACTAAGCGGTTTTTCATAATTCAGTTATAGAATCTTATCCATAGAAATTGTACCGTATGGAGGTTCATGATATGGATAAAGGAAGAAATGGAAAATTCGTATTAGGCATTACATTGATTTGTATTGGATTTTTGCTGATACTCAGTACATTTGGTGTAATTCCAAGCCTTGGCAGGCTTATATCTAAATTCTGGCCAATGATTTTTATATTTATTTCATTACTTTTTCATGCAGGTTATTATTCCAACAAAAACAATGTGGGGCTTTTGGTTCCCGGAGGAATTCTGTTAACCCTGGGAGTTGTTTTTCAAACAGCTGAACTTTGGGATATATACGGAGTTATGTGGCCGGGAGTTATTCTTGCACCCGCGGTTGGACTATATGAACTGTATTATTTCGGAAACAGGGAAAAGGGACTTTTAATCCCCGTAGGAATACTATCAGCTATATCGCTGTTTTTCTTCACATTCACTATAGGAAATTTAAGGGGGTTATCAAAATTTATTTTGCCTGCAGGTTTAATCTTTGCCGGCCTGATTATACTAATTAAGGATCAAAGAAACAGCAAAAAGTCAAATGATGACTATAGCGATATATAGAATTTGGCGTTGACCGTACTTAAAAACTTGGCTAATATAAAACAGGCGGAAACTAAATAATACACCAATGTTATTTGTAAAGGATGTATCAAATGGCAGCAGTAACATATGAACTGATTCATGTATGCAGGCAGACCGGAGCGCGCCTTGGCAGAGTGCATACCCCACATGGCAGCTTCGATACTCCTGCATTTATGCCTGTAGGAACCCAGGCAACAGTTAAAGGAATGTCACCCGAAGAATTAAAAGAAATTGGCGCAGGTATCATTCTCAGTAATACGTATCACCTGTACCTGCGTCCAGGGCATGAACTTATAAGCAAAGCAGGAGGCTTGCACAGTTTTATGAACTGGGACAGGCCTATTCTCACAGACAGCGGTGGTTTCCAGGTGTTCAGCCTTGCTGATTTGCGGGACATAAAGGAAGAAGGGGTTACCTTCAAATCACATATAGACGGATCAAGGCATTTCCTTTCACCTGAAAAATCCATAGAAATCCAAAATGCGCTTGGTTCGGACATAATAATGGCGTTTGATGAATGTGCGCCATACCCATGTGATTATGACTATGCAAAAAAATCCATGGAGATGACTACCCGATGGGCCGAAAGGTGTAAAAAAGCCCATAAGAACACTGATAAACAGGCTCTTTTCGGTATTGTCCAGGGCAGTGTTTATGCCGATTTACGCCAGGAGAGCGCAAAACAGTTAACAGAACTTGATTTCCCAGGCTACGCCATTGGTGGTTTAAGCGTTGGAGAGCCCGGTAAAGTAATGATGGATGTTCTGGAAAAAACGGTGCCTTTCCTTCCGGAGAATAAACCACGTTATCTGATGGGTGTTGGAAGCCCTGATTACCTTATTGATGGAAGCATACGCGGCATTGATATGTTTGATTGTGTTCTGCCGACACGCATCGGAAGAAACGGCACTGTATTTACATCCAACGGGAGAATTATTGTAAGGGATGCTAAATATGCTGAAGACTTTTCACCGATTGATCCTGAATGCGACTGTTATGTATGCAGAAATTATACAAGAGCATATATACGGCATCTTTTTAAAGCAGGAGAAATGCTTGGGTTGAGGCTTGCAACGTGGCATAACCTGCGTTTCCTTCTTAAACTGATGGAGAACGTACGGGAAGCAATCAGAAATGACCGGTTGGCAGACTTCAGGGATGAGTTTTTCAGAAAGTTTGGGTATGATACCGAAACGGGCATGTAATAGTAAGTAATTTGCCCAATGCCATTATAGCTTTTATTCACTGTAAAATAGCAATTTACGGTATCATATGTGAAATAAATGGTTGAATTGGTTATACTATTTGTGTATAATGTCTCTATGCATACAGATATAAGCTTTGTATGATATATTGTATTAGTACAGGCATATTTTCTTTTTTGAAAGGAGATAAAAAATGAACTGGTTGTTAACAGCATTTGCCGAGAACGCTGCAAATGGAACTGCAGGAACAGAAGTTCCCGAGGTAAATGGTCTTTTGGTTACTTTAATCCAGCTTGCACCTTTCCTTATAATGGTTGCACTCATGTATTTTATTCTTATAAGGCCGCAAAGAAAGAAAGAAAAAGAAACCCGTGAAATGATTAATAATGCTATTGTCGGAGACAAGGTAATTACCATAGGCGGTATAGCAGGTAAAATAATTAATATTAAAGATGATGAGTTTACTATTGAAAGCGGGAATGAAAGAACTAAAATAACAATCAAGAAATGGGCTGTCAAGGAAGTGGATAAACCTATTTCAGATTAAAAATAAAAACCCCGGCCGATCAAACAAGGTCGGGGTTTTATTGACGGAGGGAGAATTTTGGTTGAGTATCTTACCGTTGGCAAAATAACAAACACGCATGGCGTCAAAGGAGAATTGAAAGTTATTCCAACAACATCAGATATCAGCCGTTTTGATTATCTCAAAATCGTATGGGTTGAGAAAGATGGCAGGCTTACCGAATATTTTGTTGATAATGTAAGATATCATAAGAATTTTGTGTTGATAAAACTGCATGGAATTGACACAATGGACAAGGCTGTTGAACTTAAAAACTGTGATCTTAAGGTTAACAGGAAGAATGCCCGCCCTCTTGGTGAGAATGAGTTTTTTATAGTTGATTTGATTGGGTGTGACGTATACGAAGGTGATGCCCTTTTGGGCAAAATAACGGATGTACTTCAGACAGGAAGCAACGATGTATATGTTGTTAATGGGGATAAATATGGTGAAATTTTAATACCTGCATTGGAAGACGTTGTTTTGGATGTTGATATTAAAGGCAAAAAAATTTGGGTTGTTCTCCCGGAAGGGCTGGTCGAGTGATGGTATTTGACGTGTTAACTCTTTTTCCTGAAAGCATAGACTCATTTTTATCTGAAAGCATTATTGGCAGGGCTCGGGAGAAAGGTATTCTTACAATCCGGACACATAACATCAGGGATTTTTCTCTGGATAAGCATAAAAAAACCGATGATTACCCTTATGGCGGTGGTACCGGCATGGTTATGACACCACAGCCTATATATGATGCATGGAGACATGTGACAAAGGATCTTCCATACAAACCGCTTACTGTTTATATGAGCCCGCAGGGGAAAATTCTGACCCAGGATATAGCGAAACGACTTTCGCAGGAAAAACATATCATAATTCTTTGCGGCCATTATGAAGGTGTGGATGAACGCATTCTTGAAGAAATTATGGATGAAGAGATATCAATAGGTGATTATGTTCTGACAGGAGGGGAACTTCCGGCAATGGTGCTTATAGACTGTGTAAGCCGGTTGATTGAAGGCGTGCTGCCGCCGGGAGCATACTCTGACGAATCGCATTATGACGGACTGTTGGAGTACCCTCAATATACACGGCCGGCTGAATTCCTTTCCAAGAAAGTACCTGACGTCCTGTTGTCAGGACATCATGCCAATATTCAAAAGTGGCGTTTTGAGCAAAAACTGGAACGAACCCGCCGGAAAAGGCCTGATTTATATGAAAAATATTTGAAGAAAAGAGAAGGTAACCAGGATTAAATACATTATTCAATAATGGGAAAGGAATTAGAAAGGTGGTTTAATTGCCCAGGGAAAGAAAAAAAGAGCCATTAGCCTACAGAATGGCACCAAGGACCCTTGATGAATTCGTCGGGCAGGAGCATATTGTAGGAAAAGGTAAGCTGTTAAACAGGATGATACAGGCTGATCAGATATCATCGATAATTCTTTATGGTCCGCCCGGTACCGGAAAAACATCTTTGGCGAAAGTTATAGCCAACAGTACCAAGTCGGTATTTCGCCAGTTGAATGCTGTTACGGCAGGAGTTAAGGATATTAAGGATATTGTAGAAGAAACATCAAATGAATTTTTAAATCCATCGGGGCGATGCGTGCTGTTCATAGACGAAATTCACAGGTTCAACAAATCTCAGCAGGATGCACTGCTTCCATATGTTGAAAACGGCCTTATTGTTCTGATTGGTGCCACCACCGAGAATCCTTTTTTTGAAGTTAACAAAGCCCTTATTTCAAGATCAACGGTATTCATGCTGAAACCATTAACCGAAGAAAATATTATCACTATTATAAGGCAGGCCCTGAGTGATACTGAACGTGGCTATGGAAATCTTAAAATTAATATAACCGATGACGCGATAAGACTGCTTGCCGCATTATCAGACGGTGACGCAAGAATTGCACTGAATGCCCTTGAACTTGCAGTCCTGACCTCGGAGACCGACAGTAACGGTTATTATGTAATAGATACCGAAGTTGTTCAGGAATGTGTGCAAAAAAGGGCAATACGGTTTGATAAGTCATCAGAAGCACATTACGACAATATCAGTGCGTTTATCAAGTCAATGCGCGGAAGTGATCCCGATGCTGCGCTGTTTTATCTAGGCAGGGCGCTTTATGCAGGTGAAACTCCGGAATTCCTTATTAGACGGATAATTATCTGTGCAGCCGAAGATGTAGGTATGGCAAACCCAAGTGCGCTTACTGTTGCAGTTGCGGCAGCGCAGGCAATTGAACGAATCGGAATGCCCGAAGCAAGGATCATACTTGCCCAGGCTGCGGTTATGGTTGCTACCAGTCCAAAATCAAACTCATGCTATAAAGGTATAGATCAGGTTCTTTCCGATGTAGAAACCAAGTATACCGGTGAAGTTCCCATGCACCTTAGAAATGCGCCTGTTAAAGGGATGGCCGATTTGGGGTATGGAAAAGGGTATTTATATGCTCATGATTTCCCCGGGAATATAGTGGACCAGGAATACCTTCCTGAAGAAATGAAAGGCACTGTTTATTACGAACCGACCAGGAACGGTTATGAAGCAAAAATTCATGACTGGCTGTTAAACCGTAGAGAAAGCAAAAAAAATAAAACTTAACCTTGAGTTATTATAATGGGGTGAATTTACTTGAGAAAACGAATACTGGCATAGATAGCGCTTATTCTGTTCCTTGCGCTTTTTGTCAACGTTCTTTTCATACATTACAGGGTTACAGAATCTTTAACCATATTAATGCTCTATGCTTTATTTTTTTTCTATTATAAAAAACGCCAGGATAATGCAGAATATAATAAATCGCTTGATGACGCCGGGAAGCCCGATGATGCGGACGGGCCGGATGAAAATACGCCGAAATCGCCTTAACGGCAGAAAAATTTGAACAATTCAGTTTCAAAAATTTATAAAAAAGCCTGAAAAGGCTTTATTTTTTTGGAATAAATAGTGGACTTGTTCAATATATTATAGAAGGACTGGGTGACCCGTTATTACTATTGAACAGAGGGGGATACGCCATGGAAAGAGATTACAGGATCTATGAAGATATAGCAGAAAGAACGAATGGCGACATTTATATCGGTGTAGTCGGTCCTGTCAGGACCGGAAAATCAACTTTTATTAAAAGGTTTATGGAGGGGCTGGTAATCCCTAACATCCAAAATCCTTATGAACGTGAACGGGCCATTGATGAGACGCCTCAAAGTGGCTCAGGCCGCACTATAATGACCACAGAGCCTAAATTTGTACCAAATGAAGCTGTAAAAATCATAATGGATGACAATGCAACAATGAATGTCAGACTTGTTGATTGTGTAGGATACCTGGTGAAAAGCGCACTCGGGTACATGGAAGGCGAAGTGCCAAGAATGGTTCATACGCCATGGTTTGAAGACCCCATACCTTTTCAGGAGGCAGCAGAAACAGGTACAAGAAAGGTTATAGGAGAGCATTCAACCATTGCAGTTGCGATAACAAGCGATGGCTCATTCACAAATGTACCAAGGGAAGAATACGAAGAAGCGGAAGAAAAGGTAATAGCCGAACTGGAAAAAAACAAGAAACCCTATGTTATTATCCTGAACTCCGCATTCCCGGATCAGGCAGAAACCAGGCAACTGGCTGACAGATTGTCTCAGAAATACAACAGGCCGGTACTTCCAATGGACTGCCTTAATATGACCACCCGGGATATACACGACACAATGCAGACCATTCTTTATGAGTTCCCTGTTCGTGAAGTGGCTGTAGATGTCCCGCGTTGGGTAACAAGGCTGGACCCGCAGCACTGGCTGAGAAACGATATTATAAACGCGCTTCGTGAAGCCATGGTAGAGAATGCCACGATTAGACAGATTAATAATAATATATCTAACCTGAACAACTATGAGTTTGTAAAAAATGGCAGGATAACAGAGATGCAACTGGGCAGGGGACGCGTAAATATAGAGATTAATATGGCAGACGGTCTGTTTTACCAGATTCTTAATGCGGAAACCGGACTTAATATTCAGGGTGAGCATGAACTGTTCAGTGTCCTTAAAGAACTTGCAGCAGTTAAAAGGGATTACAAGAAAATTGAATATGCTCTGCATGAAGTAAGAGTTAAAGGCTATGGCGTAGTAGCGCCGCAGCTTGACGAGTTAACCCTTGAACCCCCTGAAATAATACGCCAGGGCAGCAGATTCGGAGTGAAACTCAGGGCAAGTGCTCCGTCAATACATATGATACGTGCTGATATTGAAACGGAGATAGCTCCGCTGGTAGGTTCAGAAAAGCAGTCAGAAGAGCTTGTTAATTATCTGTTAAAAGAGTTTGAGGGGCAACCCGAAAAACTGTGGGATTCCAACATATTTGGAAAATCTCTGTACGAGCTTATAACCGAAGGACTTCAGAATAAACTCTATAAAATGCCTGAAGATGCCCAGATGAAGCTTCAGGAGACATTGCAGAGAATCATTAATGAAGGAAGCAGTGGCCTAATCTGTATTATCCTGTAAGGGTGTATAATTATAATAAAGATAAATGATTTTTATACCATTCAGTTTACCCGGATGTTTCCGGGTTTTTTTATTGATGGATTTAAATAAAATTGGTATTTATAATATATGAGTGGTATAATATGAATGATTTAAATTTACCAAATTTTTTACCGGAAAGGGGTATTTACGTGGGAGAAAAAGAAAAAAGCAAAGGCCAGAAGCTGATGGATGAGATTGGATATAAAACATCAAACGCCTGGGAAAAGATTTCTGACAGAGAGAACGTATTCAGCTACTGTGAAGATTATAAATACTTTTTAAATGTCGGAAAAACCGAACGCGAATGTGTGAAAGAAGTAATAAAACGGGCGGAAAAGCTTGGTTTTAAAGATCTTGACAAAGTTATTAAAGATAAGCAAACCTTGAATACCGGTGACAAGGTTTACAGGAACATCAAAAATAAAGCAATTATTTTAGCCGTAGTCGGCAAAAAGCCTCTTGAAGACGGGACAAGAATGATAGGCGCACATATAGACGCTCCCAGAATTGATATAAAGCAAAACCCGTTATATGAAAATACAGACATGGCTTTCTTCAAAACCCATTACTATGGCGGTATAAAGAAATATCAATGGCTTGCCATTCCTTTGTCACTGCATGGCGTTATAATCAAAAAGAATGGTGAAACAGTTGAAGTTAACATAGGTGAAGATGAAAACGATCCTGTTTTCACAATAACCGATCTTTTGCCTCACCTTGCAAAAGACCAGATGGAAAAGAAGCTGAGCGAAGCATTCAGCGCAGAAGCAATGAATGTCCTGGTAGGGTCAATACCGTATGATGATAAGGAAGTAAAAGAAAAAGTAAAGCTTAACATTCTTAACATGCTGAATGAAAAGTATGATATTACCGAAGAAGATTTCCTTACGGCAGAACTGGAGATTGTACCGGCTTTCAAAGCGAAAGACGTTGGTTTTGACAGGAGCATGATTGGCGCATACGGCCAGGATGACAGGGTTTGCGCCTATACTTCCGTAACTGCCCTCTTTGACGTTCAGGATCCCGAATACACGGCTGTATGTGTCCTCACCGACAAAGAGGAAATCGGAAGCGTTGGCAATACCGGAGCCGAATCCAAAATTCTTGAAGACTTTATGGCCGATCTTTGTTATTTAACTTCGGATAATTATTCAGATATCATATTAAGACGTTGCCTGAGTAATTCCATAATGCTTTCGGCAGATGTAAATGCTGCAGTGGATCCGAACTTTGAAGGGACTCATGACAAATATAATGCCGCATATCTTGGCAAAGGCCTTGCCATATTAAAGTTCAGCGGTTCCCGTGGTAAATCCGGAGCTTCTGATGCTCACGCTGAATTGCTGGCAAAGATCAGAAAAGTATTCAATGAGAATGATGTAACATGGCATACCAGTGAGCTTGGAGCAGTTGATAAAGGCGGCGGAGGTACAATAGCCATGTTTATCGCAAACCTCGGAGTTGATGTTGTAGACTGTGGAGTACCGGTTTTAAGCATGCACGCACCTTTTGAAATAACCAGCAAAGCTGATGTATACTCGGCATATAAGGGGTATAAAGCATTTTATAAAAAGCTGGATTAATATGAAATTTCATGTTTAATATTGATGAATCAGCAGAATGGAGAACCCGTTGCGGGTTCTCTTTTTGATTTTATATTGCCAGCTTTCGCCATAAAGTGTATTATATAATTAGGTTATAAGCTTAAGCATACTTTTTTGGAAGATATTCGGAAAAACTGTTAAAAGAACAGAGGGCTGTGTTTTCCGAAAGGAGATTATATGAAAAATAGGCTTATTTTTTTACTTGTTTTTGCTATTTTAATAAATCTGCCTGTTCATGTCCTCGCACAAACAACCAACACATCAGAGGAAGTTAAGGTATATGTTAATGACACCAGGGTCAAATTTGACGTACCTCCGATTTTTGTAAAAAGTTTTACCCTGGTTTCGGTTCGCGCTGTGTTTGAAGCCCTTGGTGCCAGAATTGAATGGGATAACTATACAAAAACGGTAACCATCAGAAGAGGAGAAACCGAGGTCCGCGTCCAGCCAGGAAACCGCATAGCCATGGTAAACAATGCACCTTATGTAATGGATGTGCCCGCAGTTGGGCTAAACGGACGCATACTGGTGCCTGTTCGTTTTATAAGTGAAGCAATTGGTGCAAAAGTGGATTGGGTAAATGAAACCAAAACAATTTTTATAAATGATATAACAGAACAGAAAGAGCTGGGAAATGTTCTGAACGGTGGGGAATTTGCCGCCGATAATAACTATTACTTCCATATACTTTCCGATGGAATTTTGGTCAGAGAAAATATTATAACAAAGCAAAAGGAAAAAATAGCCGACAACATACTTTATGACCTCCACCTTATAAATGACTGGATATATTGCATTGGCAAGGATAAAGGAATAAGCAAAATTATCAGGATGAAGAAGGACGGTTCGGAAAAAGAAATAATTGTTAACAAACCCGTTAATACAATGCAAATTATTAACGGATGGATATATTACAGCTTAGCAACCGATGAAAAAACACTTTACAGGGTAAAAACTGATGGCTCCGAAACTACGAGGATTATTGAAAACGGTGATTTCTCTTATAAAAACTGGTTTGTCCAAAATGGATGGATATATTATATTAATACGCTTGAGAATACAGTTTCCCGTGCAAGAATTGACGGTTCTGACAAAAGAAATTTGACCGGCAGGATAGTTGATGCTGTATCAAACAAAAAAATATACGGTTTAAAACTTATCGACAGGGATTATATATACATTGATTTATTTGAAAATATAACAGATAATAATAAAACCAAATACACTTCGGGTTTTTATCGAATCCCGATTAACGGAGGAGATTTTACCAAAATCACCGATAAAATTCCATTATCGGCTAATATGGATGATCAGTGGCTTTATTTGGCAGTAGAAAACAATGATAAAACATATAAGCTGATAAGGTGCAAAAAGGACGGTTCTGAAGTCATTACCATTAACGAATATAAAAAGGGCGATATACCTAAAAATATTTATCTGAGCAATGCATTGATCTTCTATACTGTTATAAGGGGTGAAGATGCACCTGAAGAACTTTTGTTCTGTATGGGGCCTTACGGTAACAATATACAGCAATATTCCTGGATTTACGGAAAGGATTATAAGACTGTAAAGAAGATACTTGCAGATGCATATGCTGCTCACAAATCACTTATCAGCCTTCAGACAATTCAAACATCAACAGTGGAAAATGATAATGGAAAAAGCAGTATTATTTATGAGAATACAATGAACCGCGCCAGATCAATGTTCTATAAAAAAACAATACTTGGGGAGCAGGAAAGTATTGAAACCTGGCTTGTTAAGAATAATCTATATTCAAAAAAGAATAATGAGACACAATGGGACATTGCAGTATTAAAAGATGAAGACGCAGCCAATATTCAAAAATCAATTTTTGATTATATTCAGCCTTATGACGGGTTATGCAATAACCTGAGCTTTGAAGAAAACGACAACAGCTATATTTTAAAAGGAGCAGGCACATTCCCTGATTTCATAAACAACATATTACCATGCCTGGATTTGGATAAAGGTGCAAACATAGATGCTGCCGAGCTGAGAATAAAAATTAACAAGTACAGGAAATATATCGAGGAGCTGGATCTTTCGATTACGTATAATTCAGGATTAAAAGACAACGGTGATGTAAAACAGTACGTAAATAATTATCATTTTGTAAACAGCCAGTTTAACACAGCTTACCTCAATATACCGTATTCCATAACACAGTCAGTTAACGCTAAAGAAAATGCCGATAAAAACATCGAAAGCGGATTGGCGAAATTCAATGAGGGAAAATACGATGAGGCTGTAAAGTATTTCGATGCGGCAATAGGTCTCTACAGTAAATCAACCGGCGCTTATTTATATAAAGGAAAATCACAGTATAGCCTTGGAAAATATCAGGAAGCAATTCTTACGTATAACCGGTATCATGAATTAAATCCATCGGATAAAGATGTTTTTGCCTTAATCGGAATGTGCTATTTGAAAATGGGTGATCTGCTGAGAGCCGAAGAAATGGGAAAAGAGACATTAAAATACAATCAAAGCGTAAACGCATATAATCTATTGGGTAATGTGGCTTCAGCAAGGGAAGAATACAAAACAGCGGCAGAGTATTTTAATAAGGCAGTGCTTCTTGACAGTAAAAACTATACAGCCCACTTAAGTCTGGCATCGACGCTTTTTACCATAGGTAATTATACAAGGTGCATTGAAGCTGTAAATTATTCTCTGCTGTTCTTTCCAAATGACAGAGAACTTTTATATATTAAAGCTCACAGTTTAACCAGCCAGGGTAAGTCAGAGCAGGCAATAAAAGTCTATGAAGACATACTCGCTAATAACCCGTCTAATGATTTTGTAACAATGACTTACTTGGCAAAAGAATATGAGCTGTTGCAAAATTATCAGAAAGCAAAAGAATATGCTGACATGGCAAAAGCTGTTTATCCGGACTACAGCCTGTTAAAATACCTTATTGATAAATTGGACTATGATTTGTCTACAACTTCAAACCAGAAACTGGTTGATTTTATAAAGAATAATTATTTGTACTATAATAAAAGTGAAAATATAAACAAGAAATTGGATACATTTCTTGAAAAGGGCAATTTGATTACCGTTGAGGATGTTCGAAATCTGATAGACAGTATAAAAATTGCAGGTGACAGTTTAACAGGAATAATATCAGGTTATGATTTTGATTACTGCTTTAATTCGGATAAGAGTTATTCAGTAGATACCCAGCAGTATGAAAATTATGTTTATGTCAGGATAAAAAACCTCTATGAAGGAACAGGGGCATATGTTGCAGAGTTTGTCCAGAATATCGAAAATTCCGATAAAAAAGCTCTTATTATTGATCTGAGGGATAATAACAGCGGCCTTTCGGATGAAGCAAACAAGATACTGGACGCTTTGCTTCCGGAATGCACTCCGGGTTATCTCATTGACAGGGATGGATATGTAAAAACTTATACTTCCGGAAAATGGCACACTCCTTTTCTTAAGATCGGAATTCTTGTTAACGAGAATACTGCCGGCAGCGCAGAATTGCTAACACTCGGCTTAAAAACTTTTGCACAGAATGTTACAATTATTGGAAATAAAACGGGAGGGAAGGGAGTAGGGCAGGCCGTTTATCTGGATCGTGCAAAAAAAATAGCAGTGCTGCTTGTAAACCATTATTGGAATATCCTGCAGCAAAATATTGAGGGAAAGGGAATAGCAGCGGATATTCCCGTAGAAAAAACTGATTTGGATTATTCCAAAGCAATAAATAAATTCCTTGGGAAAAACTAATGTTATTTCTTTTTTAAAGCATTAAAACCGGACAAAGGATTGCTTTCTACTGCATTCCTCAGTTGCTGTTCATCCAGGTGGGTGTAAATTTCGGTTGTAGCTATGCTTTCATGGCCTAATAATTCCTGTAATGCACGTATATCTACATGGCCATATCTATACATCAAAGTTGCTGCCGTATGCCTCAGCTTATGTGTTGAATAGCGCCTCGGATCCAAACCAGCGGATATAATGTATTTTTTAACAATGTGCTGGACTGTAGCTTTGCTTATGCGCTGTTTACGCTCACTTAAAAACAGTGCGTTTTTATCAATAACACCTTCTACAGGACGTACCTTCATATACTCGTTAATAGCCTCAATGCAGGCAGAGTTTAAAGGTATAGCTCGTTCTTTGTTTCCTTTACCAATTACTCTTAATGTATTATTTTTAATGCTGTTTATATTGATACCCACCAGTTCGGACAGCCGAATCCCGCAATTCAAAAACAAGGTGAGGATAGCATAATCCCGGACGCTGTTTTTCCCGTCAACCGAAGAAAGAAGCTGTTTGCTTTCATCTATGTTTAAGTATCTTGGAAGACGCTTGACTATTTTTGGAGACTCAAGCTCCAACGCAGGATTTTTATCCAATACTTTGGCTTTATTGGTCAGATATTTGAAAAATGACTTTAAACTTGCCACTTTTCTGGCCCTTGCATATGCTGAATTTGAGCGACTATTGCTTACAAATGACATATAAGAATATAAATCGCTTAATGTTATGGTTCTGATTAATTCTGCATCAACATCAGATATATCTATTGAATCAAAATCAATGTCTTTCGGAACCAGGTTCTTATGTAACTTGATAAAACGCAAAAAAACACGAAGGTCATAAAAATAGACCTGTACAGTATTAACAGATTTTCCTTTAATGGTCTGCATGTAATTTAAAAAATCTTTTACCAAAACAGGTGCGTCTTCAAGACCATTTAACGCATTTATCATATGAATAACCCCAACTGTAAATCATTTCATTATAAATTCCTGATTTAATGATATCGAAATTAAGCGCTAAAATCAAGCGTATCAGAAGGTAGAGATAATTGTTGTTACTGGCTCACCGGCATGCCACGTTACATTATTGAATACTTTTATCATACATTCATAATCCGGTATACGGTGATCCTTTATATGGCGCAAGCAGCAGGAAAAAAATAACCGGTGTCAGATGCTGCATGCAAGGTATTTAAGGTTAATACATCCTAATATGTATAAAAACAGCTTAAAATGGTTAAAATTTTAACAAAGATCGGATAATACTGTGATAATAGAAATACATTATAATATTGTAGTTAACATAATGAATCAATTTGTATTATATATAAAACTAAGCCTGACGCAATAAAATAATTATTTACAAATTATAAAACTAAGTCGTTTGGAATTAAAAATCGGAGCAGGTAAATTAACCGTTCAACAGGTAGTGATGAAATAGGTAATACAACCATATTTCAAACAGACAATTTCAGAAGGTAATCGGCTAAAATGGATTGATGTCTGCAAATTAGAATGCTAAGTTTTAGGTAATTAAAACTCTGAAAGTTCAAAAAAGTTAAGTCAAAATCAAGACTGAAACCACAAAAGAGATTTATGATAAACCTGGTTGTTAAATTATTATTATGAGTTTACACAGTAATTATAAGATTTCTGCATAAATTTCACCGATCTTTCCCTTCCACATTCAACGAAATTTTTATTTCGTTGAATGTTTAGTTTTTGAAAATAGCCCTTGTTTCGGGCTATTTTCTTATAAGTTCATATAATAACGCATGGAATTATAATTAAAATTAATTTACTTATTAATATGCCTGATATAACATCTTCTTCTTCTGTGAGGCCTTGCATCAAAAAACCGCCATAGTGATTGAACGGCATGATTTTCTTCGAGCTGTGGTGATGCAATTGCTTTTTTGATACCATTTTTATGGGCATTTTTCAAACTATGGCTTAACATGGCCGCAGGAATTCCCGTCATTTTATATTCAGGCCTTACAGCTACAAGGTATAAATCAAGTGTATCATTTGTTTTAATATCTTTCAGCACATCAATAAAACCAAATGGAAAAAGCCTTCCATTATGTTTTTTTACCGCCTTGGACAATGATGGTACCGAAATCCCGAATCCTGCGAGCTTGTTGTCTTTATCAACAATAAAACAAACATAATCAGGATTTATATAAGAAAAATACATTTCAATATATCCTTTTATCTGCTCTTCTGTTAACGGAACAACACCATAAAGGTCTTCATATGCAATATTTATAATATCGAAAACTTCATTGCCATATGGCAATATTTGTTTCTTGCTTTTTAAATCAAGTATACGAAGACCATATTTATCAAGCGATCTGCTGGCTATTTTATTAATTCTTTCTATTTCACTGCTTTCAGGAACTATTATTTCATACTCAAGCCAGTCAATATCCTTTACATATCCTAACTTCTCAAGATGTTCCTTATAATACGGGTAATGGTAATAAGTAACTATTGTACCCATTTCTTCAAATCCATCAACCAAAAGGCCCTGATGATCCAGGTCGCAGAAACCCAAAGGCCCGTGAACAGCCTCCATCCCATTCTCCCTGGCATATTCTTCCACGGTATTGAACAAGGCAGCAGAAACTTCAGGGTCATCGATAAAATCAACCCAACCAAAGCGGGTGTATTTATTGCCCCATTTTTTTACATAAGCATGATTTTGAATTCCTGCAATCCTTCCTACAAGTTTTCCGTCTTTATACGCAAGCCAGTACTTTGCATCGCAATATTCAAAAGCAGGGTTTTTCTTCTTGTTTAAAGTGTTGTAATCATCCATAATTAGAGGCGGTACCCAATATGGATTATCCTTATACAGCTTAAACGGGAACATAATAAAATCTCTTAACTGTTTTCTTGTTTTAACCTCGACGATTTCTACCATTTAGTACCCCTCCTGATATAAAAAACAACCTAATATCATTAAGCTATGTTATTATTGAAATAAATGTTTACACAAATTATATCACATATAATGCAATAATTAAAAATGAAATTTATATATTTGATTTAAAAAGAGCTTAGAAAATGTCATTTATTAAGCTTATTTATGAAAATAAAAAATTATTCATTAGCTTTTAAACATGAATTCATCACAGGAAATAATATATTAATTTGATCGTAATTTTCCGGGCTATACCATAATTGGGATTTTTCATTTACTGTGATTTTTGCTTTGAGTTCTTCCTTCCTCTCCCACTTTTCAAGGAATGTCCACATTTATACATTATCTTTCAACTAAGTGCTGTTAGTTGCAGTTTTTTCCTCACAGCAAATTTGAAGATCAATAATTGGGTTAAGTCTCTATTAATAAACATACTTAAACCATGTTCGGATTACGAAAATCAAAAAATCTATGGAAAAGAAAACGGTAACATTAACAGGATATTGTTCGAATTTGTTAAGTTAACGAAGAGCTTGGCTTTCCGAGTTTATATTATATGTTGTTGAAATCAATTTTGCCTGAACAATCAGCCGATGTGATGCTATATATAAAGGATGGCATGTTATAAGGGTTAAAATACTTTCTGTTTCACTTTTTTTCAGAACAGATACATCATCAGGCTCTACGACCTGTATATTGAAAACCTCATATGTGAAATCAGCATCTAAAGTGGAAATAACTACTATATCACCTAATTCCACCTCATTCAGCCTGTTGAAATTTCGTCCGTAGGCATGGCTTCTGTGTGCAGATATGGCTGTATTACCTATTTCACCGATATCTGTTGTACCGGTTAATTTACCTGCCCCAATTTTTAATATTTCAGGGGTAGCGCCATCCATAACAGGTAAAACCAAATCAATCTTGTCAATTTTAATAACACCTAATGTAACAAAGGATTTTGTATTTTTATTTCCCTTATTGTCATCATCTATGCTTTCAGTGGTTTCATCATTATTTAAATCTGAAAAGGCTTCATCAAGGAAAAGGTAAGAGTTTATTGCGTCCTCTGATGCCTCTGAAGTATCTGCACCGCTCTGATTGAATTGATACTGAACCGCTCTTCTCTCCTCTTCCCATTCTTTTAGAACCTTTCTTTGCATATACCCTGTATAAATATTTTTGGCAATAGGGTAACTTGCAATTAATATTCCTGCAGCTATCAGCAATATTGACTTAAGTTTCATTTAAATCTCCCTGACTCAGTAATATAGTGGTTTTATTTCCAAAGTGACCAAAAACATAGCCGGAGGTAAAATCTCCGGCTAATTCTTTAATTCTTTCTGCTCTTTTGGTTGAGCTTTATGCCGGCAAATATGGCACCGGCTCCTAGTCCATAAAATAGTATTGGAGGCATTTCTCCTGTTTTAGGTAGTCCTTTTGGTATCTCTTCTTCTTTAATTATTATTAACTCAGTTTCGTCATTACCTGGTTTAACTGATTTATCTGGTTCACCAGGTCCCACCGGAGTATCTTCATCTTCAATTTCAACTATTACCGGTGTCGGTGAAGGCGTAACCTGTTTGGTTGGTTCTGCAGGCCTTGTTGGTTCTGCAGGTGGCTGGGTCGGTGTCGTTGTAGGTGTTAGTGTTGGTGTAGGTGTTGGTATTGTTGTAACCCTACGAGTAGGTGGTTCAGTTGGGGGGGATAATGGCGGATTTGTAGGTGTTGGTGTTACAGAAGGCTCATATTGTGCGGTGATAATCCATTTCACCTTCATTGATGCTCCCTGGTATTCATTTCCTGTAGTTTCACCGGGGAGGTGTACGGTAAAGGTTAAATCAACCGGATCACCTTTCTGTATATAACCAACCTCGACATTTTTATCAAATTTACTTATCGCACCATTATGTATTACTTTACCATTCTCGTGGGTTACTGACAAAACCAGCCTGTCGTCCAGATTACCCCTATTACCGTTAACTTCTTTCCCTAATATATTTTCAACTATCTCGGATCTAATCCATACACGAAGAGAGGATGTTGTGCTGTTTGGATCAATGTAGATAGTCATTGTGGAAGTTTTTGTATCACCAGGATTAAGATTATCGGTATCAACAGGTATATCGGATAATCTAACCCTGAGTCCTGTATTCTCCCCAACTACTTCAACTGCATAAGCATTTATGGAACCTACGGCCATACAGCCAATCAGGATCATAATCGCTATTAAAATGGATTTTGAAGATTTTTTCCTAATCATATCCAATTACTAACATCCTCTCGTTTTCGAGTTTCATATTATAAACATTCTTTTATTTACCGAAATTACGGCTGATAATTGTCATAAACATCGCCAAGAACTGCAGCGGGTGCGCCATTGGAAGCCTGTACTGCGGTAACTTTGCCGCCCAATTTAAATATTGAACCTTGGTAACCGTTATGTGTTGCAGGTCCGTCAAAGCCAACAGATACTTTTATAGCAACTTCATTTACATCATTATCTTCCGGATCATAGCTTCCGTCCAATGAAGCACCTATGTAGTAAAGCTTAAACTTATTGAGGTCATAAATGCTGTCTACACCGTCTACGCCTTCCCATCTTAACAGCCAATTGCCGTCTCC
>Ga0134104_1000110_pt1 | contig 104356 bp, 73 predicted proteins | sample 15_3_2metaG_FD_94455 | JGI IMG/M metagenome (GOLD analysis project Ga0134104, IMG submission 94455) | Switchgrass degrading microbial communities from high solid loading bioreactors in New Hampshire, USA - 15_59_3.3_214_A2 metaG | ecosystem: Engineered > Bioreactor > Semi-continuous > Anaerobic...
GCTTAACAAACAGACGGTTTTTTGCGCTGGTTTTACATCAAATACAGCACCTTCAGAATTAGAAACCTGTACTTTTGAAACCGATATAATATCAGATACGAAATCTTTCTTGGGCCTGAAGGCCAGTTTGAGTATATCTTTGTTCCCGTTTACTGCATTATCCAAACCGGTACTTACAGCTACAATCCTAACAGTTCCGGGGACTCTCTGATCTGCAGTAGCAATACTTATACCATCTGAAGCAGGTTCTGCTTCAACATATTCAAAGTTGTCTGCATCATATGTTACGGTAATATCCTGAGCCATCACATCAGAGGCGGCTTTAAGACCGAATATTAGTATGAAAAGGCTGCCTGTTTTAATTTCATCAGGTCCTTCCAAAACCGAAGATATATTTTCCTTAGTCTTAATAGTTAACTCATTAGAATATACGGTTTTGCCATACAAAGTAACGGCTGCTCTAATTTTAGCTGTCCCTTCTCCTACTATCAGAACTCTGCCGTCTTCATCCACAGATGCTACATTTTCGTTATCATTTATGTAACTGATTTTTGCATTGCTGAGATCCAGCAATTGACCATTTGGTGCTATTCCTCTAAATCCAAGCTGTATATCATCACCAGTCTTAATATTATCAGCCTGGTACCCTATATTAATCTCTGCTGCCGATGCCCATCCGCCTTCACCCTCAAGCACTTCAAGCTTTATGTGTGAAGCATCCACAGCAGGGAAATCTGCAATTTTCATAGAGCTGTCCCCGCTCCATGAACCGCTGTAAATTTCATTAAACTGATTACCATCAGTGCTTGCATAAATCCTGTACCTTTTTATGTTTCCGTTAGTTCCGTCTTTTCTTGGACTGTACCAAAGACTGTCTACCTTATAAATTGAACCTAAGTATAATGTTATCGACTGAGGCAGCGGATCATAAGGATTCCAGCTTGTGTGCCAGATGGTTGAAAGATTTCCGTCTATGGCATTATCCGGAACGTCCCCGGAAAAGGTTGAGTAACTGGTGGCTTCTGCGGTCATTTTATCTTGTGGTACAAACAATGCCAATATAACTTCTTTAAGCTCATCCGTAACGGTAACATTAATTTCCTGTGAAGGATCCACATAAACTGACTCGCCGGACATCTGACGAAGTATCATATTCCTGTTTACTCCCTGGCCTTCAAATGTATTCCCGGTAATTTTCACATCACTGCATGCCAACAATTCTATGGCCGTAGTGCTATTGTTTCCGATGGTATTTGCCCTTATTATTCTGTTATCCTTAAATTCCATTCCCTGCAGGCTTTTTGCATAGAGCACCATATTATCCAGCATAACAAATTCATTATCAATAACCCGAACATTCTTATGGACCGGATCCTCATAATTTACCACCGAGTTTTCTGGCAATATATAAATAACCGGCCCACCGCATTTGATAAATTTATTGCCACGGATGGTCACATCCCTTACCATTCCCGATTCATACCAGCTACGTGCATCATCGGCAATTAATATTCCGCTCATTCCGGTTTTATTGAATGTATTGTTTTCTATAAGAACACTGCGTCTGGTTGTTACCAGCAAACCTCTGGTAGGTATTCTCGAAAAATAGTTTCCTATGATTTCTACTTCGGGTGTCCAGGTTGCATTTTCCACAACGTCACCTGAGCTTATATTATCCGGGGCTGGTTCTTCAAGGGTCAGTAAAAATTCCCTGTTGCTAAGTCTTGCAACAGACTTTACGGTATTGGTGCTGTAAACAGTGAGAGTATCCGATTTTACAAAATCAATAACATCTCCCGGGAAAAATGCATCGAATCCATAGCTCTGGCCGTGCATAAACCTGACTTTTATTTGGTCCGAAGCAGGTTTATCAACAATTCTCAGATGAGTGCCATGGATGTTTATGGGGTCATCATGGGCACCTACAAAATTGCAGTTAAGGACCCGTATTTTACCCCTGCAACCTGAAAACTGCATGAAATCAGCAAAGCATGCATTTGTACGACCTGTTTCAGGACGGGGCGAGCAATCAATGGATTCAAATGTCAGATCCTCGCTGTACTGGCCTACGAACCCAAGACCATGCATATAATGCATTTTTGCATTTTCCCATAAAATGTTGCTGCTCTCGTGTATGAAGACACCAACCTGGTCACGGATGGTTTCTCTTAATTGATAAACATGGCCAACGGTTGCAATAGGCTTGGATCCATAGTAGAATTTTACTCTGTATGGTTCAAGCTCTTCAACCGAGGTTGCGGAAGTAACAGGATTCCATCCGGTACGCCACAGTTTGTCTTCCACTGGGTCATATTCCACAGCATGGTTACCATTGCTGGTCCATCCTTCGCCTATCCATATCAGCTTATTATTTTCAATCTTATAATCAGAATCTTCATTTATATTTGCAATTAAATAGTTTGAACCTACCTCTTCAACCCTAAATTCTGACATGGTGGGTCTCTCAAAGTCAGTTTCAAGGTTCTGGAACGTAATATTCTGACACTGGTCCACAACGATCATTGTCATTTTCCCATGGAACATAAACAAAGAGCCATTACCTTCAACAGTGAGGTTATTCATTCCTTTGAATAGCAGACCAATAGTTTTGGTAACATCGGGATTCTCTGATTCAGATGCAGTATTCGATATATAATAAATTTCCTTGGCCGCATTGTCCGGATAAAAGTCATAGCGGCCATGAGGAAAGTTCAATATAGCGGGCCCTTCAACTTTTGAAGCTGCCTTTATAGCCTGCTGTACAGCCATTACTGCATCTTCACCGGAATCCGGAACAGCTCCAAAATCAGTAACGTCAATAATTGTTGTTTCCCGGGTAGGCTTCTCCGCTGCAAACACCGCTTCAGGTACACTTATAACAATAATATTTATTAGAAATGAAAGTAATAATACGCCTGATAATAGCTTTTTTATACCTTTGATCACTTTCATTCCACCCTTTCTGCTGTACTACTGTGACCTGAGCCTTATCCTGCTGAACTTATGACCTAAACGGTGAAATCTGCCCAGGTACACTTATTAATTTATTAGGAAAATAATACTGCTTCAGAAACGTCACCAATAAATATATCTACAAAATGCAAATTTACATCGGCAGCAATTACTATACTGAGCCTTTTTGGGGATACGGAGGGCAAAATGCCCTCCACAACATACATCTTATTCCAAACCAAGTAATTTTCTGGCAATAAATACAAGGTCAATTATGTCTATCCTGCCATTGCCGTCGACATCAGCCTTCTTGGCTTTTTGCCAGTCTTCATTACCTTCTTCATAGCCAAAATATTTTGCAGCAATTCCGACATCTCCTATGTTTATTTCTCCGTCACCATTGACATCACCTGGTATAACCTGGCCTTCCATTGCTACTGTAAGACTTACGTTATCAGGATAAAATACTGAGCCTTCTCCATCGGATACCTCTATATTTACTGCACGGATGATATTGGATACAAAAGTTTTTACCGGTTTAAGTGTTACTAAGAATACTTCTTTCTGCCCGTTTATAGCTTTATCTTCACCTTCTGTTCCTATAAGTACGCGGACAGTACCCGGGTCATCTGCGCTGTACCCTGCTATTACTGCACCGTCCAGTACAGACTCCACATTTACAAATTCAAATTTATCCGGATCATAGGTTATGGTAACATCCAGTGCAGCAATGTCTACCTCGGTATCAACTCCGAAGGTAACACTATAGTCTTCATCAATGACTGCATATTCTGCCCCCTTCAGGACTGCTGAAATTTGTGGAAGTGGATTAACCGTTACATTTGCTGTTGCTTTTATTGAAGTTCCGGGAACAGAACCCTCAACTGTGAAAGTTCCTTCATCTGCATACAAATCAGGATTTATAGTGCCCCATGTGACAGGTACCATTGTTGATGTTCCGTCTGAGTATATGGCCTTAATTTTGTCGGGAAGCACAGGAGCTGTTCCCTCCATTGTGGAAACATTTGTTGTTCCAAGAGAAGCCAAATCCGGAAGAGAACCAACTTCGCCGTACTTGATATATTCAATCCATGCAGTCTTCTGGTCAAACCATGATCTTAAACCTATTTTGCCTGCGCTTTTCGGTAAGTTGGTCAATTTATAGGAAACATCGCCCGAATATATCTGTTGACCATCAAGCCATATAGTAATTGTAGTTCCCACGAACCTTACTTTCATTACATAGGTTTTACCGGTCTGGAGAATCGGGCCCTTAATATTATCAATCCATTGCTCGCCTGAGGATGTACCTGTTTCAATCAGCCAGTTATCCTCTATACTGTATCCGGCAAATCCCCAACGGCTGTTGGGCGCAGTACCTGTTCTGAATACGATACCAAATCTTGCTGCTGAATTATCCAGCCTGAACATTATCTCTATTTCGCCATCAGTTAAGTCGGGAGTATTATTATCAACCAATACGACCATATTGTTTGCAGAAGTATCCCTGACAACTTTTAGCATTCCGTTCCGGGCCTCTATTGTCGCGTTTCCTACAACCTTTTTCCAGTCTCCTGGCTGATTATTTTCAAAATCTATAATATAATAAGGTATTTGTATGTCGCCTGTCCTGACAAGCCCTTTAATTGCTTCTGTAAGTTCTGCCAGAACATTATCCACGTCTTCCTGAGTGGCGTCCTCATCTGCTGCAACAATCCTGGCATTATTCAGAGCGGCTTCAAGAACATTCCAGGATTCAGCAGTAAAGTCTGCTTCATTCAATGAAAGCGCTTCTGCTATTTTTTCATTAAGAGCAGTTTTGTTTACTTCAGGTTCTTCTTCATACTCTATTACGAAGAAGTCAAGATTAAATGCCGTATTATTGTCAGGGTCATTTTGTACTCTTATGGTATGTTCCCCGAGTGGCAAATCGTTCTTTTCGAAAAAGAGTACCTGATATTCGTGATTTCCTTTTGTGTTTACAGATGCGACCGGATTTTCCATATCATCAATAAAGAAATAGCCCATACCAGCAGCAGGTCCCTTTTTCCCGTAAACCTTGATTGATGTTCCATAAAAAGTAAGCTCCGCATAAGCACCAGCTTCAAAGGTATAATGGTGGGACTGACCGCTTGATTGAGCTGCAGTGCTACTTGTCTCATGTACCCAATTGCCTGAATATACAACCGTTGAATCATTATTTTCTACTTTTGTTGTTACTGTCTCAGCTCCTACCGGCAGCCATGTTGTAAACACTGATATAAACAGGAATACTGTGATTAATAAGAAGCTTAAAAATTTTTTCATAATTTAATCTACCTCCTTTTAATCTTTTATTAATTTACTTAAAAGTATTAATTTACTTAAAAGTGTTTACACTTAATAAGCTCATTGTAACTAACATCTGTTTCACTCTACTGCGAAAATTTTCTTTGCCATAATTACAAGATCAGTTAAGCTAACCCTGTTGTCCCCGTCCAAATCAGCCCTTTTAGCGATGTCCCAATTTACGCTTGCTTCATCTGTTCCATAGTAGAATGCTACTATGCCAAGGTCGCCGATACTTATTCTTCCGTCACCGTTGAGGTCAAAACTGTACGTCTGCCTGAAATAAATATCTATACCGGAGACTGCGGCAAACGTCAGATTTCCATATCCGTCTGACAGAACAGCCTCAGTGACCTTTATGGTTTCCTTCTCAAAGGATTTCTTGACCCTGAATTTGAGCTTTGCAACAGAAGCATCGTTGTTTATTGAATTACCTGATCCGTTACTTGCAACAATCAGCCTCAGTGTGCCCGTCTCGGGCTGGTGATACTGTAAAACGCTGATTTTTTGACTGTCGTAAGAAACTGCATCTAGGAATTCGATGTTGTGAGGGTTATAAGCTATTGAAATATCCTGAGCCATTACATCTTTGGCGTTCGTAAGTCCCAGAATTATTTCAAATTCTTCATTCAACCCTGCATGGTCAGGCCCCAGAAGCGCAGTACCCGTTTCAGCGGCAATCTCAGCAGTTCTGAATTTTGTATCTGCCCAGTCACCATGGTCTGAGCCTATTCCATTGCCGGCATCAGTAACAATAAGTGTTAATTGTTTGCCTCCAGTAATATCGAGGCTCACAAACTTCTGAGGGGTGGTGGAAGTCATAAGCCCGCTGTCATAAAGCTTCCTGCCGTCCATCCAAACCTCAAAGGTTATACTTGCAGCGGTAGCAGGTCCCATTTCCTGATCGACACCGATATATGCTTCAAAGATTCCATACCCCTTGCCGCTGATGTCATATATAATCTCAGAATTGGCATGGGTTCCTATTCCCTTCTGATATGTAACTGTTGTACCGCTTTCGCTTCTGAGCCTTATGGAATTTCCATCAATACTCATGTCCTTTCTGATTGTGCCCCAGCCTGCATCAGCAGAAACCCATTCAATATCGCTCAGATAAATTTCATCAACTACATCAAAGGTGATTTTGTAAGTTGCGGTAACAGGACCATCTTTGGAAGATGCATTGATAATTGTTTCTCCTGGAAGGCTCTGCGGATTTATAATTTCAATTGATATATCATCACTTACCGGTGTTACTTCGACCTTTGGAATCATGTTGGACAGGCTTCTCATGACCTTGTAGCGGTAGGAATATACTTCCGGATCAAAGCTATCTATTTTCTTTCCATCTACAGTAATACTGCTTACAAGAATATTATCTGCAATACCTGCCAGTATTTTAATTTCATAGTCTTCGAGTTTTCTGTCATATACCTTGAGTTCATCCAGTATACCAGTAAATGAACTGGATTTGCTTCCTATGGTTTCAAGCGGAAGAACAAAGGTACCTGTATTGCTTACACTTCCGGTACTGTCGATGGTTTCAACAAATTCGCCGTTTACATAGAGCGAAGTTCTGGTGAGCTCTCCTGTGAACACCAAGTGTGTCCATTCTCCTGTCGGGACGGTGTAATTAAAGGAATAATCATACCCTTCCCTTGAGAATCCGACCTTTCCGGTATTCTTTTGTCTGAGTTTCAATACTCCATCCGGAGATTCCATGAGTATCTGTTCATCTGCTCCGTTGGCTGCAGGTTTGACCCACATGGAGACAGACCATGGGAAACCTTTGCTCATAACCGGTGTGGATATATGATCAGTTGACTGTTTAAACTCTACAGCTCCGCCGACCTTTCCTTCAGAAATCCACATGCCTTCTCCGACCTGGGCATCGTAACTGTTGCCTGACCCGTCGCGTCCTGGATTATTCTCATCATCAAAAGAATAATCCAGGACAACATCGCTTACGCTTCCAACATTTCTTTCAGGATTTGAATTGGGAGCTGATCCTAAAGTTTTGGCAAGCTGTTGGAATTCATAATAACTGATGCGATCGTTTCTGTTGCCGCTCCACATTTTTTCGCCAAGGGTCTGAACAGCGGGCAGTGCTCTGTCATAAACGTCGAATGTGGTTATACCGTTGCCGATTCCGTCATTCCATATGCAGAACATTCCCCCCAGAAGTTGCTGATGTCCCGGATATACTATGGTATATCCAAAATCAGTAGGTTCCCAGGAATTGTACAGTGACCTGCAGTCCAGATAATCCCTGTAATATCCTGCTGCCGGAACGATGTAAAGCAGGCTGTCGGCGGTGTTTATTCCCTTGAAACCGAGGCTGAACATCTCGTTTACTTCACCCCAGCTATCGTTCCACAGGTTCATGACAACATTATCGGAAATCACAGTTGTTTGTGGATCATCCTTCATTCTGGTAAGAGAACCCCATAACCGAGGTGTTTTCCCGCTGTTTTTAATCATACTGATATAACGGTTTGTATACTCACGGAATTTCTTTGACTCGGCCTGATTGTATTCATCGGTACCTATATGTACATTCTGGCCTTTAAATATGGGCAGGTACTCTTCAAAAATATCATCCACCAGCTCATATGTTTGAGAGTTATTAAGATCCAGATGGTCCCTTCCATATAAAGAGCTGGATATCTCAGGCATATATTGAGTCAGTGCGAGAGAATGAGCAGGTGTGTCAATTTCCGGGATTATATTAATGGCATATTTTTCAGCCATGTCAAACAGTGCAGCAAATTCCGCCTTGGAGTAACTTCCATCTTTGGCTGTAAGGCCGGGATGTTTCTCGCTTTCAAGCCGGAAGGCCGCATAAGCTGTCTGCCAGTTGTTTTCATTAATCCATATATAGTTATCATTGAGATGAACCTGGAATTCATTCATCTTGTACCATGACATTAATTTTACACAATCCTGTAAAAAGCTCATTGGAAAGTATTTGCGCCCCACATCCAGCATGAAGCCACGGGATTTATATTTCGGGTAATCACGCGCAATACCCTTGGGAATATTATCCTTTCCGCTGTCCTGTACCAATACCTGAAGGGCGGTTCTTGTTCCGTAGAACACACCTTTCGGAGTGTTTGCCGATATTGTAACAACATCATCTACATCGAAATAATAGCCCTCTTCTCCCAAGCCTTCATCAGAGCAGTTAAGGGTCAGGTAAAAATCACCCGTATCCGGCCTGCTTGTGGCGACCTCAGGCAAATATCCGTTTATATCACGCATATCCTCAGCAAAGACCTCTGCGATGTCTTTAAGCTCATCATAATAATTCGGGTCAACATAAATTTTTGAGTCGTGCCCCATAGTAAAGCTTCCTTTTCTCCCAACCCATTCTCTGAGACTTGGAATGACTTTAGGAACTTCGTTTGCAGAAGGATCTATATCCTCTGTCCCTGGTACAGTTATTTCAAAGGTGTCAGTAAGTGCCGTAGTGTTATCTGAAAGCCGTACAACCTCAAAGGTAAGGTTAACCACAGCGTCAACCAATGGTGGGTATATTCTGCCATCCAATCCGATAACCGCTTCTCTGTCGGAACCTTTTATTGATATGGAATATCCTTCGGGAATTTCAGGCAGAGTTAATTTCCATTCCCCTTTTTCAGGTGCATCGATTGAAGTGATGCTGCTGGCAACATCCTTGGCCGTAGGTTCAATATTGTCACCATATCCGTAAATCTCAACCTCATAAAGGGATACCGAGGTCCAGACATTAGACCTTTCCACCATATAAACCCTTACATAACGGGCATCTACAGAAGCTGACAATACAATTTCCTCTACGCCGCCCGTCCCGTTATTCTGTGTATATATATCATTCCAGGACTGTGTGTCATCTGAAACCTGTATTATGTATCTTGTAGCATATGCGGCCTCCCAGTACAGCTTAATTTTTTCAACGGTTGCCTTGCCACCCAGATCAATATATATCCACTGTCCCGGAAAGCTCGAACCGCTGGACCATCTGGAAGATTTGGAAGAAGTATCACCGTCCACGGCAAGATCAGGGGTAAAGCTTGCGGTTTCATTGGCCGAAGAATAGGCATTTTTGTTCAGGGCAAGATTAGTCAAAATATATTGCCCGGATATATCTTCAGCAAAGACAATGTTTTGTTGAAAGGGCATTAAAATTAATGACAGAATGAGTATCATTATCACTGAAAAACGTAATTTCATTCCAATCCTCCTTATTCATCACAGTAAACAAGTATTTGCAGCAACAGGAGATTAGTTTATTAGTTATACCTGTTATTGCCCCATTTTAAAAACTCAAAACGTCATGTATATACTGCTGGCTTAGTTGTAAGCATAAGAAGAATTCAGAACGGCATAAACCTGTATGTCATTCGTAATACTATTTTTTTAGAATTGCGTTGGCTGTTAAAACAAGGTCAATTATCTCTACAGCCCCGTTTCCGTCAACATCAGCCTTTCTGGCTGTTTCCCAGTAGCTGTTGTCTTCCTTAAATCCGTAGAATTTGGATATTATACCCAGGTCTCCGACATTAATTTTTCCGTCATTGTTAACATCAAAATCCAGCGGCTTCTCATCTTCAAGAATGGTAACTTTCGCATAATCTCTGAAGCCAATTCCTGCTCCTCCCGTCGCGTTGCTCAATTCAACGGTAAAGTATCTGTCACCCTTATATACTTTGTTATTAATAATTGTGATTATAAAACTCTTGGAAGTCTCACCATCGTCAAAGAACAATGTTCCGGACCATTCCTGATAATCAGTACCGCTTATGGCAGTGCCATTCCTTGTCAGATAATCTACCTCAGCCTGCCCGGTGCTGCCGCCAACCCTGTTGATTGTTATTTCCACAGGTCCTGCAGCTTCATTAACCGTAAATTCTGAAGCGGCAAATTCAAAGGTACCATATTCGTTATTCAAAACGGCAGCTCTGTCAATTTGAAGATCAGCTTTGCCGGCATTGGGGTTCTTTCTTCCTGTTGCGCTGACTCTTATGATATGCTCACCCGGTGAAAGATCAGGGCTTTCATAAATCAATGTTCTGGTTTTTCTTACCGGTGAATAAGTATCCACATCAAAGGGGGCACCACCGTCTATTGAGATCGACATTATTCCGTGATTGGGATCCACGGCACCGAACAGATAAATCTTGGTACCTGTAAACCTTATCTGGAAATAGTCGTTCGTATTAGTTGTATAATGCTCGGTACTGTCAAAGTGGTCTGAGCTGGTACCTGTTCTCCATCCCGATGAAAATTCAAACTCATTTAACCCCGTCCCTGTATCAAAATCATCTATAATTGTTGCGCCCTTGGGTACGACTGACTCGGAAACTTCCTTTGGTTGTTTATATACTCCAACCGTCTTAATTAAAGGGCATGCCTGGGATTCAAGAATATTGATGCGTATTTTTGATGAAGTGACCGGAGCTATGCGGGCAAGGCGCTTATAACCTATTGTTGTACCCGCGAATATCTCATACCATTCGCTTCCGTCCCATGCTTCAATATTAAACTTTGAAACACGCTGTCCCAGCTTTATATACTCCTGAATATTTATTACATCGAAGGTTATTTCTTTCCCGAAATCCAGCTCCAGACTGCCTGTGGTGACTCCGTCATCTGTAGCCCAATAAGTCCCGTCATCTCCGTCAATAACATTGACCGGTCCAAACCTTTCGGTATCGTTACCCCGTACACTGTCCGCAGTTACGGTTGCACCAAAGGCCAAATCTGTTTTGAAGGTCTCATCAATTATCCTCTTAAATTCCTGAAGCCTTGCTATGTCATTATCATGGATAAGCCCTCTCTTATCGGGAGGAACATTCAAAAGCAATACTGAGTTTCTTCCCACAGATTTGTAGTATATGTCCAGAAGCTTTTCCAGAGATTTAACCTGATTGTCCTGGGAGGCATGGTAGAACCAGCCGGGTCTTATAGAAACATCACATTCTGCGGGCATCCAGGTATTTCCATAAGCCTCACCTGTATTCAAATATGATGAGGAATTGCCTGACATACTCAATTTTTCAATATCTATCTTTGCCCACATAGGGTCGCCTGCTATACCCTGCTCGTTGCCGGCCCATCTTGCGTCAGGACCTATCGGCGACCAGATTATGCAATTTGGCTGTAATTTTCTTATTGTTTGTATCCATCTCTCAACGTCATATTCCTGCTCCACATCGGTTCCTTTTGCCCCGTCAAACCAAACCTCGCTTATTTCCCCATAGTTGGTTAAAAGTTCAGTAAGCTGGTTGACAAAATAATCATTATAGGCTTCACCCTGCCCGTAATAAGGAGAATTGGCATCCCAGGGCGAGATATAAATTCCGAACTTTACGCCATACTTATGACAAGCATCCGAAAGTTCTTTTACCACATCACCCTGTCCGTTCTTCCAAGGGCTGTTTTTAACCGAGTGCTCTGTGTAGGTACTTGGCCACAGACAAAAACCATCGTGGTGTTTAGCCACCAATATGATTTGCTTGAAACCAGCCTCTTTCAGTACTGTAACCCATTGTTCAGCATCCAATTCAGTTGGATTGAACAATCGGGGATCTTCCTTTCCGCTACCCCATTCAACATCAGTAAATGTATTCATTCCAAAGTGAATAAAGGCCGTAAGTTCAAGACTTTGATAGTTATATTGCTGTTCAGTCGGTATAGGGTAATGGGGTGCTGGGTCACTGACCTGCCCCAGCACGACATTATTCGATATAGCAAACACCGTTAAGCACAAAAACACCATTACAAGGAATTTATTTGCTTTCATCACCATCATCCCTTACAAAATTATTTTTCCATGTCAAGCAATTTCTGAACAACTATAACCAGATCAAAGATGTCTATCTTATTATCAAAGTTTACATCTGCAATTCTTGCACTTTCCCATCCGGTATCTGAGCTATCCAATCCATAGTAATAAGCTACAATTCCAAGATCACCGATACTTACTCTGCCGTCATTATTAACATCTGGATTATAAGCTATGGCACTTAACTGTTTGTTTGCAGTTTTAGCATAGGTCAATATTCCCTCACCGTTGGAAAGTGCAGCTTCTAAAACACTTATTACAGTATTTTGAATTGGAATTCTGGCTCTGAATTTCAGCTCAAGCAAATCCGCATCGCCATTAATCGAATTTTCACGGCCGATGCTTGCGATAATAAGCCTTATTGTTCCGTCTTTAACGGATTTCTGAAGAATACTTACCCTGTTGCTGTCCAAGGGCAAGGCATCAATAAATTCTAATTTTTCATAGTCATAACTTACCTTTACATCCTGGGCCATAACTTTCTCAGCATTCCTGAGTCCGTATACAATAGTGAATTCTTCATCAGGAGCAACACTATCCGGTCCTGTCAGAGCTGCAGCAGTTTTGTTCAGGCTTGCTTCTTTTACGGTAACGGTACTTGTAGCCGTGAAGTTACCGTCTTCAGTAATGGCAGTAATTACAGCCGTTCCCGCACTGATGCCTGATACTACACCATTATCATCAACTACAGCCACAGAAGGATTGTCACTTGACCATGAAACATTTTTGTTAAATGCATTTGACGGGAGGACTATGGCCTTTAAGATCGTAGTATCGCCGACCTTTATTGTGACGGCGGGTTTATCCATTTCAACACTCTCTACACGGCCTGTTTGCAAAGAAGTTGAATATACGTAGACCTCTCTTGCCGAACAAAAGCCTCCGACCGACTCGATACATTTGATGGCAATGCCTTGCGCTGTAACCGGATCAAAAGTTACTTTTTTCTCTGTATTGTCTCTTGCCCACGAACCTTCGGCTACTTTATTTGTGTAAGTCGTTCCGCCATCTGTTGATGTGTATATCTCGTATTTAGTTATAGTGCCGTTTCCGGCGTCAGCCCTTGGTAGATAACTCAGTCCATTTATTTCATAGGACTTGTCAAACTTTATCCATAGCCATTGCGGATTTACATTTCCCGTATACCACTTGGAATGGAATACCGTGCTCTCATTGCCGTCAACAGCATTTGCCGGTTCTTCACCCGGCTGATAAGATGTGGCTGTAGCAGTCAGTGCTGAAGGAGACAGGCAGAATCTTCTCGAATCAGGCAGCGTTGTAGTTGAAACAGCTTCCGACCAGTCACCGGCAACTGAATCATTTCTTGCCCTGACACTGAATTCATGGGTTGATTCGGATTCCAGGCCTGTTGCAGTATAAGGAGATGTTACATTGTTTATAATCAGGCCGTCTATCTTGATATCGTAGTACTTAACACCGGGGACAGTATTCCATGTAACCTTTATACTTGTATTATCAATTGCCTCAGCAGCAAGACCTGTTGGTACCTCAGGCTTTCCTTCACCCGGATAGGTTATTTCCTTTGTATAAGCGTAGAAATCAGCCAGAGCAGCATTGGTTTTCTTCCCATACAGCGGATCCGACGGATCATTGCCGCTTCCGCCCGAGTCAGTGACAGTTATTTTAATGGCAGTAGCTCTCACTGTATCGAAATCAATATTTCTGGGGTCACGGGATGTCGGCCAGTCAGACCAGTTATATGTGCCTATTTCATGATACTGGCCGGATTCATCCCTGTACTCAACTTTAAAGGTTATAAAGGTACCGTTTGAGCTGTTGGATCTGGGTACAAGTTTTATCCTGTCAACATCAAAGGTTCCGCCCAGATCTATTTCAATCCAGTGAGGCAGTTCAACCAAAGATGCTCCGTAGGATATTCCCCATGGTGTATCCCAAATGTCATTTGTGGTATCAATACTCTGAAGTACATTGCTGGCAGGATATCCCGGCTGATAGCAATCGGCAGTTGCCGTCATATTTGAGCGGTCGATTTCATTGTATGTAATTATCGGTTCTGACGATTCTTCAGTTTCAACATCGGTCTTGCAGTTAGGAATAAACACAGTATATCCAGTATCGGTAATTGTGCTTTCACCTGTCTTGACATAAAGTATACCATGCTTCTCATCTGCATCATAGAACCACGCAGCCTCATTGCTGGAAACGAATTCTTCATATTTTCCCTTCTCGTTAGCCAGCACTTCATCATTAAGCTTAACTTCTGTGGGCTTTTCCCTTGTATGTATCATTAAAACGTTATTTCTCCGTTTAGGTTGCCCTTCGTATGTTCCTACTGTCTGTCCGACTGTAACCGTCAATGGACCGGTTCCTCCTTCGGGAGCGTCAGAGGCAATATGAATGCTTGAGCTTGCCCCTTCAAGATATTCTCTCGAACTTCCGTCATCTTCATACAGTGTGAAGCTTGAGTAGCCATACGGATAAATATCATAGGTAACTTCGGTATTAAAACCGGGCTCTCCGTCATACAGCGATTCGGGATACATTGGAATTATTGCTCCCTGCCTTACAAACAAAGGCAATACTTCAAGAGGAGCACTGTATCCGTTCAGTATTTCACCCTCGCTCTTGTATTCATCTCCGGACCAATAATCAATCCATTTGCCCTCAGGCAGGTATATGTTGTTTCTCACAGTAGTATCAGTATAGACAGGGGCTACCAGCAAGTTTTCACCGCACATAAACTGGTACTTTACGAGATTGCCGTAGGTATTCGGATCATCAGGGAATTCCAGGAACATTGCCCTAACTATTGGAATACCGGTTTGTGCGCCTTCTGCGGCATAAGTATAAAGATATGGCATTAATCTTGACCGCAACTTCAAATATTTTCCATTTATTTCCGTATGAGTTTCATCATCGACAAAGGGAGCTTTTGCACGATTACCTGCCCATCCGTCCATATTTAACATCAACGGAGTAAAGCATTTCCATTGAAGATCCCTTGTGTAAGTATCAGCACTTCCGCTGAAAATACCGTCAATATCACTTCCTACAAACGGGTTGCCCGAAAGACCTGCACCAATGTATGTCGGTATTGTCTGACGGATGTATTCCCAGTTACCATATTGGTCACCGGACCAGATTGCAGAATACCTTTGGGTACCTGCCCAGCCGCAGCATGACCATATATAAGCCCTGTCATTTGAGTTGTTTACTATATTGTTATAGGCCTGTCTTGTTGCGTCAAGAGCCATGGAATAGCCTGTGCCGACCCAGCCCACATCAAGCTTGACCATGCGTAGACCATTTCTTACCCATGTGTCAAAATCTTTAAGACCGGTTGATGTCCAGGCTCCCAGTCTTACGCCGTTATTATTCAATATTGTTTCTCCGAATATTTTGAGCTCATCATTGTCCACTACGCTACCGTATCCGTCGTTCGGGATTACAAATGCCAACGGAAAGTCATTATCCTTGAATGCATCTGTAATCCTGTACATCTTGAATATACTTTCAAGCCCGTCATCGGCATATTTTGTGTCACCGAAGTACGGCGGCTGATCCTGACTCAGCTTTTCATAATAATTCGCATAACCGATTCCCAGACCCCATCGCGGTATAAAATTGGGTTTCCCTGTCAGATCAGTATAATGGCTCAAAATCTCCTGAGGAGTATCACCTACCATATAGAAGCAGTCAAACCGGTCTTCATTATGATAGGTTTTTACAATCGAAGAGTCGCTGAAATCATATGAACCGCTGTCATATGTATTCCTGAAGGCGCCATAGCCACGGCTGCTCCAGTAGAACGGTGCAGGGTTGGATGCCCCGCCATCATCCCAGTTATAATCGGGTGCGATGAGGACCTTTCTTCCCTTATGATTGAAGTATCCTCCCTGCATGCCACAGCCGTAGAAGTATTCACCGGCAGACGATTCCAGCGTCTGTACGGTACCGTTGGCGCCGTACTTAAGGACCGATGCTTCCTTCCAAAGCAGAGTTGAATTGTCCGCTTTGTACATGGAAAACATCACAGTCGACTTATTAATTCTCAGAACACACTCTGAACTTGCCAGTTTATAATAATCGCCCTCGTCAGTCATGGTTATATCAGGTATTTCAAAACCCAGATTAGGCTTATCAGAATTGACAAGCATATCTATATCTTCCCTGGAGGATCCGTTAGGCCAGTTCATTTCCTTGGCTTCACGGAATACCCCGTCAGGAGATGATACCTGAATACGTACTATATCATCCGTATAAAACGTAATTTTAAAATTTCTGGAGCCGTCGCTGAAAGTAAAGACATTGTGATCCTGTTTAATTAATTCATCTGCATCCCCAAATGTGGAGACTTCAGCTTTTGCCGGCAACGGCAAAATAACACCGGGAAAAGCTGAAAACAGCATTGTTAAAGTAATCAATAAAGATAACCATTTAGTGACACCTTTATTTTTTGACATACTTTACAGCTCCTTTAGTTTTATTTTTATTAATCTGCCATCAAAAGTCTAAAAGCTAAGTACACAAGATCTTCTATATCTATACAATTGTCCCCATTGGTGTCTGCTGCTCTTGCTTCAGGCCAACTGGCATCATTACTGGTTTTCCCAAAGTATTTGGCGATAATAGCCAAATCACCTATACTTACTCTTCCGTCGCCGTTGAGGTCAGGATTGAATGCGTTGCATCTGATCATAATACTCGTCCCTTCGGCAGCAATTTCGTTACCCTGGCCATCTGACAATAAAGCTTCCGTAACAGTTATGATTTCTACCTCAAATGATTTCTTTGCTTTAAAAGTAATCCTGACAAAGCTCTCACAAGAATTAACCGCATTGTCTCTTCCCATGCTTGCGATGATAAGCCTTACTGAATCTGCATTTTCAACTGTCTCTATTATGTCAACCTTAGAAGAGTCAACTGCTTCGACGCTGACAAACTCAAGGTCCTCGGCATTGTAGCTGATTGTAATATCCTGAGCCATGATATTTGATGCTTTGTTAAGTCCAAGCTCAATGGTAAAGTTTTCATTTACATTAACCACATCGGGCCCGGTAAGAACTACGGCAGTTCTCTCAGGCCCCTGAATCACTGTTACATTTGCAACAGCCTTCAGTTCGGTACCCTCAACAGTTCCTTCTACTGAGAATGTACCCGGCTGAGCGTACTGAGCAGGATCAATATCTTCCCATACCACGTCTGCACTGAATGTTGATCCATTGCTGTAAACGACCGTTACCTGTTGTGGAAGCTTTGGTGCAACACCAGCAAAGGTAGTAATGTTTACCGGTTTTATTTCTGTCACTGTCGGATTTTTGGATATGTACAGCTTTGCATCTGCCCAGTCGCCATGGTCAGAACCGATTCCGTTTCCTCCATCGGTAACCACAAGCTTAAGCTCATTCTTTCCTGCGACATTTACACTGACATACTTCTGAGAAGTGCCGGGATACATGATACCGCTGTCATAGACCTTTTCTCCGTCCACCCATACCTGGAAAACGATACTTGCTGTATATGTCATCTCCTGGTCTACGCCCACATAGGCTTCAAAGATTTCATAGTTTTTGCCGGAGATATCATATACTATTTCAGATATGGCATGGGTTCCTATTCCTTTCTGATATGTAACCGGCTGTCCGTTTTCTCCTCTGAGTGTAATTGTGTTTCCATCAATGCTTCTGTCCTTCTGTATGGTACCCCAGCCGACTGTAGCGCTTACCCAGTCAATATCACTCAGGTAGACATAATCTATAGCTCTGATATCTACAACATAGGTGCTGCTGAGCAATCCATCCCTTGATTTTGCTGTTATAACAGCCTGGCCTGGAAGTTCTTTTGCCTGAGTAATTGTTATGTCTACATCCTTCATTGATGGTATGGCTTCAACGGTCGGTATGCCGGTGAATGTGCCTTCAAGCAGCTCCACATCATACTTATAAACCGAAGGATTAAAGTTTTCTATGCTCTTTCCGTTTACCTTGATGTCTCTTATAAGCTCAGTTGTCGGAACATTGTCGCTTAAAGACATGGCTTCTGCAACATTTTCAACAGGCATTAGCGTATAACTGTAGCTGTAGCTGTTGCCGCTGTTCAGCATAAACTGTGCATGAGGCTTTGCTCCCCAGCTATTGTCGCCGCCAACACCCATCTGTTTATAGTTGATCCTCAAAATTATATCATCTGACCGTGTAAGTTCATATGGGTGTCCAGCAGCATAAAGCGCTTCAGGAGTGTAATGCAAAGCATTAACCTCCATAACCGGCATGCCTGCGGCGAGCAACCCGAAGCCATTATCATCTGTAAGGGCAACCCATCTTACATCGGTCTTGTTTCCGGTTTCCTGGGGGCGTACATATGGATAGAACTGTTCTTCAACAGTGCTTGAATACAGGCCTACATGTGCTCCTGTATTTTTATCCCAGTAGTTCTCCTGCGGACCTCTTCCGTACCATGTCAGGTTCTCATACTCTTCCGGAATTGTCATCATCATACCGATTTCAGGAATTTCAGAATTTCCTGAGGCAGCATCCAGGGTACTCTCAACCACTATCTGACCGCTGCCGAAAACGGTATATGTTACTCTGTATTCAGATACGTATGTTGTTGGCAGTTTTGCCTCAACACTTATTTTTACAGCTTTGGACCCAATCCTGGAAACGTCAGTTTTGACTATCTGCCTGTTTTTACCGGCATTTCTCCATGTAGCAGTTCTGGTCGGCATTCCGTTGCCGATATCATTATCTATCGGAGCTCTCCAGAAATTGGGAACCGGTCCTTCTTTAATTAAATCTTTTCCATTATATTTCCATGAACTGATTGTTCCGGATTCCATGTCAAAAGTCACGGCAAAGTTTTCACCGTTTATTTCAAGGCTGTCTTCAGCCTCATTAATTTCTATGTCCGGCATGTCAGAAAGACTCCGTGACTCATCATCAGGAACATTAAACGGCATTTTGAATTGTTCCTTCGCTATTTCATATCCTTTTTCAGCCCAAAGGGTATCCTCTGCCAGAGTAAAGCTTATATTGAGCCAGTATTCAACACCTGGTTCCAGTTCAGGCATGCTGTAAGGTATTATTACCTCGGCCGATTGCTGAGGCTTTATGTCCAGGCCGTTCAGGGAACCTTCCTGAATTACTCTATCATCGGCCATAAGAGTCCATTTTCCGTTAAATTTGTTAACATTGCTGAACAGGAACCTGTTTGTAATTTTTATTTTTCCTTCCAGCAGATTGACTTCATCAAATACTATATCCTGATATTGCTTTTTAACTTCAAGTATTTCGGGCTGAATAGTCCTGTCAGATGAAACAAGACCATTGGCGGAGAAGTTCCCGTCATTGGGGTTATCTCCCCAGTCACCGCCATAGGCATAATATTCTTTTACATCAGGTCCCTCTTCTCTGTATTCTTCGAAATCCATCCACAATACTACGCTTTCATCGTCAGGAGTCCTTGTGGCATCATTCAGTTCTTCCAGAGTAAGGGCTCTGTTATATAAACGCACATTATCAATCAACCCGCTCATATTGCGGCTATGTTCCATATTCCTGCCGATTGCCACAGGATAAGCACTTTCATCAATGCCACCGGTATGATTCTTGGTTGCTTTAAGCTCACCGTCTATATAAAGCTTTAACTGAGATCCATCATAGGTCCCTGCAAGATGATGCCACTGCCCGTACCAGCCATCGGACGGTGTATCAACATTAACAGAAACCCACTTTTCTGTCGAATCAGCATCATAGACAAAGAATTCAACAATGTTCCTTCCGTTCAAATTGGTATTCTGTTTAAGCGCAAACTGTTTGTCGCCCTTGGTCACAAACTCATTATGCCCGCTTGCGGGAACCTCAGGCTTGACCCAGGCTTCAACAGTAATTCCGTTGGTGCCTTTAATATTCAGCTGTTCAACATCAGGCAGTACTGCATATCCATTCAATGCCTTGCCGTCAATACCGTCTTCAAGATTTCCGGTGGCAAGGGATTCCAGCTTGGATGCGCTCATATCCTTTACATAGGTTTTAACAGGGGTAGGCCACAAAAGTGTCTGATCCACCCAATCCCAGATACATCCTCCTAAAATATTGGAATATTTATAGAAGACATCCAGATATTCATAAAGGTTTCCTACGCTGTTCCCCATAGCATGTGCATATTCAATAGCCAGATAGGGTTTCTGTGTTCCTGCTTTTCCGTAAGCCTCAATGGTTGACGGATCCCTGTACATTGAGCTGATAATATCAACTATGTCGGAGTAGCCTTCGTAAATAGTGAGCCTGGTGTGATCATTGGCTTTTATCCAGTTTGCTGCCTGGGCAAAGTTGCTGCCTCCTGATGATTCATTACCCAAGGACCATATTATTACCGAAGGATGGTTTTTATCCCGCTCGACCATACTCTTTACACGATCAAGAACATTGGCCGTCCATCTTGGATCACTCTGAGGAATAATGTTTCTTGCGCCATGGGATTCAATATTAGCCTCGTCTATTACATAAAGACCATATTCATCGCAGAGTTCATACCATTCAGGATCATTGGGATAGTGGGATGTTCTAACGGTATTGATATTGTGCTGCTTCATGAGGGTAATGTCCTCAATCATTCTTTCCCTGGTTACATATCTGCCGTTAACAGGATCAATTTCATGTCTGTTGACACCCTTGATTTTTAAAGGTACGCCATTAATCCTGACTTCTCCGCCTACTTTCTCGATTTCGCGGAATCCGACCCTGCAGCTCTGAGTCTCAAGTATAGCTCCTGATGAATCTTTCAGGGTGATAACCGCAGTATACAGATTAGGATATTCTGCCGACCATTTAAGCGGATTCTCGACAAATTTGCTGTCTTTCAGCGTTACAAGTTCGCTGGGTCCAATTTTCTCTATGTCAAGGATAACAGGTTCATCAAATACATGGTTCCCGTCGGGGCCATAAAGGATGATCTCAACCGTACCTTCAAAAACTTCATCGTTATAGTTTATAACTTCGGTTTCAATATTCAAATCTGCATCCTTATACTCATCATCAAGATCAGTTGTCAACCAGAAATCTCTCACATGAGCTTTCGGTGTCGAATAGAGAAATACATCACGGAAAATTCCGCTTAGGCGGATCATGTCCTGATCCTCAATCCAGCTTGCATCACACCAGCGGTAAACCTCAACCGAAATACTGTTTTCGCCTTCCTTAAGATATTCTGTAATATCATAATCCTTAGACGTAAAGCTGTCCTCACCATATCCTACATACTGGCCGTTTACCCATACATAAAATGCCGATTCCACACCTTCAAAGGAAAGAAATACCTTTCTGCCTTCCCAATTTTCGGGAACTGTAAAAGTGCGCCTGTATGAGCCTACGGGATTATACTTTGTGGGAGCATAGGGCGGAGATGGGTTCTCAACCCCCGTCCACGGATATGTAACATTGACATATATAGGATAGTCATATCCCTGTGTTTGCCAGCTGCCTGGAACCTGAATATTATCCCATCTGCTTACATCAAAATCCTCTTCATAAAAATTGGCTATTCTTTCATCGGGGTTTTTCGCCCAACTAAACTTCCAGCTACCGTTCAGACTCATGTAATAAGGAGATTCTTCCATTTTATGGGCTAAAGCCTCTTCTATAGTGGCATAGGGCACCGATGTTACATGAGCCGGCTCTCTGTTGATTTCAAAAATCTCAGGGTTGTTATTCCATTCAGGGTAACCATTATCAGTGTTAGCAAAAACAGCGGTGCAAAAGCTCAAAAGTATCGTTATCACTAAAGAAACAGATATAATTTTTTTCATGATACTTTTGCCTCCTATTAACACATTTTTAAATCTTAATCTGCTGATATAATCTTGCCTGCAATGTACGAAAGATCCATAATGCTTATTATTCCATCGTGATCCATGTCTCCTGCTTTTGCTTGTGCCCATTCGTTGTCGCCTTCCCTGACGCCGTAATACCATGCAACAATCCCCAAATCAGCAATGCTGATTCTTCCGTCTTTGTTGACATCTGCATCCATTTCAACTTTTGGTGCAATTACTGTTCCAAACGTTTTTGCTGTATATACATCACCTGAATCATTTGATAATTGGGCACTATCGAAGAATATTGTTTCTGTAGCAAAATCTGCAACAGTTCTAAATGTCAGCTTCAGAATTTTCTTATCGCCATTAATGACATTTCCAAGCCCTGTGCCAGCGGATGCTATCCTTATAGTTCCGGGTATTCTGCTGTCAACTGCCAGGATTTCAATACCCTCTGATGCCGATTCTGCTTTTAAAAATTCAAGGTTTTCGGGATTGTAACTGAATGTTAAATCATGGGCAATTATGTTCTGAGCGTTTTCTATTTTTACTGATACTGAGAATTCCTCTCCCGGATAAACTTCACCGTCAGTCTCCAATAATACTTTCAGAGAATCATCAGTAACAGCATCCTTAAGATTGGTTACTATTTCATATATCTCGGGAATTACACCATTATTCTGCCATAGCAGTTTTATTTCCAGAACTTTATATGGCTTATCAAGCGTTATAAGGTTGTAGGCTTTATTTAAAATCCCGGCTGTCTTCCATCCATCTTCCAGGGTTCTTATTTCTACAGTTGCACCGGAAATGGCATTGTCAGACTGCAGTACAGAAAATGCCGATATTTCCCTGATGTCACTAAGCCTGTAGGTTATATACTCGCATGCCTGTGGCGCACTTTGAGCTATATAAGCCGTGTTTATTCTGCCATCGGCGGCTTTGTACAAATCACCGGTCGGAGTCCCGGTAACAAGGGATGGAACTTCTTCGGGAACCGTTTCGTTCCATGTTATTTCATATAGCTGAGTCCAGTAGTTGCTTTCTCCGGTTATCAATACTCTGATATACCTGAAAGCATTTCCTCCGGCATTGGCTTTTGAAATAAGGAACGATGAAGTGATTTCAGAGCTATGCTCCAATTCGGTCCAGTTTGTTGCATCATTAGAAACCTCTATTTTACCTGATCTGATATAATCCCCGGTACCCTGGTAGACTGATATATCATAAAGTGGAACTGATGCGCCAAGATCCACCAGATAGTACTGGCCGATGCTTTGAGCTTTTGTCCAGAGCAAAGTCTGAAGGTTTCCGTCTATCAGATTCGCAGCGCTTCCTGAATAAACAGGTGCATTAGTGCTTGCCTCAGCCTCAGCAGGCAGTTCTATTGTAAACTCATCTATATTAATCTGAAGGTCATCTGTCCCTTTATTTATGACCCTTAGATATACCAGCGGAATCTGCCCGGAGCCTGTAAATGTTCCGTCATTGCTTTGAACATCAATATCTTCCCATTCTATGCCGTTATATGACCATTGAATGCCTATATTTTCAGTTATATTCAAACTGTCGTTGCCTGAAATTTTAACCCTTATTCCTGATATTATGTTTAAATCCGGGAATCTGATGCCAAAGTAACCATCTGCTTTAAACGGAATATCTCCGGCTGACGGGTATACAAGTGAATTGCCTGTCTCGTCCTTTGTTATATTTAATCCTGAAAGTTCTTTTATGTTTGTATAATTTTCAGCGATTCCCGATAAATTATTTACACTGAAATCCCTTATTGCTGTCCAGAGATCTGGTTTTCCTCCTGGAATACCGGCATGTGTCAGCCTGTAACGTATGTATCTGGCAGTAACATTCAATCCCTCTTCAACTATTTTATATCCTGACCTCTCACCACCAATAGCTGTCCAGTTGTTTCCGTCGGTTGAATATTCAAGTACACCTCTCTGGAAGATATCATGATCGGTATCGGTTCTTCCCTGAAGTATCCTGATATCATGTACAAGGGTCAGCTTGCCAAGGTCAACTCCGTAATAGTCACCGTTTACCTGCTGAATCTGGATATATGCATATGTAGAGTCTCTGTTGTCAACCATGGCACTCATATCTATCGAGCTTCCATAGGATGAAAAAGGCTCCAGATTTTTAACGCTCCCATCTATCCTATACGTAAGCTTCGAATTGAACATATCCTCAGAGGTCTTTAACATATCAAGTACGAAAGGCTGTACGTGCAATGTGGCCACCTGCACTCCCTCAGACCTTTCCTCATCTATTCTCTCCATCTCCTCTATTGCTTCTTTTGCCGCCAGATAATTTATCCACCAGCCATCCATATTCCCGTCTTCTATATCAATCAGGGATTTCATTACGCATTCTCCGGCAATCCCAAGCTGCTCAAAGGCATTCAGCCAGGGCGTTATCTCATCCAGAAGCGCTTTATTCTTTGTGTTGGCTAGGATATTGACAGAAGCCTGACTCATCTTCCTGAACTCAAGCACCAGCTCCTGTGCCTGAGTCTTGATTGATGTTCCTGCCTGAATACTTGCACGGAATGCATCCAGAAGGGGCTTCAGATATTCTGATTCTGCCCTTCTGTAGCGGTCGGAGGATGTATCGCCATTATTTGCAGCAAATATCTTGAAGTCTTCTGCCACTTCAGGAACAATGGCTTCAATTGCTCTGTGCCAGTTCTGCTCATAATCGTATGCCGTTACATTCCAGGTATAATCTGCCACGCCATAAAGTGCGATCTTGGAAGCCTGAGCCTGGTTCATGGGATTCGAAACAAATCCTGCCGCGTTATCCACATCATTAGACAAACCGTAGACTCTTCCAAGCAAAAGCTTGCTTCTGCAGTAATCATTTACAGGATAATTCCACCATACAAAAACATTCCTTTTAACTCTGCTATTTACCCATTCAAGAGTTGCCTTTGAAATGTCGGACATGACATTGTCACCCGTCCACATAAAATGTATGCTCGGGTCAAGCATGTTCCCCATTACGTCAAGATATCCGCCGGCATTCGGGTTTGCCCAGGCTTTATTGTATTCTGTCGGGCACAGTATAAGAGGTTTTATATCTCCTTTAGCCTTAACCAGATCGTTATTCAGTCTGTTGAGGAAATTTGCCTGATTTGTGGGGTCAGCCCCGGTCCCTGAAATATCGTCGAAGAAAACGGCAAAAGCGCGGACGCCCAAATCATACATTTTGAGGCACTTGTTTAACAGGGCGTTATAATCGCCCTCTGTGAATGTGATGCTTAAACCTGGGTGGATTGCCCAGTAAAAGTCAACCATGTTTTTATTGGCTGTGTTGACGAGCTCCTGTATTTTTGCAGCTTCGGCCGCAGGGTATTCCAATCTCCAATAATCCCTGTGGTAAGGATCATCCTTGGGACCGTATATATAGGTATTCATCTTATGTTCGCCCATGAACGCAATAATGCTTTTCCGGTTCTCATGGGACCACTGTTCACCATAGAAGCCCTCAACAACACCCCTGAATTCTATAGAAGGATAATCATCGATGAAAACTACAGGCATATTTGTTCCATTTTCGGCGAAAAGAATCTGTTTGAAGGATTTGACACCGTAATAGGTACCTCTTCCGTTTATGCCGATTATGGCAATGGTTCCGTTATCATTACTGCTTGAATAGATAATGTAACCTTCGTCCTTTGAAAGGCCTTCTGCAGAATCCAGGCCGTAGTTTTTGGCAAAATCTGTAGCATAATCATCCGCCTCGTCACCGGAATACTCCCCGATTATTATGTTAGTAAGAGTATCACTCATGTTGTCCGATGTGACATAATTTATACCACATGAATCCAGTACACGTTTAAGCTCATCGACTGCTCTTGTCTCCGCGTCACCGGCTCCTATTATGTTCACCTGGGCTGTCAGTTCAAAGCTGTCACCTGAATATACAATCCGCTGCGGATTGGGAGCTATTATTAATTTATCATCTTGTTGGGCTTGTGATTTCAGAGTGTTAACCGAAAAAAGTAGTACCAAACATAACAGGACAGATATTTGTCTTTTAAACATTCCCCATACCTCCGAAAAAGAATATTTATCGTAACTTTGTTATTCACTAGGCTCCGTTGATAATTTTTAATACAATTATGATCAGATCATCAATTCCGATATATCCGTCTCCGGTAAAGTCCGCCTTGGAAGCTTTAATCCATTCACTGCTTTTATCATCCAAACCATAATACCCTGCTGCTATTCCCAAATCCCTGATATCCACTATACCGTCTCCGTTAATGTCAGGGCTTAATGCCGGTTTATATGCCTTTATCTGCTTGCTTACCGGTTTAATTTGGGTAACCACACCATTATTATCAGAGACCTTAATATCAGCTAAAGTGACAGTTTCATTTTCAAATTCTCTGACAGCCTTAAACTTAACTTTTAAAAGTTCTGCGTCACCGGATATAATGTTGGAAATGCCTTTGCCTGCCACAATAAGTCTGACTGTACCGGGTACATCTTTTTTCTCAGCCAAAACACTTACCCGTTCATCCAATGATTCAGTGCCTATATACTCAATGTTTTCAGGATTATATACAAGGGTTAAATCCTGGGCAATAACGGCTTTCGCATTATTGACACCTATGGTTAAGACTATTTCATCTCCTGCAGCTACAGTATCATGCCCGTCCAGTATGTATTCCATCTTGTCTTCTATTTCAACAGCCTTATTGTAAATTTTTATATTATCAAGCTTTCCTTCAAAGGCATCCCCACCATCAGGTTTCGCACCAATTACCAACGGAAGCTGGCTTGTAGTAAATCCGCCTGATACATATGCTTCCTTATCAAGAACCCCGTTTATGTACATTCTCACTGTACCCCGTTCAAGGCTGAAAGTAATCCTTACATGAGTCCATTGCCCTATGGGTATAGTGGATGACGAAAGCATATTGGCAATTACATCATCGGTATGGAAGCGAAGTTTACCCTGCGGTGAAAGATCGATAAGGTATCCTCCACGACCTGTCTGATTATTTATTTTCTGAATTATCTTCTGCCAGTAGTTTGTATATCCGTCAGGATTGATCCAGAAGTCAAAGGTTGCTTCATTTGTCAGCTCTAAGCTTTCCGAACTAGGAACAGTTATATATGTGCTTCCGTTAAATACAGCAGCATTACTGCCTTCCCTTGTTACATAGGTTAGCTTGCCAACAACGGTTCCATTATTGCCGTATGACGAACTGTCTTTACCTGGATTTTCAATGTCTTCAAAATCATATCCTGCAACAAGAATTGCGGAAGGATCAGCAGCAAGCTTGAAATATATAGTATAAGTTTTTGCCTTTGTTCCGTCAGGAGAGGTGACAGTAATGGTAGTGCTTCCCGGAAGTTGTGAAGCATTTATTATCGTTACATCTGAACCAGTATTCTGTGCGGTTGCAGTTACTTTAGGCACCTCAGTGGAATCATGCGGCAGAATAACTTCATAATAATCAATTAAAGGATTAAAATTTTCAATACTGATACTGTTTACTTTTATATCACTCAGCAAGACATTGATGTGCTGTATTTGAGTTCTGAATATGGCATCCGCCCAATCGCCATGATCGTTAGATATTCCGTTTCCTGCATCAGTAACAACCAGTTTGATCTCCTTTTTGCCGGTAATATCTATATTCACAAATTTCTGCGGTGTATCTACCTTCATAAGGCCGCTGTCATAGACCCTAACATTGTCAACCCAAACCTCAAATGTAATGGAAGAGTACTGATTGCCTTCCTGATCTACACCCACATAGCTTTCAAAAGAGGTATAGCCTTTACCCGCTATGTTATATACAATTTCAGAATTGGCATGGGTGCCTATACCCTTCTGATAAGTAATTATCGTACCGTCTTCACCTCTGAGTCTTATTGGATTTCCATCGTTACTCCTGTCTCTTTGGATAGTTCCCCAACCGATTGTACCGCTTACCCAATCAAGGTCACTTAAGTACTCAAAAGTTACTTCAGTTTTTTCATCTGACATTTCACTTTCTCCTGCGTCATTGACAGCGGTTATTGCATAGTGGTACGGTACTCCTTCTATATATACCGCAGTATTGTCTGCATACCTGGGTTCAGAAACACCAGTTGCTATCAGCTCAAAGTCACCTGTGGTTCTTCTGTATACGTTATACGATGAAGCATAACGCGCCGAATCCCAGGTTAATTCCACAGTATTGTCAGTTGTTCTTCTGGTTTTCAGATTCTGAGGTTTTTCAGGCAATTGTGAAGGAATCGAGCTTATTACATACGTTTTGCCGGCTTCAGTCTCAAATTCTATTGTATTCTCATCAATTATATCTTTCTTGACAGGAGTCCCTTCAGTTGTCGCAACTGAAGCATTGCTCAGCAGAGGATAAGATACTCTGCATGTATTGCCTGAACCCGATGTAATTCTTATAATATCTGCCTTCATGTTGCTCCAACTGACGTCAACGACGAAATTGCCTCTGGCCTTGAGACCTTTAAATCTTCCCGTACTCCAGGCAGACGGCAGTGCAGGAAGAATATCTATTGTATCCAGATGGCTTTGAATAAGCATCTCAGCTACACCTGCAGTAGCTCCAAAATTACCGTCAATCTGGAAAGGGGGATGAGTGTCGAAAAGATTCTCTAGGGTGCTTCCTGTAAGCTGGCCCTGGAAAATTGAGTATGCCCTGTCTCCGTCCAGTGCACGAGCCCAGAGATTAATCTTGTTTGCCTTGCTCCAGCCTGTTCCGGCATCACCTCTGTGGTTGAGTGTTACCTTTGCGGCTTCCAGATATTCAGGAGTCAGCCTTGTAATATGATTGCCAGGATAGAGACCGACAAGATGTGAAATATGCCTATGGGTATTATTGGGATCGTCAATATCCTCTTTCCACTCCTGAATCTGACCGTATTTGCCGATCTTAAGAGGAGACAGCCTGCTTCTCATATCTGTTACCAGGTTCCTCAGATCTTCATCCGTACCCAGAACCTCGCTGGCATCTATGAAGTCGGTAAAGAGTTGCCATATAAGTTCCTGGTCAAAAGTACACCCGGCTGAAACCTCTCCCTGTTCCGGTGAATAGGATGGTGAAGACACCAATGTGCCATCAGTATCTTCAACAAGGAATTTAGTCCAGAACTGGGTGGCTTCTTTAATAACCGGATATATCTTATTTTCGAGATATTCCTTGTTCTGTGTAAACTGGTACTTTTCCCACAGATTATGGCAAATCCATGCATTAGCTGTAGGCGCCCAGCCCCAGTAGAAATCCCAACCAGGGGCAGTAAAGCCGAAGGGGTTATTCATGGTATTAACAACCCAGCCACCGTCGGTTATACCATTATGAATTGCAGCTGTAACTCTTCCTGGTTCCACAATGGATTCTACATAATCAACAAGTGGTATTGAGCATTCAGTCAGGTTTGTAACCTCTGCAGGCCAGTAATTCATCTGAAGATTTATATTAAAGTGATAATCACTACTCCATGGCGGAGTTAAGGAATTATTCCATACTCCTTGCAGGTTTGCAGGGAGGGAACCTTCGCGTGATGATGATATTAATAGATACCTGCCATATTGGAAAAACAGAACATCAAGGCTTCTGTCCTTGGTCTGAGAATAGGTGGTAAGTAGCTGATCTGTAGGTATTTGAGGCTTTGAATCATTCAAATCCAGGGAAACACGGCCAAACAATTCCTGGTAATCATTTAAATGGGTGGATTTCAGCTCATCATAGGATTTGGCCACTGCAGCGTTGACTGTTGTTTCAACTCTCTCATGAGGATCTTCACCTTTGTAGGTAGGGTAATCATTGGCATAATCTGTACCTGCAGCCATAACAATAGTTACCGCATCAGCGTTGGAAACTGTTATTTTACCGTTGCCTGCCTGCAGCTGGCCGCCCTCGTTCATTATCCTGAACTGGGCTTCAAAAGCCATTTTATTGCGGGCCAGGTTTCCCCTTATTGTTATACTGTTGCCTTGAGCAGTAATATTTGCTGATGTATGTGGGGTTGTTGGTCTCAAATCGAAATTCAGCATTCCAGGCTTATCGCTGGTCAAGTGCATAACCATCACATTGTCCGGGTAGCTGCAGAAATACTCGCGGACATATTCCACATCTTCATATGTATAAGATACCCGGCATATTCCGTCTTCAAGGTCTAGTTCGCGACGGTAATCAGATACCGTTATATTCGAAGGAAGATTAAAATCCAAATATATATCTCCAAAACTTTGATATGCGCCGAACTCGGTTTGCTGATACGACCCTGAAAGCTGTAGCACACCTGTTAAATTTTGCAGCAGGGATTTTGCCGCATTTATATTCCCTTCTGCCAGACATTGTCTTATGGCCGGAAGGTAGCTTGCCGCCCCTTCCCTGTTACCGCCATTATATGTGGACAATTGACCGGGACCACCTTCCCAGAGGGTTTTTTCATTAAACTGGATGTGTTCCTGATCAACACCTCCGAAAACCATTCCGCCCAAATATCCGTTTCCGATTGGGAGAGCCTCTGTCTCCCAATCGGTGGCAGGTCTTGTGTACCATAGTGCAAGTTTGTGTTCAGGTGGTTCCGCCGATCCAATGAAGTTCACAGTAGCTGCCGAAGCGGTTAAAGTAAAACCTCCAATTCCCAGGATTTGTGCAACAAAGTAAAACACAGTTAATCCTAATACCAGAACTGACTTATTTATCCTGCATTTCTTTAACACCGGACAACACCGATCCTTTCACATTACATTTCGAATTGTTAAAGATTTTTTACCTGCAGATCCTTTAAGTGAACTAATCAGTATATATTCTGATATATTCTGTATAAGAGCACCGCGGTTTCGGCTCTTGAAGTATTGTCCCTTGGTTTTACTCTAACTCCGTCTCCTGCAACTATTTTGTTCTTTACAAGAGATGCAACGCTTTCAACAGCGTAACTTGAAACACTGTTCCAATCCGAGAACTTTTTCAAATCTTCCAGGCTGCCCCTTTCCACACCTTTTCCTATCAGGTTAAGAGCTCTGTCTATCAGGCACATCATGTCCTGCCTGGAAATTTTTTCTCTGGGATTAAACATATTATTGCCTACACCTGTCGCCACTCCAAGCTTCTTTGCTATTCCGATAGCCTGATAATAGTAATCACCCGGTTTAACATCGCTGAAGTTCTCAGCAAAGTCTGCCTTAAGCCCTAAAGTATTAACAAGCAAAATCATGAAATCCCCTCTGCTTATACTGTCACCAGGGTTATACGTAGTTGCTGAAGTGCCATTAATAATACCTTTGGAGGCAAGAATCTCAATGGCTTTCCTTGCCCACTCATAATTTTCCAGGTCATTAAATGTCCTTTTGACAAATGTAACGGCAAATTTACTGAAATGTGTTGTGGTAAATGTTACCTTCCCGGTTGTGGGGTCATATTTTCCATTAGGCACGCTGACAACATTTCCCTGCCCGTCAATATACCATACTACTATATGTTCAGGATCCTTTAGTTCCTCTTCAGTAGGCTGATAATTAATCGATACGGTTACAGGGGCATTCTCATTGTTCCAGGCAATTTCCTGATTATTTACAATTGCCGAGAGTTCAATGACCGGTCTGTTACCAATCTGACTGAGCAAACTTTCGGGCAATCTGGATTTATCTGCCATGCCAATGCGGAAAATCACTGAAGAATCATTTCCTATATGCTGTGTTGTGAACATATTCCATGGAAGCTCCAGACTGGCAATAGGAGTATCAATCTTTATTTTAATTGAAGAAGATGTCATGTTTATATATTCAGCCGGTATTTCTACAAGGTATTCGGTTGAACTGCCAAATTCAGCAATATCAAGGATTATATTTTTTACCCCTTTGCTGTCAGCAATTGCCAGAGAAAGTGCATTTTCAATAGTTTGCTTATCCACTTTCACTCCGGTAGTTCCTGTTTCCTGAACAGAACTCGGCTGAATCAGGACAATTACCGAACCATCAGCCTGAAGCTGGTATTCAATGCTTGAAGCTGGCGGAATGGAAGTGTCAGTCTCAGCTGAATCGCCGGAGACAGGGATGATGGGAGTAGGTGTTGGTGTTGCCCCGCTAATAGATATCTTTACTGTCTTGGTTGGAAAATTTTCATTACTTTCCAAAAGAATATTATCATTATCATCTTCAGCATTTACCAGTTTTACACTATCAAGGGTAATTGAAGTGTTTCCGCTTTTCTTTGCTCTAAAAGTATAAATTATCAGTGGACTATCACCATTTATCTTTGTATTGCTTATCAATGTGTATCCAAACAATACCTTATTGTTCTTTACAACCGGTCCGGCACTCATCCCGTCTATACGCGTCTTAACGGCCTTTACAAACTCAAGCATATCGGTGTCGAAACTTATTGTTGCCTCATAACCAAAAACGTTTTTTAACCCCTTGCCTTCCAGAGTGACAGTAAATTCTTCCCCTTTGTTAACACTAGAAGGCGCATTAATATCAATGCTCGATGCCTGAGGCTTTGCAACTTCGGCAGCGTATACCCCAAGTCCTGACAGGAAAAAACTTAAGCAAAACACTAAAAACATTAACAAATTTAAAGTTCTTCGCATATTTTTTCTCCTTTCAAAGTAGAATTTTTAAAAAAGGGGTGTGGAGGAGAAAGAACTCCTCCCTTTTTTAATCATTCATATAGTTTTCTTCTATCTTGTTAACCAGCCAGTTGAGGTCTGCAATGTTAATTTTTCCGTTATTATCAAAGTCTGCAATCTTTACAAGATCCCAATTGCATCCGTCGCCTTTGCTCTTGCCGTAGTGCATACCTGCAATACATAAATCATCGATATCAAACTGTCCGTCTTTATCCAGGTCTCCTATCTGAACTACGGTTACAATAGCCTTAGCCTTAATTTTTATGCCTTCTACGGTACCAAAAACCGTAAATGTATTACCCGGAGTTCCATATTCTTTGGGGTCTGTTTCATCCCATGCAACGTGCAGCTCAGCTACAGAACCGTCTGCAAATTTAACCTTAACTTTTTCAGGAAGCTGCGGCGCCATATTTACATATGTATTAACCCTGACTTCTTCAACAACTTCGATTCTAACAAGGCCGTTAATTGCCGACTGCAATAAATCTACAGCATTGTTAACTTCATTCTGATTCGCCTTGGGATTATTATTTACAGCTATTGCGTTTTCCAGTGCGTTCCTGAGAATTGCCCATGAAGCTGCCGTATAATCTTCCGGATTCAAACCTTGTGCATAGCTGATCTTCTGCGCAAGTACTGATTTGTCAACAACCACTTCTCCAACCGCTATGGTTATTTTAGCTTCTTCAGCTGCAAATTCCTGACCATCACCATTGGCAAGTACAGCATTCGAGACGGCGATTGTACCCTGGCCAGGTGCATTCTTTGCTTTGAACGTAATCTTCAGGAGATCAGCATTTCCGTTTACAGCATTTTCTTCACCCAATACCGCTCCTACGAATTTTATCTTACCCTCATAGGTTCGTTCACTTATGTTATAATTGCTGCTCAAACTCCGGCTCCCGACATATTCAAACCTGTCAGAATCATAAGTAACTGTAAACTCAAAGGCGAAAACTGACTCAGCTTTCTGGACACCTAATGTAACATCAAATTCTTCACCAGGTTCAACAACTTTCGTACCCGAAATTGTCATTGCCGGAGAATCAGCAATAACTTTTACATTAAGTACTGCGTCATTTGTGTCAGCAGTAAATTCGTTGCCCTGTCCATCAGCCAGTTCAACTTTCGATACACGGATAAAACTATTCTCTGTTACTCCTTTTGCTTTAAAAGTAAGCTTGAGAATATCTGCTTTCCCACTTATTGCGCCTTCTTCACCCAGGCTGACTACAACAAGCCTTACTTTACCATCCTCAATTCTTGTCACTTCGTCAATGACTGCTATACGAGAATCCGCAGTCTCAGCTTTTATAAATTCAAACTTTTCATTGTCAAACTCAACGGTTACATTCTGAACAGTTATACTCTCAACATTTTCAATTCCATATACTACTTCAAACTCATTATTAAGCATTACTGATTCCGGACCTGATAATGTGGCTTTTTCAGTATTCTCATTCAATACGGTTACGGTCATTCTTGCATTTTGTGTTATCAACTCATACCTGTTGCCATCATAATCAGAGGCTATTGCTTCTGCAACAGCAATCTCACCATTTCCGGTCTGATCTTTTGACGTGAATTTTATATTCAGTATGTCTGCAGTTCCGTTTACTGCATTTTCTTTACCAAGGCTGAATACAATAATTCTTTTACTTCCTGATATACTCTTGGTATCGGTTGCAACCGACAGGCCGCTTTTTGCTTCTTTTGCCTCTATAAATTCAAATTTGTCAGCATCATAGCTTATGGTTATGTCCTGTGCCGTAATGTTTTCAGCATTCTTAACACCATAGACCACTGTAAAATCGCTGCTGATTCCTATTTTATCCGGACCCTTAAGGGTCGCCTCTACCGTGTCGGTAGTATCACCTGTTACAGTTACGATAGCTTTTACTTCCACATTGGATCCGTTAACATAACCAGTGACTTCAAATGTACCTGGGTTAGCATAATATTCCTTTTTTACCCAGTTCCACTTAACAGGAAGTTCCATTATGCTTCCATCACTTAATTCTACCTTAGCTTTACCAGGTAACACAGGCATCTTGCCCGCCTCTGTTGTCACAGCAAAACTGCTTCCTCCAACTACGCCTACTATGGTAAGTGGTCTGCGGTAAACATTAATTTCCGAAATGCTTGCAAAACCACCTTGTCCTTCCAGGGCAGTAATACGGATATGACTTGCTTCGGTATCATTAAAGGTTAAAGTCTTGGGATTCCTGTCACTATATGTCCAGTTGCCGGATGCAATTCTTGTGAAATTAATACCATCATTCGATACGGACAGTTCATATTTTGTTATAAGTCCATTATTTCCACTTTGGCGGGGAGTAACCTCTACCTTATTTATTACATAGGTTCCTCCTAGATCTATGGTAATGGACTGAGGCAGTTTGTCTGCTCCGCTCCAGGCCGTATGCCACATTGTGCCTGTATCTCCGTCAATAGCATTTGAAGCCAGGTCGCCATAAGCAATTTCTTCACTTGTAGCAGTAGCCGTCATACCACTCTGTGGAATAGCGCTCAGATCAACAGGTGTGAATTCAATATCATCCGGTTCCAGATCGTCTATTTCTTCAACAATCAGATCATCAAGTACGAAGTCTCCGCTTCCTCCCAAAACTTTGATGCCTATCCATGTCTCACCTGTTTCACCGGCTTGGAAGGCTTTGCTGAATATCGTATTTTCATCGGCGGCCGGTATGGATTTTACTGAAATCTCTTTATTTCCCTCTCCGATTACAAATGCATGGGACTTATCGAGTTCGGACTGGTATGTAAAGCTTACCCTGTACAGCTTTCCGGGCTCAAATCTGAGAGTTTGAGGAATCGTCCTGATAATAAGTCCTGTAGATTCCTTATGTATCTTAAGAGACCAGTTGCCGTTAAGAACATCATCTATGGCTTTTCCGTTCCATCCCTTCTGGGTGTACGGCTCATGGAGCTCAGAAAGATGAGTCCTTGGGTCGTTTATTCCGCCGGCAGGTCCTTTTACAAAAGGATACAAACCATGGTCGACATTTTCAAAATCCTCAACAAAGTAAGCACCTGTCGGGTTAGGTGTTCTTTTTGTCTTGACTACCCTTACATCGTCAAAGGCTACTATCCCGGTTCCTTCTTCGGCCTTCAAATAGAGCGTGGCAGTCGTCTGGCCTTCAGGAACATCAAAGAGAACCCTCATTCTCTGGGTATATGTTCCGTTCTTGGTATCGCCCAGAATATAGTTATATGCTATGGAGGATTCTGTATAATTTGTAACCTCAGGACCTCCGTAATCCTTTACTCCTATTATTGCTTTTCTTTTACCGTTAACATTAACATTTACAGATGCTGCATATGTGCCTTCACTGAGACCAGTGATTACCTGGCTGACAACAGCACCGTCTCCCGCACCTATCTTCAGCTCATACTGTCCCTTGTCATTCAGTTCAACAGATGCGCCTTCACCTTCTACATTCCAATACTGCAGCGAGCCTGCATTAAATCCGGGATCCTTAACAGGAGTTCCTTCGCCCCACTTCATATCGGAGACCGGCTTCCATTCGCCCTCTTCGCCCTTGACTACGACATAGGGAACAGCAGAGTCTGCAGTGATGGTAATCTTATTATCGATTACTTCAAGTTCGCCAACAAATTTTCTTCCCTGATAGGTCAGTTTATACAGTTTTACAGTCTTTACACCTTCCCAGCTTACAGGCAGAGTCCAGGTTGAGGTTCCGCCTTTCTTATTCCAGTGATACAGCTTGGACTCAGCTTGTACATCCTCCCCCGGATTATTCCATGGAAGCAGATATTTATCTCCTCTTAGAACCTCTCTGCCATCTTTGGTTATTATTCTTTCACCGGTGGCATTGGATACACTTACATTCTCTTCAAAATCTATCTGATTATTAGTCCATCTGATAATGGGGAACTTTTGCATATATTTTGTCGGGACACCATTGCTGAATGCCATATAAATAGTGTTATCAAAATCTGTCCTGCCCTGCCAGCCTTCATAGTCAGCCATTTCTATACCCATCAGCAGCGGATCACGGGCAATCCAGTTATCTTTCTGATGATTTCTGAGAAAACGTGCAATCATGCTGTTGAAACCTGTTACCGAGCCGTAGGAATAGTCAACAGCCCAATGGGTCCAGGTAACATCATATTCCATTGATTGCGGGAACTCGGTTTCAAGTCTCCATCCGAATGAATTTATTTCACGGGCAATTTTTCTGCTTTCCCATCCGTCTCCGTACCATACATCAACATAGACAAAATCAAGACCGGGAACCTGATTGTAAAGCTCCTCCAGCCTTGCCAGCCTGTTTCCGGATATCGCATCATTACGTCTCTTTATATAATATGATGGATCAAGCCAATCCCAGCCGAGGCTGTTTGGATTCACCAATTCTTCGCTGAAGGATTTTGCTTCCGGATAGGATTCTGTGGCATTAATATGAACACCGAATTCTGCGTTATACTTATGACCCTCCTCAACGAGCATGGCCAATTCATCTGCTCCGCCCTGGCGTTGTCCAATAGCACCATAATCAGGATGTGCAGAATCATGTCCTTCAGACTGATAACCTTTCAGCAGGACATTCTGACCAAGCCCATCGGTTGCAAGGTATACTCTCTTGGTTTCATCAAGTACTCTAAGAAAAGGATTGGTTGCCTGGCTTGCGAAATTGAACGGAATTCTTTGTACAACCAGATCAGCTATTTTTTCCCAGCCCATAGGATTGTTCATTATTTCACGGAAAGCAACTGCACCGTCCTGCCAGTCAACTATATTATCGTTGTTTATATCAGGAGTAATAGCTATTTTCATAGATGGCAGATCGGGCTCCGGTTCAGTCATACCGTCTGCGCGGTATACCCAGTTTCCGCTCCATAATCCGGTACGGTAATAGCCATCCTTGCTTATTGTTTGTTTCTGAACACGGAAATTATCATTGGCAGTATTGCCACCTGGATAATCATAGACAGAATTTGTCCATACTCCGGCACTTAATTTGTCGGTATTAAGAAATGCATACATATATCCGACAGGTGAGCTGTCAACCTGAGTATATTTTGTTAAATCGAGGAATGTGTCGCCACTTCCGGATGTACTTGTGTACATTCTTGCTGCTGCCAAAGCTGCACCGCTTTGTGTACTTCTGACAGAAACAATATTATGATTCGGAATTTCGATGTAATTTACCTTCGTCAGGCTGTATGAATCATCCACATTGATTATGTCAAAGTAGAGTTTATTTCCCTCTACTTTAATCCTGATTTGCATGGTGAAATCGAAATAAATTTCCCTTACCTTGTTCTCATAGTCAAAGGTCAGAGTATACAATGCTTCATTGGAAGCTTTTTTATCAAAGCTCACATCGGGATATAGAAGTATTCCATTTATTTTAATTCCGTATATAGGATCTTCCTGACCGTATAGTATATCACCTGTCTCTTTCCACTTGTACTGTTCGACTCTCGGAAAGATTTCATCAATTGATACTTCCAGCTTATCAGATTCTATGGTGGTTATATTAGGTTCAGTCGTGGGCTCCTCCGGAGTCGGTTCCTCGGCGTATTCAAGTTCCTCATAATAGATGTCATCGATTTCAAGAGTCTTGGTATCATACCACGATCTGAAACCTATTTTCCCCGGATTTTCCGGAACCCCTGAAACTTCGTCGGTAAAAATCTCATCTCCGTTTACCCATAGCGTAACAATATTACCTAAATATTTTACCTTCAGTGTGTATTGGGATCCGGAAACAAATGACGGACCGCTATAACTATAATTCCATCCGGCAGGCGTCTCATACCCCCAATTACCGGCATCATAACCAACAAGGAGCCAGTTACTTGCATCAGAATATTTCACTACAAGTCCGAATCTTCCTGAATTTACGCTTGTTTTAACCTTTACCTCAAATATTCCATTGTCAAATTCAGGAGAATTGTTATCAATAAAGAATGTATTGCTCGTGGTAGTTACCTTCAATACACCATCTCCGGCTTCAAAACTGGCTGATCCATTGCCATGAGCGAATTTAAAGCCGTCTGTAGCTGTTTCTGAATCATTAAAGTCCCTCGTATATACTCTCAATTCTGATTCAGCAAAAACCGGCTGCAAACTTACTGGAATAATACCTGTGAACGTAAACACAATAAGCAATGCACAGGCCCAGATTTTGAATTTTAAAACGTTCAATCTGTTCATTCAAATTTTACCTCCTTTATTGACATATATCTTGCATTTAAATTTATTTAAGGCCAAATGCTTTAAAGAACGTCTGAATGTTTTTCAAACAGCTTAAATTGTGTTATTAAATTGGTAATATAAAATCAGTTTTCTTGGACAATCCGAGTTTACTCTCACATGGCTTCTTTAATACTTAATGGCTTTTGCTGCTATTGAATATAAAAGCTCTTAATCGGCTCATTTGTTCTGAACCTGTTAAACTCCAGACCATTGGCCGGCTACTTAGTCTTTCGCATAAAGCATGGCTTACATGGTCTTCTCATTCTGTTCAAAGATTTTAAGCACTAATTTGTTCACTCCATCATGTACTATGGCGGCTAATATGGTTTTTGTTTGGGTTACTCGAAAACTATACCATATCGAGAATATAACTTGCTTTTTTATTCCTGCAAAAACTTTACACTATGTTTTAGTATCATTATACGGCGCTTTGATGTTCGTCTTAGAGTCAACAGGAAGTATGCTTTTGTAGTAGCTTTTCTTTTTTTATCTAAGATTCAATAAATTAAATTTTATTTGTATGGTTTATTATAAAAATACAAAAGTAATATAAATCCTGCCAACCCAAGCAGCATAATACCCAAGCCACTGGCTTTGCCAACTTGATTTTTCCCGTATATTGTCAATAAGATACAGATAATGAAAACAATTGTTCTTCCCATATACTTTGGCCAGGAACTTTCTTTTAAAAATCTGATCATTATAATTCAATAACCTCCCAAACAATTTCCCGGGGCTTCAGTGTAATCTCTCTGGAATTACCTTTACCATCATAAACCAAAGTCCTCTGGTCATCATTTGAATTATTTACAATGACATATTTATTGGCTCCAGGATAAGCATGGACCTCACAGTTTATATTGTCTGCATACCATTTTTTCAGATTTTTTTCTTTTCCGGCAGCATAATACAGGCTTCGTAAAAGCAGGCGGGTATTTTGCTTATTGTATGGCAAACCTGCGATATATACAGTTCTCCCGTTTCCAAAGGCATTCGCTGCGAGATGAACTTCGTTATTTGAATATTCCAGTATTTCAGTACTGGATTTCAGGGCATATATATTTTTCATTGATTCACCAAAATCAAATGGTTCAATAACATCTTCGGTTATAAAATGGCTGGCCAGCTGTTTATTAAAATACTTATTTCTCTGCAGTGAAAAGCCTAATTCCTTGTCTACCCCCAGTGCATCAGCAAGCTGGAAATAATGCCCCCCTGAATGATATGCCGAAGGTTCACCGACTCCTACGAAACCGCCACCGTTGTAAATCCATTCTCTTACAGTAGCCAGAACTTGCGGATCGCTCCATTCCTTTCCTCCGGAAAATGCAGTATAGGCATCTCCGACATTTATAATTACATCAATATCTTCCGGGATACCATTCTCTTTGATATCACTGAAACTGAGAAATTCCACATCAACTCCCATACCGCTTAATGCCTCAAGTACTCCATAGTATGAATAAGTCTGTTTGTACCATATTGCATGTGCAACAATATGCGTCTGCCATGAGCGAAGTTTGCCCCAACAATTCAGCACAGCTACTTTCAGACCACTGTAAGGTTTTATATCCTTGATATTTTTATAAATCTCCCTGAATTCATCAGTGACACTTTCAACAAAGTCCACAAACTTAGGAAACTTATATGCAAGACTTAAGTACCCGCCATAACCAATTCTGTCCAGTGGTTTGCGCAGCATGGCACGTCTTGCACTGAGCCAAACATTGATGCCCTCATTGCAAGGGTCATTTCCCTCACGAAAGACATCAGGGAAAAAGTATGGCAAAAAGCGTCCTTCAGTATAGCGGACATGAGGAACTTCAGAAATCAGGCGCAGTGTAACTCCGTCTCCAACACTGCCGACAATAGCATCAAGGCCTATATCTTTGAAGTATTTACCATAAGGTTCTATTCCTATCCAGTTGTCTCCATAAAACATCATGGCTTCTTTACCCGCATCATGAACCAGATCAACAAGCCTTTTTGCCTTTTGAGCAACAAAATGTGATATAAAGTCAATATAATCAATAAACTGTTTGGTGGGAACGCAGAAGGGATTATTGTAATATCCTTCGTCTACAATTTCCTCAGGTCTCAGTGCATAACCATACTGTTTTTCAAATTCCTCCATGGCTTCTGTTGAAACAGTGCCATTATATCCAAACCAGTCTACATATTTCTCCTTGCGCTGATCATTATAAATAAGAGTAAAGTGATAAAAGAAAGTAGTAAATCTGACCACATCTGTATATGGATTGTCTTTCAGCCATTTTTTAAGATGCTCCTCAATATATGCACTTGAATGAGGCTGTCTGACATCGAAGGGAATATCATGAGGCTTATCTTTCCAATTATTCGTAATATGATTATACATTTGGGTTGGATCCCAAATCATATACGCTAAAAATGAAACCGTATATTCATGGTATAATTCCGTGCTATTTACAATAACTAAATTTCTTTGTTTGTCAACTGACCATCTTTCGGCAGGAACAACTTTGTTTGCAGTTCGGTCAATAACCTCCCACCATTTTTTTGGATCACGATTATAATTCGGAACAATCTGCTCCTTAAAATAGCCTTCAAGAAAATCTATTTCAAGAACATCCTGAGTAGCCACAAAATATTTTGACATCAAATACAGCTGCTGACATTCGTCCATATGCTTCTCAGCATGTTCATTATGTCCTCTGGATACAAAATATGTCGTATAAATTTTAGCATTCAACTGCTTAATATCTTCTGACAGCTTTGTTCCATCACTGTCACGGATAGCATCGGCGCCCCATCTTTCCATTAATTCTTTCGTTTCTGTCAAAAAATTCTCTTCACTTGGTATCGTTACTCTTCCTCTTTCCTTAGCCATCAATTTTCCTCCTAACCTTTTATTCCACCGATATTCATGCCTTGTGTAAGTTTTCGTTGTACGAATATGTACAGAATCAATGTAGGAAGCATTACCATGACAAGTCCAGCATATAACTGTCCATAGTTTGTTGATGCCCTTTGCGTCGCCATAATTCTTACCAGTCCTACCGGAAGCGTCTTCAAATCCTGTTTGGTCATTAATGTCATTGATATGATATATTCGTTCCAGAAAGCCAGGAAGTTGAATAAAATGACTGTGATAATACTGGGTCTGGCCATAGGCAGCATAATTCTTATCATTGTATACATGTGTCCGCTTCCGTCAACAAAAGCAGCTTCTTCATATTCTTTCGGTATAGTAACAAAATAACTGGACAAAAGGTATATACTGAAAGGTAACGCAGTTGCTGCATAGACTAAAGCCAAAACAAACAAATTATTCAGGAAAAAGCCATTTTTTAACCTGAGTACTTCCTTTAAAAATTTATCTGCATCCACAAGCATAAGAAAGATCGGAACTACTATATAATTTACATTTATAAACAAACCACCCATAAATAAAGTATTAATGAATTTACTACCCTTAAACGCATATCTGGACAAAACGTATGCTGCAGGGAGTGCAATTATAATAAGCAATGCCAAAGCCAGCGCAGTAACAATTACTGAATTCAACATATAAGTGTCCATTTTTGCATTATAAAATGCATCAATGAAGTTCTGATAATAAAACCCTTTCGGCAACTTCCACGGACTTTGCCCGTAAAACTCTGAATTTTCTTTAATTGAAGCCATAAAAACCCACGCGACAGGTACAATAACAGTTATTGTAATAATAATCAGAATCAAATAAATAAGTATTTTATATTTAAAAGCGCTTTCTGAAATTTTACCTCTTTTTGACATGTCTCCTCCTAGAATTCCACAATCTCACGTTTTGTTGCGTGATTAACAATAGCTGACAGTGCAAATGAAAAGATAAAGACAACCGCACCTACAGCCATACCGTATCCGTACGTGGAATTTGTATATGCCTGTTTATACATATAGCTTAAAACTACTTCAGACGCACCATCCGGACCTCCTCCGGTCAATGCTGTCACAATCAAAAAACTTATATTAATAGTACTTATAATGAAAAAAGTCAGCGTAGTTCGGATATTTGTCCAAATCAACGGAATTGTTATGCTGAAAAACTGTCTGAACTTTCCCATACCTTCTATAGAAGCAGACTCATAGATACTTTCAGGTATGGCAGATATACCAGCCATATACATAACCATGTAATATCCAAAAGCCTGCCATATCATTGCAACAATAATACTGTATACAATTATTCTCTGATTGCCTAAATATTGCGGAAGATCCGCAACAGAAGTATCCTGTCCCATAAAAATCTTAAGAAAGCTGTTCAGTAAACCGTCCTTCTGATCATAAACAGCAGAAAAAATAGCAGAAATAACTACAATCGATAAAATGTTGGGTATGTAAAATATTACTCTAAAAAAGCTTTTCCCTTTTAAATCTTTTCTCATGAGAATCGCAGCAAGTCCTAATGCCATAGCAAGAGTAAATATGGTCACAAACACCAGAATAATCACAGTGTTTTGAAAAGCACGATAGAAATTTGGGTCTCTTAATAAAATTATAAAATTATTTATACCTACAAATTTTTTGTTTTCTGAATACCCACCCCATTTATACAGCGACATTTTAAAAACATTAAATGTCGGTATGATCATGAAAATGATATATAAAAGTAATGCAGGAGTTGCGCACATTGCTATAAAAATGGATCTGCTTTTTTTTCGACTCATATAAAAACCTCCATATAACGGTGTACAGTAAACCTGTACACCGTTATGAGTAATACCTCTGTCTTATTTCAGTGCAGCTCTAAGTTTATTGCTTGCTTCTTTTACCCCTTCGATCCACTGACCAACTGTCTTATCACCGCTTACTACACTGTTGTAGCTAGTGTACAATACATCATGCATGTTAACGCCTTCTACAGGATCTGTAGCAGCAAATCCACCCATTACAGCCTTTGCACCGCTGTCATAAATGCTGTAGAACAGTTTATTGTCTCCTTCAAGCATTGAGCTAATACCGATAATTGGCTGTATAGCACCGCTCTTTGCAAAAATTTGAGCTGCTTCATCAGAATACAGATAAGCTACAAATTTCTTTGCCAGTTCCTGGTTTTCGGCTGCTTTTGGAATCCATACCTGCTCAAAGAATGTGTATGAATATCTGTCTCCTCCCTCAGCAAGTGCAGGAAGTGCTGTAAAGCCCCATTCAAATCCGTCTGCTCTCGGTGAATCGGCCATTTCACCTACAATCCATGTACCATTGGGCATGAAGAGCGCTTTATTATCAAGAACAAGCTGCTGGTTCTTTTTGAAGTTTTCGTTATTTGCATTTCCAACTGTTGTAGGTTCTGTATATTCAGCCAGTTTGCCTAAAATATCAAATACTGCTCTTGCTTCAGCCGTATCCCAAACTCCTTCGCCATAGGTGCATATACTGTTGAAAAGTTCAGGTCCTCCTGAAGCTGCGAATGAGGCGAACATAAATCCATCCAGATAGCCTGCTGTAGGATATGTAAACAGTGAAATTCCTTCCGCTTTAGCCTTATCTCCGAGTTTCCACATTTCATCCCATGTCTGAGGGATTTCCCATCCTTTTTCCTTAAACAGGCCTGCATTGTAGAACAGACCACATGGACTGTAGAATACCGGAGCCAAATAAGTCTTGCCGTCAGAATAAGGGTTAGTGGCTAAAGTATCTAAGAAACCAGGAACAATTTTATCCTTTACTTTAGCGTTTTCACCGGGAACTGTCATTTCAAGAACATCTGTAAGTTCCAGCAAACCATTCTCTTTCACCATTGTTTCTGTTAAAGCATCAGGACGTCCTAATGCAAGGTAAACAACATCAGGATAATCTCCAGCCTTCATGGCCGGGCCTATTGCATCTTCAAGTTCTTTTTCCAATGTCAGTTCAACAGTAACATTAGGATTCGCATCTTCAAATGCTTTAACTACATCTTTCCACATTTGATCGCCATAACCGCCTACAAAAGCTGCTACTTTTAAGTTTTGGGGTTCTACAGTTGATTCAGATGGAACAGCAGAAGTCGATTCAGAAGGAGTGCTGTTTGTTTCACCTGTGCCAGCTGTACCACATCCAGAAAGGATAAATGTCAGGACTAATACCGCAGATAAAATTTTAAGCAATTTTTTTTCTTTCATAATAATTTCCTCCTTCTCTTTTATGAAATCTATAACGATTATAAATTGACTACTTTATCTGCTTCAATGTCATTTTTGCTCTAATTTTTAGACATATTGCTAAATATTTTTAAAAAAATTATTCATAGCTTAAATTAAAATGTATAGCAAGGCTAAAATTATTAAATGCAATACTATTTGATTAACTTGTGGTGCTAGTATTTCGATAGCAAGAGATCCGGGCTTAAGAGCTAATAAGCTCGTTACGGGGCAAATCAATTCGCTTGTGTTAAAGGATACTTCCTTTAACGCAGGGAGTGCAGAGGGGATTCTAAAACTCTCCACAATGCTATCTCATACCTAGTACAACAAGTTAAATTAGAAAATTATAAAAGGTAATACTTCACGGTTATGGTATCATCATTAAATTGGACTTTTTGCCTTTTTGGACAGCATTTGAAGTTGCAAACTGAAAAATTCATTCTTGTGTAGCAGCCGTTTTCATTCGTTTTTACTTAGCGATAGAAACTTTTCAGCTAATAGTAAATTTTATGTTGTCAAGTTATTAACTGTATGATTGTAAAATTATTATAAACACATGATAAACTTTAATTTTAACTCATGATTGTATATATTTCTACAGCAGTATTTATTTTTTTTTTATATATATTGCTTTTTTATTTTATATTATCTATAATTATAATTAGTTATGGTAACATAAAATGATATTAAAAATCAAGACAAACAAAATGGCCAAGATAAGTTTGATAAGTCGATGGAAGACGGAATTCATAAATAACAGGGATTATAACATTCATATCAATTATCAATCGAAAGCGAATCCGGCTCTACATGAGGGAAAGGGGTATACATGGCTTCTGTCCTGAGCCCAATCTCAGCAAACATATACGAGGTGGTCTTATGAGTAACATGACATATTCTTTCAAAGAACCAACTGATAAAAAAATAATTGCCAAAATGTTGTATATAAGTTCCGCAAAGTATGGCCTTGACTGGCATAGTACTCAACACGAACATAACTTCACCGAAATATTTTATATTTTAGGAGGAAGTGGTATTTTTAAAATTAATAGTTATAACTACCCTGTTCAGAAAGATGATATTGTTATTGTAAATCCTTTTGTCAGTCATACAGAAATATCTGACCCATCAAATCCTTTAGAATATATTGCTTTGGCTGTAGATGGATTTACTCTGACTTCAGGCACAAATAATAACAGATTATCTGACTACTTTATTATCAATTACAAAGAAAAAAGAAATGAAATCCACTTTTGTCTGAAATTATTACTTGATGAAATAAAAACAAAAGAATCAGGCTATGAAACAGCCTGTCGGAATCTGCTTGAGCTATTTCTAAGAATAATTAAAAAACATGTTAATTATGACTTTTCAACAACATCATATGTTAGGAGTAATTATGAATGCAGTCGAATAAAAGAATATATTGACAATAATTTTAAAAAAGACATTACTCTTGACTCTCTTGCAGACTATACTCATTTAAACAAGTATTATTTATCTCACATTTTTCTTGATTGTTACGGTATACCTCCGATCAAATATTTGAATCAGAAGAGAATAGAGGAAAGCAAGCATCTTCTTGTGACGACAAATTACTCTATCCTGCAAATTGCAAATATTGTTGGTTTTTCATCCCAGTCTTACTTCTCGCAAATATTCAAAAAGTCATGTGGAAAAACACCTTTGGAGTATCGAAAAGAGTTTTTTAAAAAAAATAAGCGCTGATATGTTAATTTTTTAAATACTTTTACTTAGAAAATCTGAGAAATTTTCTGAGCGTATTTTTACTGATGTGGCATATTCAGTTGGAGTCATTCCGGTTACAGCTTTAAAATGCCTTGAAAAATAATGTATTGAACTAAATCCTAACATGTAGGAAATTTCTGTAAAGTTGTATGCTTTTTCCCTGATATACTCCTTTGCTTTTTGAATCTTTATTTTGCCGAAGTACTCTATAACTCCTCCGCCACTCTTTTGTTTAAAAAGCTTTTGCAGATATGAATAACTTACATTGAACTCTCTGCAGAGTTCTTTTACGTTTATTTGCTTATTCACGTTAGCTTCGAGGTATAAAACAATTCTTTTAAAAATTTCCTGGTCCGCCTTCTCCTTTATTGAAGAAGTGATTTTTATAAAACTTTCTTTTTTATTGCATTTTCTTATTAACTGTATAAGCATTTTTTCAAGACTGATTTTTATTATTTGTTCACTTCCAAACAATTCATTATTTTCGTTTCGTTCAAGTTTTTTAAGATTTGGATCATCAAGAGGAGATATAAAAGCACTCTTAGCCTCACTAATAATGTCAGCCATTATGTTTCGTTCATAGTCACTTACATGAAGAATTTTATCTTCAAAAAATTTCATATGTGGACTATCACACTTAAAAGAAATTACAACAAGATTTGGTGCAGTAACCCCGTTAGCCCGAAGGCTATGAAATTCCATCGGTTTATGAAAAATCATCTCACCTTTTTTTAACGTAAAGCTTTTTGTATCCGCTATTACATCTATCTCTCCTTTATCAACATATAAAAATTCCCAGAAATTATGTATTTCTCCTGGAAAGAAGAAGTCACTGGTATATTCAAAATAATGAATTGTAACAATTTCCTTTATAACGATTTCTTGTTTTAATGGTAGATACTGATAATTGCTATCCATAATACTCCCCCACAGATAATTATTATAGATTGAATTTTACCAACATTCCAAGGCAATTGTTGTATGTGCTTATATTTATTTTAAATAATTAGTGTTGTGCAGTAAATTGTAAATGTTTATGCTGCTATTCCTAATTTGGCGATAACAGCATCGGCACTCCAGAATCGCTTTATTAAGGTTAGAGATCCCACCTGGTGCTCATCAAACCCAAGTAAATTTTTATGATATCAGCAACTCACTTCAATATCCCAGCGATTCTGGTAATATAAAAGTATTTCGGAGCATTCCTATAGAAAAACAAAATGACCTTTGAAAAAGAAGATACCACACTGTAGAATTTGAAATGTGAGTTGCGTAACCAGTAACCACAAATCAAAAATACATGAGGCATCCAATATGAAGTATACACAGAATGAAAAGATTTTGCAAATTAAAGAAACAACTTTGATCGTCAGAATTGACGTTGGTAGTGAGAAACACTACGCCAGGGCTTTCAATTTCATGGATGTAGAATATGAAAAGTTATTGATTTTCGATAGCAATGCTTAAGGAATTGTTAAGTTTAAAGAATGAACAGCGATGATATTATAGCCATCTGAAAGAAGTACAAGATAAGGGCCGTAGGAACAAAAAGTGCTGTGAAGCTTTTTGAATCCGACAGGACTTCTATTGGGACATCCGAGTGGCTTGTATCTGCAAAAAATGAACTTTTAATGTTGCTTGAGGACTATGAGAGCAAAATGCATTGGCTTGAAAGGACAATGGCTCTTAATTGAGGAACCGGCAATACAGATTCCCGGGTTTGAGAAGATGCTTGAAATCAAAGGTGTCGGCCTTTTTCAAACGTGGAAGAAAGCGATTGCGATACTATTTAACATTCAGTATCATGTCCTTGCTGTCCAAGAATGAGGAATTCCGGGCTTTGCACCAATACTATACAACCAGGAAAGAAAGACCCTTGAGAAAATGCAGTCCCTGGTTGCTTTGAGTAATAAGTTAATACGGATATTTTATATGTGGATGCCAATGGCCGTGATACAGAAAAAGGACGTAGTTTTATTATGGCTTGTTTTGAAAGATGGTATTAAGAGAGTGCTTAATTCTGTTGTGGTCAACATACTCATTACTCCACTTGTACTTTCCGATATTTACTTTTCAATGTACAACACTAATAAATGAATTAAATTGTGCAAATTTAATATAGAAATTGATAAAGCTTGGCAAAACTGGAATAGTTATAATATTTAACAATGATTTATAAATTAATAGGAGGAGGAATTTTTATGAAAAAGAGAGCTTCAATTCTTCTTATATTTATCATGGCATTGTCAGTTGTATTCACTTCCTGTGGTAGCACCAACTCAAATTCTACAAATTCCAATTCATCTGAATCGAGCAGCGAGACAACTACTACGCCTGCCAAGAACATAAAGCTTGTTTACTGGACAATGTGGAATGAAACAGAACCACAGGGACAGGTTATAGCAGAAGCTGTAGAAGCTTATAGTAAACAAACCGGAATCGAAGTTGAGCTGAATTTTAACGGCCGTGATATCCGCAAAAATCTTCAGCCGGCACTCGATGCAGGCACTCAAATCGATATTTTCGATGAAGACATAGACCGTGTTAACAGTACATGGGGGAATTACCTGTTAGATCTGGAAGAATTGTCCACCAAGTCTTATCCTTCAACCAACGGCAAACCATTTACTGAAGTAGTAAATAAAGCTCTGATTGATATAGCTCGGCAAGTTGGCCCTAATGGCAGGCTTTCCTCCATTCCTTATCAGCCTTTTGCTTTTGTAGTTATGTACAACAAGGACATATTTGATCAGGCAGGGATTACATCCATCCCCAAGACCTGGGAAGAATTACTTGAAGCTTGCGAAAAAATTAAATCTATCGGCAAAATTCCATGGACTGTTGACGATGCCTACATGGCAGCCCTTGTTGGTTATCACTTGGCCCGTACAATTGGTATGGAGGAAACTCTCAAAATTGCGAATGACAACAGTTGGGACCATCCGGGCGTTCTGGAACTTGCCAAGGACTGGGAGGAAATGTATCAAAAAGGTTACATATCTCCCAATGCAGCTGCAAATGTATGGCCTGCAGGACAGCAGGAAATTGCTCAGGAATCAGTTGCAATGTATTTGAACGGAACATGGCTTCCTAATGAAATTAAAAGTTCTGTAAAACCGGATTTCAGATGGGGCACATTTGCTTATCCCAGTGTTTCAAGCGACGGTGATCCGATTACTTACAACAATATCGGCGGACAATGCTTTGCAATCAATAAGAACACCCAGTACCCTCAGGAAGCTTTTGATCTAATTGTTACTTTGACTACAGGCAAGTACGATACAAAACTTGCCCAGGAATCTCTGGGAGTTCCTATGGGTCTGGATTCCGACTGGCCCGAACAGCTTACTGAAGCAAAGACAGTTTTTGAAAATACGACAAATAGATATATCTGGGCTGTTGGTATGGAAAACAGTGCAGATGTCAATGCAAAGATCAAGAAAAACTTTGCGCTTCTTATAAGCGGAAAGCTTGATGCTCAGGGCTTTGCAGAAGCAATGAAGAATTAAGGCTTTTCCATATAGGTTGCTAAGTGCTAAAAGGTGGCGGCATAATAATGCCGTTACCTTTGCCTTTAAAATAGTTTCTCAAGTGGAGGCTATTAAATATGAAAAAAAATAGAGCTATGATTAATGCATTTCTCGCACCGGCTGTTCTTGCGTATTTAGTGGTATTTTTATATCCTACGTTGAGAACAATTGTTATGAGCTTTTTCAAAGTTGAAAGTGTCACGGATTCTGTATCAAAATGGAAATTTTTTGGATTAGGTAACTTTAAGACTATATTTTCCTCGGAGTTATTTATTACTTCACTGAAAAACATCGGCAATATATGGCTTATTGGCGGCATATCGGTAATGGTACTTGCTCTTTTGTTCGCTGTAATTTTAACAAGCGGTATTAAATTCAAAAGTTTTTACCGCTCCGCTATCTATCTGCCCAATGTTGTTTCTGCAGTGGCAATGGGCACAATGTGGATTAATTACATATACAATACGGATTTTGGTTTGCTTAACAGAATTCTTGCCTTTTTCGGTCAGGGCAACAAAAAGGTGCTTTGGTTAGGTCCTGATAGAATATTCTGGAGCATGCTGGTTGCTTATTGCTTTGGTATGGTAGGATATCATATGCTGATTTTTATGGCCGGTATTGAAAGGATACCTCAGGATTATTACGAGGCAGCAACAATTGAAGGAGCAAATATTTGGGACCGTTTTATCAAAATCACCCTTCCGCTGCTGAAAGGTGTAACACGCTCAAATATTGTTATATGGACAGTAACTACCGTGGGCTTCTTCGTATGGGGCCAGATCTTTTCACCGGTCAATCTTAGCGCCGGGACAGCAGCTCCAATGAATTATATGTATGAATTGGTATTTGGATCAAGCTCATCGGTTACGGTTCGCGATTCAGGTGCCGGAGCGGCAATAGGTGTTCTTATGACATTAATTGTCGTTACGGTATTCTTTGCGACAACATTTATTGTCCGTAATGATGACTCGGAAATGTGAGGGAGGATAACCAATGGTAAAATCTGTAACAGGTGGTACAAAAACTTACAAAAAACACTTAAAACTTGCTCCCGGATATATAATAGTTTCAATTTGGGTTATTTTTACATTCATTCTTATTGGCTGGGTAATTCTTGCTTCCTTTTCAACAACAAGAGAAATATTTGACGGCCAAATGCTTAAATTCAGTACAGGTTTTCACTTTGAAAACTATGTTAAGGCATGGAAGACCAACAAAGTATCAGTTTATTTCCTGAACTCCGTTTTGTATACAATTGTATCCTGTTCCATTATAGTCTGCATAGCTGCACCGGCGTCTTATGTTCTGGCCAGATTCAGGTTTAAAGGTAATAACTTATTGCAAAATATGTTTGTTTCAGCTCTGGGAATACCTGCAATAATGATTATCATGCCGATTTTTTCTGTAGTATCCAAACTTGAGCTTACAAATAACAGGTGGCTTCTGATTTTTCTTTATATATGCATTAATGTACCATTTACAACTTTTTTTCTTCACCCCTTCTTCAAAAACCTGCCGAAATCTTTTGAAGAAGCTGCTGCCATAGATGGCTGTTCACCGATTAAAACCTTCTGGGTTATAATGCTTCCTCTTGTTCAGCCTGGCATTATAACCGTTACTATATTTAACTTTATAACCATCTGGAACGAATACTTCATGGCCCTTATTTTCGCCAATGATAATAAATTAAGACCCGTCGCGGTTGGTTTGTATTCAATGGTTCAATCAATGAGATATACCGGTGACTGGGCCGGTATGTTTGCCGCAGTTGTAATTGTATTTTTGCCAACATTTATATTATATATATTCTTATCAGAGAAAATCATTGCCGGTGTTACCGGTGGGGCAATAAAAGGTTAATATTTCACTTTTATAGGGAGATTATTTTAACAAATACTTTCACCCAGAAAGATATACTTTCATAGCGGGATGGCTTGGTCCGTCTCGCTATTTTCATGGAGCGGAATGCTTAGCTGGTTCAACATAACAAATTCATCCTATTTCCCCTAAATTTTTTCATTATAAGTATTATTGCTCCTTTAAGCCTAACTTATCTGTGATAATCTTTTTCACATTACATTTTCTGTTTCATATTTAAGGATAAATTTTCCATAGTCGAACTATCATTGCAGCTACCCTTTCGGACATACTTTGACAAATCCTACCGTTTCTCTTTCCAAATCTGGTCGTTTATGACCAAAGCAAGTTCATATCTCTTCCATTGTTTTAAATTTATCATTCAGAAATTATATTCTGTACAATGCCAGCTGAAAGCAGCTTAAATTCAGCATAACATGCCTTAAAAAAGTATAAATAAAATGTAAATTCTGATAAATATATATCTTTAAAACTAATATAAAATTAATATGCAAAAAACATTTTAGATTTTTTTATCGTATTCTGTATTATTCTAATTAATTTATAAGGAGTTGCACTAATGGAAAAACCTGTATTAGTTATTATGGCAGCGGGTATAGGAAGCCGTTACGGCGGGCTCAAGCAAATTGACCCGATTGATGATCAGAATCACCTGTTAATAGATTTTTCTATTTATGATGCTGTTAAATCTGGCTTTGAAAAGGTAATCTTCATTATTAGTCGTGAAATTGAATCAGATTTCAAAGAACGCATTGGAAACAGGATTGAAAAGCATATACATGTTGAATATGTTTATCAGGATCCGGATAATCTCCCCAGGGGATTTAAAAGGCCGGAAGGAAGGGTAAAACCCTGGGGCACCGGTCATGCAGTTTTAAGCTGTTTTGGAAAAATTAACGGCCCATTCGCAGTAATAAACGCTGATGATTATTACGGCCGAAATGCTTTTAAATTAATATATGAAAATCTCTCCAACTCCTATGATGATGATAAATATCGTTATTACATGATAGGATATACAATTAAAAATACTCTCACAGACCATGGGCATGTGGCAAGAGGCGTATGTACAGTAGATTCCGACGGTTATCTCATAAACATTAAAGAAAGGACGAGAATTGAAAAGATTAAAGGCAATCCGGCATACACCGAAGACGGCGGAAACACTTGGACATATATCCCTGAAAACACTATTGTATCCATGAATATGTGGGGTTTCACAAAAAGCATATTATATGAACTACATAGCAGATTTGCAAAATTTCTTGAAGAAATATTAATAAAAAATCCATTTAAAGGTGAATATTTCTTGCCTGATGTAGTCGGTGAACTGATTAATGAGGGAAAAGCAACCGTCAGAGTGTTGAAAACTCCAGATAAATGGTATGGCGTAACTTACAAAGAAGATAAGGAAGTTGTTGTATCAGCAATTTCAAAGCTGAAAAGAAGTGGGGTTTATCCGGAAAAGCTTTGGGAATAATAAAACACTATATTTCAGGGGGCACTTACAATGACCAGAGAACAAGCATGTGCAAAAATTGATGAAGTCATAGGCCAAATGAATTATCAAGGGACTGCGATCGAATATTACAGATATGGGAACGGACATATCAATGATACTTTTGTTGTTGTCTGCAGACTGAATAACAAAAAAAGCATGAAATACCTGCTTCAGCGTATAAATCATGAAATATTCAAAAATCCGGAACGTCTTATGAGTAATATTGTCGGCGTTACTACTTTTTTAAGAGATAAAATAATAAAAAACGGCGGAGATCCTGAAAGAGAGACTTTAAATATCGTACCTGCCAAAGACGGAAAAAGCTATTATGTTGACAGTATAGGAAGCTACTGGAGAAGTTATCTGTTTATTGATGATACTCTAAGCTATGATTTGGCTGAAAGGACTGAAGATTTTTATTTAAGCGGCCTGGCCTTTGGAAACTATCAGAGGCTTCTGGCAGATTATCCTGCTCATACCCTATACGAGACCATTAAAGATTTTCATAATACAAAAGTTCGTTTTAAAAACTTAAAAAAAGCCATAGATAAAGATATATACAGCAGAGTAAAATACGCACAAAAGGAAATAGAATTTGCCCTTGCCCGGGAACGTGAGGCAGGCATTCTTGTTGATATGCAAGAAATAGGAAAATTGCCCTTAAGAGTTACTCACAATGATACCAAGCTTAATAATATACTGTTCGATAAAAGTTCCAACAAGCCTATATGCATAATTGATCTAGATACAATAATGCCGGGACTTTCCATAAACGACTTCGGCGACTCAATAAGATTCGGGGCATCAACAGGAGCCGAGGATGAAAAAGATTTGTCAAAAGTCAATTTTAGCTTGGAACTATACGAAGCCTATGTAAAAGGATTTATTGAAGGTACCGCGGGAAGTTTAACGAAAAATGAAATTGACATGCTTCCCATGGGCGCAAAACTCATGACCTACGAATGTGGTATACGTTTCCTCACTGATTATCTTGAAGGAGATACATATTTCAGAATTCACAGGGAAGGCCATAATCTTGACAGATGTCGCACACAATTCAAGCTCGTTTCCGATATGGAAGAAAAGTTCGATATAATGCAGGATATCGTTGAGAAATATCGCCCGAAATGACATGAATTCATGAGGCTACCAAAGAATCACATTCCAACATTCTGAGAAGCAACTAAGTATCTTGGCTGATGCATATATAGTTGTTATAAATCATTACTACTCTTTTCTTCATTGAAAAGGATAATTAATCAAGTTTAGCAGTGTCGGATCGGATCCGATATATTTATAGAAACAAGGAGGTTTTTAAATATGACAATTTTAGTCACTGGCGGAGCCGGATATATTGGGAGCCACACCTGTGTTGAACTACTAAATGAAGGCTATGATGTAATTGTTATAGATAACTTATGCAATTCTTCAAAGAAATCAATTGAGAGAATTGAAGAAATAACAGGTAAAAAGCTGTCCTTTTATTATGCTGATTTATTGGACAGAGAAGCTGTCGAAGATATCTTCAGAAACAAAAACATAGATTCTGTCATACATTTTGCCGGCCTAAAGGCGGTAAGTGAATCAGTATCCAAACCTCTAGAGTATTACTGTAACAATATTGTCGGAACTTTGGTATTATGTGACACCATGCGTAAATATGGTGTAAAGAATTTGGTATTCAGTTCCTCAGCTACTGTGTACGGTAATCCTAAGACTGTACCAATAAAAGAGGACTCTCCCCTTTCAGCTACTAATCCTTACGGCAGAACAAAACTAATGATAGAGGAAATTTTGAGAGATCTCTACGTGTCCGATAACACATGGAACATTGTGATTTTAAGATACTTTAATCCTGTCGGCGCACATAAAAGCGGACGGATAGGCGAAGATCCAAGGGGTATACCCAACAATTTAGTTCCCTGTATTACTCAGGCTGCTGTCGGCAAGAGAGAATATCTGCACATTTTCGGCAACGATTATGATACCCCTGACGGAACAGGCATCCGGGATTACATTCACGTTGTTGATTTGGCAAAAGGTCATCTTAGGGCTCTGGAAAAACTTAATGAATGCAAAGGAGTATTAACATATAACCTTGGAACAGGTAAAGGTTATAGTGTTATGGAAATGGTGAAAAGTTTTGAATATGTTTGCCAAAGAACAATAAAATATAAAATTATGCCAAGAAGACCAGGTGATGTTGCTATCTGTTACGCAGACCCGACAAAAGCCAGGAATGAACTCGGTTGGGTTGCTGAAAAAGGGCTTGAAGAGATGTGTGAGGATGCCTGGAGATGGCAGATGAATAATCCCAACGGGTATGATGACTAAAACAAGGATTTCTGGTCTTTATTATTTTGATATAATGAAACTTTAAATAATATTTTAAATAATATTTTGTAAGGGAACGAGGGAGATGGGATGCGGACAAAAAGTTGGACACTAATTGAGACTCGGAAAGGAGTTATAATTAGTGTATTCAAAATATCAGCGAGAAAAGCCTTCACAGCTTTATGACCAATGCAAATCTGTAGGCAAGGTCATTCAGCAGTTGAGATATCCATCCCGAAAAAGACTATATGTCTGGATAGCTCAGCGCAATTCAAATAAAAACAAAAAAGCCCCCAGAAAGAAATATAATAATACTCCTGAACATCCAAGAAATCCGCCGCTTGAACTTAAGCTTGAAGTAATTATTGGAAATAGATATCCTGAAGGAAACACTGGATGTCCTAAAAGAAGACCCAGGCGCCGATATTACATCTCTCAAGAATCGGGAGAAGGCAGCGATTATCGGCGCCCTGAAAAATAGGTATACACTGCCACTGCTTTTACAAAAGCTGAACATTTCAAGAAGCAGGCAGTTATTATTACCAATGTAACAGGATGAAATGTACCGACAAATATGCGACATTACGTACTTGTATAATTGAACTGTTTAAAAATTATACGGGAGATATGAATTTCGAAGAATTCATGCGTTATTAGCCAAAGAAGGTATTCGTGTACCGGAAAAGATAGTTAGAAAAATCATGGCTGAATATAAGCTGACAGTGCGAATCAAACGCAGGAATAAGTACAATTTATATAAAGGTGATATTTCACAGGCGGTTCCAAATATTATAGAGCGTGATTTTCATGCCGATACGCCAAATAAAAAGTGGCTTACTGATATAACGGAGTTTGCCATTCCTGCCGGTAAGGTATATCTGTCATCCATAGTAGATTGTTTTGACAGGATGCTTCCTGCATGGAAAATAAGCACTGCGCCTGATGCCCAACTGGTCAACAGCATGCTGGATGATGCGATACGTACCCTTAATGATAATGAACATCCAATAGTCCATACGGATCAAGGTTGTCATTACCGATAGCCAGGCTGGATATCCCGAATTTTCTTTTTACTTTTTCTTCGTGCCCAATCATCATTTTTGTGTTGAATAGAGATTCTCTCTCTTCAGGTGTAATTGCCATCAGTTTGTCATAAGCTCGTATATCCATATTTATACTTCGGCAGATTACATTTTCCTTCTGATAGAAGCAGTTCTATCTTTTCATATCTTCCTTTTAATGTAAGTTTTCTATTTTCATCTGTTTGCTTTATTATTACTGTTTCTTTATTAGAATCTTCTTGGTTAGTCGCTTGAATTAGAATTTGTTTTAGTTTCTTTTTAAGATATTCCTTCGCATACGAAGTCAGATTCTTAAGTAAATGAAAACGGTCACTTATCTGCAAAATTTCTGGATGCTCATCTGCAATTGCATTATTTTAGGTTACAGATCCATCTCTCGATATCACATGAAGATTAGATACGTTTTCAGCCACTTACTGACAGTTTCATAATCTCTTGAGTCAAGCATATCAATTATTTGATGTTTAGAGATGTCCACCATAACTTTTCTATAACTTTGGCCTTTCTTAGTTACCTTGTATTGGAAGGTCTTGAAAAACTCTGTCGTATTCAGAGTATGTTTTAGATGATGGCCAGCCGCAAAATGGACAGATTACCTCTTTTCGGTTAGAAGCTATTGTTATATAGCATTTTCCACCGATTATTTCATGACAAATGTAGTCCAGGTTTTTATCTAACAGTTTGATAAACTCATCCATGAAATGGCCTCATTTCTTTTGTTTAATACTCTATCTATTGTATATCTATTGTATCACATTTTTCATGATACTCGAAGAAAATACTTCAGACGAAGTAGGAAACTTCTGGTGTAAGAGATTTTAAAAGGTTTAGGAACCGTATTCTTCACGTAAGGTCAAATACTTAACGCATATGGGTATACAAATATTATCAGAATAGTAACCTATCACCATTATCTGTTTGCTTAAAACAGCAAAACCAGCGAGCAACCAGAAGACTACCCGTTGGAAAAATATGCCAATATTTCATTCTACTTAAGCCCGACCCCAACTATTGACACAAAGCCAAAAAAACAGAGACATTATACAATGTCTCTGTTTTGATATATCTGTTTTTGATTATTATCTGCATCTGCCGGTATGGACATCTCCATACCTTTAAGAAGACAATGTTATATTGCAAAATTATATTCCAAGCCTCTTTATCAGTGCTTCTTGCTGCTTTTTGATTTCAGCAGGCAATCTATCAAATTTAGCAAAGAATTCAGTCTGGCTGTTAATCTCGTTTTTCCATGAATCCTTGTCAATGCTAAGCAGTTCAGCCAATGTATCTTTGGAAACTTCGTTTTCAATACCTGTAAGATCTATATCATCAACATTCGGCAAATAGCCTATTGGTGACTCAACAGCGTCTACTTTTCCTTCACAGCGGTCAAGTATCCACTTGAGTACACGGAAGTTTTCACCAAATCCTGGCCAGATGAACTTGCCTTCCTCGTTTGTACGGAACCAGTTAACATTAAAGATCTTTGGAGGATTAGGTATCTTCTTGCCCATCTCGAGCCAATGAGCAAAATAATCTCCCATATTGTAACCACAGAATGGCAGCATAGCCATTGGGTCACGTCTTACTACTCCTACAGCACCAATTGCAGCTGCAGTTGTCTCTGATCCCATAGTTGCACCCATGAATACACCATGTTCCCAATCAAATGACTGGTAAACCAACGGAGCAACCTTTGCACGACGTCCGCCAAACAGAATAGCAGAAATCGGCACGCCCTTTGGATTTTCCCACTCAGGAGAAATTGAAGGACACTGGCATGCAGGAGCAGTGAACCTTGAATTTGGATGTGCACCTTTTTCACCGTTATCAGGTGTCCAGGGGTTGCCTTTCCAGTCTGTACCGCTAGCTGGTGGCTCAACACCCATGCCTTCCCACCAAACTGTATTGTCAGGAGTATGGAGTACATTTGTAAATATAGTATTTTTCCTTGTTGTCAGTAAAGCATTAGGATTGCTCTTCATGCTTGTTCCAGGAGCAACACCAAAGAATCCTGCTTCAGGGTTTATTGCCCATAATCTGCCGTCTTCTCCGATTCTCATCCATGCAATATCGTCGCCGACTGTCCATACTTTGTATCCTTCCTTAGCATATACTTCCGGAGGAATGAGCATTGCGAGATTTGTCTTACCGCATGCGCTCGGGAAAGCAGCTGCTATGTAGGACACATTTCCTTTAGGATCTTCAATACCAAGTATAAGCATGTGCTCTGCCATCCAGCCTTCCTGTCTGCCCATGTAGCTTGCAATACGGAGCGCAAAACACTTTTTGCCCAGCAGAACGTTTCCGCCGTAACCGGAGTTTACACTCCAGATTGTATTGTCTTCAGGGAAATGGCAGATATAACGTTTCTCAGGATCGATATCAGCCTTGCTGTGTAAGCCTTTTACAAAGTCATCGGAATCTCCGAGATGATCCATTGCAACTTTTCCCATTCTTGTCATTATACGCATATTCAGAACAACATAAATGCTGTCTGTCAATTCTATACCCACCTTGCTGAATGGAGAACCTACAGGTCCCATGAGGTAGGGTATAACATACATAGTTCTTCCTTTCATTGAGCCGTCAAATATCTTGCTTAACATTTCGTATGCTTCTTTAGGATCCATCCAGTTATTTGTTGGACCTGCGTCTTCTTTCCTGGATGTGCATATAAATGTCCTATCCTCAACACGGGCAACGTCATTTACTTTAGTCCTGTGAAGCAAACAGCCAGGGAGTTTTTCCTGGTTCAACTCAATAACCTCTCCTGTTTCAATAGCCTGTTTTTCTAATCTTTTTTTCTCTTCTTCAGAACCGTCAATCCAAACAATATTGTCGGGTTTAGTGAGCTTAGCCATCTCTTCAACCCATTTTTGTACTGCTTTGTTGGAGTACATATCATTCACCACTTTCCTGTATTTTGTTTAGTATTCCAAAAAAACTAACTATATAATTTAATCAGGGTTTGGCTCACATAAAGCGTGAGACCCATTATTAACATTGTAAATATCTCATTTTTTAAATTTTCTTGTTTTTGCATCAACAAAAAAATTTTCCGCCATTATAAAAAATTCATTAGAATTAATTATAACTTATAACAACTATTTTGGGAAGGGTTTTTTGAAAAAAATTAATAATTTTTTAACAATCTTTCTCTGAAAATGAATTTGCAAGTTTTGCAAATTGCATAATTGAAAGAGTTTCGCCTCTTCGATTCTCATCTATGTCCATATTTCCCAGCATTTCTTTTATCTCTTCCTTATTCATGTTGAAATATCCAGAATTATATAATGCATTCACCAGGGTCTTCCTTCTCTGCCCAAAGGAGGCTTTCACAACTTTAAAAAACATTTTTCTGTCAATAACGTCAACCGGCGGTTTATCATATGCATTTAATCTGACAACCGTAGATATTACACCGGGCTGAGGAATAAAACAGTGAGGCGGCACATCAAAAACTCTCTCAGGCTTACAGTAGTATTGTACTGCCACCGATAATGCACCGTAGTCCTTCGAACCGGGTTGCGCCAGTATTCTGTCTGCGACTTCCTTCTGAACCATAAAGACAAATTTATTTATCGAAGTGCTCTCCTCCAGAAATTTCATTATTATCGGCGTAGTTATATAGTATGGCAGGTTTGCAACCACTTTAACTTTCCCGGGTTTAAAAACGCCTCTCAGTTTTTCTGTCTGAGTTGCTATAAGATCATCAATATCCATTTTAAGTATATCTTCATTAATGATTTCTACATTGCCAAAGTCCGTAAGGTTTTCCATAAGCGCCGGAATAAGATGGCGGTCTATCTCCACAGCTATCAGCCTTCCTGCCCTTGAGGCCAGTTCAACTGTCATGCTGCCTATTCCGGGGCCTACTTCAATTACCATATCATCTGTACTTACCTGGGCACTTTCTACTATATGCTTAATAATCGTATTATCAATGAGGAAATTTTGCCCCAGCGACTTGCTTGTCCTGATATTGTGCTTTCTTATCAATTCTTTCACGTTTTTGCTCATTCAGGTATTACACCTCTTTACACGTTTATCTGCTCTTCACACATTTATCTATTAGTAAATCCTTAGTCTTTTATTAACTTGTTGTGCCAGTTAATGAGATAGCATTGAATGCAAGCATCCTGAACACCCCATCTATACCGGCGAGGGGAACCCCCTCTGTACTCCCCGTGTCAAAGGAAGTATCCTTTAACACAAGCGAATTGATTTGCCCCGTAACGAGCTTGCTGGCTCTTAAACTCGGAACTCCTGCTATCGAAATGCTAGCACAACAAGTTTTATTAGTGTAAATCTCTAATCATTTTTTAGTAAGTCTCTAATTATTTATTAGTCAATCCCTGATAATTTATTAGTTTACTCCTGATAATTAATTTCTGATTTCCTGCTCTCTGGGCCGTCAGGCTATAAAAAAACCGGGATGTTGACCCGGCAATCCGGGATTATTGTCCCGGTCTATAGTTTAATTTGTTTTGAAGGAGTTAAAGCATTCTGTCCTCAATCAAGAATATAAACTTTTACCTTTCTTACGCCCCATCTTTGTGATTCCTTTGGATCTTCCATATATAGGTCAATTATATTTCCCTTTACGGCACCACCGATATCGGCAGCTACTGCATAACCATAATCCGGTGTATTCCCCACACCTTCAATATATAATCTCGTTCCTAGAGGTATAATGCTTGGATCTACTGCTACGACGCCTTTTTTTGCCTTTATTCCTGTATAAGTTATTCCAAACTGTGGATCATCAGGATTTTTTCCCGTATCTTTGTATGAAGCTGTATAGGCTGTAGCCCTCATGTCAAGAACCTTTTTATAATTCAACACCTTTCCTCTGGACGTCCTTTGCGGTTCATAGGTCCCATATTCAACCACCTTGTCTACGGGACTTGTCACTACTTCTTCTTTTATAAGTTCTCTTGAAACTTCAATTCCGTCTTCAATTACAACTTTAAAAGATTTTTGCTTTACCCCCTCTTTTCCATCCGTCACTATCTTTTGTTTCCCTTTTTCCATTCTACTATTTGCTCTGCTAACAACTTCATAAGGTATTTGCTCATTCTCAGTTACAATTTTCTCTTCAACTCTTACAATCTTCACCTGCATGCCTTCTGTTATTTTATCATCTAAGCAAGCACCTTCAAGTCTGTCATTTTCATAAAGTTCAATAGAATTGTCCTCCAGGACTTCCCTAACCGTATCTTTATAAGTCATGAGCTCAAGTTCCTGACCATCTACTGAAACGTACACAGGCACCGCTCTCTTTATCTGTATCTCATTTATCTTTGTCTTGTGTAATTCAGTGTCAAGCGGCGGATTAATATAATCTTCCGGGCCAACACTTATTCCGTTTTCCTCCAATACCTTTTCAACAGTATTTTCCATTGTTCCAACATGAATTTCTACACCGCCGTCATCGATAATCACATCTCTTTTCAGATAGAGAAATGTACCGGCACCCGCTGATACACAAATGAGAATTGCAACAAGTGCAATTATTATTCTCTTTAAGGAAAATTTCTTAATAGTATTTTCCTTCAGCATAAAGTTTTCCTTCAGCGAGAATTTATTAATAATATTTTCCTTCAGCGAGAAATTCTTTATACTGTTTTCCTTCAATGAAAAATACTTCACAATATTTTTCACAAACGGTATCAAAACAAAAAACCTCCCATTAAAATTTATTAGGGGCTGAAGCTATTTTATTCCATAATTTTACCTTTGTCAAATTTGTTAACATAAGTATTCATAATGTTGGAATTATTTGAACTGTCAATAGTAATTATTGGCAGTTCCAACAGTAATTATTGACATCGAAGTAAAATGTTATTCAGCCCATTGTTAATTTAACTTGTTGTACCTGGTAATGAGATGTCATAGTAGAGAGCTTTTGAGCCGGTTAGCATGGTAAAGGATAAGGCAAATCGGCAAGGGAGCTCCCCTCTGTGAACTCACTGTGTTAAAAGAAGAATCTTTTAACATACTTTAATTGATTTGCCCATAACGAGCTTACCGGCTCTAAAGCCATAAACTCCAGCTATCGAAGTGCCGGCACAACAGGCTAATTTAAAAAAGACAGATAGAATAACTATCTGCCTTTTCAGCATAAGTACATAAAATCAAAATAGTGCCTTGACTTCACCTTCCATACTGCAATCAAACACTATCCGAATTTAAAGTTAAGCAGTCAGCATACCGATGCAGTATACTATGTCAATATTGCATACAATTCATATTATTGCCGCCAGTATAAGGTGCATACATGCCCGAACCATACATAAACTGAGGCTGTTGCATTGCCCCGTATGGATTACCCTGCATATACCCGGCGTATCCTGCACCATGCATTTCACCCTGCATCATCGGGCATTGTATATTCATAAGATATGGGCAGCAGATAAGAGGCACCTGCGGCATGTAATCAGCATAGTTGTACATTGGACCCATTTGAGGAGTATATATCGTCTGAGGCATTTGTTGTATCTGAGGCATTTGTTGCATCTGGGGTGTTTGTGGCATATACTGCATCTGCGGTATTTCAGGAGTATGAATTGGCTGAGTTGTCTGGGGTGCAGCTGCTGTAGTGGAAGGCTGTGCTTTACTCTTCCTCTCAGTCTCTATATCCTGTTTATTCTTTTTATCTTCACTCATAAAAAAATCCCTCCGGTATCACATTCTGTTTACTATCATTATATGTAACCGAAAGGAATCTGTGATAATTCTATAATAGAAAATTAAGTTAACCTGCCGTACCGGCATTTACAAAACAAATATATACCTTGGTTCTCTTCACTTAAGCCCACAGGTTACAGGGAATTTGAAATGTCTGATATTATCCAACATTCACGATCGGCATTATAATCAACCGTAAAAAACATATCATTACTGCCGTTGCTAAATCCACTGTTACCTTGCTCATTTTCTTTTTTTTCAACGTCAATCTCTACATTGAAAATAATATTTCCCGCTTTATTTTCAGGAATATCTTCAGTAACAAACTTTATATCTTTTATTTTCATACTATTAACAGAATTCTTGAATTTTTTAGCAAGATCATCCGGATTTCGTATGTTTTGCTTTTCCGCCAATTCTTTCGATTGCACTTTATACGCTTCGTCATATGCTCCTGCATCAATTGCTTCAACCCACTGCCTTATCGGGGCTTCCAGTTCTTTTATATCGACTATCTGAGCAAGTGCATCAATTGTTAAATTTTTTTTCTCAAGTACATCGGAATAATGGGCAATTTCTTTTTCCAGCTGAAGCTTGTCCTCTTCAAGAAGTTTATTGTCATTCTCCAACTTGCTCAGTTCTTCCTTCAAAAGCTTTAACTGCTCTTCAAGATTCTTTATATCCCTCTCGTAGGCATTAATTCTGGAATTGGAATTTAAATTTATATATTTGAGGTTCTCAATATCCTTATCCATGTTTTCCTTTTCCCAGAGAAGGTAATTAAGAGCAATAAATGTAAAAATAATGAGAGCACTAACCAGAATAAGAACCAGTTTTTTCATAGCCCACTCCTATAAAATATTTGAAATCTATTCTTATCAATCCGGAGTATATATCCTAAAAAGCTTTTTTGCATTTTCAGTAGTAATTCTGGCGATATACTCAGCAGTGACACCTCTTATCTCAGCTATCTTTTCTGCTACCAGCCGTACGTACGAAGATTCATTCCTTTTTCCTCTGAATGGCTCAGGAGTCATGTAAGGGCAATCAGTCTCAATAAGCAGCCGGTCGTCAGGTACAAACGCTGCCACGTCAACAACTTTTCTGGCATTCTTGAATGTAACAGCTCCTCCTATTGCTATGTAAAAATTATTCTTAATCAGTTCCTTTGCCATTTCTACACTTCCGGAATAACAGTGGAATACCCCTCCCACTTCACCGGCTTCTTCTTCCCTTACGATATTAAATGTATCTTCGTGGGCGTCTCTGTCATGTACTATTATCGGAAGGCCTAACTTCTTAGCCAGCCGGATCTGCCGGGCAAACCAATATCTCTGAAGCTCTCTGGGAGAGTTGTCATAATAATAATCCAGACCAATCTCTCCTATAGCAACAACCTTTTTATTATTTAAAGCATAATCTTCCAGGGTTGAAACAGCACTGTCGTCAACAGCAGCCACATCGTGGGGGTGTATCCCTACAGCAGCATATACAAAATCAAATTTATCAGAAAGTGATACACTTTCCGCTGAAGATTTTAAGTCATATGACACATTAATTATATATTTTACCCCGTTTTTGTATGCCCGCTCTATCGTCTCATCTCTGTCTTCGCTGAACTTTCTGTCATCGTAGTGGGCATGAGTGTCAAACAGCATTTCCTCTCTCCTTATTCTTTTATTATATATTATATTTCCTGCATAAACAATCAATATTTTATGCGTCCATTAGCTTACCGTTTTCCCGCTTCCAATATTCCTGTCAACGGTTATCAATGAAAGATTGCTGTCATCAGAAGCTGCCAGTATCATACCTTGAGACTCAACACCTCTGAGTTTGACAGGTTTAAGATTGGCAACCAGAACAACATACTTACCCTTTAATTCCTCAGGGCTATAGTACTTTGCAATTCCTGATACAACCTGCCTCACTTCATCTCCAAGCTGAAGTTTTAATTTAAGAAGTTTATCCGCACCTTCGATTTTCTCAGCTTCAAGCACCTTTGCAACTTTTAAATCAATCTTGGCGAAGTCTTCTATTGTTATCAATTCTTTTTCTTTTCCTATTGACTTTTCTGCTTCTTTCTTTGTGGCTGGTTTTGCTTCTCCTTTATTCTGCCGGGAATTATCTGAAGGCTTTTGTTCAATCCCCTTTTCAAGCTCTTCAAGTTCTTTTTTTATATCGATCCTTGGGAAAAGGGGAGCTCCCTTGTTAACAGAAATACCTGCAGGGTATATACCCCATGTCTTGCTGCTTTCCCAAGTAGTGTATTCACCGTTTTCAATTCCCAGCTGATGCCATATTTTTTCAGGTGTTTCAGGCATGAAAGGCTGCAACAGAATGGATATAATCCTTATACCTTCAGCCAGATTATACATAACAGCTGCAAGCCTGCTCTTATTGTTCTCATCTTTTGCAAGAACCCATGGCATTGTTTCATCAATATATTTATTGGTTCTGGATATTGCTCTCCATATTTCCGTCAATGAATTGCTGAACTGGAATTTATCCATCATATCATCTATCTTGCCTGCAACATCCATAACCGTTTTTATGAGATCATCATCAAATTCACCACTCTGCCTTTCTTCAGGCAATACCCCGTTAAAGTATTTGTCAATCATGGCAACAGTTCTGCTTACAAGATTGCCTAAATCGTTTGCCAAATCGGAATTTATTCTGTTAATAAGGGCTTCATTTGAGAAAACTCCATCAGAGCCAAATGGAACCTCTCTCAGCAGGAAATACCTGATAGCGTCAAGTCCGTATTTTTCAACAAGGATAACAGGATCCACAACGTTGCCTTTGGATTTTGACATTTTTCCGCCCTCAAGCAGCAACCAGCCGTGTCCGAAAACCTGTTTTGGAAGAGGCTCACCAAGGGCCATAAGCATTGCCGGCCAGATTATAGTGTGAAATCTTACTATTTCCTTTCCCACCAGATGAACATCAGCAGGCCAATATTTCTTATAATCGGAATCATCCTCAGACATATATCCTAACGCAGTTATATAATTGGAAAGAGCATCGATCCATACATATACCACGTGCTTTTCGTCAAAAGTTACCGGCACACCCCAGTTAAAGGTTGTTCTGGATACACACAGGTCCTCCAGTCCGGGCTTTAAAAAGTTATTAAGCATTTCGTTCTGTCTTGAAACAGGCTGGATAAATTCCGGATGCTCTTCAATGTACTTTATGAGCCTGTCCTGGTATTTGGAAAGTCTGAAAAAGTAGCTCTCCTCTTTTGTAAGTTCGACTTCCCTTCCGCAGTCAGGACATTTTCCGTCAACCAGCTGGGTCTTGGTCCAGAATGATTCACAGGGCGTGCAATACCAGCCCTCATATTCACTTTTATATATATCACCCTGGTCATAAAGCTTCTTAAATATCTTTTGAACAGTCTCTTGATGGAAATCGTCCGTTGTTCTTATAAATTTGTCGTTTGTAATTTTCATCAATTTCCACAATTCTTTTATTCCTGCTACAATTTTATCCACATACTCCTTGGGAGTAACCCCCTGTGCCTCCGCTTTTCTTTGTATTTTCTGACCATGCTCGTCTGTTCCGGTAAGAAACATTACATCGTAACCTTTAAGTCTCTTATATCTGGCAATGGCATCCGCAGCTACGGTGGTGTACGAATGTCCTATATGAAGCTTGTCACTTGGATAGTAAATAGGGGTTGTAATATAAAACTTCTTTTTCTCCATAATGTCCTCCTTATTTTAACCTGTTATATTAGCATTTGATAACATAGGCTTATTTACTACTGCTTTCCGATCCACTGCTATGCAGGATTTTCTATGTCATAAAATATTATTGCCTGCAATAAATATGTTAATAATACTATACATATTACAGAAACTTTTTTCAAGAAGCTGTTTTTATTGGAGGCCTTAAAATGGACAAGGATTTCAGCTACGGTATAATGCTGGTGCTAAAATATATAAAAAAAATCTTTCCCCAGGTAGATGAAGAGTTAGCCTACTGGAGTAAAACTGCAGAAAAAGGTAAAGATAATGCTTTAGTCAAACAGGCTCTTTCAAGCATTGACTTAAAGAAATTCCATGCTCAGGGCGGAAGCGTTTACGCTTTATATCCTAAAGTTGATGCACCGCGCATGGTAAAGTTTGTAGTTGCATTTCAAACCATCAGTGATTACCTGGATAACCTGTGTGACAGAGCAGGTGTACAGGATGAGTCGGCTTTCCGGCAGCTTCACCTGGCAATGCTTGATGCGGTAGACCCATTAAGGAATATTAACAATTATTACTATTATTACCCTTTTAAAGACGACGGCGGCTATCTGGAACAGTTGGTGAATGAATGCAGAAAGCAGATTAAAGACCTGCCGTCCTATAGTCTTGTAATTGAATATATTAAGAAATATATTCATCTGTACATTGACCTGCAGTCGTACAAACATCTCTCTCTGAAAATCAGGGAAAAATGCCTTAAAGTGTGGGCAGGTTACTATACCGACAGGTACCCTGATTTAGGCTGGTGGGAATTCTCTGCGGCATCAGGATCTACCCTTGGCGTATTTGTGATGCTGGCCTCTGCTTTTGATGAGTCCCTAACGGCTGAGAACGCAGCAGTTCTCGACCATGCTTATTTCCCCTGGATTTGCGGGCTTCATATACTGCTCGATTACTATATCGATTTCCAGGAAGATATACAGATGGGTGATTTGAACTTTACCAGCTATTACAAAAATCTCAAACAGTGTGAGGAAAGACTTGCATTTTTTAGTGAAAATGCTCTTAATGCATGCAGCAAACTTCAATACGAAGAATTTCACCTGACAGTCGTAAAGGGATTATTAGCAATGTATTTATCAGACCCTAAGGCCTACTCCAATATGAATAAACTCGTAAGTAAAAACCTTATAAAAAAAGGCGGTAGAGAAACAGCACTTTATTACCATATGTGCAAAATTCTTCGGGCAGTTAAAACACTGGCTTAGATTAGAAGTTTAGTTTATCCTTGACTGCAGCATATTCGCCAGGTTATTTAAAAAATCCGTATAACTGGATTTTGGCAGCATATCAAGACATTTTCTGGCTTTTTTAATGTGACTTGCCGCAATTTCAGAAGACTCATCCAGAACACCGCTTTTCTTAAGGGCAGCACATATCTCATCAATATCTTTATCATTGAGCCTACGGCTGTCAATGATTTCCAATAGCCAATTCCTGTATTCTTCTTTGTTCATAAGCAGTATCACCGGCAGTGTAATATTTCCCTGCCTCAAATCTTCATATCTTTCCTTTCCCATTACATCAACTTCTCCACAGAAATCCAATATATCATCTATTATTTGAAAAGCATAGCCTATATTCAAGCCATACTCCCCCATAGTTTCAATATATTTTTCATCGGCACCACCGATACTTGAGCCTGACTTGGCACAGCTTTGCAGGAAAATAGCCGTTTTCTTTGCAATACGAATATAGTAGCTTTCAATACTGACATTGGAGTTAAACCTGTCACCTGCCTGGCGAATTTCTCCATGGCACATGTTGGTAATGGCTTCAACCATAAAGCTCATGCTTTTCATAAGCTTTTTTCCGGAAAGTATCCCAAATGCTCTGGCAAAAAGGTAATCCCCACACAGGACCGCATATTCATTACCCCATATTTTATTTATGGAGGGCCTGTTCCGTCTCAACAGGGAGTTGTCCACAATATCGTCATGAACCAGAGAAGCCATATGTATCAATTCCGCTGCTACTGCAGCGTCCATCAGGCTCTGTGATGGCTCCGAAAATACCATCCCGCTGTATAAAACAATAAGGGGCCTTATTCTCTTTCCTCCCGCTTTCAATATATGATGGCACATCTCTCTTATAGGGCCTTCGCTGTCCGATAAGGCGTCCATCAACCTGCCTTCCAGTTTATCAACAAAGGGTACATTCTTAAAGTCAAGTACAACTCTCGGCTTTTTATTATCTTTTTCTGCTAATGCTTTCAATACTTCCTCCCCCTGCATCTATACGCTTATTCTGGCAAAAAGCATTTTTTCTGCCACATCTTATAAAGCTATTATGTCCAATGCATGGGAAGTCTATTAATTAAATTAGGTTATAAATTGGTCCTAAAAACTTAAGTGAAACCTATGGCATTATTCACGGGAAGTTTCAAGATCTGCCAAAAACCAGTGTACATATCCAGACGGAAGCCAGGATACTCGAAAAATCGGCTATCATAGCTGCTACCAGCGTGTATCTTATTTTTTTTATTCCTGCTGCACCGAAATACAATGCAAGTGTATAAAATGTTGTTTCAGTAGACCCCATCATCGTTGAAACTACTCTTCCGATAAAAGAATCAGGTCCATGCACCTTCATTATATCGGAAATAAGCGCAAGGGAAGCACTTCCTGAAATTGGCCTCATCATTGCCAGCGGTACGGCTTCATTTGGTATTCCGATAAAATCGGTAACAGGCCTGAGTGCAAATATTAAAAGGTCAAGGGCACCGGATGCCCTGAATACTCCTATGGCGACCAACAGTCCCACAAGTGACGGCATAATTTTTATTACAGTAGTTATGCCTTCTTTCGCCGATTCTACGAATATGTCGTACACTTTGACTTCTTTGTACAACCCTATACAGAGAATGACCAGAATAATGGCCGGCAATGCATATGATGATACAATCTTTATAGTTTCCATGGTTTACCTCGCTTAAATATCGCTCCCAAAAGCTTAACGGCAATTATCCCCACAACTGCTGAGCACACCGTCGCTACCCACACAGTACCTACAATCTCTGTAGGATTGGCTGAGCCAAGGGCAGCACGTATGGATATCACAGTTGCCGGTATCAGTTGGATAGCAGAAGTATTCATAACCAGAAACGTGCTCATGGCATCTGTGGCAGTATCTTTTCTCGGATTTAGTTTCTGCAGCTCGTTCATGGCTTTCAGTCCAAGGGGGGTTGCTGCATTGCCCAAGCCGAAGAAATTAGCCACCAGATTCATAACAATAGCACCTATTGCGGGGTGTTTTGCAGGTATTTGCGGGAATAAGAACCGAAGTATTGGCCTTGCAAGTTTTGTAATCAATTCTACCAAACCGCTTTTTTCAGCAATTCCCATCAGTCCCGTCCAAAGGCACATAACACCCAAAAGTCCGATGCTGATTTCTATAGCCTTCCCAGAAGACTCTATAACGGCTTTTGTAACCTCATCTATTCTGCCGTTCATTATACCAACCACAAAGCCTACAACAATCATTCCAAACCAGATGTAATTCAACATAATAATACCTTCCTGATGCATTTTCTTCTAAAATCAGGTATAATAAGTTAAGAAGATTCCTTGTGCCTGCTGGCAGGTCATGGTATATTTATAGTATATTTTCTGGAAATTTCCGGAACAACCCATGACACATTAAAGTATAAAAGCCGGCACGACAAGTTAAATTCATAGTCTAATATCATTAATTAATTTATATGATTGAGCTTGAATAACTATTCTAAACCATAAATTAACATTTGTTACATATGTTTATATTACATATTTGTGGCAATAATATTATTTAAATTATTCAACCGCTTTGTCCGGACTTGCTTATACTAAATCTGCCTGGCTTGGTAAAGAGCCAAAAACAATAATATAGCAACTTTAACCATAACATTTTTTTGAATTTCTTAAAAATTATTGTTGACGTTTACTGGAATTTATGGTACTATAAGAGAAGAGAAGTTTGTCGAATACTGTAATTTTTGGGGAGGAAGTTAATATGAAATCTACAGGTATTGTAAGGAAAGTTGATGAGCTCGGTAGAGTTGTATTGCCAATAGAGCTCAGGAGGACACTTGATATTGCTGAAAAAGACGCTCTGGAAATCTACGTTGACGGAAATACAATTATACTCAAGAAGTATGAACCTGCATGTATTTTCTGCGGAGATGCTAAAGACGTTACTGTTTACAAGAATAAGAACATTTGTCCTAATTGCTTAAAAGAATTGAAAAAGTAATTTGTAAGTAATGTAAGTTGTGCTAGAATCTTCAGATAAAGGGATTTGACTATGTCAAATCCCTTTTTATTTTAACATCAGCTTATTGTAAACGTCTCTTTTGCTTACTCCCCTGTCCTCTGCCACTTTCTTTATTGATTCTTTCTTATCATATCCCTGATCCATATATATGTTTACATGCTCTTCGAGGCTGATGTCATCCCATCTCTTCCTGCCGGCATCATCAAGCTCTTTTTTATCAGCGCCTTCTATAATAAGTACAAACTCACCTTTTGGAGCCTCCTGCGTATATAAGGAAATTGCTTCACTTAAAGTACATCTCACAACCTGCTCGAACTTTTTGGTCAATTCCCTTGCTATTACTATTCTCCTGTCTCCAAGCGCCTTATAGAGGTCGTTCAGAGTATATATAAGTTTGTGAGGTGCTTCATAGAGAATAATGGTACGTACCTCGTTTCTCAGTGCCTCAATACGTTCCCGTCTCTGTCTTTTGTTCATCGGAAGAAAACCTTCGAAAACAAATCGGCCTGTTGGCAAACCTGATATTACAAGGCCTGTTATGGCAGCTACAGGCCCAGGAATCATTGTAACATCTATGCCGTTTTCTATAGCCAGCTTTACGAGATCTTCACCCGGATCTGATATACCCGGAGAGCCGGCATCAGATACAACAGCCACATTCTTTCCTTCAAGCAGCAATTGTATAATATAATTCCCTTTTTCCACCTTGTTGTGCTCATAATAACTTGTCAGGGACGCTTTTATGCCAAAATGGTTGAGCAGCTTCAGGGTTTGCCTCGTATCCTCAGCTGCAATAATATCCACTTCCTTCAATATCTTCAATGCTCTAAGAGTAATATCTTCAAGATTGCCGATTGGAGTTGCCACAAGGAACAGTGTACCCGTTTTATTCATCTTTCTTCACCTCTCTGCCGTAAATCCTGTTTATCTCATCGGAATAATTACCATTTTCATCATACACATAGAGTGGTTCCATCATTTTTAATTCAGGATTTCCGTTTTTTATCCCTCTTATAAGCAGCAGATTTGGTTTCTTGTATGGTGATGGGTGGACAAATCTCAAATATTTGGGCTCGATTTTCCATGTCCTCATCAAATATATGATATCGGCAAGGCGCTCCGGCTTATGAACCATCGCAAACCTCCCACAGGGTACAAGCAGCTTACTGCTCGTACGTATTACATCCTCAAGGGAGCAAAAAAGCTCATGTCTTGAAATGGCCTTGGTATCTAAAGGATTGACAATTCCTCCGCCCCTGTTTATATATGGAGGGTTGGTCACCACCACATCAAAGCTGGCCGGTTTAAAGAATTTAAAAGGATCCTTGATATCCCCGCAGACAATTTTTACTCTGTCCTGCAAATCATTGAGCAAGACGCTCCTTTGTGCCATCTCGACCATCTGCTCCTGGATTTCAAGCCCAACAAGCGAAGCAGCTTGAGTTTTACCGGCAAGCAGTATGGGAATAATACCTGTGCCGGTCCCCAAGTCAATCACCCTGTCATTCTTTCTCACATCAGCAAAATTTGCAAGCAAAACAGCATCTACACCAAAACAGAATCCTTCTTCCTTCTGGATTAGCCTCAGCCCTTTACACTGCAGGTCATCTACTCTTTCACCATCGTTAATTCTTACATCCAAATTCCTTATATCCTCCATAAACTAAGATAAGGGGGACATACCTTTTTGAATAGGTGGTTTTCTTTTTATGATAAGGAATGTCCCGATAAACTTTATTATTTTTACCGGATAACAATAAAGGGCTGTACAGGAATACAGCTAAAGATTTTTCCTGAACAGACCCCTTATTCATTATTGTTCATAACTTCGTTTACAATTATGTAGCGAAGCTGTGCGAATATGGTCTTACCATATACAACATTTAGAAATTAGCGCTATACAACATTCAGATATTAGCGCTGCTGTGGAGCATCAACAGGACAGACACTTGAGCATGAACCGCAATCGATGCAAGCATCTTCGTCTATCACATATTTGTCATCACCTGCAGAAATGCATGAAACAGGACATTCAGCCTCACAAGCACCACAGCTGATACATTCTTCGGTTATAAAGTATGCCAAACCAAGCACACCCCCTTGATTATTTGCTGCAGCCAAATAATTGTTATTTTTATATCAATTCAATTATGGCTGGCCATTTTATTTTACCACTAATAAGTTATAATGTGAACTATTTTTTTAAACTTAATCCTCTAGTTCCTTTAATGTCTCGAGATCCTCATCTGACTCATCTTCACGCTCTGTACGGTCTGTATCCTTAATAACTTTTATCTCACTCATATCATAGACTTCAAGGTCAGTCTCATTACCCTTATCCAGTTTTACTTTTACTTTCTCCTTAAGAAGACTTACCTCCATAATTACTCCCTGTCCTTCCGGAGTTTCTACAAGAGCACCGACATTGGGAGCTTTCTTCAATAAGTCCTCATAGGCCTCCTGTTCATATTTCAGGCAACACATAAGCCTGCCACACGTCCCGGATATTTTGGTAGGATTCAGTGATAAGCCCTGTTCCTTAGCCATTTTTATTGAAACAGGCTGGAATTCACCTAAAAAGGATTTGCAGCAGAGCACTCTGCCACATACTCCTAATCCTCCCATCATTTTTGATTCATCTCTTACACCGATTTGCCTTAGCTCTATTCTGGTCTTAAAAACCGATGCAAGATCCTTCACAAGTTCTCTGAAGTCTATTCTGCCATCCGCAGTAAAGTAAAAAAGTATTTTGTTATTATCAAAAGTATATTCCACATCAATCAGTTTCATAGCCAGATTGTGGTCCTTTATCTTCTGCAGGCAAATACCGAAAGCTTCCTTCTCTTTCTTTTCGTTCTCCTCGGCATGCTTTTTATCATCATCCGTAGCTATTCGTAGAACCTTTTTTAAAGGTGCAACGATCTGTTCCTCAGAAATTTGCCTGTTCGGTATAACAACTTGTCCAAACTCTATTCCCCTGGCAGTTTCAACAATTACATAAGTATCTATTTCTATATTAAAGTCGCCAGGATCAAAATAATATACCTTTCCTGCTTTCTTGAACCTGACTCCTACTACATTTACCATTTTACTACTCCTCCTGAAGCTCCATTAGCATAACCTCTATTGAAAGCTGAAAATTTGCATTTTGCCTAATGTTTTTCCTGGCAGTCTCCAACGTATTAATATCAGTTAAGAGCTTTTCAGCTGAAAAATCCTGTATATTATCTAATATAATATCTTTTTTATCTGAATTAATCAACATATATTCATTTCCTGTTTTTCTTAAAACAAGCATATCCCTGTATACTGTAAGCATAATGTCCAATATTATATCCAGCCTGCTTTTATTCTCCTCAAAAAAGTGGTAAATCTCAAACACAGAATAAAGCCTGGGCTTTCTGATTTTAAATAGAACATCTACAGTATTGTCCCTTAATTCAGCAAACTCCTCAGAGCCTGCCAGTTCAAGAGCCTTTCCAATAATACCGCCGGAATACGGCACAATAAAGTCTGAATTTTCCGGGATTGTCCCAAATTCCCTTATTAAAGCTTCTCTGACCTCTTTCTCCGAATTCTTCCTGAAATCATACCTGACAGAGCGGGAGCGCAAAGTTTCCAGAAGGGCGTCATACCCTGATGTGGTAAGAATTATTACAGCATAACCCGGAGGCTCTTCCAGGGTCTTCAAAAGGCAGTTCTGGGCTTGTACTGTCATGTTCTCCGCCCCGGAAATCAGATATACCTTTCTTGGCGAATATAGCGGCTTTTTAATAATATCTTCCTGCATTTGCCTTATTGCATCGACACCAATGCTTGTGCCCTGGGCTTCAATGCCCATAAAATCCGGATTGGAGCCTTCTCTAAAAAGCCTGCATGGCATGCATTTACCGCAGGCAGCAGAACCTTCCCGGTTATCACACAGCAGTATTCCTGCAAACGCCCTTGCAACAGTCTTCTTGCCTATGCCTGCCGGCCCGTTAAAAATATAGGCGTGCCCCACACGCCCATTTTCAATGCTTTTTCTAAGACTTGAAATAATATCCTTCTGTCCGATTATACCGTCAAAATTCATATATACTGCTCCTTTAAACAAAAAGGGATTGCCCTGAATAATACTGATTACATTTAGCAATACAGGTTACCTTAAATAATGCGGATTACATAAGTATATCCATAATAAGCCCTCTTATATCATCGAGCCTCTGCAAAATTTTTATATTATCCTTCTGTTCACTCAAAACTTCCTTTGTCAACATATCTAATTCTTCGTTAATCTTTTTTATAATCGCATATACCCTGTGCCTGCCCCTTCTGTCCAGAAAACTCCTTTTATAAAACCTGTAAGAATCGCTTACGACTTCACCAAGGAATTCAGAAATTAGTCTCTTATATGTCAATAGCTCCATTATATCTATATTTTTGCCTAACTTTTCTCCTTGTTTCGCAATGCTGTCTGCGAGCTCTTTTATTCGAACTTCATAGTCTCTGGATTCAATATGCTTCAAATTGCTCCAGAAACTCATCTCAGAGCTGCCTATACTCCTCTTTTCATCCTTATAGTGCATCTCAGTCACAGAAGTTGTATTTCCCAATGTTTTAGTTATCTTCATAGTGTTCACCTTATACCTTTTCAAACCTGTCAACATTAAGTACGAATATTGTAGCGCCGCCCATTACTACTTCTACAGGATAGGGAATGAACATGCCTCCGATATTGCCGGGTGTTACTGAAGAATTAATGATTTGTTTTCTGCTTTTGCAACCTTTCTTTATTATGTCAATAACACTATCAAGATTTTCCTCATCCACACCTACAAGCAGAGTAGTATTGCCTGCCTTTAGAAAGCCGCCAGTTGAACAAAGTTTAGTAACACTAAAACCTTCTTTATTAAGTTCTTCCATCACCTTAGGACCGTCATCGTCATGTACGATTGCAAAAACCAGCTTCATCTTCCAACCTCCCTTTAGATAGTTTTAAGCCTTCCATTTTAATTTAAGTCTTCTATATTAAAGCATCGCTATCAAAGTCACACCACTGTATCCAGCCATTTTCGTATTTCCTGTGAAATTTCTTCAACAGTCCTGTTTCCGTCTATTGTCTTAATCCTTTCAGGATATAATCTTGCAAGTTTTTTATATCCATTATATGCTTTCATATGGAATTCCATATGCTCTTTCTCTATCCTATCTGCCATCGATGAGGCCATTCTTCTCTTTAATGCAATCTCGGGACTCATGTCTATAAAAAAAGTTAAATCCGGAACCATACCGTCCATTGCGGCCCTGTTCACGTCCGCAATCGTATTAATGTCAATTCCGCGGCCAAATCCCTGATATGCGAAGCTTGAATCGATAAACCTGTCACATACTACAACACTGCCGTTTTCAACAGCAGGTTTAATGATCTCTGCAACTAACTGCGCTCTTGCAGATGCGTAAAGGAGCATCTCAGTTGTTGCCGCCATTGTGGCATTGGCAGGATCAAGTATTATATCCCTTATTTTCTCACTTATCTTTGTGCCGCCTGGTTCCCTGGCAATTATTACATTATAGCCCTTTTGGGATATATAATCCCTGATTATGTTTATCTGTGTCGTCTTTCCGGAACCATCCATGCCCTCAATTGTTATAAACAATCCCTTTTTCATCGCAAACCTCCAATATTCCCTTCGAATTCAGGAAACAACACAAATTTCTTCTTTTTCCCCAATGCCATAAACTGTTCCTCCCGCCTTCAATATAATGTATATGCGTTCAACAGCATTTTTTGTAATCATTTCGCCAGGGCAAATAACCGGTATACCCGGTGGATACGGTGTAACAACTGATTTGCAAATTCTCCCGGCAGCCCTCTCAAGCGGTACCGCTTCACCCTTATTCAGAACTGCTTCTTTCGGGGTTAAAAGCTGCGGTGGTATCTCAAATTCTTTGATAGTATTGTCAGGCAGAGGCAGATTCCCTGCAAACCCGGCTGATATTTCAGAAACAGCACAACAGAGCTTCTCAATGTCCTCTTTTCTATCGGCTATAGTAGCTATGCATACCGCATTATAAAAGTCTGCCATTTCAATCTGTATATTATATTCGTTTCTCAAAATCCTATCCACATCAAAACCTGTTATTCCCAGTTTTTTAAAATTTAAAACAATCCGTGTCTCATCATATTCCCCATTGAGAATATTGTCCTTTGAAAACATTTTAACATTTTTCAGTCTGTATATCTGCTCCCTGAAAGCCCTGATTTCATGAAGAAGATTGTCAATAAGCCTCTCTCCGTGCTTTGCCATAATCTCTCTTGCTATGTCAAGCATTACCATAATTATATATGACGGACTAGTGGTCTGTAAAATGCGAAGATTGAACTCCAGTTTTTCCAAATCAACAGCCGATGACCCGACATGCAGATACGCACCCTGTGTAAAAGCAGGAAGAGTCTTGTGGGCACTTTGTATGCAAATATCCGCTCCCAGCCTTATTGAGCCCGCCGGAAGTTTATCAGAAAAATTCAGGTGCGCTCCATGGGCTTCATCTACCACAAGCACCTTACCCTTTTGATGAACTATTCCGGCAATTTCTTTAACATCTGAGCAAATGCCATAATAATTTGGCCTGGTAATTAAGACTCCCTTGGCATCCGGATGCCTGTCAAGAGCTTTCTCTATTTCCGAAGGAGCTGTCACTGTTGCTATTCCGAAATTATTGTCAAATTCAGGTCTTATATACACCGGATGTGCACCTGCAAGAATGATTCCATTTATCACAGACTTATGGCAATCCCGTCCTACAATAATTTTATCACCCGGTCCGCACAGAGTAAGTATCGCGGCCATAATGCCACAGGTAGAACCATTTACTAAAAAATATGTCTTTGCGGCACCAAAAGCTTCTGCTGCAAGTATCTGTGCTTCTTTTATAGGGCCTTCGGGATGATGCAGGTTATCCGTACCGTTAATTTCAGTCACATCAAGCATCTCTAAGTTTTTTAAGAACTCGCCAGGTATTCCTCTGCCAAGTTTATGACCCGGCATATGAAAAGGTATGGGGTTTGAACGGGAGTATTGGCTTACAGCTTTATATAAAGGAACATTCCATTTTTCCATCTCCATTCACCCCGTTTTTCTACTCTTCAATCTGCCACCATCTTGCTCTAATATAAATTTTAACATAAAATAGATGTAAATACATCTTATAATTGCAACGATACAGGTATATTACCTGAAATGTAATTGGGATGCATGGAATTTCTGCCCATGAAAAGACATTTAGCATATAAGGAGTATGGCAATGAATTATCTGTTAATATGGGATATAGACGGAACATTGATACGAACAAAGGGTGTCGGAAAGAGAGCCATGAACGCGGCTTTCTACAAGCTCTTTGGTATTAAGGATGGATTTGGGCCAATTAACATGGCGGGTATGCTTGATGCAGTAATTGTCAGAAAAGCATTCGAGATTCACAATATACCTGTAGTATTACCTGACGGCAGGGAAAACGCAGATATAAAAAGATTTTATGAACTGTATATAGAGGCCCTTTCAGCAGAAATAAGCATGATACATGGTTCCGTAGCATGTCCCGGTATCCTTGAATTGCTGAAAACATTGCACCGGCAGGACACTTTCCATAACGTACTCGGCACCGGCAACATTGAAGCAGGAGCAAGACTTAAGCTGTCGGTAGATGACATGAACAGGTATTTTCCCACCGGGAGCTTTGGAGACCGTCAAATCGAGAGATATCAGCTTATAGAAGAGGCTATCATAAACTCGGAAAAATATTTTAAAATAAATTTCCAAAGAGATAAAATCTTTGTCATCGGAGATACTCCAAAAGATGTTGAGTGCGGCAATAAGCTCGGTATAAAGTCAATAGGTGTGGCAACAGGAAGTTACAATAAGGAACAACTGTCAGAACACGGCGCTGATTATGTCTTTGATAATCTCTCAGACATAACCGGTTTCCTTGAAATATTTTAATTCAACTTGTTGTGTTAGCATTTCAATAGCAGGAGTTCTGAGCTTAAGAGCTAATAAGCCCATTACGAGACAAATCAATCCGCTTATGTTAAAGCATACTTCAACCAGCTCTAAAGCTCTCCACATGCTATCTCATTATCCAGTACAACAAGTAATCTATCTCGATCAATCCTTTACAGGGGTATTTTTCTCATATATGATTCTGAGTCCTTCGAGAGTAAGGAATTCGTTTACTTCATCTATAGTTTCAGATTCCTCTGCAATTAGCCCTGCCAAACCGCCTGTTGCTATTACTCTTATATTGCTTTCATTCATTTCCTTTTTCATTCTGTTAACTATATAGTCCACCTGTCCCACATAACCGTATATCAAGCCAGACTGCATACTTACAACAGTATTGCGCCCTATAACACTGCCGGGCTTCACAAGATCAATTCTAGGCAATTTGGCTGTTCTCTGAAAAAGCGCTTCCGCAGATATCTTTATTCCGGGACATATTACTCCCCCGAGGTATTCACCCTTTGAAGATATGGCGCAAAACGTGGTGGCAGTACCAAAATCGACAATTATAGCCGGACATCTGTAGATATCATAAGCGGCAACTGCGTTAACTATTCTGTCTGCTCCAACCTCCCTGGGATTTTCATACTTTATATTTATTCCGGTTTTTATCCCCGGCCCAACAGATAATGGTTCAATTTTCAGATATTTTCTGATTGCATTTTCTATTGTATGCATTATCGGAGGAACTACAGATGCCAGTATTACACCTTCCACATCATTTATATCAAGTTTCTCACTGTTAAAAAGACTGAGAATGAACATACCATATTCGTCACTGGTTTTGTCCTTATCCGTGCCCATTCTCCAGCTGAACAGAAGCTTTCTTCCTTTATAAACTCCCATAACAATATTTGTATTTCCTACATCCATAACAAAAATCATAGTTTCATGCTCCTAATTTCCTTTATTTCCATGTGTATTTCCTTTTCAAGTCTTGCAATATCCTCTCTTATGTCATCAACGGTCTCTTCAGCTCTGTATTTAGTAGTATTTTTTATTGCACCAGAATAATTCTGCTGATTATTTTGTCTTGACAACCCGTTTCTGACTGAAGTATTGCTACGGTCCTTGTATGAAATCTGTTCCCGGTTCTTGCCAGAAGATTGTTCCCGACTCCTGCCGGAAGGCTGCTCACGCTGCACCCTTGGCGTGGATCCATGATTATTCCCATAGCTATTGGGGGTATTTCCACTGTTTCCTGCTGAATTTCCGCGTTCACTATAATTTTTTTTCTGATAATCCCGTTTTCTCACCAATATCTTGCCCCCTTTTCCTGATTATAACTCCAACATCTGCTGGATTAATACTTTAATTTCCCATAATACCCTTTACTGAAACTTCTCCTGATGAAACCGCTCTGGTAATACCATCACAGCAATCTACTATCAACTTCCCGTCATCTGTCACATCTCTGGCCATTCCCTCGTATTCATCATTCTTATATATTATTTTTACCTTTCTGCCAAGAGTAACAGAATTTTCTCTCCATTTTCTAATAATTTCTTCTGTATTTCCCCTTTTCATATTTTCATACTGTTTCTCAAGTTCAAGCAATACATTTTTTATTATATCATTTCTTCTTATATTTGACACACTCATATTATTCTCAGACATATATGCTTTTAAAGAAATTGCAGTACTTTTCAGCTCATCCGGAAAATCCTCCTTTTTCTGATTTATGTTAATTCCTATGCCCAGTACCAGAAAATTGACTCTATCCATCTCAGTGCTCATTTCAGTCAATATGCCACATACTTTTTTCCCATCAATTATTATATCATTAGGCCACTTTATTCCTGCGTCAACCCCCGCAATGCGCTTTAGTGCGGTTACAACTGCAACCGAAGCTGCAAGAGTCATAATCTGAACGTCCTCCGGAGCAATAGAAGGTCTCAGCACCACAGACATCCATATCCCGCTGCCTTCCTTTGACTCCCATCTTCTGCCAAGCCTGCCTCTTCCGGAAGTCTGAGCATCCGCCACAATCACTGTTCCTTCTTCACAGCCTTCATGTGCTGATTTTTTTGCGTAGTTATTTGTTGAATCAATAGATTTGAAATAGCATATATGTCTTCCAATAATACGGGTATTAAGACCGTAGCCTATCTCAAATTCATTTAATATATCCGGTGACGATTCAAGTTTGTATCCCTTTTTAGATACAGATTCAATAACATACCCTTCTTTTTTCAATTCATTAATACACTTCCATACGGCTGTCCTTGAAACCCCCAGGATTTCACTCAGCTTCTCTCCGGAAACATATTCCATATTTTTTTCCTTAAGTACCTGTAATATTTTGTATTTCATATTGCCACCCTGTTTAATAGTATTTAGAAATGTTTTCTATTTCCGGGGTTTTTATTGTATATCTTTTGCTGCCCGACTGGTCAAAAAACACCGTAACCCTGTTTTCTGTATCTTCCATTTTTTTTAGTTTGCCCATCTCCGCAAGCTTGCTGTAAAAGCAATAGAGCATGGCATCAATAAACTCTATATGTTCATCCTGATATTCTTCCATAATATTGTTTAAATACAGCTCTTCAGAATTGTCAAACAAAAGCGGAGATCCCAGCTTCTCTTCGAACATACTTATGTACTCTCCTATTACAGTGGATGTGACAAGGCATTCAGGCAGTCTGTAAGAGCCAAAAACGTAATCCTCAACAGGCATTATTGACTCATAGTACAATTCCATGGCAGCAGGATTTGAAAGTCCCATACGGTAAAGATAGCTATCGGCTACATAACAATACTTGGGCAATACTTCGAGCTTTACACATTTATATCTGCCGGACCTGTATTTTTCTATATCATCTTTTGGATTTAACAATGCCGTTAGGCATTTCCTGCTTTCACCATTTATCAGCACTTCCCTATCAAACCATTTAGAAAGCTTCAGACCACATTGTACAACATCTTCAGCCTCCTCTGAAGGTACGTAATAATATACTTCTATCAAAAGACCACCCCTCACACCACTGCACAGGAAATATATCTCTTTTATCTCTTTCCATAAAGGATTACTTTCGCTGAAACTACCAGCGTTGTTTTTATATTATTATCTCAATTCCCCGGAGCATTGTCATTATCAGAATTACCCGTAATATTACCGTTTTTTTAAATTGCCCTGAACATTGCCATTGTCTTAATTGTCCGGAATACTGCCATTATTTTAATTTCCCGGAAAATTGCCATTATCAGTAATATCCGGAGTATTATCATTGGCAAATATATTACAATTTATCAAATTATGTAAACTTCCATAGTGTTTTACTCCGTCCCTGTCACTGCACCTGTTTATCAATTCATCAATATCCATGCCCATTATGTCTTTACCGTCCAGAATTTCTGATAGGGGTATAAGCACAAATGCCCGTTCAGACATTCTGGGATGAGGAATTACAAGTTGGGGCAATTCAATATGCAAGTCTCCAAAAAGGAGCATATCAAGGTCTATGGTTCTTGGTCCCCAGCGTACTGTTCTTACCCTTCCAAGCAAGTTTTCTATGTACTGCAATCTGTCGAGCAGTTCCAAAGGTTCCAGTCCTGTAATAATGCTTACTGCCATGTTCAGAAATCTGTCCTGCTCGGTATTGCCCACAGGTTCAGTCTCATAGACGTCTGACATTCTGATAATCTCTGTATCAGGTATTTGGGAAATATGCTTAATTGCATCAATAATATATTTTTCTCTTCTTCCAATGTTAGAACCCAGTCCGATATAAACTTTATTTTTCATGTCTTCCTCGCTTCAATTCTACTCCCATCCAGTCAAATTCACCGTCAATAGGCGCTTCAGGCTTTTTTACGATTACAGTAATCTCCTGTATTTTGGGGAATTTCGACAGCATTTCCCGGGAAATGTTGCCGGCTAATTTCTCAATAAGTCGAAATTTATTATTTTCTACAATGTTTTTTACCACATCATATGCTCTGGAATAGTCTACAGAATCACCAAGTTCATCACTTTCTGAAGCACTTTCAAGGTCTGCCAGCATCTCAATATCTATGACAAAATTCTGACCTCTTTCCCTTTCCTCAGGAAGTACCCCATGGTACCCGTAAAACTTCATATTTCTCATTATAATTTTATCCACTGTAAGTTCCTCCGTCTCTACGAAAGGATAAACCCCGTAAATTACAAACCCCGTATTATGGCATCGCTCATTTTTGCCACCAGTGCCATCTCTTTTACATCATGCACACGTACAACATCAACTCCACTTGCAATTCCAATGGCTACGGTGGCAGCAGTCCCTTCGATACGTTTGTCTACAGGTAAATCCAGCACGTTCCCAATCATGGATTTTCTGGATGTGCCCAAAAGGACAGGCTTGCACAATGATTTCAGCTCACTTAGTCTTCTCATGGTTTCAAGATTCTGTTCAAAGGTTTTGCCAAAGCCTATGCCCGGATCTATCATAATGCTGTTCTTGTTTATACCCGCCTTTTCGGCAATTTCAATGCTTCTTCTTAAGAAATTAACAATATCATCCATTAGGTTGTTGTAAACTTTTTCATCCTGGTTATGCATTACTATAACAGCAGCACCATATTTTGCGGCTATTTCTGCCATCAGAGGGTCCTTTTGCAGTCCCCAGATATCATTAACTATATGAGCCCCTGCCTGCAGAGCCTTCTCGGCAACAGGCGACTTGTATGTATCTATGGATATAGGAACATCTGTCTCTTTCACCAGGCGTTCTATAACCGGAATAACCCTGCTTATTTCCTCTGAAATATCAACCGGAGTATAGCCCGGCCTTGTCGACTCCCCTCCGACATCTATAATATGGGCACCCTCACTTATCATTTTCTTCGCCCTATTGACCGCTTCATCAACAGTTTTATAGCTGCCACCATCCGAAAAGGAATCAGGTGTTACATTTAATATACCCATAATATATGTCTTTTTACCAATGGGAAGCCTGTATTTTCCACACTCAAAAAAACTCGGTTTCGTGTCTGAAGTCTTTGTCTCAATCATCTCTTAATTCCTTTCAGAGTATTTTTCTTTTTAAGGCCTTTGAGGAAATTCCGGCCCGGCCATTTAAATCAATTTAATTGCCATCTCCCCGCTTCCATTAGCTATTCCGTTGCGGTCCTGCGGAGTCTATTTCCGCAATACGCAACTTGGGGGAGCTGCGGAATTAATTCCTAAAAGCCGTACCATGGCAGGTCTTGCGGGATTCACTTCCTGAAGCCGCAACAAGGCAGGGCTTTCGTAATTTTATCCCCAAAAGCCGCAATGTATCAATTTATAAAAACGAAGTTCGAAATATTTTTCACTACTGTCTGTTTGCTATTCAAGCATTCGGCAGAAAAAACTGCACATGGCACGTCTTAATGTGGCGATTCAAGAAAGCAAATCTTTAATGCAACAATTTTTTATAAATATTTAAAATAACGTCATATGTGACAGGTTTTAAATTAAAACTAACACTCTTATGCTTTTCAGTCTGCCTGGAGAACTTTATTAGCTCATCCTCGCTCAACATTAAGTCATTTACAACCAGTCTTTCCATAGTTTTTTCGAACTCGTCCACATCTCTCATTTTAAGCGCGCTTAATATATTGTTTATCTTTTCAGTCTGATAGTCGTAATTAAACCTGAGATATTCTGTCAAAAGTAAGCCGTTAGCCTTTCCATGGGGTACATTTTTGTAGTACGTAAGAGGATACCCCATCCCATGTACTATGCTTGTACCTGTCTGTGATATAACCATTCCGGCCAGCATGGATGAATATAAAAGCTTTTCTCTCATATCCATATTGAAATCGTTATCTACAAGATTGCCTATACAGCTTCCAAATACTGAAATGGACTCCAATGCTAAAGTATCACTCAAAGGAGTGCTCCTTTTTGTCAGGTATCCCTCTACAGCATGTGAAAGCGCATCTACGGCTGTATTTACCGTAGTATCCCGGTTCATACTTGTGGTGTATTTTGCATCGAGAAATGCAACCTTGGGAAATGTCTGGTCATTTCCAAAACTCATTTTAGTTTCAACGTCCGGCCGTGTAAGTATTGAATAAGGAGTCACCTCGCTGCCGGTACCGGCTGTAGTCGGTATCGCCAAAACCGGAAGTGGCTCAACCGGAAAACTGTTTTTAAAAAGTTCTACAGGATTCATATTATTTACTGCCAAAACAGCAACCGCCTTGGAAGCATCTAATGGCGAACCGCCCCCTATTCCAATAATAAAGTCGGCATTAAATTCACGGGCAGCCCTGCCTCCCTCCTCAACATTCTCAAGTGACGGATTGTTTTCAACCCTGTCGAATATATAATAATCTATAGACAGCTCATCAAGCACGCTTACAACTTCATCAAGAGCTCCGCTTGCTTTTCCCGAGTACCTGCCTGTAACTATCAAACAACGGGTTCCTGCAGCTGCAATTTCCTCCCTGTTGCTTTTTATGCAATCTGCACCAAAGTATACCCTGGTTCCCATCCGAAATTTAAACTGCATTCTATCACCTCATTATATTCAGGTAAACTTATCCTTTTAAAAAGTATACGGAGTATTCCATACACAAAAAGCATAACACATTTCCGGATAATTTTAGTCATAGTTTGTACACAAATTACTATTATAATATTATAATATATATAATACTTGATTTAAAGAATCCGGTATGTCGATCTGTTGTTCCTATTTTATAAAAACAGGTGCGGCAAGGAAAAAATCTTACACCGTTTTGTTGAATTATGCTAAAAAAGTGATTATAAATTTATATTTAATTTATGATGAATTGATGAAATAAATATATTAAAATTTATTTGATACATCACAATCGTTTTGGAGACATGGCATATGGTAGACCTTTTTAGATTAAATACTTTAGAATTACAGTCATTAGTGCAATACAAGGAAGTTCTTGAAGAAAACAAAAAGTTCCCTAAGGGGTTCTGGTCTCAGGAAAGCAATATGGATGGCATAAAACCGGTGTGCAAGATATTAACTCGCTATTGTCTGGAAAATATAGCCCGTATTGAACCATATGATTTGCCTAAATACAACCTGAAGCAAATAAAATCCATACTGGTGCGCTATAAGCTATTTGGCATGATACAAGCTGTTTTTAAACACGATATACTTTCCGTTATCAAAAATGCATATCCTGAACAATTCAATAAAAGGGAACTTAAGGAATGGATGTGGAGCAAGCACGGCATATGGCAGGATGACAAGGCTGTAATCGAAGCCGTACAGGATATGATATACAAAGAAGGCATTAGAAGAGTTGAGGATATACCTTTGCTTGACTGGAAGAAAAGACTGTTAAAGCATGGTATATACAATGTACTTTCCCGCTTTAACTGGTCTATTTTTAAACTGTTTGATTTTGTCTATCCAGGAAGGTTTCATCCGGCAGACTTTAAATATAAGGCAAAATGGGTTGCTTCTGAATCTCTTGATAATGCATACTATTGCATAAAAAAAGCATTCAGGAAAAACAAATACAATAAAAATGATATACTCATGCTGGGTACTGCTGATTTTCGCAAGCTTGGACTGGCGGGTATGCTTATTTCCCTCTTTGATTCATCAACTCTTAAGGCCAAGGAGTATTATTTTTATAAGACAATTGGTGACAAAAACAATCAGGATGAAATAAAGAAAGAAATTTTATCAATTATAGCAAAGAAAAAAGATGAACAAATTAAGAAGAGACTCGAACAAGCAGCTGTAGGAAAATATATCTACAATCTTCACAAAAATGCTACTCTATATAGTTACATCAAACGCCATGCAAAACTCCGTAATATGAGTATCGATGAATTTGTAACAAGCTATGGATTCGTTTATAAAAGTGCAAGAAAAGATGTTCCCGAAATATCAAAGGATGATGTCTGGCGTCTGAGGAAACAGGGATTGACCTACGTGGAAATCGCAAGAGAACTGGACAGCAATCCTACTACCATAACCGCAATATGCAACAAGTACTTTGGGGGCGATCCTCTTATTCCCAGACCTATTGAAGATTATGTAATGGTTCAGGAACTCATGGATAAATATCACATAGATCATAAAACGATAATGAAACTGGTACACCAAAACGGCTTTGAAAATCATACAACTATCAGGTTCCGCTATCTAAAAAAGTCAGAAATTGTACCTGCCATAAAAAAATATATTAAAGAAAGCAAGCAGCATCAATCCATGATAAAGCGGTATGCTTCCCAGCGGGAGGCATGATTGGGCTATTGTGAGTTAATCAACGCCATTGCTTCTGCCCTGGTTCTGGCATCAGTTCTCATGCTGCCTCTTAATGCTGAAGTAATAGTCTTTGACCCTGGCTTTTTTATCCCACGCATGGTCATGCAAAGATGCTCTGCCTCAACAACTACTGCCAAACCCATAGGATTGATTGTTTCGTTTATAATATCTGCAACTTCGCTTGTCAGCCTTTCCTGTAATTGTGGCTTTTTGGCAACAGTATCAACAATTCGTGCCAGTTTGCTTAATCCAAATATCCTTCCTTTTCTTGGAATGTAAACAACGTGTGCAACGCCTATAAAAGGAAGCAGGTGGTGTTCGCAAACAGAATAAAGAGGTATATCTTTCACCATTATCATTTCCTGATGATCATCTTCCTGGAATATTTTAACGTCTTCCCTGGGATCCCGGTGCAAGCCTGCAAATATTTCCTCACACATTCTGGCCACCCGGTCGGGTGTTTCCCTTAAGCCTTCCCTGTCAGGATCGTCTCCTATAGCTATTAATATCTCCCTAACTGCTTTCTTGACTCTTTCTTTATCTATCATTAACTACACCTCACAATCAGTAATTAAGTACGCATATAATCTTAATCTATAATCTATAAAATATAAAATACCGGCAAAATGCCGTAAATTTTTTAATATTTTTATTTCGAATTCTATACTTTTTGCAACATTTTTTTATGATATCATTTTGAAATATGTTTTACAATATCCTTTATTATATTAACCTGCTGTTTCTTCAATCTGTGGAGAAAGCTGCTCTGAGTTTTTGTTTAACTCATCTCTGAATTTTTCAATCAGTTCGAGGGCAGGTTCGAATTCTTCATAAAACATCACAATCAGGTCTCCGGGTTTAGCAGTAACCAGTGCCTTTTTCAGCGCCTCCAGTTCAGAATAGATTATTTCAACACTTTTCTTTTCAAATCCGGTACTTACAACAGAATTATAGAGAATATCAGCTACCTCACCCACTTTTCTGCTTCTCAGCTCATTATCCTCCTTGATGAATATTTTTGAAAATACCTTACTGCACATCCTGCCCACTTCTTCTATGCTCCTTTGAAGCCTGTCACCCGGCATACCTATTATTCCTACCAGTCTTTTCGCATTTATTTTTTGTATGAATTTAATTACAGCCCTGTAACCTGCAGGATTGTGTCCATAATCAAGCATTACCTTAAAATCTCCCATGTCAAAAATATTGAATCTTCCCGGATTACTCTTCACATCAGGCATAAAAGTTTTAAGTCCCTTTTTGATAACATCAAAGGGCACATTCAGTGCAAATAATGCCGATATTGCAGCAAGCGAATTTTCAATATTGCAGTCTGCTATTCCCCCCATAGTTATCGGAATATCCTTTAATTTAATCAATGGGACAGCCTTTACTCCGTCATACACATAAATAGTATCATCTTTTATATATACCGCTTTTTCGTTCAGTTTTAATTGTCCCAGGATGAGGGGATTGTTTCTGTCCCTTGAAAAAAGTATAACCTTGCATTTTACTCTTTCCCGTACATATTCCGTCATTTCATCATCTGCGTTCAAAACTGCATAACCATCAGGTTTTACAGCCTCAACCACCAGAGATTTTACAAAAGCAAGATCCTGTATTGAATTTAAACTATCCAACCCTAAATGGTCTTCACTTATGTTGACAATAACACCAACATCAGCGGTATCATATCCCAGTCCTTTTCTTACAATACCTCCTCTGGCAGTTTCAAGTACCGCTGCATCTATATTCTTGTTTGAAAGTACAATTTTAGCACTTGTAGGCCCTGTATTATCGCCTTTTAATATACACTCATTCCCTATATAAATACCACTTGTAGATGTCATACCTACCGTTTTTCCGTCAAGACTCAACACATGTTTCACAAGCCTCGTCGTTGTGGTCTTTCCATTTGTCCCGGTGATGGATACAATAGGAATTCTGGATGGACTGCCTTCAGGAAACAGCATATCCAATATATCCGATGCCACATTAATTGAACGGCCTTCAGTGGGACATAAATGCATCCTGAGTCCCGGTGCGGCATTGACTTCAATAATAGCACCATTTTCTCCACCTATAGGCTTGGAAATATCTACGGCAGTTATATCAATACCCGCAATATCAAGTCCCATAATTTTCGCAGCTTTTACTGCCAGAAAGCTATTGTATGGATGAATCTCCGAAGTACATTCTCTTGCAGTTCCTCCAGTGCTTAAGTTTCCGTTCTCTCTTAAAAAGACAACCTCATTTGCCGCAGGAATATAGTTTTCATCCATACCTTTTTTAGCTAATACACACTTTGCAATTTCATCCAGCTTTATCTTTGTAAGAACCTTCTCATGGCCGTCACCTCTCAGTTCGTTTGAGTTTTCCTTTTCTACAAGCTCTCTTATGGTATGTGTTCCATCTCCGGTCACTGAAGGAGCCTTTCTCTCTGCCACTGCAGAAACTTTTCCTCCTACCACAAGGACCCTGTAATCATTACCTTTCACGAACTTTTCTACGATGACGGCTTTGCTGAATTTTACCGCTTCTTTAAATGCCATCCTTACCTGTTCTTCATTTTGAATATCAAGAGAAACACCTTTTCCCTGGTTCCCATCACAGGGCTTTACTACTACAGGAAAGCCAATTTCTTTTGCTGTCTCCACTGCAGCATCTTCCATATATACAACATCGCCGTGAGGAACCGGTATATCATGCCATGAAAGAAGTTCCTTAGTCAGAGTCTTATTACCGGCCATGTCTACTGATACGCAGCTTGGTGTATCAGTCATCGAAGCCTCCACCATTTTTAGATATTTGCCATAGCCAAGCTGCATTATCATGTCATTTGCATACCGGATTACAGGTATGCCCCTTTTTGCTGCCTCATCATAAATTGATTTTGTGCTTGGTCCCATATCTGTCTGTGCTGCAATTTGTCTTAAATTTAACAATATTTTCTCTATATCGGGCTCATTTCCACAAGCCAGTTCCGAAACAATTTTCACAGCGGCTTTACCGCACTCAACAGCACTTTTTTCATTAAAATACTGAAATATTACATAATAAAGAGAAGGTTCACTTATTATACGTGTTTTTCCATAGTTAACACTATAGCCAAGCATATTTTGCATTTCCAATGCCAAATGTTCAATTACATGGCCTAAATAAGTGCCTTCATACAACCTTTCGACAAATCCTCCTTCATAACCTAAGGAACAATAATGTTTTTTTAATCCCGGAAAGTATTTTAATAGCTTTTCATTGAAATCTTCCAGCTGATTTGTAGGTTTATCGTGCAGACCGCCAATATCAATGACCATTTTGATTACAGGTTTATGGCTGAAAATGTTTCTGCCCGAAAATGTTTGTATGCTGTAAATTTTCACTTTATACCCTCCATCTGTAACAACCATCTATAATAACAGTTACATCCAAATTCTAAGTTTAATTCAAATGTAGTACCTCCGGCTTTAAACCCGTATTGGTAAAATTGTTAGTTTATGCGCATTACTTCTCTGTTCATCATGTCATATCCATATCCCTCTGGGAGTACGTGAAGTGTAATGTTAGTAATCGCAAGAATCTCATCAGGTTTAAGCTCCGATACATTTGAGCTTTTTATGGACTTTCCATCAATTACAGTAACTGCATTTGTTCCTATTACCTCAAAATGCGCATCCGGATAAACTCTAATGGCAGTATCTTCATCTATTCCAATCCCCAGCATATAGGGATTTTCCGCTACTCCGCACAAGAGTCTTCCTATCCTGCCTCTTTGGGCAAAATGCTGATCAATAATTGCATCTTCAAGCAAACCTAAACCCGGGGCCATTTTTAGAGTGCATTTTCTGGCAGGATCATTGTCTGTGCCGTTGACTATCATAGTGTTGCTCATTGCAGAAGCTCCTGCACTGGTCCCAATGACAGCCACACCTTTGCAGTATGCCCATTGTATTGCAGAATATACTTTCGTGCCGCCAAGGATGCTTGTAATCCTTAATTGATCGCCTCCGGTCATAAAAATACCCGTTGAATTCCTGATTATTTCAGCATTGCTCTCATTGTTTGCATCATCACGCGTATTTATGTTAAGTATCTCCACTCTCGAAGCTCCAAGTCTCATAAAAATTTTTTTATACTCAGTTCCCACATCTTCAGGTTTTTCCGTAGCCGTTGTCAGTATCACAAGATTTGCTTTGTCTCTTCCTATTATCTCAACAACCTTTTTCAGTATTTTACTTTCTCCATATTTATCTTCTGCCCCGCCAATAATTATCAGGTTGCCTTTTACTATTTCTTGCTCCATTTAATTCCTCCAAAGCAATTTATCTGTTGTATAAAACTAATGATTTCATAATTTTTATATTTTTATACTTTTGTATTTATAAATCTAACTTAACCCATTGCCCCCGCATCTGCAACGTTTTCTCTCAACTGTCCGCCACAGTAGGTTAAGTTATCAAGCCTCATGCCTATACAAGTATGAAAAGGCAAGGAAACTGCAGCCCTTGCCTTAGATATTCAATTCATGTCATTATCCAGGTTATATGCTATATTTGCTTATATGCCAAGATACAGCCTTATATAATTCCGTATTACATCTCCAAAAATTAAACCTATTCCCATAAGTACTATACTTGCAACTATAACAGACAATCCAGCTTTACTGCCGCCTTTAGACGCAATTACACCTGTTACTACCCCTACCAAACCAAAAATAAAAGGATATATGACTAACGATAATACGGCACAAATCCACCCCACTACAATTAATAAAGCGTTGTATTTACCGGCAGTGTACTGCTCATTCTGAGTTCCGTTAATATTGTCCATAAAAATTATCACCCCGTTTTATTATTGTCCTAAAACCATGGCTATATACAATAAATTTCCTTATCAATTCTCATAGCGGCCTTTTTTTAGTACCATTCCTTTGTCGGCAAAAAGTTCTCCTCCTATAAAAACTTTGTCCAGGCTCAGATCATTTTTATTAAAAACTATGATATCTGCATCACTTCCCTGTATTAACTTGCCTTTTTCGGGATAGAGCTTTAAAACTTTCGCTACATTTGACGTTACCGTTTTCAGCACGTTCTCCATTGGCAGATGTTTTTCAAGTATGCAGTTCCTTATATCATTAAGAAGTTGGGATACCTTTCCCACGCCATTGCTAGATTCACTTCCTGTACTGCCGTTTCCGTCTGAAGACACGGTGATTTTGTCCATATTCAGGCCTTTATTCATCAGAATCTCCATAGCATCCGGCACACTATAGCCTGCACCGCTAATCTCTCCTGCTGTCAGATCTATATTGCCTCCATCCATGGCATAGCTCAGTGCTTCATCAAAGAGTCTTTTATTTCTATTCAGATGAGTGGGAACAAACATCTCAATGGGAAAATCAGTCACATTAAGGAGTTCGAATAATGGATTTAACCCGTCTTTTCCATCTCCTACGTGGATATGCATTACACCTGCCTTATCTCCAAGCATTCCTCCAATCAGGGCTTCTGAAGCAAGCTCCTTTAACTGCATGATGCTTGGATAAGAAGACCTGTAGTCGGAAATTGCAATCTCGCCAACTCCTATAACCTTATCTATAAAAGTTATATCCCATGCCACCTTCCCTGTAAGAGTTACTGGAGGAACGCTATAGTTGCCGGTATATACAAAAGTGTTTATTCCCTCTTTTTGAAGGGCCCTGGCTTTAGCAAGCAGTGATGCAACACTCCTGGTCACTCCGTCAGCTCCCAATACTCCTACAAGAGTTGTAACACCTGATTGGATTATATCTTTTAACATCAGCTCAGGTATTCTGCTGTCAGGGCCCTGCTCCCCGCCTCCCCCTGTAATATGAACATGCTGATCAATAAAACCCGGACAAATATACTTGTCGGTGCAGTCAATTACATCTATTTCAAATACATCTGTCTCAAATTGTGGCAGAAAGTTTATGTTATTCTCTATTGCAGCTATTTTACCACCTATTATCAACACATCTCTGACTCCACATTCTTCAGGACAGAAACAATAGCCGTTTTTTAACAGTTTTATACCGTGCATTAAATCACCATAATTTTTATTTATTCCATCTAATTTAACTCGTTGTGCCAGATAATGAGATAGCATTTTAGAGAGCTTCAGAGCTAGTTAGCGAAGTGGAGGATGAGGCAATTCACCTGAGCGAGGCGGATTGATTTGCCCCGTAACGAGCTTATTAGCTCTTGAGCCAGGAACTCCTGCTGTCGAAATGCCAGCACAATAATTTAAGTTAAATTCAGATTACAAAAGGGCACTTATAATTATAGGATACATATTAAAATTGTTTTTATGTAATTACTATTTTTTATATAACCAAAACCAATTATCAAGCCGCCAAGAAAGCTTCGTGCCCGGAATTGTCCCCTGTAAATACAAATAGAAATGTAATATCAATTGACTTAGATTTACATAAATGTTATTATATAATTTGAAAAATTGCTTTAAGTTTGTTAAACTAAGGCTTATATGTTAGTAACCAATACAGCATATTTGAAATTTATATTAAATTGAAAGGTGATAACGATGGCAGCAAATTTCAACACATTAACGTCTAAGCAAAAAAAAGTCTATGCAGCAATAGAATCGTACATTAAAACAAACAATATACCTCCTACAGTGAGGGAACTTGGTGAAATGATTGGTGAGAAAACTCCCGGTGCAGTTCAAGGTATCTTAAACCGACTTGAACAAAAAGGTGTCATAAGAAGGCAGATCGGAATGGCCCGGTCAATTCAGCTTGTACACCCTGAAAATACACTTTATGCCGATCCGGTTTACATACCTGAGATCAAAAAAATAAGTAAAAGAAATGTAAATGATCTGTTAAATATATATAATATAGTGAAATATCAACCTATCTCTCCCGATATAGTGGAAAGTGCTGATAATCACTTTTTAATAGAGTGTCCTGACGAAAGCCTCGATAAAAGCGGCATAAAGTACGAGGACTTATTACTCATAAATACAAACTGTGAGATAAAAGATGGTGACATTGTGATATTGCTTTATGAAAATCATGTCCTTCTTCGTTATTATTTTAGAAATGAAAACGAAAATCTCATAACATTAAAAGCAGATTCAAATCTGCTTGACCGGGAAGAATTTGAAAAAGAAGAAGTTAGAATAATAGGAAAACTCGTTAGTAGATTTTGCAAATATTAATTCATAATAATCTCATTTAAAATTATCAACAATTTACATGTGAATTGCCTGAATATATTGTATATTTAAGGCAGATGTGCGTTTCTTAATGCAATAAACCGGCATCGGACACATAATAAAATCACTGAAAAAATTCATGTTATAAAAAAGAAATATCCGGGGAAAGTTCCCCGGATATTTCTTTTTTACTTTATTTCACTTGAATGTTTTATTATTACTTCATACTTAATTTTAATTCTTATTTACTTTATTTGCAAAATCCTATTTGAACTCGGCACGATGCAGGTAGAATATACCTACAGGGCTGAAGTACCAGCCTTCAAGATTGTCAGGATACATAACCGTCTTAGTGTAATAGTATACCGGCAGTATAGGCATTTCATCCATTAATATTTGCTCAGCTTTATGCATTAACTCAAACCTTTCATTGGCATCGTCAGAGTTGATAGCCTTGTTTATAAGTTCATCATATTCTGCATTTTTCCAGGCAGCTGTATTATTACCACTGTTGGACAGCCACATATCCATGAAGGACATTGGGTCTGCGTAGTCTGCACCCCAACCATCTCTTGCAATATCAAAGTTATGCTTGTTTCTTTCCTCAACAAACACATTCCATTCCATATTTGAAATTTTAATATTAACGCCGAGATTTTCCTTTAACTGGTTCTGTATAGCTTCGGCAATCATTTTATGGCCTTCGCTTGTATTGTATATAAGTTCTACTTCAGGGAAGCCCTCACCATTTGGGTATCCGGCTTCTGCAAGAAGTTTTTTTGCTTCTTCAACATTCGCAGTCTCTGGAAGATACGGTGATCCGTATTTTTCTTCAGCTACAGCTCTGAAATCTTTATCTCCTTCCGGCTCAGGCATTCCATAAGGTACCCAGCCAATTGCCGGTTTCTGGTTTGCCATTGCAACCTTGTCAATAATATATTGCCTGTCTATAGCTAAAGCAAAAGCCTTTCTAACCCTGGCATCATCAAATGGTGCCCTTTGAGTGTTGAAATCATAGAAGTAAGTAGTAAAATCAGGCAAAATCTCAGCTTTTCCCTCTGCAACAAGCCCCGGTATCGTATTTGGAGGCATATGAGCATAGTTTATATCAATCTCACCTGCTTCAGTTGCGCTAAGAGCTGCATCGTCATCATCCATCAGTTTGAAACGGATCTCATTTAACTTTATTTCATCCTTATTCCAGTAGTTCTCATTTTTTACAACAACAAGTTCATCCTGGTGTTTCCATTCTTTAAGTTTGAAGGCACCGTTAGATATATATGTTTCAGGACTCTGAGTCCATGCATCACCATGCTTCTCGATTATGTCCTGTCTTACAGGTACTGTTACCATAAAGCCGGCAAGTTCGAGGAAATAAGGAGCTTTTGCTATAAGTTCAACTTCAAATGTTTTTTCGTCAACAGCTTTTATAGCAACATCCTCAACCTTTCCATTACCTTCATTATATTCTTGTGCACCCTTTATAAGATAGAGAATATATGAGTATGGTGAAGCTGTCTCAGGATTAAGTACTCTTTTCCATGCATATTCGAAATCATATGCTGTAACAGGTTTACCATCTGACCATTTTGCATCTTCTCTCAGGTGGAATGTATATTTAGTTCCATCATCAGAAATATCCCAGCTTTCTGCTACCCCAGGTTTAATACCACCTTGACTGAGATCTGTCAGACCTTCAAAAAGATGTGAAATATAAGTTCCTGCATCCAGTGTCTGGTTAATAGCCGGATCGATTGTTCCAGGCTCTGAACCAAATATTGCAGTAATTGTATCTCTTACATTTCCTCCCTTGTTTTCTCCATCATTTTTGGAGCCGCCATCTCCTGTATTTTTAGCTCCACAGCCTGCAAATACAGAGGCTATCATTACCGCTATTATCAGAGCAGCAATTAGTCTTTTTTTCATTTTTAATTCCTCCTTTGTTGTTTTTTGTAATTTTACTTGTTGTGTATAATTTAACTTGTTGTGCCAGGTAAAGAGATGGCACAACAAGTTCATTTAGTAAATAATTTACTGTCACTATTGCCATGGATACATTGATTCTTATGTTGCGGAATCTTCTGCTGCAGTTTTACATGGGCCGGCCATTTTATATGTCCGGCCATTTATTATTTATATCTAAATATGCCTAAAAGATATTATTTGCACTCACGATTGTCATTATCATTATCATTTCTGCCTATTTTTTCATTTATTATAAAGATGACATGCACACATATGACCTGGGGCCACTTCTTTAAATTCAGGCTCAACCTCAGCGCAAATTTTGCTTGCATAGGGGCATCTTGTTCTGAATCTGCATCCCGACGGCGGATCTATAGGGCTTGGTACATCCCCTTCAAGGATTATTCTCTTTCTCTCTTTGCTTGCTTTAGGGTCAGCAATAGGTATGGCAGAAAGGAGAGCTTGCGTATATGGATGAGCCGGTTTGTCATACAGTTCATCGCTGCTGGCAAGTTCAACCAGTTTTCCCAGATACATAACACCCACCCGGTTGCTTATATGCTTTACCATGGACAGGTCGTGAGCTATAAAGAGATAGGTAAGCCCAAGAGAATTCTGCAAATCCTCCAGCATATTTACTATCTGAGCTTGTATAGACACATCAAGAGCAGATATTGGCTCGTCACAAACAATAAATTCCGGTTGAACAGCCAAAGCTCTGGCTATACCTACTCTCTGCCTTTGTCCTCCGCTGAATTCATGTGGATACCTGTTAGCATGCTCCTTGTTAAGTCCAACCAGCTCAAGCAAATGATATATCCTGTCCTTTTTTTCCTTTCCTTTTGCCAGTTTGTGTATATCCATGGGTTCCCCAACAATATCCCCTACTGTCATTCTTGGATTCAATGAAGCATATGGATCCTGGAATATCATCTGCATTTTTTTCCTGTAAGGTTTCATACGCACTTTTGTTATATCTGTTCCATCAAAAATGATTTGCCCTTTTGTCGGCTCATATAACCTTAATACAGTTCTTCCTGCCGTTGTCTTTCCGCATCCACTTTCTCCAACAAGGCCCAAAGTTTCACCTTTCGCAATAGAGAAGGTTACATCATCAACAGCCTTGACAACAGATTGCTGATTGCCGAAAATCCCTTTATTGACAGAAAAGTGCTTTGTAAGATTCTTTACTTCGAGAATGTTAATATGCTTTGAACTCATATTCACACCCCCTTGCTTTCAGCTTCATGAAGCCAGCAGGCTGAGCCATGGCCCTTTTTAACTTCTGTGTAAACAGGTTTTTGAAGCTCACATATTTTCATGGCACAAGAACATCTTTCCACAAAAGCACAGCCTTTCGGAGGGTTAATCATATCTGGTGGCTGGCCTTCTATTGGTTTTAGCCTTTCACGCCCCATATTCATACGCGGTATACACTTAAGCAACCCTTTTGTATAGGGGTGTTGAGGATTATAGAAAATATCCCCGGTAGAACCTTGTTCCACTATTGTTCCACCATACATAACAACTACTTTTTCACATATATCAGCTACAAGGCCAAGGTCATGAGTAATAAGTATGATAGACATATTAAGCTTTTCTTTAAGGTCCTTCATCAACTCAATAATCTGAGCCTGAATTGTAACATCCAGAGCTGTAGTAGGTTCATCTGCAATTAGCAGTTTTGGCTCACAGGACAACGCCATGGCAATCATAACTCTCTGACGCATACCACCGCTGAACTCATGAGGGTATTGTTTCAATCTCTTTTCGGGACTGGGTATTCCAACCAGTTTCAGCAGTTCTATAGCCCTGAGCTTTGCTTCAGATCTTTTAAGCTTAGTGTGTTTCAAAATAGATTCAACCAGCTGGTTACCAATAGTAAATACCGGATTCAAAGATGTCATAGGGTCCTGGAATATCATTCCAATCTCATTTCCTCTTAAATCCTGCATCTGCTTGTCTGTCAGATCGCTTAAATTCTTGTTGTCAAATATGATGTTGCCACTCTCAATAAATCCATTTTCAGCCAACAGCCTCATAATTGACAGCATGGTAACACTCTTACCGCTTCCTGATTCGCCAACCACACCAACAGCCTCACCAGTTCCGACATTGAAGGAGACATTATTAAGGGCATATACCTTTCCTGCATAAGTTCTGAAGGTAGTATAAAGATTATTTATTTCAAGTAAATTTTTCATATAGTGTTCACCTTTTCTATTTTCTCATTCTGGGATCAAGAGCATCCCTAAGCCCATCTCCAAAGAGATTGAATGCCAGTATTGTTATACTGATTGCAAGAGAAGGGAAAAGCAACAAATAAAAGTGTGTCCTGATACTTCCCAGAGCATCGTCAGCAAGACTGCCCCAGCTTGGCACCGGTGCATCTACTCCAAGACCTATAAAACTCAGGAAGGATTCAGTAAATATGGCATCAGGTATTAACAACATAGTGGTAACAATTATTGAACCAAGGCTGTTTGGTATAAGGTGCCTGATGAGAATCCTGAAACTGCTTGCTCCAAGAGTCTTTGCAGCAGTAACATATTCCTGCTCTTTCAGGCTGAGTATCTGGCCTCTTACAATCCTTGCCATGGATACCCAGTAAGTTAGTCCTATAGCTAAATATATACTTATCAAGCCTGAACCTGCAGCCTGCAACCCGCTAAAAATCGGGAGTTTCAGCAAATTTTCCAGTTTGTCTCTCAATACAACCATGAGAAGTATGACATAAAGCATAGTAGGTATACTGTAAATAATATCCACTATTCTCATCATAATGCTGTCGACACGTCCACCGAAATACCCGGAAATTCCGCCATAGAAAATACCTATTGTAAGATTTATTATGCATGCTACAACGCCAACGCTAAGGGAGATCCTCGCACCATAGAGAACTCTTACAAACATATCCCTTCCAAGAGAGTCAGTTCCAAAGGGATGCTGCAGACTAGGTCCCAGGTTTTCTTCCCCTCTTATCTGCTGGGAATAGGAATACGGTGAAAGCATTGGACCAAATATTGCTGCCAAAAATATAAGTATTATTACAGCCAGGCTAAACATAGCCACTTTATTTTGCTTCAGACGTTTCCAGGCGTCACCCCAATATGTGAGACTCGGTCTTGTTGCAACCTCTGCCTTTTCATACCTCTTTTTATTTAATGGTTTAAATAATTCTTCTCGTGATAATTCCATATCTGCACCTCAATCTAATTCTTCAATTTAATTCTCGGATCAAGTACTGTATAGAGCACATCAACAATAAAATTCATCAAAACAAGGAATACCGCATAAAAAATTGTCACACCCATAGTCACGGTATAATCTCTGTTGTTTATGCTTGTAACAAAATATCTTCCGAGTCCCGGGATATTAAATATTGACTCTATAACAAAACTTCCTGTCAGTACTCCGGCTATAAGCGGTCCAAGATATGTTATCACCGGCATTATCGAATTCTTAAGTGCATGCTTATATATAACAACTCTTTCAGAAAGTCCTTTTGCTCTTGCAGTCCTTATATAATCCTGTTCAAGCACTTCTACCATACTGGAACGTACAAGTCTTGCAATAAAGGAAATCGGAAGAAAAGAAAGAGCTACAGCAGGAAGAATAAGGTGAATAAATGATTTATCCCCTATTACAGGGAACCACTTCAACTTAACCCCCAGCAAGTACTGGCTAAGCACTGCAACTACAAATCCTGGAACAGAAACACCCAGCGTAGCAATAATCATAGCCATACGATCCTGCCACTTGTCTTTTTTAAGAGCAGACAGGACACCTAAAGGTATACCAATAAAAAGGCATAAAGCTATCGAAAATATACCAAGCCTTGCAGAATGGGGAAAGTGTTCGGTAATAATATCATTGACAGGTCTACCCCTGTTCTTCATGGAAATTCCGAAATCCAACTTAATAGTATTTTTCAACATAGTAATATACTGCTCTGATAATGGCTTGTCCAATCCATACTTTGCTCTTATATTTTCCACAATCGCCGGTGGAAGGTTCTTCTCACTGTTATAAACATTTCCTGGTATCGCGTGCATTATAAAAAAAGTTATCGTTATAATAACAAAAAGCGTAAATATCGAATACGCAAACCTCTTTAATATATATCCAAACAAATAGAAACACCCCTTTATTAATATACAAAGACTATGTTAACATAATTCTTTAATTAGAACAATATTTTGACCCTTGACAATAAATTACAGCTTGATATTACTGCGTTTACAGCTCTTAGAATATTAATGTTAGTTTACATAAAATTTCCTCAGAAAATAATAAAAGTGCCCCGGTTCGAGCACTCCGATAAATGAAGACAGTTCTCAAAAATCAGCTACTTTTCTGAGATTGAGAACTGTCCCCACACAAATTGAAAATAATTTAGTTCATTTTTCAGTTTAAATAATTTTTATTTAGGCCGTCTTTTAATTAATACCTCTCATACTAAGTCCATCTCTCAATAAGTCTGTCTTTTAAGTTCTTCTTCAGTTCGTCTTTTCAAATGCCAACTTCTTTAGCTCATCTATCGATTTAAATTTGTTCATTCTTTAGTTCATCTTTTAAGTACCATTTTATTTAGTTCATCTTTTATCAAGCTTTTTCCAGTTCATCTATTATCAATCTGCCCATTTCTATTGTTCCAACCACTGTTGCCCCATCAGAAGCAATATCTGAAGTTCTGAAGCCTTTATCCAGAACTTTAACAACTGCATCTTCAACCGCTCTTGCTTCTTCTTCAAGACCGAATGAATACCGCAGCATCATGGCGGCAGATAGTATTGTTGCTAATGGATTAGCTTTATTACAGCCTGCAATATCGGGCGCGGAACCGTGAACAGGTTCATATAGTCCCATATTTCCATTTCCAAGGCTGGCTGACGGAAGCATTCCTATCGAGCCTGTAATCATAGAAGCCTCATCAGAAAGGATATCTCCAAACATATTAGTAGTCACAATAACATCAAACTGTTCAGGCCTTCTTACCAGCTGCATGGAAGCATTATCCACATACATGTGATTGAGTTTAACTTCAGGATATTCGCTTGACACTCTGGTAACAACTTCCCTCCACAATCGGGAACTTTCAAGGACATTTGCCTTATCTACCGAAGTTACGACTTTTCTTCTGTTCATCGCAATTTCAAAAGCTCTTCTCGCAATTCTCTCCACTTCAAAAACACTGTACATTTCAGTGTCAAAGGCTGCCTCTCCCATTTCGCCGGTATCAGTTCTGCCTCTTTTGCCGAAGTATATACCTCCGGTCAACTCCCTTACCACCATTATATTTACTCCATCTTTTATAATATCATCTTTAAGAGGAGAAGCATTCTTCAGGGCATTATATATAACAGCAGGCCTGAGATTTGCATAAAGTCCCAATCCTGCGCGTATTCCCAGCAACCCCGCTTCAGGACGCTTTTCTCCGGGAAGTGAATCCCACTTCTCTCCGCCTACTGCCCCCAGCATCACAGCATCACAATTTTTGCACATTTCAAGAGTATACTGGGGAAGCGGCTCTCCACATGCGTCAATGGCACATCCGCCAATAAGCGCTTTCTTTGTATTAAATTCATGTCCATATTTTTTAGCAACAGCATCAAGGGTTTTCAAAGCCTGCTCCATAACTTCCGGTCCAATCCCGTCCCCCGGCAACACAGCAATATCAAACTTCATAATGTACCTCCTTAATAAACTTCAGCCATTGAGTTAACCCATTGTGCTAAATAATCGAGATTATAGCACAACAGGTTAACTTTTATCTGTTTGCCTCTTCACATACTCAATAAGTCCGCCTGATGAGATCAGTTCCTGTAAGAATTCCGGGAAGGGCGCAGCTTTATATATGTTCCCCTTTGTGTGGTTTACAATCGTCCCTGTATCAAAATCTACCGATACTTCGTCTCCATCTTCTATATCATTGGCTGCTTCAGGGCATTCTACAATAGGCAGTCCTATATTTATGGAATTCCTGTAAAATATTCTTGCGAATGTGTCTGCTATTACACATGAGACACCGGATGCCTTAAGTGCTATAGGAGCATGTTCCCGGGAAGAACCACATCCAAAGTTTTTACCCGCAACCACAATGTCTCCTGCCTGCACTTTGTTGACAAAATCCTTGTCCAGATCCTCCATACAGTGCTTTGCCAGCTCTGCAGGATCAGAAGTATTCAAATACCTTGCCGGTATTATTACATCAGTATCAATGTTATCTCCATATTTAATTACTTTGCCTTTTACATTCATACCCAATCCACTCCTTTCAACTTTTACTCCGGTGCTACAATCTTTCCGGCCACGGCAGATGCTGCTGCAACAGCAGGACTTGCCAGATACACTTCACTGCGGGGATGTCCCATTCTTCCCACAAAATTCCTGTTAGTTGTGGCCACAGCCCTCTCTCCTTCTGCAAGTATGCCCATATGTCCGCCAAGGCATGGACCACAGGTGGGCGTACTAACTGCAGCGCCGGCATCTACGAATATATCAAACAATCCCTCGTTCATTGCCTGTTTCCATATCTTTTGTGTGGCAGGAATTATTATACACCTTACATCAGGATGCACCTTCTTACCTTTTAATACCTCCGCAGCAACTCTTAAATCTTCAATCCTGCCGTTTGTACATGAACCTATTACCACCTGATGTATCTTTATATCGCCAACTTCGTCAATTGTTCTGGTGTTCTCCGGCAAATGAGGAAATGCGACTGTAGGTCTCAGTGTACTGAGATCAATTCTATAAACTTCAGCATATTCAGCATCCTCGTCTGCTTTATATACCTTATAAGGCTTATTGGAATGCTCTGCAATATATGCAAGAGTCTTGTCATCCACTTCAAATATTCCGTTTTTTGCCCCGGCTTCAATAGCCATATTGGCAATAGAGAACCTGTCATCCATAGAAAGATATTTTAATCCTTCACCTGTGAATTCCATTGACTTATAAAGGGCACCGTCAACTCCGATTTTTCCGATAATATGGAGTATTATATCCTTACCGCTTACCCATTTTCCAGGTTTACCCTCAAGCACAAACTTAATTGCCTCAGGTACTTTAAACCACGTCTCACCTGTAGCCATTCCCGCAGCCATATCAGTGCTTCCTACACCTGTGGAGAAAGCCCCCAGAGCTCCATATGTGCAAGTGTGAGAATCAGCACCTATAACAACATCTCCTGCAACAACAAGGCCTTTCTCA